>Ga0315284_10002359_pt1 | contig 27070 bp, 23 predicted proteins | sample YL17G09_16_MG_FD_203696 | JGI IMG/M metagenome (GOLD analysis project Ga0315284, IMG submission 203696) | Sediment microbial communities from Yellowstone Lake, YNP, Wyoming, USA - YL17G09_16 | ecosystem: Environmental > Aquatic > Freshwater > Lake > Sediment | place: USA: Wyoming | collected...
CCACCCATGGTCATCATTGTGTACAGTCGATTAACAAATGGAAGATCGGTATAGTAACACCAGTCGCCATCAGGTAAATCCGAATCTCCCGGTCCATTCATGATACCATCGAGGAACGGAGCCAGCTGGTCATAAGACAGGATGACATTGGTCGACATATCATTGTACACTGGCGAGCATGGTGGATCGGGTAGGTAACCGCATGCATCGATCGGGCCATTGGAATCGCCAATCAATGACATTGCTGTACCCAAAAGAACATAAGTTCGACCGGTAAATGGATGGTATTCATATCCGATCGGTCTCACGGGTGTCGCCGGGCATCCCCAACCCATTGTTACACCGGGAACGCATGCATCCTCATCGCGTGGAACACCATCATCAGGAATATCCGCCAGGTGCTCCCCGAACCATATTGGATGGAATGATGTTATATTGTCTCCTCCCTGAACATATAAGTCATTCCAAACAGGAGTAGGTGTGCAGCCATTCGCTGTCGAAAGATATCCGTCACCGCGACCCGAATCATTGTTAGCAATAGCAACGAACTCCGGTGTTCCACCCATATTGCGTTTAAAAAGACCATAAGGGGTGAACAATAGAATACCGGATTCAGTTGCTACCGCTAAATCACCATCTACTTCCCATATCATATCTATGATGTATTGTCCATTGAGCTCAGCAAATGGCGTCGGAATAGGCGGTTCCGGCTGATCTCCCTGATATCCGCCTCCACCGGGTCCCCCTGGTGAAGGGAGGTTTGGACCTCCACTATCACTGCCACCACATCCCGCAAGTGAACCTGCTATCAATAGAAACATAATAATGAAGTACTTCAGATATCGGTTCATCTTTAACTCTCCTTCATGCCCTTGGGCAAATTGAAACTTTGAATATAAAATATTTATAATTAATTTATAACCACCACTCTCTCATTCACTTACCCGTATATCCAACCCATTTATTTTTCTCTATATAATAACTTCCGCATTAGTAATCGCGCTTATGCTTCCCTATAATCGTTAACGCGAGCCAGACCCTGACGGCTTAAGCGGCAGGTACCAGTATATCTTTTGCGAACCGCCCGGGAATAATAACTCATTACCAGCAATATAATCTGGTAACAAGTATGCAGTCGGGGCTTCCGTAAGCGTAACATCCGTCAAACCGCCCGGAACTGTCAGCGAGTACCATCCGGTCTCCGGATCGCTGTCCGCAGTCGGTGGATCCTCATCGGGCGGAAGACCCGGCAGGAATCCCTTTCTTTCCACCCTGACTTCCACGGTGCACTCCAAGGGCACATTGTTTACTGCACTATGGCATTCGCCATAAATTAAACCGACCTGCGCTGCACCCATTGAGTTTGAAGCAAATTCCACAAGTCCATACTTATATGCCGTGGCGAGATCATGAACAATAACCAGAACTTCATCGTTCCGTGAGAAGTTGGATTCATTCCAGTTCGGGCTTCCCGTGATAACAACCGGATCGCTCAAATTTGCCGGGCTCGGATACTCATAATCCCATACATCAGTTGGGAAATCGATTACAATAAACTTGTGATTGAGCGAATCATAGCCCATTCCATCATAAATCACCGCTCCAATCTGACCAAGAGTGCCTTGCGGAACATTCGTTATGCTGTCGATAATGCCTGATACCTGAATTCTCCCTGCCATAATCGCCATGTTGCTCAACATAGTTGAGTTGGTGAACTGCTGGATACAATAGAACAGAATGTCATTGGCATTATTAAGTTCCTGAACAATCTGCTCCAGCATATTGTTCGTCGGGCCGAAATATACTTCTATTGTTGTCCCGGTATCCTCAAACGTGTTGCGGAAAAGAGGTTCCTTTGCGACACCATATTTATTTCTCACGAACATCTGCTCAAAATCGAATACAAACGCATCCATCACCGTGTTGACATTCGATGGTGTCGCTATTGCCGGATTGATTGTCTGCGTGGATTCGATAATGAGTGTGTTGTTTATCGCTTCGCTGAACGATGTGCAAAGGAAATCCGCGCTTCCCACGAGAACCATCTGATTATCGATAATCATGTACCGCTCATGCATCAACCGGTTCACGTCGTCATTATCGGTATGAATCTGGATACCGGCATCTATCATTTGCTGATGAATCTGTTTAGTCGATTCGGGAATTGTTGGGTCGATAAAATCGAAATTGCTTCTTTCGGTAACAACCCTGATTCCAATACCCCTGTTCGCAAGGCCAATCATAATTTCAGCAGTCTCGCGGTTGTTTATCTGCGGTGAGGCTATATCAATAGTGCTCTTGGCATTCAACATAATATCTATCAAATCTCTCTGATCGTAATATTGAAGTCCCACACCTTCAGACAGATATTTTGAATAAGGATCATTCGAATCCCAGCCAATCTGACGGAATATCGGGTCGGTGAAAACCGTTTTTATTTTTGAATTCGACTGAATGGTGAATCCAAAAGGTCCTTCACGGTCCGGATTCTTACATCCCGCCAGCATTAGTAGAAATATCACGACCGCTATAGGAACCGTCCAGATTAATGCTCTTCCCACAATTTTCATGAGGGGTACTCCTTAGTTTTTTCTATGAATCAATAAAATTTATTAATAAACACTTTTACGCTCAAATGACTTGATTAATCACCGCCACATTGGCGATCATCATGCGGACCTTCTCGCTGAAAACCAGGATAACACGGATTGAATGCTTGCTGACCATCTCCCTCTTCCACAACGTCCCATCCCTCGGGTGGATCAAACGGATAATCACCCTCGCCGGGATAAAGTATGAAATTCAAAGCGCCTGAAGAATTCGGTGAAAGCAGCCAGTATTTTGGAGGTGAACGTCTATAACCATCGGCGCTTGCCCTTATCCAGACTCGTCCGATCGGTATATCTTCCTTTCTATACTGTCCATTCTGGTCAGCCCAGACAAGGAGCTTTATCATGCCTCCGGCATTATATTCCGGACCTGCCGATTCAATAGGTACCGACCAGATTTCAAGGGTAACAGAACGGTCAGTTATCGGCTGATCATTCAGAATGCTTGTTACCGTTCCGGACATTGTCCCATGAGGTCTCGTCTGTGTTTCAGTGATGCCCTCTCCGCCGCATCCGGCTAATAGAATCGCCAAAGCCATCACAATCAGCGGTATCTTGAATCTCATCATTATCTAACCATCTCCCATACTAAATATGGTATAACTCCGAAAAATTTCTTTCGGTTGAATCACAAATCATATCAAGTAACTAAAAGCATTTCAAGGTTTTTTACCTTCAAAAAATAAATCAAATTCTTTCCAAAACATCAAGTAAATCTGTACTTCTTTATCAACTATAATCTCGGCAAAAACTACGTTCTCTAAATAATATCCATGTGCTCGTTACATAAATTTACCATACGTTACAACTCCTGTCAAGTTTTATCGGGAATTTATTTCAGAAATTTTTGGGATTTTTCTCCCGCCTATTTGACTTTCAAATCAAAACCGGCGTTCGCCTTAAGCCAATCCAGGCCATATACGTTCAACCTTCTCTTTTCGATTAATTTCACTGCCTGGCTTGATATTGGGCCAAGACAGATAATCATCCCTTTTAAGTCGTGAACCATTGCCTGATCGCGGAAAAACTCCTTTATCTGGATAGTGCTCAGCCCTCCATATGACGATGGTTCAATTATGCGTATCCTCCAACGCTCCGAGTTCAGAAGTCCTTCCTTGATTGCTATGATATCGACGATGTCTTTCTCCATTGAAAAAATATCCCTTACAAAGAAACCTTTAAGCATAAGCATGTTGCGTACGACATTGGTCGCTTCCCGAAGAATCGGATTTATTTTCTGCTCTCTCTTCATCCTTCTATTCCAATTATAATAGAAATAGGATGAAGCTTTCAGGTCTAATCCCAAAATCAATGTGTTAAAATACTAACTTGAGGTGCATAAAAATGCATATTAGAATTCTGTTTGCAGTTTTTCTAATTTCCATTATCGCGATCAGCTCCGGATGCAGCGGATTAAAAGACTTCCCCACATTCCCAATCAGAGTGATTTCATCAGACAATGAAAGAGATTCGATGACCTTGACTGAAAATAGCGATTTTCAACGTTTTGAGATTGAAGGCTTCATTGTCATATTCGATAAAAAAATGATGAGAATCACAATCATCCCTACTGCGGATAAACCTTTTGAGCCGCAATCAAAGAAAAATCCTATCTCACAAGAAAGTAAGTAATAATGCCGATCGGAAGGCAATAAGCCCCGAACCAGGCGATATGGGTACTTTCAAGGAATTTTATGAGAGCTTTTATTGAGATGACCCCGAAAATCATGGACGCTGCAAACCCGATTACATAATACATGGTCGGTACATTCAAACTTCCCTCTTTAACAGCATCCAGAGCTTGAACCATCGACGCAAGAATAATCGTTGGTATTGAAAGCAGGAAAGAATAGCGCGCGGCTTCTTTCGGTACAAAACCGAGAGCCATTCCCGAGACAATTGTGCATCCGCTCCTGCTGATACCGGGCATTGATGCGACACCCTGAGCTAATCCTATTAAAAACGCTTTCATCCCATTCATTCTTGAAATTTGCAAATCCCCTTTTGTAAAAATTGATGCGAACAGGATAATGGATGTTATAACAAGTCCGATCGCAGCGTAAACAGCATTTTCAAAGGCATCTTTTATGAACTTCTCAATTGGTAACGCTATAATCGCTGTCCCGATTATGCTTATGAGAAACATCAGAGAAAGATTCTGATTTTTTAAACCACCTTGATTTTCAACTGCATGATTCCTGTGAAAAATATCACGCAGAATTTTTTTTATATCCTCCCAGTAACAGTAAAAAACAGCGACTACGGTACCCATGTGCAATGTTAAATCGAAAACTATCGCTTTATCGAGGAGTGACTTATCGACACCAAGAAGATTTTGCGCAAGGACCAGATGGCCCGATGATGATACCGGAAGAAATTCCGTTAAACCCTGTATTATTCCCAATAGAAGGGCATGCAGTATAGTCAATATTAAACCTCGTAAACATTAACTATAATCAACGGTCTTAATCCCGTATGGCGAAGTATTATCCTTGAAAGTTTCTGCTCGGCACGTTCTTTCAGATTCGCGAAATTCACATAATCGGTCTCCTCAACAGTTCTCAAACTGTCTATCAGGCTTGTCTGCGCCCTTTCGAAGAGATAATCCCAATTTTCACCGGCTACAAGACCTCGACTTATCAATTCGATTTTCGCGACATCGTGTTTCCGACGATTGTAATGAATAGTTGCGATAAGCACGCCGCCTGTAGCGAGTTTCCATCGTTCGTTCGCGAGCTTTGTCCACCTGTTCTCAACAACATCGCCACGGACAAGTCTTTCACCACCCGTCACAGCTTTCTGTATCGCAATCTCATCGCCCTGAAGTTGAACTCTGTCTCCGATTTCAGTTAAAAGGACATGCGATGACGCATGCCCCATCTTCAGCATCATTTCGTAAAATTCTCTGAATTGGCGAGTTTCACCGTGGAACGGCATGATATACCGAGGTTGAACTATGTTATAAAGAATTTTTATCTCCTCGCGAGCGCCATGACCGGAAACATGAACCTCCTCTATTTTTGAATCGATCACGCGCGCTCCGAGTTCCGATAACCTGTTGATGACTCTTCCAACAGATGCTTCGTTTCCCGGGATCGGATTAGCAGAGATAATCACCGTATCCCCATCCCGTATCGATACCGTGTGCTCGCTACTCGCCATTCTTGTCAGCGCGCTTAAAGGCTCTCCCTGGCTCCCGGTTGCGAACACGAGAATCTCATTATCCTTGTATGAATCAATCTCCTCGGAATCTATCAGCATCCCGTCAGGCACATTAAGATAACCGAGTTCTCTCGCTGTTGCGACACCCTCGATCATGCTGCGTCCAAGAATCGCGATGCGCCTTGAAAATCCATTAGCGACATCAATCGCCTGCTGAAGCCTGTGGAAATGCGATGAGAACAAGGCGATGAATATACGTCCGTGCGTGCGTTCGAAAATATATTCAAAGGTAACACCTATTCGACGTTCTGATGGTGTAAAACCACGCTTGAAAACATTGGTAACATCAAGTACGAATATATCAACTCCCTCCTCGCCCCATTTCGCAAAGCGTCGGATATCCGTATACTCGTTATTCATCGGCGTTTGATCGAGCTTGAAATCGCCTGATATCACTATCGTCCCCCCGGGTGTTTTAATTCGCAATCCAAAACCCGCCGGAATTGAGTGGTTCAGCTGAACCGTTGAGATATCGAAGCAATCGCCGAGATGAAAATCATCGCCGGCTTTGATTATATGGAACGAAGCATTCTTCTTGGCTTCATCTTCTGTCAGCTTATTTCTTATCAGTCCCGCTGTAAGGTCGGTCGTGTAAATCTCCGAATGTATACTCCTCAGAAAGTATGGAAGAGCGCCGATATGGTCTTCATGACCATGTGTGATTATTATTCCCTTAAGGCGTTCGGAGCGTTCAAGCAGATATTCGAAATTAGGGATGATAACATCCACACCGAACATGTCATCGGATGGGAAATTCACGCCGGCATCCACGACAATCATCTCATCGCCATATTCGACAACGAAGCAATTCTTCCCTATCTCCCTGACACCGCCAAGGGGTAATATGCTTAGAGGATATCCGTTTGTTATTCTTTCAGTCATTGCATCACTAAAATCCAAGAAATCACGCAAAATGGGGACAGTCCACGATGACATCTTCAAGTTGATTATTACATATTAACTCCTTCAAAACGACAGGTAATAATCACTTATTTACAGGGACAGTCCCCATTTTGGATACTAAAGCAAAAACGGCCTTTTCGGCCGTCGAATTGCTTAAATCAAGATGGTTACTTGGGTTTCGACATCGTTTTCAAGCATCGAGTGCATACTTTCTTCTTAACCAGCCGACCGCTTTCACTGATCGTTATATCATGAAGGTTGGGTAAAAACCGTCTCTTTGTCTTGCGGTTCGAGCGTGATACGGAATTGCCAACCGCTGGTCCCTTTCCGCATATATCGCATCTTCTTGACATATCGTTATCAATCCCCGATTTTCTTTGATTAATACAAAAATTGAATTATAATCAGTTATTCAGGAAAAATCAAGATGATTGAAATCATCGGGGGAATATATATATGAGTACGATTATTGAAAAAGCCAGAAAAGATGAGATTCCAGAACCGATTCGACGGGTAGCTGAGAATGAAAAAATCGATGCTGAAAAGCTTCGCAAACTCGTCGCGGACGGCAAAGTATGTATCCCGCTCAATGTTCACAGGAATTATGAGCCTATTGGAATTGGTGAAGGTCTTCGTACGAAAATAAACGCGAACATCGGGACATCACCTCTTGTATGCAATGGCGATTACGAAATCGAAAAACTCAAAGCAGCAATAAAATATGGCACCGATACAGTCATGGACCTCTCTACCGGCGGTAATCTATCCCAAATTAGAAAGCGAATGATCCATGAATCGACAGTCCCATTAGGCACGGTTCCGATTTATGAGCTCGTCAAGCTCGTCAGAGAAAAGGGGGGAGAGAACACCGACTGGACAAAAGACGACCTTCTTGAAGTGATCGAGCGTCAGGCAATCGAAGGCGTTGATTTCATGACCCTGCACGCTGGAGTAACTCTTTCCGCAATCGAAACTATGCGCCGACAGGGACGTTTGACCGCGATTGTCTCACGCGGTGGAAGCCTTCTTGCCGCGTGGATGGTACGAAACGATGCTGAAAATCCGTTATACGAATATTTCGATGAAGTCCTTGATATCCTTTACGACCATGATGTCACTATCTCACTCGGTGATGGATTAAGACCGGGATGTCTTCATGACGCTACCGATCGAGCGCAAATTCATGAACTCGCAACTCTCGGTGAATTAACAAAGCGTGCATGGGAACGAAATGTTCAGGTGATTATAGAAGGTCCGGGGCATATACCATTAAATGAGGTAATCGCGAACATACAGCTTCAAAAGAAACTCTGCCATGGGGCTCCGTTTTATGTGCTTGGACCGTTGGTTACAGATATCGCTCCTGGCTATGATGAAATCACGGGTGCAATCGGTGGAGCGATCGCAGCTGCCGCAGGCGCGGATTACCTTTGCTATGTCACTCCCGCGGAGCATCTTGCCTTGCCTGATATTGATGATGTTCGTCGTGGAGTTATAGCATCAAAAATCGCAGCTCATGCTGCCGATATCGCAAAAGGCATTCCCGGTGCGCGAGATTGGGATGATGAGATGTCGCGAGCGAGAGCCGAACTCGACTGGGTGAAACAAATTGAGCTCGCCATAGATCCCGACAGGGCTCGCGAACGTCGTGAAAAAATACCAATGAATTCCGATGATTCAGGTCCATGCACTATGTGCGGTGAATTCTGCAGCTTTCTCACATCAAGAGAAGCCGGTTTGTATAAAACTCCCATTCGCGAGAAAAAATAAAATTGGACTCATGAATCCTTGAATAATATTGATAAATACTTGAAGCACCTTGGAAAATCACGAGTGAAATTGTCAGATGCATCCGAGGATGAAATCCTCAAACTCGTTCAAAAAATCTTTCCCGAAAATCTAATAAAAACAGAAAATTTAACCGTTCCAGCTTTTGTCGATGATGCATGTGTAATCGATCCCAATCTAATCGGCGATGGAAATGAACTGGTTGTCACATCTGATGTGCTTGTCGAGGGAGCGGATTTCCTGTTCGAATGGATGTCTTCTTATGACCTTGGCATAAAATCTCTCGCTGTCAATCTATCCGACCTCGCAGCCATGGGCGCTGAACCAATCGGGATGACTGTCGTTATTGGTGTAAATCCCGATTTCTCTTTGTCGGAACTCGAATCCTTCATTCAGGGTTTATGCGAACAGGCGATTAAATATAAGGTGCTGTTACTCGGAGGAGACCTTAGCGCAAGCGAGAAATTTTTTGTTAATATCACTCTCCTCGGACGAGTTCCCAAAGGGAAAACTCTTCGACGCGATAATGCTCAAGAGGATGATGTAATCGCGGTCACCGGCTATCCAGGCGAAGCGAGAGCTGGATTCGAGATAGTCTCAAAAAATGTTCATAATGTCAGAAAAGAGGAAAGGATTTTAACCTCGCGTTTCCTTCGTCCTGAACCGAGGCTCGATGTCGGTTATATTCTCAGGGATTCAGGTGCGATTCGAGGATGTATCGATCTCTCCGATGGTCTCGCGCGCGACCTTTCAAGACTTGCTAAAACCAATGGCTTAAAAGCGCAAATCTATGCGGAATTGCTTCCGGTATCAAGCATTCTGAAAAATTTCTGGGTATCCCGAAACAAAGATTATATAGAGATGATATGCCGTGGTGGAGAGGACTTCGAGCTACTGTTCTCAGTCACACCTGAGAACTTCGATCTTGTCAAGCAAAAAGTTGAATCATTCACAGGGATTGCCATAACCCGCATAGGTGAATGGACTGCTGGCAATGGAGTTATAATCAGTAAAGCTGATTCTTCTGAACTTGATATTTCAAATCTTGGTTTCGACCATTTTAAAAAGGAGTAAAAAATGATCCTTCTACTTTTGTTCATCACTAATATCTTTTTTCCAATAGCTTCAGCTGGAACGGAAACAATTTCGATCGAGTCGTTTGTCAATGCTATAGATAATTATATCGAAGAGCAAAAATTCACTGAGGCACTGGAACTATGCAATGAGGCAATTTCCAATGATCCGGAATTCACACAAGGATATATAAAACGGGCTGAGGTTAATTTTTGGAGCGGTAATATATCTGAAGCACGAACAGATATAGATAAAGCAATAGAGCTGGATCCTGAATTACCTGAAATATATGACCTTTTGGGAAAAATCAGTGTGTACTCAGGAAATTTAGCTGAAGCCGAATTGAATTTCAACAAAGCGATACAGTTGGATCCTCTATTTACCAAGGCTTATTATAATCGAGGCGTTTTATACAAGTCCTTGAGTAAATACGAGGACGCAATCAGAGATTTCTCCAAAGCTATCGAAATCAAGCCCGACCATTTTAAGTCCTTTGTGAACAGAGCATTAATATACATGGATACCGGAAAATATGATGAAGCCGAACAGGATTTTAAAACCCTCCTTCAACTTGATCCGAATGAGCCGGAAATATATTACAACCTCGGCACTCTATATCTTGAAAAAGAAAAATTTGATGAAGCGCTAGTGGAATTGGACAAGGCGATAAGCCTTCAGCCAGAATACTATGCGGCATATATCAACAGAGGTTCAGCTCTTCAAGACAAAGGCGAGTATGAAAAAGCATTCAAGGATTATGAAAAAGCTATTAAAATTAACGATGGCCTTCCTATGGCGCATTATAATATAGCGCAGATTTACCTGTTCCAAAGGAAAGAATACCAAAAAGCGATCGAGGAATTTTCAAAAGTGATAAAACTTTATCCGGAGCACACTGATGCATATCGACTCCGTGCTCAAGCATATGAAGCTCTTCAGAAATACGATAAAGCCCTCGATGACTATAAAAAAATTATTACAATGAACCCCTCTGATTCAGATGCCTATTATTGCCGCGGTCAGATTTATGATGAAAAGGGCAAGATGGATCTTGCCATATCCGACTACACTAAGGCGACCAGTACCAATGTGGATGATCCTGAAGTTTATAACACCTTCGGTTGGGCTTTGCATCGTGTTAAGAGATATGATGAAGCTCTCAAGCAATACAACCTCGCAATAAGCAAGAATCCAAAATGGTCCGAACCTTATAAAAACCGCGGACTTGTCTATCGGATCAAAAAAAACTTCAGCAAAGCAATTCAGGATATGACAAAAGCAATCGAACTCACCTCTGAAAATGACCCGGAGTTAAAGAATTATCTTGCCATGCTTTATCAATTCCGTGCTGATATTTTCAGGGATAAAGGAGATCTGAAAAGCGCCAAGAGGGATTACAAAAAATCACTTCAATTATGGCCTGATTTGATAGCATCAAAGGAAGGACTTGCGAGCGTTGAAAGAACCCAAAAAACCAGCGAATACACGAAAAAACTCGAAAAAACTCCTAACAACGCCAAAATGTATTTCGAAAGAGCAGAACTTCTTGAACAAGAGGAAAAATTCGAAGAGGCAATATCTGATCTGACAAAGGCAATCCAGATGGACCCCCAAAACACCCAATACTTATTTAAACGCGGTGAAATATATTTCCGACAGTCCATTGACAACGAAAAAGCGTTAAATGATTTTAATAAAACATTAGAGATCGATCCCAAGCACTATGATGCTACTGTGGAAAGAGGGATTCTGTATCTCAACTCTAAAAATGGCGGAACTAAAGCTCGTGTTGATTTTGAGCAAGCTATTAAGCTCAAGCCGGATATTGTCTTACCTTACCAACTCTATGCTGAATCCTTCAGGGAGAATGGGGACTGGGATAATGCAATAAAAAGCTACACAAGGGCAATTCAGAAATTCCCAAAAGATGCGTCCTTATATGCGGGGCGAGCACTCATGTATCTCAAGAGGGGTGATTTCGAGCTTTCCATAAAGGATTATGACAAGGCTATCGAACTTGATCCCGATGAAAAATACTACAAACAACAACGTGAAAAAGCAGTAAAGATGCGGGAAGAAAGAAAGAAAAAGTGAATCTATTTATATGAAAATGTTTTTCGTAATCATTCGCATTATTAATTTATGATACTCATCAGCCACTCAGAGAATCATACAATAGAAATCGGACGCGCAATTGCATCGTGCCTTCGCGGTGATGAATTCATCCCGATTATCGGTCCGCTTGGTGCCGGAAAGAGTGTCCTTGTACGCGGTATCGCCAGAGGTATGGGTTATGATGGTCGAGTGAGAAGTCCGAGCTTCATGATAGAGCGAATCTACAATACACCCAAGGGTGTACTGCATCATTGGGATTTGTATCGACTCGAGGGAACATCGGAAATAGAGCCTCTCTTTGAGGAAATCAGGATGCAGGATGGCGTTCGTGTTATCGAATGGGGTGAAAGACTGAACGAATTTCTGAAAGAGGATTACCCGAAAATTGAAATTGAATTCCTTACTGATGAAAACCACAGGTTGATTCGAATAGATGATCGATTCAAATTTGGATTAAAAATTAAATAATGCTCACACTCGCACTCGATACATCATCACCGGAATCATCACTCGCTGTCTTCGACGACACGAGCATCATCGCATCCGCAAAACATCATTCCCACAAGCTCCAGACCGGATTTTTCAAGGTCATGGATGATGTTTTCCATGAGCACCAACTTTCCCCGCGAGAAATAAAAAAGGTAATTATGGGAATCGGTCCCGGCTCGTTTACAGGAGTTCGTGTCGGTGTCAGTCTTGCCAAAACATTGAGTCAACTCACAAATGCAATACTCATCCCGATTCGTTCATATTACCTCGCCATGGATTGTTTTGAACCCAACGCTTATTACATTCCAGCCATACCATCAACAAGAACCGAATGTTACGCTGCGCTTTTTAAAATCGCTGTTGATGGAAAAATCCATACGATAAATGAAGTGGATGATGGGGGGCCCATTAGGATTATATATTGGCTGAATCATATCGACGATAAACTTCCAATACATATCTACGGTGAGGCTTCATGGATGTTTTCTGATATCGATTTTCCTACAGATAAAAAAATTATTCTGCATGCGAGTTTAGAGACGATGCCTGATGCGATTCGCGCTTTCAATCTGCTAAAATTATTTCCGGAGATAATAGTTCCGATCGACCCTCTAATCGCCAGACCGCTTTATGTCAGACCATCACCTGCCGAATTACAGCGTATCGAGGGTCAAAGAGGAGATAAATGACGGTAAAGGAACTCATAAGAGAAATGAATATGGATGACCTTGATGATGTCATGGAGATAGAAAATTCGTGCTTCGCTTCTCCCTGGTCGATCTTTGCTTTTGAACACGACTTATTGCATAACTCGCATGCGAAATATTTTGTGCTTTTGAATAACGGACAAATTGCCGGTTACACTGGAATATGGATGTTTGAAAATGTGGGGCATATTGTGAATATGGCTGTGAGAAAGGAATTTCGAAGACGCGGTTATGCGTCAAGACTTCTTCACCACTTAATTCGTTTCGCACATGAAAACGGGGTGGAGCGGTTCACTCTCGAAGTCAGAGCATCAAACACAGCTGCGGTTAATCTATACAAAGCTAGTGGTTTTGTCGATGTCGGTATCCGTCCTCGATATTACCAGGACAATCGCGAAGATGCCGTAATCATGTGGACTCGATGCGAGGATGGTGAAATCAGATTCGATTGAAACAGACCTGGGAGCGCGTGCGTCTCGCTCGCATTTTTGCTCGGATTTACATATATGCCGGCGAGACGCCCGCGCTCCCAGCAAAAAACAAATGCTTACACTTGGAATAGAAACAAGTTGCGACGATACCTCTCTCGCTATCCTCGAAAATGGCGACCGAGTCCTCGGCATGGTTTCACAAGATCAGGAGGAGTTCCATATCAAGTATGGAGGAGTAGTTCCGGAAATTGCATCAAGAGTGCACCTCGATGTCATCAATCCCTTATACAAAGAACTGATTAAAAAGGTTGATATCGAAGCAGAAGAAATCAACCTTGTCAGTGTCACCTACGGACCCGGTTTGCTCGGCTCACTCCTCATAGGAATGACTTTTGCAAAAACGCTTTCTCTCGTTCATGGAATACCGTTAGTTGGTGTAAACCATCTCATCGGACACCTTCTTGCGCCAGCTCTCAGCAATGAAACTATAGAATATCCGAACATCAGTTTAATCGTTTCAGGTGGACATACCGAACTTCTCCTCGTCAATTCCCCCGAGGATGTTAAGTTACTTGGTGCGAGTCGCGATGATGCCGCAGGCGAAGTGTTCGATAAGCTTGGAAGAATACTCGGTCTTGGATTTCCCGCTGGCGCAAGACTTGATATACTCGCAAGACAGGGTAATCCAAAAACGATTGAACTGCCTCGTCCCATGATTGAAAGCGATAACCTTGATTTTTCCTTCAGCGGTTTGAAAACAGCCGGCTTACAATATTTGAAATCAATCGGATCGGATATGCTCAATAAAGCTGATTTTGTCGCATCCCTCGAATCTGCTGTTGTCGATGTTCTTATCGCGAAACTTAAAAAAGCTGTCTCTAAAACGCGCGTGAAAGCTGTCAATATAGCTGGCGGAGTATCCGCAAATACTTTGCTTCGAAAAAAATTAAAAGATTGGTGTAATGAATCCAAACTGAAATTAACTATCCCCCCCGTTGATTATTGTATGGACAATGGAGCGATGATAGCCCTCGCAGGATGGCACAAATACAACCTTGGATATCGCGATGACATGACCCTCGATTGTGTCGCTGTTATCGATTGGGAATAATCCCTCGAAAAATATTTTTCAAAGCCTCCAAGTCCATCCCTTTTATCAATACAACTTTCTTCCTTGATGTCTCCCCACTTAAAATTTCTATTGAGGACTTTGGGACCCCTAATTCTTTCGAAAGCAGTTTGACTACCGCTTCATTGGCTTTACCTTTTTCCGGTGGAGCGATCACATCGATTTTCAACATGCCATCGTGGATACCATTAATACGATCCTCATTTGACTGAGGATGAGTTATCACGCCAATGGTAAGACCATCTTTGTGAATTTTTATACAAAGTTTTTCGATATCCATAGGAGTAAAAAATATCATAAAAATAAAAAAAATCCCCTATAAAAGAGGAAGGGGGGCTTGGGGAGGAGGAAACCCAAACCCCCCGAGGGAACTATAAGAAAACGAAATCCTGCTGCCATTAAATATTTTAGCACAATTCATGCCAAAATCAACAAAATATTTCACAAAAAGTTTGTGTAAAAACTGAATATTTAATACGAAAAAACTAACCCTTTTTGGACACTGAAAATACCTATGTTCACAAATCAGACTTACTACTGTTAAATAATTTAACATATTGCTTTCTAATAATTTAAACCTTACTTCCCCATTTTCCTTTATTAATTAATTTTCAAATCCTTTTAACCGTCTTCCTTTTCCTCATACTCCTTCACCTTATAAATCAATGCGGTGCGGGAAATCCCCAACGCTGCAGCTGCTCTCGACTTATTCCCCTTCAATGCTTTAAGTGTTTGATTAATATGTTCCATCTCGACCTCCTTCAAGGATTTAAATGAATCTCTCATGTCTTTTATCTCGTCATAACCTGATTGGATTTCCATCGGAAGAACGTATTTGTTAATTATTCTGCCATGCATTGTTATCATGATTCGTTCACAGACATTTCTCAATTCCCTGATATTTCCGGGCCATTTATATTCTTCAAGAAGTTTTTTCGCCTCCGGCTCAATTTCATCTATATTTTTTTCAAATAACTCATTGAACTCTCTCACAAATTTCATGAGAATATCGATAATGTCCTCTTTTCTTTCTCTCAAGGGAGGAAGGCGGATTGCCGCTACATTCAAACGATAAAAAAGGTCATCACGGAATTTACCATCATCTACAAGCTTCTTCAAATCGGCGTTCGTGGCTGTAATTAACCGCACGTTAACATTTATTTCCTTACGACCGCCAACGCGATAAAACTTGAAATCCTCAAGCACTTTCAAAAGTTTCGACTGCATGTTGAAATCCATAGTCGAGATTTCATCGAGGAAGAGAGTGCTGTTGTGGGCTATTTCGAGAAGCCCCTGGCGGGTCTCCCGTGCATCGGTAAAAGCTCCACGCTCGTGACCAAAAAGCTCGCTTTCGAGAAGCGTTGATGGGATCGCGCTTGAATTTATTTCGATGAAAGGTTCTTTCCAGCGAGGTGAATTATAGTGAATAGTCCTCGCGAGAAGTCCTTTTCCGGTGCCGCTCTCACCCGTTAATAGAATGTTGATATCGGTCTGGGCAAAACTTCGCGCCTCATCAATAATTTTCTGAGTATGATAATTTTTCGACGCAAGGTTCTCAAACCTGAACAGTTCCCGTAGATTCTGTGTCCCGGGCTCCGTCAAGGTTGAAGGCATTTTCAGCTCTTTTTCAATTTTCCGAAGTTCAAGCAGCAAGGAATTGAAATCAAAAGGTCTTTTGAAATACTCACGAGCACCAAGTTTCATCGCTTTTATTGCTGTTTCCACATCACCCTTCCTCGAAACGAAAATCACTTCGGTAACTCGATAATGTGTCTTTATTTCTCTCAGGATTTCCAAACCATTCATGCCGCTTATATCCTGTTCGACGATGACGATATCGAAGGTGCGTGTGCGCAGTTCCTCGAAGCATCTTTCACCTGATTCCACGGAGTGCGTATCAAAGCCGTTCTTAATGAGATGCAGCTTCATAGCTTCTGCGAAATCGAAATCATCATTCACGATTAGAATTGAAACCATCAGTTAACATTCTCCATCTCGTTTTATCTGTCTCACATTCTCCTCTTCCTCTTATTCCTTTCCTGAAAAAATCAACAGGATTCGCATTTCTCGTATTTTCGCAACCGATGATAATCCTCGGCTAACCAATACCGCAACCTCAACCTGTGCTTCCAATAAATGATTTAAACGGATTTCACAGCAATGAAATCTTTATGCATTTTACCCGATTGATTGTGAAATTTGCGTTACTATCGAGAACAAGGGCATATAAAGCGCCACGACTATGAAACCGATTACGATACCGAGGAACATGATAAGAACAGGTTCAATAAGAGTCGTGAAAGCTTCTATTGTATAGTCAACTTCCTGGTCATAGAACGCGCTGATTTTCTCAAGCATCGTATCGAGAGCGCCGGTTTCCTCACCTACCGCGATCATGTCTATGACCATGGGCGGGAACTCGCCTGTCTCTTCAAGAGGAGGTGAAATTCTCTCACCCTCCCGAATTGATTCTTTCGATGACGCAACCGCGCTTGCGATTACAGCGTTACCGACCGTCTGTTCAACCACCGATAACGCCCTCAGAATGGGTACGCCGGAGCGGAGCAGAATCGCAAGCGTTCGACTGAACCTTGCGAGTGCTATTTTCCTTGAGAGCAGCCCGAAAACCGGAAGTCTCAACTTGATTGCATCAATAGTCTTCTCGACAGTGGGAATCTTGATTAAAAATTTATACGCGACAAAAATCACTACCGCTGCGATTATCACGAAGAGCATATAGTGTCGAATAACAATCGATACATTTATCAAAACCTGGGTAGGAATGGGAAGTTTCGCATCCATCGACTCGAAAATCGTCTGGAACTGCGGTACTACGAAAACGAGAACGATAGCCACAATTACACCGGCTGCAATCATGATAATGACAGGATACCGGAGACCGGCAGCTACTCTTGCACGTATTTCAATCTCGCGTTCCATGTCATGACTGATTCGGTCGAGAACGATATCGAGCGAACCGGATTCCTCACCCGATTTCACCATTGCGATAATCAGAGGTGAAAATACTCTCGGATGTTTCGACATGGCAAGTGAAAGCGCATGACCCTCCTCGACCTGATCCCTGATGCTTTGAATAACCTCCACAAGGCGAAGATTTTCTGTCTGCTTCTCGATAATCTTGAGTGAACGTAAAATCGGAAGACCGGCGTTAATCATGGTGGAAAGAAGCCTTGCAAAAACCGAGACGTCTTTTAACTTGATGGGTGTGAGTCTCTGGAACGCGGTATCGAGTCGGTTGTAGAAAGAGTCTTCCTTGATTTCCGATATTTTACTTATGTAATATCCCTGGTCTTTAAGGCGCGTAACCAGCTGCTCCTTGGAATCCATTGCGAGCTGACCCTGGATCGTTTTCCCTGACGCATCCCTGACCACGAAGTTATACTTCGGCATATACACCTCCGCTGACAAGCTGCTGGAATTCAGCCAGGTTGTGGACATGCCCCACAGCCTCCTCGCGCGTGATAAATCCGCGCATGTATAAATCCTTTATCGAGGCGTCCATGGTCTGCATGCCTTCTCTATAAGATGTTTGTATTACCGAATAAAGTTGATGAATTTTGCCCTCGCGTATGATATTCGCGACCCCGGCATTATTGATAAGCACCTCAACTGCCGGAACACGTCCTGAACCATCCGACCTCTTCAACAACTGCTGGGCAAATATCGCTTTAAGTGTGTTCGACAGCTGAAGCCGAATCTGGGATTGTTGATACGGCGGGAAAACATCTATGATTCTATCAATTGTTTGAGGGGTATCCTGTGTATGCAGGGTGCTGAAAACCAGGTGTCCGGTTTCAGCTGCGGTTATGGCAAGGGCTATTGTCTCCAGATCTCGCATCTCGCCGACGAGGATGACATCAGGATCCTGCCTGAGAACATGCTTTAAAGCCTGCTTGTATTCAAGCGTATCGGTTCCCAGTTCACGTTGATTAATAACAGATTTTTTATGCTGGTGCACGAACTCAATCGGGTCTTCAACCGTCATTATGTGGCATGGACGATTTCGATTGATTATATCCAGTATGGAGGCAAGTGATGATGATTTTCCGCACCCGGTTGGACCGGTGAACAGAACCAATCCTCTTTTCATATCGGTTACCGATGCAACCACCGCGGGAAGTTGAAGTTCCTGAAGTGTAGGGATACGGTCGGGAACCATTCGTATGACGCATCCCATGCATCCTTTCTGAAAGAAGCTGTTGATTCTGAATCGTCCGACATTCTTGAAAGCGAAAGCGAAATCAATCTCCCTGTCACGTTCGAGCTTGTTTATCTGCTTCTCGGTCATGAGAGAGGTAATCATCGCGCGAGATTCATCGGGTGTTAGTACCGGCAGATTAGGTACTGGACGGAGCTCTCCAAGTATCCTTACCATAGGCGGTACACCAACGGTGAGGTGAAGGTCTGAAGCTTTGACCTTGAAACAGTAAATCAATAATTCATCAATCAGCAATGTGATAACCTCAAGCTGAGTGCTTAACTGAACTTAAATACAAATGTCGTCTGTCCCATAACAATTATATATTATTTCGTGCCAAAAATCATGTGATGCACTATTTCCGTTTTCTTATAATAAACATGCAAAAATTAAGTCCAAACCGCATCTAAGACTCTGTGATAGTAAATATATCTGATATAATTATTTCGACAGGTTTTTCGATGCTTTTTAATGAGTTTTTCAATTATGCTTTTTTTTATTCTTCTGGATTCGCAAGAGAGAGGTGCGATGAATCATGAAAATGCTTTTTGGAAGCATTATGAGTGTGATATTCATTTTCATAATCGGCTGTTCAGGAAACCAACCGATTACACCTGACACCCTAAAAAGTGTAGCAGGCGATTTCAAACCACAGGTTATGGTCAGTGATTGGGATTCTGAAGGGAATCCCCTCGAAGGCTCCGGTATACTCGGCGCTTTTCAGGTTAAAGTAAATCTTGAAAACTTGAGCGGTGAGTTAATCCCGATCAGACAGAATCAGTCACAGGATGTGCTCGAAATAGTAGATATAACAAACTTTCTGACCCTTGCCCCATGCACCGATTGTGTCCACCTGAACAGTATTCGGATGGACACTGCCAATAGACTAATTCTTAACATTGGTGTCAACCATCCATTTGCCACACCCAATCCTGAAGAGCCCATAACAGGCAAAAATCGCGCTGATTTGCATGTTTTCAATGTGGAAGGAACTGTTATCTTCAAAGATGATCCGAGTTCAGTACTGACTTTCAGTATTCTTGGTCAGAAAATAAAGCCGTTGACTCTGGTTAACGCCGATGGTTATTCACCATATCTTGATGGCAGCATCGATAGTTTCATGCCCACAGAAGCAACTCTTCATCCATATATCCTTCATTTCGATGATTTCACTAATGGCAATTTCAGCCCATCATCGCCATACGGTTTCACGGATATACTCCATCCAACGGGAAACCTTGTTATGGCTATGGGTTCCGAAACGGATTTCAAGGATTATATTTTCGATATTGATGAAAGCTCAACCGGAATCGAATTCATCCTCGCCATCGGATGCACTTACGGGATTTCTGCGGACAATAGAAATCAAAGATTCAATCCCATATACCGTCTTCCTCAGTTCAACAAGAAAGCGGCAAGCTGCGTTTGGGTAGATGAGATAATCGAAGACGGCATGGTCGGATTTATGCCAGGTGATACAAATTCATCGGAAACGATTGTCCTCAAGGTTCTGGATATGAACCAGGGGTATAAGCTCGGCGATGGACTTGATGATCTCAGGCGCTTAAGCAATGTCCAGGAAATCGATATCGAGATGCCATCCATTATTGGCAATATAAAAATACTGAATAATCCAATACCGACTGGCGGCAATCCGCGAGACCCGGCAAATGCTCTTTCATTCTCGATTACAGTGAAAAATGAGCTTGGAGCGCCTGTCGGTGAATACCCCTGTCTGATTAAGGTGCTTGATTCATACCCACCAGGAATAAATGAAGCTGTCTCAGGCGATGGAATAAGTCGAGTAGCTCCCACCCAAAAACCGACAGAAGGGCTTTTTGCAATTCCCGAATTCGCTGCTTATACACCGTTTATCGCAAAAGTCGAATTGCATAACACAAAACCTGTTGCATCCTTTCTACGCACACCAACGGGAGATCCACAGGTCGATTTGCCGGTCAGACTTGATTCGAGCAATTCATCCGATCCCGATGGAGATAATCTCACATATGAGTGGGACTTCGATTACCAGACAGGTGATTTCCAGGTCGAAGGCACTGGTTCGGTGATTTATCATCCCTACACAGTCCAAGGAACATACGAAATCGCCTTGAGAGTAACCGATGATGGTCTTCCTCAGATGTCCGATTTGGTTACTCAATCCATAACAATTGCGGCATCTGAAGTTTTAACTTTCGGACCGAATCAATCTTTGTTCGGTCCCGTAGCTCCAAGCCATCCGGGCGAACCCACATCTATTCCTGATGGTTGCCCGCTTGGAATGCATTATGCCGATGCCAAGGGCTCCAAAGTTTATGCAGTTGTACCATCAGGTACACCACCTCCTGCCCCTCTGAATCTATATTGTATTCGAAGCGATAATAGTGGCTCATCATTCGTTTTGCCTCAGAAAATAATCAACGATTCCGATCTTCCCTCATCTGTATACAATGCGAGTATCAGCTTGACTTTATCTAATAAAGCGGATGTTGCCTGGTCAATACCAAGCTTCCCGGCAAGTGTTGTTTATCGTGATCGCGCAAATGTGGATTACGGCTTCGGGACAGATGGCATTGTTTATGATAATAGCTTTTTTGGCATTAACATGTCGCACGATACATTTGATGATAATGAAATTTACGTTGCTTACAGCCATATTGTTCCTTCAGGAAGTTTCTATTGCAGAATCGTTCTTTTCAGGTCGTTCAATAACGGTAACACATTCAACGATATCCCTATCGATGTGGCGGATAAGGCAACTTGTGGAGCTACCGGCGATTACTTCACAAGTCAGATTGCTGTTGATGGAAACGACACAATCCATGTTGCATTCATTGCCGGAACAAGAACAAGCGAACCCGGGCAGATCAGATACACCAAAAGCGAGGATAAAGGGGACACTTTTACCCAGTATGTTCCGTTAGAGATCTTGCAGGGCGTTAGTTCAATCCCCGCTTATACGTCTCTAAGCCTTGACACGCATCCTGATGGCAAGAATATTTATATCGCTTATCGATCTCAAGGCGCTGGAATAAACAATATTTACCTTTTGAGAAGTACGGATGGCGGCTCGAGTTTTGATCCGCCAGTTACTGTCGATGACAGGCCTAATAACTGCGACATGCCGTGCGTGATCGCTGACAATTATGGCTGGGTTTATGTAAGCTATGAGGATCGAATCGATGAAGTCGCTCCGATTCATTACGATGTTCGTGTGTCACGAATCCGAGATTGGGATGATGGCTTCGAACCAAGCGTGCTCGTGAACGATGATTCCGGACAGCACCAGGTCGCTCCCTGCATTACTGTTGATGAATCGCTCAATGTTCATATGTTCTGGCGGGATGATCGCGATTTTCCCGATGTTGACTTCTGGCTTTTTTATGCAAAAGCCACTCAATTATAAAAACTTATGTCAAAGGGCACGTCCACTGGGAGCGCTGAACTTCAGTTCGGCATTTTCTTTTAGCTTTCGAACGATGCCGAACTGGAGTTCAGCGCTCCCAGTGATATTTCCAAATTTCTATTTGATAAAACCATCTGATATAATTCTCATTTGTCCCTCTTAAAGGGATTTACGTTTTATTTTTATCATGAAAGGTGCATTCAAAGTTGGAGGGTCAAATTCCACCTCTTGTAAATGCCGAGTTTCTATCATTCCGTATAGCATATATAGTGCTTCTTGTTTCCACTTTAACGTACCTCGTGTACTGGTTTTTTGGATTCAAACCGTTTCGACTGATAGGAAAAATATTATTCATCATCGGCACGATTCTCGTAACAGCATCCATAGGATTCAGATACGGTCACTCCGGACGATTCCCTCTCATTCAATCATACGAGGTCTTCCTGCTTCTTGGATGGATGATGCTCCTCATCGCTCTTGGGGCGGACAGATTCGCTAAAAATGTCTTCGCGACCACTTTCACTTCTTTTTTCGTCGCAGTCGCGATGCTTTATATCGAGGGTCATTTTGAACGCTCGGTCGGCGATGTCGTTCCGGCTCTTCAATCGCACTGGCTCGAATTTCATGTCGCTACAATCATGCTTTCTTATGCGGCTGTGAGCGTCGGATTCCTCGGCGCCGAGGCATATCTCGTGAGTCGAATCGAATGGCTCGAGGAATTCAGCTATAAGCTAACCGCGTTTGGATTTCCATTTCTAACAATCGGTATCGTTTCAGGATCGATCTGGGCACAGGAAGCATGGGGCACATGGTGGGCATGGGATCCTAAAGAGACAGCATCACTTATTATGTGGCTTGTCTACGCGGCATATCTGCATATGAGACTCGTATCCGGATGGCGTGGAACCAAAGCCGCATGGATGAACATAATCGGATTCCTTTCCATGTTATTCTGCTTCGTCGGTCTCAACTGGATTTCTCAAATCTTCAAACTTCAAAGCGAACATGTTTACTCTGAGGGAACGAGCAAAATGGCGTATTTCTTATACATGATTGTAGCTATCGCTGTTGTAGTATTCATCGGCGGTATGATTCTTAGACTTGGAAAAACAAAACTGAAAAATGATGGGAACCAAAAGTAAGGGCGGGTTTACAGTTCGGACGTGCGATTAAATTCGTTTCATATGATACTTCGGGCGAGTGATAGCTTCGGTTTACGTAGAAACCCGCCCATACATCGAATTTTTAAAATGACAGAACCAGCGAAAAACAATTCAAGCAAAGAAACAAAACCGGAACTCGGCCTGTTCGATATCCTCATAATAGGATTTAAGGATCTTGCCGACCTTTTGATGGACATCCGATTCGCTGCAATCCTGCTTCTTGTCATGGCTTTCGCGACCCTCTTCGGGACAGTCTTACCACAATCAACAGCGCCTCGAGACACTATCGATCCAAAAATGGTCGAAGCTTTCGGTGAGAATCTATACGTCAAGCTAATCAAGCCACTCGGACTCGACCATGTCTTCTCAACCATCTGGTATCGTTTCGTTTTATTACTTCTCGTCGCAAGTGTTACGCTTTGCGCATGGGCAAGGACAAAAACCGTTGCAGCCCTCTCAAAAATAAAAAGCGTGTTAACATCAGAAAAAGGTGTTCAATCTCTTAAAAATTACGGGGCATCTCAATTCCCCGATAAAGAAAGTGCCTTGAAATGGATTGAAAAAGAGTTCAAAGGACGAGGATTCAAATTCTTCAGCGAAGAAAAAGACGGTGCGCATCATTTCCTCGGACGAAAAAACCTGGCATCGAAGTGGATGCTTGTCGCGATGCACTATTCTTTTGTCCTGATACTTATTGGCGCGATAATCGGTGGCTTGTTCGGATGGAAAGATATGGCTGTAATCAGAGAAGGCGAAACATGGAGTCGCGGTGATGGTTTCGGATCGGTAAAACTAATCGATTACTGGATGGAATTCAACGCAGAGGATTTCCCCGATGAACTAAGCTATTTCATGAAAATGCCATCGGATTATAAATCACGCGTTCAAACTCTTGATGCCGATGGAAACGTTTTGAACGAAAAAATAATTGAGGTTAATTACCCTTTGAATTTTGAAGGTTTGAAATTCTATCAGACAGCCTGGGCTTTTGAGCCTTTATTCGCTATTTACAAAAATGGTGAACTCGCAAACAGATTCATGGTTGAACGCGACCAGCCCTTCAAACTCGGGGATACCGATATAGTGCTTTTTGTGCCATACGAGCAGATTATCTCAGGTCTCAAAGTATCGAAAAACATTGATGGACAAAGAACTGAAGAGAAAATTCCTCCTACTTGTATTATCTATGAGATGAAGCTAACGGACCAAAAAGAAGGTGAGACACCGGTTGAACCTGTTAAACTCGCTGGCAACGGTACCGGGATTTTCAAGGAAGGCGAAAAAATCGATTTCAATTTCGGAGAAGACAAATACGAACTTGTATTCGAAAGCATGGATGAATACACAATTCTTGAGGTGAAAAGAGATCCCGGTGTCGGCATTGTGTTTTTCGGATTCCTGATATGTGTCATAGGCGCATCATGGGGACTTATGCTTCCCTACGGCACAGCGAGAATTCTGTTAACCAGGAATGTGAACATATGGCATTTGGATTGGGGGGTAAGCCTCGCTGGAACCGCTGATTCAATTCGCAGAAGCGCAAATAAAAACGATTAATCCTTTTTTATGAAAAACCTCTCCCTGTGTTATAATCTGTCCGCTGTTTGATATAGTAAATTGTAACAAAACTAATTTTCAATTGGTTCCAAGCCTTGGAAAAGGATGTTTTAAATACACATTTTGCTACCCGCACCTCTCATGCGGCAACTGAAAGGTTCCTCGATGACATACTTCAGAAAGGACTCGCTCATGTGGAGGAAATCCTCATTGAAAGCTGTCATCATGACCAGGAGTTGATTAAGCAGACTCTGTCCCATGCATTACTTGGAGGCGGTAAGAGACTTCGAGCCAGATTCATCCTCGTATCATGGCTGATTTTCAATGAGAATTTGAATCGTGATATTGTGGATGTGGCAGCGGCAGCCGAGCTTTTTCATACAGCCACTCTGCTCCATGATGATGTCCTCGATGATGCGGATTTACGACGTGGGCATGTCACAATAAACTCAAAATGGGGAAATCGCCACGCAGTTCTCCTCGGCGATTTTCTTCTTTCCCGATCGTTCAAACTGCTTCATAAAGTCGGCTCTTTAAGGATAATGGCGACATTTGTCGAAGCGGCTCAAGACCTTGGCGAAGGAGCACTCACGGAACAGATAAACCGAGATAATCTCAATCTTAGTGAGGATTTGTATTTCTACATAATCAGCCGCAAAACCGCTTCGTTCTTCAGAGCCTGCGCGCAAGCCGGGGCTGTCCTTGCGAACACATCGGAAAATCACATCAATTTGCTTCGCGAATTCGGTTTGAACTACGGAATCGCTTTCCAGATAACTGATGATCTTATGGATGTCATAAGCGATGAAAGCACGATGGGAAAACCTCGAGGGAAAGATATTCTCGAAGGGCATCTGACATTACCGCTGATTAAATATTTTGACAAAGACACTAAAAACATACCCGGAATAAAATTAAGCGCATTGAAGCCATCCGATGATGAATTCAAGAAACTTATGGATGGTCTCGTCCACGATGGCTCCATCTCTTATTCTTATGAACGAGCGGAGGATTATCAAAGGAAAGCACTCGCAGCACTTGAGAATCTCCCCTTGAATGATGCCAATAACTATTTCCGCAGGATTACATCTGAGCTTATCAAGCGAAAATCATAAAAATTCTATTCCTCATCATCTACATTAATAGGATTTCCCTGAGTATGTCTTTCCCATCGAGGTAATTCAGCGTAAGCCCGTCTTTGCTCATCGTGAAATTCCTTGCTCGATGTATCAACCGCGTAAATCCGTTTCAACTCATTTCCGCATTTGGCACAATGTAAAATCATCAGTTCATACCTTAGATGCGGATTTGCGGTATCAGGCGATTTCAGCCCGAGTGGGCCGCTTGGAAACAGTTTGCCTTCGCAATCGCAACGCGCGCTTTCGATATCCCTGTACATCTCGAGCATGGATTTGACAAACACAGACCTGGAAAAATCCGGATTCTCCTCCACATCGTCCCCACTGATTTTTGAAGCCTCTTCTGCCAATCTGCCACCTCTAATGAGAGTTGTTTAAATCCGTAAATCAATCTGAATTTCAGATGGATTCAGATTAAAAAGTATAAACCATGAAATTGCTCTTTGTCAGTTTCACTCCACAAGCGATTTAGCGAGACTCGGGAATTTCTCTTTCGCGAACGTGTAATGACAATGCACACATGTACGTAAAACCTGGTCGAATTGTATCAGTGTTCCTTCGAGATATTTCTCCTCCGCCGATGATGAAAGAGCCGAGCTGTATTGATTCAAATCCTGGTCAATGAAGATGAATTCCGATGTGATAATCGAATTGTATTCAGCCTGAATATCGGGATCCATGTTATATTCAATCGAAAACTCAACATTGATTTTGTCCGCTTCGCTTTTAATTACATCGTAATCGCCTTTGTAGATAGCAATGATTATTTTAGTCATTGATATTTCTCTCTTTTTCATTTTGGCGACGACATCATCATAGAGCCCATCTATTTTCGCGAAAACCTCCTTGGGCTGAATCTCGGATTCTGTATCCTCATCCTGCGCCAATGATTTACTTATATTGTTGAAAAGAAGAGCAACGAAAAATCCAATTAGAAGTATGAATAAACCTAATCTCATTCTTGTCACCTCCCATCAAATTAATTAAAGCACATACAGATTATATCAGTAACAATGATTTTTTTCGATTCATGCCACATTTAAACAAGCATTTTCATAAGTAATGAATTACTATTCTGGGAGCGCGTGCGTCTCGCTCGCATACTTGTAAATCCCAGTA
>Ga0315284_10002360_pt1 | contig 27066 bp, 34 predicted proteins | sample YL17G09_16_MG_FD_203696 | JGI IMG/M metagenome (GOLD analysis project Ga0315284, IMG submission 203696) | Sediment microbial communities from Yellowstone Lake, YNP, Wyoming, USA - YL17G09_16 | ecosystem: Environmental > Aquatic > Freshwater > Lake > Sediment | place: USA: Wyoming | collected...
TATATTTCGTCATTTCGCTGTTATTGTATAACTTATGGGTAATTGCGAATTTATTCCTTCATAAAAAGAAGCCGTGGTATAAAAAAGAGCCGAAGGCATTCTTTACCGTTTTTATCAGCGATCTATTTCTCATATTCTTACAATTTTTTGTAGGGCATGATCCGCCGTGCTCCGAATTTTGTCGAGAAGAAGAATTAAATTTCATGAGGTGTTATATCATGTAATCAAGTACTGATATATCAATAAAATGAAATAAAAATCTAGGTGATTAAAATAACCATTAAAGATAATGTTGAGCAACTCTTAAGTGAAGATGAAAAATGTCGGAATATAGATTTGTACCTAATATTAAAATATTGGCAAAAATATGATAATTTACAAGTGGATTTGAGTATTTTTGATAAATTGACAAATTCAGAAACCATTAGAAGAAGTCGTCAAAACATACAAAATGAAGATGAATTATATATCCCTACGGATCCAGTTATTCGTGCTTATAGAGAAAGAATGAGAGGAAAATTATATCCCTAATTTGCTCTAATTTGACATCTTTTAATTTATAGTTCCAGAGATATAGTTAGGAAAATCGCTCCATTTATTTATGCGAAATACACTCCACTCATCACGACGAATAGCTTTTAAGATTCCACCTAATCCTTTATTTTGCAGATTTTTTCAAACTGATAAATTCTCCATCGATAATTCTCGCAAGATAAGCCCGTCCTTTCATAACCCACATAATTTTATGCCCTTCTTTCGCCTTTTTACCCCATTCGGAAGGTTTATTACGATTTTGCTCTATAAAGCGATAACCAAACAGATCAACGTATTTTATACCGCTGGAAAACTTCTCGATTGGATATTCAACACCATCGATTTCAGCGCTCTTTTTACCCTCAAAAATAGCGTTAAATATTATCAGCGCTTTTTCTTTTTGTTCTTCCACCATAATTAAACTAAATCATTTTATTTATTTAAATTGTTTTACGGAATTGTTTTTTTCAAAACGTTCTTTATTTTTTTATAATAAAAAATTAATATAGATTTTATTATTAAATGATTTTTAGCTTCACAATTCTATTTTATAAATATTAACTTTTTAATTGAATTTTAATTTGCTCTATTAATTATAATTATTTAATATTAAAAAAAATCATATTTTAATGAGTTGATAATTATCATGGCAACAAAGGTTATATCATTTTCCGGGAAAGGCGGGGTTGGAAAATCTACGTTAATAATCCTATTATTAAAATATCTCTTAGAAATTCAAAAATACAAAAATATATTATTAATTGATGCCGATCCAGATGCCAATATCGGAGATATGTTAGGTAAGAAAATCGAATATAGACAAACAGTAGGAGGAAAAATGGCGGTATTGAAAAACAGAATACAAAGTATGTCAATCTCTCCTGATGTTCCGAAAAATCAAATTATTGAATCAGAAGTATTTGACGCTTTAATTGAGACAGATCAATTTGATATTTTAGAGATGGGCCGCGGAGAAGGTTCTGGTTGCTATTGCAGCGTAAATAATGCTTTAAAAAGTATAATTGATGTTTTAGCAAAAAATTACGATATCGTTCTTATCGACGCTCCAGCAGGACTAGAGTTTTTTTCCCGAAAAACAGGCCGCGAAGTAACTGATCTTGTAATAGTTACAGATGGAAGTAAAATGGGTTTAGAGACTTTAGAAAGAATTATTGATGTAAGCAAAGAAGTTGAATTGAAATTTAAAAACATTTGGATATTAGGAAATAAATTTCCTTTGGACTTAAAAGAATTATTAGAAAAAAAAGTGGAAAAATTAAAAGAAAAAAATGTACAATTGTTAGGTGTATTTCCTATCGACGAAGAAATTAGTAGAATTAATCTAATTGGTCAAAATCTATTAGAGATGTCTAATAATAACAATCTTTATGTAATAGCAAAAAAATTATACCAAAAAATTGTCTAATTAAAAATTTTGAAAAAAAATTAATATTTAATAAAATACCTAAAATAAATTTCAAAACTCAAATCATTCCTTTTCGATTTTTGCCTTTATTATTGAATGTAGAAAAAATTATGCTGTTATTTTTCAATACGTCTAAATTCTTTTGTTATAAGAAATCGAATTATTTCAGTCATACTTTTTATTCCGTGAAATTCTTTAATTTTTTCTAACTTTTCAAACACTTCTTTATCGAGACTAACCCTTAACTCTTTCTCGCTTTTGTCAGTTTGGTCCATCATAGGTGCAAAATGTAAGATTTTTGATTTGAAGCACTCTTACTATAATATAATAAAAAACTATATTTTTATATATTATATTAGTCAAAACAAAGATATAACATAAAAAATCCTTCTCAAGTGGATAATCTGAGGAGTCTTTATCCAATATAAATTAATTTAAAAAAAAAATTGGAATGTTAACTTGGTAAAAGAAATTCATATTGTCGACGATAACGATGAAATTTTAAAATTATTGACGGAAAATAAATAAATATAAAGAAATTCCTATATTTGCTTTTACCGGTTTAGATTTAAGCGAGGAAGAGACGAAAAACGCTAAAATCTTATTTTAACGAAATCGTGTCAAAAAATATTGATTTATCTGATTTTATAGATTTATTTAATAAGAAAATACATTTATAGGATTTAGTTTAAATGCCCCTTAATTTTTGAGACAATTAAAATTTCAAGAGAAATAATTATCCGTTAGAATAAATTATCAATAAATTTTACTATTGTTCGTCTTGCCTATAAGTCGGCGTTATTTTACTCGTAAATTCTTCGAGTTTATAGGGGAACTCGTCTTCGCTAGAGATTTTACCAAGGTCGAGCAATATTTGTCTTGCTAGAAGCCAAAAAGTTAATCCCAACGCTTTTTTACCGCGATTATTTGCTGGGATAGCAAGATCTATCCCTGTTAGGACGTCGTCTGTATCAAATAAGGAAACTACGGGAATTCTAGCCAATTGCGCTTCTCTTAAAATTACTTTGTCTGCGTGAGGATCAATAATTACTACTATGGAAGCGTCTTTAACGTACGTGTCAATATTTGGGTTTGTTAAGCTTCCTGGGATAAATCTATCTATGATTGCCCTGCAACCAAGTACCTCGCAGAATTTTTTAACGGGTTCCTTGCCATATCGTCTTACAGAACATATGATAACTTTATTACTTCCTTCTTCAACAAATTTACTTAAAAATTTCGAAGCAATTTTAATTCTATTGTTGGTTTTAGTTAAATCAATAACATAAAGACCATAATTGGTTTGGCGATAAATAAATCGTCTTGCATCGCCCGTTAATAATTTAGTCCCGATATGTATACCACACGACAGATAAAGTTGCTTTTGAGCTTCGTCTTTATCGAGTAAAGTTTCTTTCTTTACCAATTGTTCTCCTAATTCAGTGTCTAAAAGGTCTAATTCTTCTTCTAAATCTAAATCTAAATCTTCCTCAAAATCTTCGTCGTAAAGCAAATCTTCTAAATCTTCTTTCTCAGATTCACCAGTTTCTCCTTCAGACTCGTCTTTTTTCTTAGGCAATATATTAACCTTATCTTTAATGATTGAGTTTTATAACTTTATAAATATCATATTTAATTAATCATAACTTTAATATTTTTTTATCAGAAAACTCAAATCTTCGTATAAAAAATTTTAATTCATTTTAATTCATACATAAATTGTAATGGTTAAAGAAGAATTAATGTCGATTCTACCGGATAGAGAATTCGCTATAGACTTATTAAAAAAGTTAAACATTTCGAAATCAGTTTTGAATCATTCTTTAAAAGTAGCTGAAAAAGCGTTAGAAATAACAAATAAAATCAGCAAAGTAAAAGTTAACAAAAATCTAGTTGAAATTGGAGCTATTTTACACGATATTGGAAGATCTGAGACGCATGGATTTCGACACGCTTTAATTGGTGGTAAAATTTTAAGAGAAAGAGGCTTCCCTCCGCAACTCGCAAGAATATGCGAAACTCATATAGTAGGGGGTCTTGACAAAGAGGATGCGAAAGAAGCGGGTTTGCCAGAAAAAGAGTACATTCCTGAAAGCATTGAAGAAAAAATTGTATGTCTTGCTGATAAAATGACCGACGGCACGAAATATGTGTCTATTGAGATAAGGTTCGAAAATTGGTTTAAGAAGCACGGTAAAAGTAATTTATTAACGAAATCAAAAGAGAGAGTAGAAAAAATACAAAAGGAATTAGAGAGTTTAAGTTAGTTCTCTTTTCAAATAATATTTTAATCTTTTTTTCTTAAATAGTTTTTAAACTAAGGGGAGTTTCTAAAGAATTTCTCCCTTAGCGATAATAACAACATTTCCGCCGACTTTAACATTTATTTTTCCGTTTTGTTTTTTAGCGTTCAAAAAGAGCAAAGATTTTCTTCCAATTTCGTATCCTTGTTCAACTCTAATATTTATTTCGTTTTTATTAAAATAATTGTGCTTAATTAGATATCCTGCTAAACAGCCATTTCCCGATCCTGTTGCTGGATCTTCAGATATTCCGTAAAAGTCAGCAAACATACGGACGTTTAAATCGTTTACATCATCGTACGTTTCGTTACAAAAAAGAAGTAATGCTTTTGCGTTTGTGCTTTTAATTAGATTGAAGTATTTGTCTTTAATTACTCTAGCGCGCTTAATCGAATCTAAAGATTTTAACGGTACTATAATATGCGGTAAGCCGGTGGAAACTTCTTGTATTGGAAATCGATCGTCTAAATCGCTTTTTTTTAGGTTAAGAAGTTCTAATATTGGCTCAGGTTCAAAGCAAATTCCAAAAATAGGTTCTAATTGTTCCATCCATAAATTATCGATCTTACCTTTATCATAACTAATTTTCACGGAAATTTGCCCAACTTGAAAATTTAGGATCAATTCTTTAATTGGGGTTTTAATTATTTCACTTTGAATAATATAGGCAGTACCTAATGTTGGATGCCCTGCAAAAGGGACCTCAACTTCAGGAGTGAAAATTTTAACATCGTACCCATCGTTTCTTTTTATTTCTGATAATATAAAAGTTGTTTCAGAAAAATTAATTTCCCTCGCAATTTTTTGCATTTCTTGGTTAGAAATTTCTTTTTTGCATCTTATAACGGCTAGTTGATTTCCCGCGTACTTTTCTTTAGTAAATACATCAACAATATAAAAAATATGATTACCCATAAAATTTTCGCTTACATTATGGTTGATTTTGAAAGATTTAATCTCTTTTTTAATTGATTTATAATTCCGCCTTCTTCCAAAATATTTGTCAAAAAATCCGGTAATTTTTCAAATTTAATATTTATGCTTTTATTTTTATTGTAAATTTTTCCATTTTGAAGGTCAATTTCTAAACCATCTCCTTTAGAGAATTGAGTTTCGTTCCAATTTATGGTTATTCCAGGAATTCCTAAATTAATTAAATTTCTAAAATAAATTCTGGCGAAAGATTTAGCAATTATCGTTTTAATTCCTAAGATCTTAAAGACGTTAACTGCTTCTTCGCGAGAACTACCCGTCCCAAAATTTTCTCCTGCGACAATAATATCACCTTTATCTATGTTTTTGATAAAATTTGGATCTATAAATTCAAGAGCGTACTTAGCCATTTCGAGAGGATCTCTCATTGTTAACGTGTGACTTGGTACAATATCGTCAGTATTAACATCGTCGCCCAATAAATATACAAATCCTTCGATTTTTTTTAACAATTATAACACCTCTCTAGGATCTTTTATTTTACCATCTAACGCAGACGCAGCAACTGTAGCGGGACTAGCTAAATATACCTTAGAGCTCTGAGCGCCTAATCTTCCTACAAAATTTCTATTAGTGCTACTTATACACACTTCTTCAGGCCCTAAAACGCCGAGATGCCCTCCTATACAGGGTCCACAAGTTGGATTTCCTACAACCGCACCTGCTTTGATAAAAATTTCAATTAAACCTTCTTTTAGCGATAATTTATATATTTCTTTTGAAGCAGGAATAACAATCAATCTGACGTTTGAATGAATTTTTTTTCCTTTCAATATTTTTGCAGCAATACGCATGTCTTCCATTCTACCATTTGTACAACTTCCGAGAAATGCCTCATCGATCTCTGTTCCAAGAACTTCTTCTATTCTCGCTAAATTTTCTGGATTGGACGGTTTTGCCACTACAGGCGTTATTTCTGAAAGATTATACTCCATTGTTTTCTCGTAAGTAGCATCTGGGTCCGGATACACAAAATTATAAGCGTTAATATTTTTGTTTTTTAACCAATTTTTTAACTTATTATCGGGTAAAAATACTCCAAATTTTGCTCCTGCTTCAACTGCCATATTTGATATAGTCATCCTTCCATCTACAGATATAGATTCAGCACCTTCACCGTGAAATTCGAGAGATTTATATATCGCACCTTTAGTAGAAATATTTCCAATTAAAGTTAGAATAAAGTCTTTCGACATAACTCCTTTATTTAACTTTCCTGAGAGTTTTATTTTAAAGGATTCCGGAACTTTAAACCATAATTTTCCTGTTGCAAATACTACGGAAACATCAGTAGCACCAATACCGGTAGATAAACAATTAAACGCTCCATAGGTAGTTGTATGACTATCGGAACCTACAATTAACATTCCTGGTTTTGCAAATCCCATTTCTGGTAAGACTTGATGACAAATTCCTTTGTCCATCCCCATATTATGAACAAAATTATATTTTTTTGCGAATTTTCTACAATCTTGGTGCATTTGTGCAGCAGAAATTGTAGGAGCTGGCACCCAATGATCTAATATAAAAAAGATTTTGTTTGAATCCCACACGCGATTAATTCCAAGTTTTTCGTATTCTTCGTGAATTCTTCCTCCCAATTGTTCGTGAACCATAATTAAATCTATGTCACAATCAACGAACTGTTCTGGGGCAATTTTATTTAAATTGGAATGTTGAATTAAGATTTTTTCTGCGATTGTGTAACTCATTTTTCTCAACTTAATATTTATTAAATCTCGCATAAAGTTTTATAATCTTTATCAAGATTGCCCATAACCTGTAAAGCAATTTTACACGATTCGATTAAAACGCGAGCGTCTACTTTATCGGGTGCGTCTAATTTAGAATGCGAAAGGATAGCGCCCGCTCGAGTTGTTATGTCTATAGCGTCGAATCCTCTAAGGTGGAAGGGAACGGAGTCCAAATGTGCGCCCGTAGATAAATGAAAACCGTGAATTTTAATTTTTTCTTTCTTAGCGGCTTCTTCAAAATATGTGCTAAGTAACGGTGAAATCTTTTTTCGAGGCAAAACTCCGTAGGATTTTAAATATTCTGCTTGATTTTTTTTTCTATTTGCAGCAGAAACCATGTCAAAATTGATTTGAAATGTTTTGTTTTTTACAAACTGATTTTCGTGGTTATTTACAAAATTTCTTGAACCCATCGTGCCTAATTCTTCAGCAGAAAACTGGCAAAACCACACATTAAAATTATCTAATTGGTCTCGTTTTTTAAAATAATTTGATAATTCAAATACAATAGCCATTCCTGAGGCGTTGTCAAGAGCGCCGGGCGAATTATTATAGGTATTTAAAAACATTAACATAATATTTGAACTTGAAATAATAGCTGTTAAAACGATCACGCATAATCTTACAACATTAATTTCGAGGTTAAATATCTCTACAATGGAGGGATTAATTATTTTAAAACCAATGTATTCTACTAAAAGATAAAAATAAGACGCGCCTAGTATCAATCCGCAGAATAACCATATTCTGTAAACTAATACCCTCCAATACGTTTTAAAAGATTGGGATTTTGAGTCTAAATGAGCAGAAACTATTATATTACCCGCCTCTTTTTCGTTTAAGCGTTTAGCTGGTATTTTTACGAAAACATTAGTTGCTTCGTGCGTTTTTCCAAAATATTCGCCCCAAAATCCTTTTTTTTCGGGATGTTTCAAACCTTTACCAATCAAAAAGATAAATACTGCCATAACTCCAATAATGATAAATGTATAAACGTAATATAGATACATTACAAGAACAAATACTAATAAAGCGTTTAAACTTATCGCAGCAATTATTTTTATGAGCGTGGTCGAATAAAAGTCAGAAAATTCAAATTTTTCTTTTATAATTTGATTTTTATCAAATCCTATTTTATTAAAATTTTCAGAAACTAATTCTACAGCCTCTTTTTCGCCCTCTGTTCCGGCCAATCGAGGAAAACTAAATTTACTAACAAAACGGTTGATCCTTTCTTTATTAAAAAAATCTACGTAATCTAAAGAGATATCATTCATTATATTAACTTATCAAAAATTATTGTTTGTATTTTTTCTTGAACCATTTCAATAATATCGTCTGTATTAATTACGATGTATTTATTTTCTTTTGCGCGCTCTAAATATTTTTTCCTAACTTTATTTAAGAAAGAAGTTTTTTCAAATTTATCTGGGTCAGTAATGGCTTTTCTTTCAAGAGAAATTTTTGGGTCTATATCTAAAATAATTGTAATATCAGGTTGACCAACGGATTTGTTAATTTCTTTAATCCATTTTATTGAAATTTTATCTGATTGAACGGATTGATATACAATAGACGACTCGATATAACGGTCCGATATTACAATATAACCATCATCAAGCTTTTTCTTTATTTCGTTGTGATAATGAAAATCTCTATCTGCCGCAAATAAAAGCGCATCGGTTGTTGGAGGGACATTTTCGTTTTTTAAAAATCTTCGTATCAATAATCCAATTTCGCTGTTTGATGGTTCTTGAGTTAAATATACTTTATAACCTTTACTTTCTAAAGTTCCAGCTAAAATACGGCTATGCGTTGTGGTTCCACTTCCATCCACACCGTCTAATACCACGAATAAAGATTTCTGAGACACAATTATCAATTAAGAAAATAATTACTTTTACTAAAATTTGACGATTATTCTTTTTATAGGACTATAAAAAATAATTTATTTATTATAAAAATTATAAAAATTGGACTCAAGATCCTTTTTCTATTGTACAATCCTATTTTTATTTAAAACTATACATGTTAAATTAAAAATTATTAATAGTGGTTAAAAAATGACATCAATGGGATATTGCCCCAATTGTAAAAAAAATGTATCCAAAAAAAGAGAAAATTTCAGCTATTTATTAGCGTTTCTTCTAGCTTTCACTGGAATAGGATTAGTAATTTACATATTATATTATATAGATAAAAAACCAAAATATTGCGTTTATTGCAATACTTTATGCGAGCCTATGCTATTAGAAAGCAATTTAAAAGAACCGCAGAAAGTTGAAATCAACGATTCAAAATTATTAGCTAATAATAAAGTGAAATTTTGCCATAATTGTGGAACGGAAATAGAATATAGAAGTGAAACCAAATTTTGTCATTTATGCGGAAATGACATCTAATAGATAACTTATAATTTATTAGATTATTTTTTTTTTAATCTAAAACAAAGTAATATTTTTAAATCAATTTTAAATTCTTTTTAATAATTTCTAATATTTTTGATTCTACAGGGGTACAACCTTTTATAAAAGTTCCACGTTCCGCTAAGTTATAAGTACAATTTCCAATAAGGTAGGTGTCCTCGTAAAGTTCTGATTCTTTTACGCCTTTTCCTATTACTAGATTTAACGGTTTTTGATCGGTGAAATACTGATCAATAAATTCTTTATTGTTTTTTAAGAGATTGAAAATCGTGGATAAACAAGCAGAACATGAATCTACGTCAATTAAGTTAACATTTTTATATTTGATTGAAATTGATTTAGGAGGTGGTTCTAATGGTCTTAAAAATTTTTTAATGTTTTTTGGCACTGTTAATATATCTTTGCGACATTTTGGAGCGTTTGGTATTATTTCTGACGCAAGTTTCAAATGAGGTACATCTTCTAACGTCCATTTTGGTTGTGTAATCGCAAGAGCAATAATATCAGCTGCTAAAAAGTTTGTTGACGCTATTATTGTATCAAGCTTTACGGTATTTCCCGAAGAAGGCCCCATGCCTTCCTGCGCAAAAGAAGCGTCTATAATTGATAAATCAGATCTCAGTACGTAAGCTATATCTGAGATTGCTACGTCTAATTCTTTTACTTTTGCCATCGATTTTTTTAAAGGTTCGACGATTTCAGGTACTTGAAAATGATGTAAATTGATTTTATCTCTCTTGTATATTACACCTTTGAGATTTTTAAAACTAAGGGAAGCGCCGCAATGCATATGCATTTTAAGAACAGGTATAGAAATTATATAATCAAAATCGTTCCAATATCCAGTAACTTTTATTTTCTTTAAGATTTTTCCGTTAGGAATGTCCAATTCGATAGGGGCTTTACTGTCCAGATCTAAAAATTGAATACCGTTGTTGTCCAATAAACGAGAATACCCCGATTGAACGAACGCTTTCCTGGTATCTGTATTAATTATAGGAGAATCGCCGATAAAGTAATTTGCATTAAATTTCTCTTTTAAATAACGAAAAACTGCTTCAACAACTTCGGGATTTGTATTAATCCCTAGTTTTGGATCGCTTTCTCTCCCTACATTTGGCTTTAACAATATTGATTTTCCGGATAGATTGGGAATTTGAAGTTGACTAAGACATTTGTTAACAGCTAGACTTATGTTTTCGTTGCAGACAACCGAGACAATTGGTTTATTCGTTGATTTCATAATATCATTATTTTATTCCTAGAAATTCAATAATTTTTTTTTTCATTAGAGTACTATTAGGTTTTTTACCGGTCCACCACTCGAACGCTGTAGCTCCCTGATTAACTAACATGTCTAAACCACCAAGCGTTCTACATCCTATTTTGGTAGCGTCTTTCATTAATTGAGTTTCTAAGGGATTATATACGACATCAAATACAAATAAATCGCTATGTAAAAACTCTTTTGATATCGGAGTGTCGTTAACTTTTGGATACATACCTATTGGTGTAGCATTGATTAGAATGTCAATATCGTTAATTTTTTGTTTTAATACCTGATCTTTACTTGCGAAGCCGTCGATATTGACACCTGTAGTAGCTTTTATTTCTTTTGCTAATGCTACAGCTCTTGCTTCAATAATATCTGTTAATACAATTTTATTAACTTCTTCAGCTAAAACATAACACAGCGCTCTAGACACGCCCCCAGAGCCTAAAAATAATATATTTTTGCCCTGCGTTTTGCATCCCGCGTCTTTTAGCGTTTGTTTTCCTCCAGCGGCGTCTGTATTTCTTGCCTTTAGATAATCATTTTCGTTCTTAATAGTATTAATAGCTCCGATTTTTTGAGCTACCGGATCAATCTCATCTAAATATTTCATTATGGTTTCTTTGTGAGGGATTGTTACGTTAATTCCTGTTATATTTAACGCTTTAAATCCTTGAACCGCTTTTTCTAAATTATTAGGATGTATATCGTAAGCAATATAGACGTAATCAAGTTCCAAGTCTTGTATCGCAGCGTTATGCATCGTTGGGCTCATACTATGCTCTATAGGATGCCCAATAACGCATAAAACCATTGTTTTGGCTGTAATTGAAGTTTTTTGTGCCATTATTGATTTAAAATGTTTGCCTTTAAATTGAAATTTTATTTTAAACTTAAGTATTAAATAAATGTTTTCTAATTAATTTGTTCTTATTCTTAAATCTCGAATTAAATTAAATAAAGAAGGTATAAATAAAAAAAAAATTTGAAATTGAATTAATTCTTAGGATCTTTTCCAAATAGTTGCTTTACATCTTTCTCGCATAAAAACAATGCGATTGCAAACGGAAATCCAAAAATTAAAAAAAAGCTACATATAACAATCGTTATGTAACGACAGATATTAATTTTAAAGAACAATCCAATTGAGTTTATTAACAGAATCACAGAAACAACCAAAAAAATATATCCAATAATAGCAACTGATTTAGTTGTTTCGTATATATCGCCTCCATTATCTTTAACAAGTACAGAAGCTATAGCTTTTGAGTTTATAATAGCAAAGTTTGCGTACAAGATAAAAAATAACGACATACTAATAGATATAGTTGCGACAATATACAACAATTTATTTCTCTTAATTTTTGGTTCGTCAGGCGTAACATTCGGATTATCTCTTACGTCTTTAGCAACGTGCATTAATAAGAATAGAGGAATTAAAATGTATAATATCGCAAACAAAATAACCGCAAATTCTCTTTCACCCGAAAAAACGTTAGTAGTCCATCCAACCATTAAAGCGACTGAAATACCGATAACCACTATCAAGAGTATAAAAGTTTTTTTTGCAGCATTACTATTACTGAAACAGTACAATGACAGTAATATGGTAGTAACAACTATTAATTCCCCTACAATCATAATGGGCGTGAAGCTATGATATGTCGCGCCCCCCCAAGAGAGCATCTCATCGTGCGTAATAGCTATTCCTCGGAAAATGTTCATTTCTCGTTCCCAATGAAAAAATTGATCGATAAAAAAATGTGAGATTCCTCCCGCAACAGTTACATAATAAGCGTTTTTCCATTTAACGTCACGAATTCCCTCGTCCACAAAAATCAGAGGAAAGATTTTTTTTTCCGACTTTTTCAACGAAAATCTTGAACTATACGAAAAAGCTAACGATAAAGGAATCGCATATATTATAAATCCTAACAAACTATGAAATGGCGTTATAAAAAATAATAAAACGGAGTCTGGTCCAAAAATGTTGTTTGCGAGAAAAATAAACGCTACTTTGTGATTGAACTTTTTATCTTTCGAATAGTGTAAAATCGGTATAAGAAGGCACAAGCTAAAAATTAAGTGTCCTAAAGTGGGCATGAATTTGAGAATTTTTTTAATGTTAAAAATTATTGTATTTTCAATAAATATATTAATGTAAACGAATAGGTTTTGATGTAAATCGTGAAAAAACGATAAAAATTAGAATGTTCGTAACAAATTATGAAAAAAGATTCCATTGCATTGATTGGGTTTATGGCTACTGGAAAAACTTCTGTAGGTAAAGCACTTGCAGAGAAACTTGCAGAGAAACTGGGTAAAAAATACAGATTTGTAGAAACAGATCAAATTGTTATCGAAGAGGCGGGAAAATCTATACCAGAGATTTTTAAGGAAGATGGTGAGATTCGTTTTAGGGAATACGAGATAGTCGCGTGTAAAAAAGCGTCCAAATTTTCTAAAGCTATTATATCGTGCGGAGGAGGCGTTGTGCTAAATAAAATTAATATCGATTATTTAAAGAGAAATTGTCACGTAGTATTGCTCGAAGCTACGGCAGAAGAAATCTACGAAAGAGCAATGAAAGACGGTAAGGAAACCAGACCAATAATTGATAAAGAAGACCCGAAAGCCGAGATTGAAAAAGTTCTAAAATTTAGAAAGCCGTTTTACGAAGCTGCTGCTGAAATAATAATAGAAACGGTCGGTAAAAGCGTTAAAGTAGTTGTTGACGAAATAATCCAAAAAACAGGGATTGTAAAAAATTTATGAAAATAGCAGACGATTTTATAAGCATAATGGAACGTGTTTCTAAAGAGATAGAATTACCCAATATTAGTGAGATTTTAATTCCGGAATCTTTTCTAAATAATGGTGATTTTAAAAAATCCAATTTCGGAGCAATTAAACTCAGCGATGGAACAATAGGTTTGATTTATCTTAGTCTTGATCCAAATTTTATACAATACGCAAAAAATACGGATCTTCTTAAATTTAAAGGAATGAACTCGTACGATTTAGCAAGAAATTTTAAAAGTTCCGAAGTTTTTTTAAAAACTCTTGGTTTGGGAACAATAAACGCAATCAGTCAACATATCTTTAAAAGATCAAATTATAAATTTGATTTTACTACGGATTCCCTTGGATTATTGAATTTGAACGAAAACGATTGCGTGGGAATGGTTGGATTTTTTCCACCTTTGGTTGAGCAAATCGAGCGTTTAAACATTCCATTAACTATTATCGAAAAAAGAGAGTCTCTCGTTAAAAAAACTGAGAAATGGGAAGTCACTTTAGATGGAAAACGTTTAAAAGATTGTAATAAAATATTAATCACCAGCACGACAATTTTGAACGAAACAATTGACGAAATTCTAAGTTATTGCGTTTCCGCTGAAAAAACATCAATTATTGGTCCAACGGCAGGATTCTTTCCCGATCCTCTGTTCGAAAGAGGAGTTGATGTTGTTGGAGGTACTTATGTTGAAGATTCTAATATGTTTTCAGATCTTTTTCTTCAAAATAAACGCTGGTCACCAGCGACCAAAAAATATTGCATTAAGAAAAAAGATTATATGGGATATGAAGCGCTTTTAAAAAAAGTATTTCCTTCGGACTAATCTCGTTTTAGGTTCGTTTAAAAATCAATTTTTATCTTAAAAAATAGATTTAAATTTGTATGCCATTACATTTATTTATCAAAATAACAGTTTTAAACGAAAAATATAAAACATTAATATGTCTGAATATAAACGCGTAAAATGTCCCGATTGTGGAAACGAAAATCCCCGAAAATTACACGAGGAGCCTGATAGAAGTACTGTTCTTTATTATTCGATGCAGGGAACTCCTGTATATAAAAAAAAGATGAAATGTGGCATATGTGGATTTCAATTTGATAAAGAATGAATTAAACATTATGTTTATATGATTGAATCTACAGGTTATTAGAACTAAAAATTTACCAAGAAATAGTATTTAAACTCCAAAATTCTTTGAATTTAAGGTCTTTAGTATATATTTTAGTTGTATTATATTTTCGACAAGTGTATGCTATGATTTCGTCGTGTAACTCGTAGCTCTCTTTATTTTCCATCATTAGATCTAAAATTTTTACGTCAAAATTATCTATAATTATATTTGGGGATTTTTTCCAATTGATATAATCTTTTTTTAACGTTTTAAACGCTTGTTCTCCTATCATTCTCATTTTCCATAATATCTCAGATATAGCAATTGTAGGAATTATTGCGGTTATTGTTCTATTAAGGATTTCTTGTTGGAACTTTTTTAAAATTTTAGGGCACTTTTTTGTAAATGAAATAATGCTTGAGCATCTAATACCACGAAACTGTTTTGAGCCATTTAAATACGCCATAAGCTTTTTTTAGCATTTTCGTGGTCTTCGTCAGTAAATTCGTAATCGTCAAAGGAACCAATACATTCTTCTAAAGGATGTTGCTTTTTTTTTATTTTTATCGTTTTGTCGTTAATTTCTAATTCTACAATAGAACCATCAGGTAAATCCATTTCAGCTCTCCATTTTTTAGGGATCACTATTCTACCATTAGAAGATATTTTTTGCTCAACTTTTTCTTCCATTTGTCATCACATTAATTTTTTTGTCAGGATGTGAATATAAAGATTTACTAATTTAAACGTTTACGTTTTTAACATAACTATAAAAATCTGAGTTAAACAAATTATAATTGCTTTACTTGTAGAATCGTTCTTTAAAAAGAATAATTTTATTTTATTTCCGCAAGAAGCTCAACAAGCGTTGGAATTTTTTCGTTATTATTTAAGAGAAAGTATTATTTTGTTTTGAGCTTTTAACATGCCATCAATAATAAGCTCCACGGCTTCTTTGATATCAGACATAGAAGCAAAGTCAGGAATACTACGCCTAGCGTTAACGCTTGCCATTAATATTTCGTTTAATCCGCGGAGAATCATGTCGGGAGAATAAAACGGTCTATTTTTTGTTCTAATGACAATATTCTACTAATGCTTTTGCTTCCATGATAAGCTATACAACTTCTTTAATATCAGAAAGATTATTCTGAAAATTATTATTGTAATTGAATTTTTCGTTGCTTTTTCTTAGAATGCTTCAGATTTTTTTAGAGGCTTAACACGATCTTGTTGTGAGCTTTTAGCATGGCGTCCATAATCAATTCGAACGCTTCTTTGATCTCGGGGGCGTTTTCGGGCACGCTTCGCTTGGCGTTTACGCTCGACATCAATACTTCGTTCAAACCTCTTAAAATCATGTCGGGAGAATACCACGGACGCTTGGAAGCCCACCAGCTAGCGCACGAGTGAAGCCCTCTGTCGAACAGGTTTCGCGCGCTGTCAAACATCGCTCTTTTATCGGAGCTCTCTTCTTCCCGAAATTTGCTCGCGAGGTGGATAAGCGTAAGCCCGTACATAAGGAAACGGTATTGCTCCACATGAATCGGATTGCTCGGATTGAACCACAGCGGAAACGGAACGTCGTTCGCTAAATCGTACGGCATCGTTGACCAGCTCGAATCGCGCGGTTGTTGCGTTTCCCTTAACGGAAACCTATCCACTATTTCCGATATAGTACACATTTTAATGTCTTGTCGATTGGGTACTGCTTGAAAAAGGGGGATGAGAAAGTTCTTGATCGCGTGTTTTACATGGTGACCGAACGTTTCGCCGTCCATCGCCAATAACACGTAATAGTCTTCCGAGGTGTGTTTGTAATAGATACGGCTCACGAACGCGTCTACGTTGTTCACTTTGTCGAACGCACAATCTACGGAAATGTAATCGTCTCGAAACAGTAGTTTTAAACCGTTCGGGTGTTGCGATACGAAAGTTGTAGGAAATTCTGGTAATACGTTCGCTATTCCGCTCGCGATAATCCAGTCGAAACCTTGCTGTTTTACGGAATTTAACACTTCTTCGGAAATCGCCATTTCGGGAGGAAAAAAACCTCTCGGACGGTACGCGTTTCCGAAGTATCGCCTGTTTGTTTCGTTGTTCAATTCTATCTGTCGAATTATTTCTGGTTCGGGAATGAGCGCTAATAAAGGGTGATATTTTGCGGAACCCGTAAACTCAATTTGCCCTTTCAACGCTAATCTAGCAATGTCGTTTATTAAACCTTCGTATCCGAAATCTATTAATTGCTCGGTCAGCGTGCCGTTGATGTTAAGCGTGATTTTTGCTTCGGGGTGATTTTTTAAAGCTTCGATCACGGGAAGATAGGATTCTTTAACGACTTGCTTTATTACGGGCGGGATCTGTGTCGGTGGCTGGTAAATGTGCAACAAAAAGCTAAAATAGACGGTCATTGTATGTAGTAAACGAGGGAACTTATTTTAAGTTTCTCGCTTATTTGATGTTTTCTAATTGGATTTGAAAAATTTTAATGCGCTTCGTTTTAATAACTTTTAGTTTTGTTGCGTCTTCAAACGCCTAAAGTATTGAATAAATAGTAAAGAAAAAAAAATAGTTTAGATTTATAATTCTTTCAATAATTTCTCAATATCTTTACTTTCTAGAAATTTTTGTGCTTCTAGAAGGTTCTTTACGTTAAATTTTTTTAATAGTTCTGATAAACGTTTTATTATCGTTTTACGGCACATGTTATATTTTTGTTCCAGTGCTTTATAGGGAGTTTTAGCTTGGATATCTCCCAAAAATTCTTTTGCGTTATTTATGGCTTTTTTTTGATATTGGGGTAGTTGTAAGTGTCTCTTTTTAAATTCGGGTTCTTGCCATTTACTTTTTAAAGCTTTAGACATTCCTTCAGTGGCTTTTTTTCTGATTTCTTCGTTTTTCCACTGTTGCTTAACAAGGTTGGTTTTAGTATTTCTGTACTTTTTATCGTTCCAATTTCGTTTTTTTGCAGTACTCAGCTTTTTTATATATTCGGGATTTTGATTCCTTTTCTTTACCTGTTCCATTTGCTTTTCGCGATAGTTAGACTCTTGCCTTTTGTTTTTTACTCCTTTTTTCTGCCTTTCCCTGTACGCGTTGTCTTTATATTTCGCGTTTATTGAGTTTCTTAACTTTTCGACTGATTCGTCTCTAAATGTACCGCCCTCTCCGCCTTCTGTCATGTTGTATCCTTTCTCTCGGTTTTCCGAATCGTACATTTTTATCCAATATCTTTCTTTCTCGTTTAATTCTTCTGCGTTCCGCGCGTCGTCAATTCGCTTCACTTCCCATACGTCCTCTCCATAGATCGCAATCGCGTTGTTTAAGTGCGTGTCCCAAATCTTTTTACTAACGGCTTTCTTACGGCTCTCCTTTAAATTGCGCCCTTCTCTTACGTGATCTTTCCACCTTTTTTCTATGGTCTTGGGAGATTCTACTTTTCCAACGTACACTTTACAATTTACGCAATTTCTTACTAAGTAAATAAATCAGTAAAATTCGTTAATATTTTGTTCGTTTTTTTCTTTTATTGTAGTATTCATCATGTAATTTTATCGATTTCTTTAGTTGAATCTGTTCCGTTAATTTCAATACATTCAAGGAGCCTTCTTCGTATTTAAATGAAAGGGCTGCAAGGATTTTTCGAAATATGATTTTTTATTAAAGCTGTTTATTTGAAATTCAATAACATTAACGATTTAAAAATAATATAAGTACTGAACTCAAAAAATATGGCAATTAATTTGATTTTTACAAAAATAACGGAAGACAAGTTGTCCATCCTACAAGCATTCCCAAAATAATTCCACCTATTAGTTGACAAGTGGTTTTTCTGTGATTTACTTCACTTTTATTTAATATATAAGCGATACTTAATACCACATCTAGAATAGCCCCAAAAGAGGCTATTGCAACGCAATAATAGATGGTTTTCTCGTGAGGATATTTTGCTTTTTCTACATCTTCAATTCTGTTAATATTATTCGGATCAATCCTACCTGAAAAGTTTATGAAATCGAAAATAAATCTATCGGGAAGCCAATCGAGACAAAATATTAAAAAATAAACAGCGAAATTAAAAATAATTCCGAGACCCATTGTGATATAAAATGAGCCTAAAACCAACCGTATTTTTTTATACGGATGTATTTGTTCCCAATCTTTGATTTCATCCTTATTTTGAGAAGAATTTGTTGTCCAACTCCTTATTATCGATCTTGCATGCATTTCTCTTAAGTCAAAGATAGTAAAAATTCCAACGCAAATTAAAACAAAAGCAAAAATGTATTTTAAATATAAAAACAAAGTTACCGCGAAATTATTAAATGCGATGCACCAATCTTCTAATCCGCTTAAAACATCTCCAAATACATCTAGTTTATTATAATCGAAAAAGAAAAACATCTTATATTTATAATTATTTAAGTATATAAACTTATGAAAAAAATCTCTTAAATTAAATTCCTTTAAATTTCTAAATTCAAGTTAGTGTTTTTATAAATTCTTTTAGGTCTTGAAATTCTTTGTCTCCTTTTTTCAATTCCACGGCACATGTATCGCAATATTCCGAATTTAAATCTATTTCGGTCCCGCAAAACTTACATAAAGCTTTTTTTTTTTTTATATCGTCGGATTTTTCCATTCGAACTAATTCTTTTTCAGATATATTCAATTTACTTGATAATATTTTTTGATTATTTTGCTTTATATCTTCGTTCGTTACCCAACTGCGCTGAACTAAAGGAACCTCTATCATGAACGGTTTTTCTAGCGAATTGACTCTCACAATACATTGCCCTTTCTGGAGCATGGCTAAATATTCCTTCTGCTGATCTTCGAGGTTCAATAACTCTTGCATTAAATCTTTTTGCAAATGGTTTTTAAAGCTCACGAGAACGCCGCAATTCGCTAGTATTTCTTTACTTATTTTTGGACGTGTTGCGAGAGAAATTAAGCATTCTCCTGTACCTCTCAGCAATAATGCAATATCTTCAAGATAAGAAGTTGATTTTATTTTATTTCCTAATTCTTCTGGGGCAAAATATTGAGCGTCTTCTACTATTGTAATATGTTTGATTCCATTATAGTCCTTACTTCCTAATTCCAAACTCTTGTCCCATAGATATTTCAAAATCATGTTAAGAAAAAATAAAGCATCTTCTTTTTCTCCGCCTAATCTTATAATAGAACTCAAATCCAACAATATTTTATGCTCGAACAATTGCTTTACGGCAAAGTCAGTCTTTTTAGCGAAAATTTCCTTTAATGTACCTAAAGAATACCTTCGAATCCTATTCTCTATCGCTAAAAAGCTCATCTTAATAGTCTTATCTGTAGTATTTTTTGTATAAGTAGAAATTAGTTTAAAAAAGGAGTCCCAATTTCTTTTTTCGGAATTTGGACAGACTTCTTTTAAAATATCTATAAAACATCGTTCCATTTGCGGAGAATATTCTACTCCGTCTAAAAAACCTCCGCTATTAAATATTTGAAAAATCCGTTCTGCGTGAATTTCGGCATCAGATCCTTCAGGATCGAAAATATTAATGCTAAAATTTTCTCCAGGTTTAAGGATAAGCAGGTCTTGTATCTCTTTCTGTAAAAACGCGTACTCTCCTTTAAATTCTGTTATTAAAAAAGGAAGATCGTTATAATTTTTGGAAATATTTAGTAAAAAGTATTGTAAGAAATTGCTTTTTCCAGAACCAGTTGACCCGCACACGAACATATGTTGCGCTAAATCGTCCATGCTAAGATTAAATGGATGTTTTATTTTATCTTTATAAATAATTTTACCCATATTAATTGTTCCTTTTTTGCTTTTAATCATCGAAGGATAGTATAATTCCATAATATACTTTTTTTTTGGATCGCGGAAAGAATTTATAAAAAATACTAACGATAGAATTAGCATTAAAACAGCAAAAGTAAAAAAAAACGAAATTAAAAAAGAATCATACTTTCCCGTAATTATTTTTAAAAATATACTGAAATAAACGATTGAAATTCCAAATAAAAATATAACAGAGTACATTATTATTGAATATTTTCTTGCTTCACCAATTACATTTTTTTGTTTTTCTTTCTTGCGAAAAATGTAAAATATAATAACAAGAATAAATAGAACTAAATTCAATAAAAAATAAATTAGCGATACAATCATCATAACATTTATTTAAAAAAAAAAGCTTTAAAGTACTCTATTTTGTTAATTAAAAAAATAATTTTATTAATTTTTAAAACTGGAGTAAAAATTTTTAATTAATTTCTGAAAGAGTATAATCAGTTTCTCTATAATTTAATCTTTTTAGATACGAGTTTACCCTATTTCTAAACGATTCAAAATTTTTGTTCTCTTTTAAACTCCAACCTGTTTCTGCTATAGCAATTAAGCGTGGAAACGATTGGCGCTCTACTTGTTTAGAATTCGAAACAAATTCTGTCCACAAACAGGCTTCGATTCCTAAGATGTTTTTACGATATTTCTCTTCTAACTCTAGCGGAATAGGATCGTATTCGTAAGTTTTATCTAGCGGTAAATTTGAATGAGAATAATCGAGATAAACAGCGCTCCTATCCGACATTACCACTTTTCTGCCGTTTTTTATATCGTCCAAAACGAGATCGAAGTCTCCGAACCAATATTGGCAAATTGCGTCTATATTTAGATTATTGTTTAAAATCTCGTTCCAACCCATTAATTTTTTTCCACGAGAAGCTAAATAATTTGAAACTCTATTCGTGAAATAGAATTGAAGCTCTCTTTCGTCTTGAAGACCTTCGGTTTTAATACGAGATTGACAATCAAAGCATTTTTTCCATCGCCTTGTAGGTACTTCGTCTCCACCCAAATGAATAATTTCAGATGGAAAAACTTCTATAATTTCGTTTAGAACATCCTTTACGAAATTAAAAACATTTTCCTTTCCTACGCATAAAACCTCTTTATGAATTCCAAAACGCGTGCTAACTTCAAAAGGCCCTCCCGTACAACTTAGTTCGGGATACGATGCAAGTAAAGCAGTTGTATGACCAGGAACATCAACTTCAGGAACGACAGTAATATATCGTCGAGCCGCGTATTCTATTATTTCTTTCAAGTCTTCTTGAGAATAATACCCTGATATTGGAATTCCGTCTAATTCTCGATTTTTTGTTATCGTTCCTTCCCTTTTGGAGCCGACATCTGTAAGAGGAGGATATTTCTTTATTTCAACGCGCCAACCTTGATCGTCTGTTAAATGCCAATGAAATACGTTTAATTTTAAAGAAGACATAATATCTAGAATTTTTTTTACGAGTTCTTTACCAAAAAAATGTCTTGATTCGTCTAACATGAATCCTCTCCAAGGAAAGCGAGGATAATCTTCTATTTTTACGCACGGAACTGATAATTCTAATAATTTATCTCCTTTCTTTTCTATTTCAGGTGGTAATAGTTGTTTTAGCGTTTGAATTCCATAATAAATTCCAGACGGAGATTGAGCTTTTAATTCAATAATTTTCGAATTAACTTCGAGAATATAACTCTCTGGTTTTAAAAAGTTAAGATTCGATAATTCAAGCGTGATTGCGTTATCTTTTCCATTTCCTTTTTTTATAGCTTCTTTAACAACAAATTCGAAGCTTGTCGCTTGTGAAAGTATTTCTTTTAAGTGAATTGCTAAATCTTTTAATTTGTCGTTGGAAAAAATTGCTGTATTATCGTTAAAAAGAAATTTTCCTTCTTTAATTATAATTTTAACAGGTTTAGGTACAATATTTAAATCGTTCACTTTTTTTTTCAACCTTTTCTATTTAATTCCCTTTAATATTGTTAAATAATAATATCCCAACGATTAGTCTTAGTCAGCAAATAAGAGTTGATGTATTTCTCTTATAATTTTTACGTTGACTTGACCAGGTGCAGTTTCTTCTTCGTAAGAACCGAACGTTAGAAAAGAACCGAACTTTACGCATAGTATTCTCGACAAAATGCCTAATTCGCCCATGCAAAAACTAATAATAGCTTGATCTTTTTCTTTTTCTGAGACGGTCTTACATAATTTTATTGGAATTAAATTATCTTCAAAATTTTTAGCGGTAAAGATTAATTTGTAAGTTAATTTTTTGAAAGTTAAAAAATCTACTATGTGATTTTCTAAGAGAGTTTCTTTAAAATTTTCAAAAATATTTAAGACTTTTTCGTAAGAAGGGGTTTTATCAAAATCGTGATAAGAAAATATCAATTTTACGCCATGGGAATTTGTTAAATTTATAATATTTCTTAATACTTCTAAATCAGTTCTCATCTCAATATCAAAATAGGAAGGCTTTGCTTCAATTAACATATTGATAATTTTTAAACGCTCTGATAAGCCTATATCGATTTGTCCCCCCTCAGAACTTGCTCTAAACGTGAAAATTGAAAATACACTTTTCGGAATTGAAACTAATAAATCTTTTAAAAAAAATGGTGATAAATTTACAATATCATCGATATAATCAAACCTAAATTCAATTAATTCCGGTTTTACGTCTAAAATCTTTTTAATTGTTAGCTTTATCGCTTCTATATCGCCTGATTTTATGGCGATTGGAACGCAAATATTGTATTTCATAACGCTATAATAAAAATTAGAAATAAAATAAAAATTAAGCTTCAATAATTTTTTTTATATCGTCAAGAGATAATTCTAAAGTGTTGCTTGAATCAACCTTTTTCACTTTTTTCGTCTTTTTGTAATATTTTATAACAGGTTTTGCGTTTTTCTCGTAAATCTTTACTCTATTTTTTAACGTTTCTTCTGTATCGTCGCTTCTTTGCACGAATTCAATTTCTGCCCCGCATTTGTCGCAAATCCACTTATCTTTTCCTTTTTTTACTTTCGGCTCTAGTGTATATTTATTAAATATTTCTCCGCATTTATTACAACTGAATCGACCTAAAATTCTTTTTTTGATTAAACTAAAGGAGACTTCTAACAATAAAACTAAATCAATATCAGTTATATCGTTTAACGCTTTCGCTTGAGATAGCGTTCGGGGATATCCATCTAAGATAAAACCGTTTTGCTTTACATCTTCTTTATTTAATCTGTCCTTTACTATTTCGATTACTAAATCGTCTGGTACTAGTTCGCCTTTGTCCATGTAGGTTTTTGCTTTTAACCCTAAAGGAGTTGAATTTTTCAAATTTTCTCTAAAAATATCTCCAGTACTTACATGAACGATATTTGACGAGACTTTTTTTATTTGTTCGGCAAAAGTACCTTTACCAGAGCCAGGCGCGCCAAATAAAATTAATTTTAATTTTTTAGCCATAAAAATCGGATACTGTTTTATTTCTATTTATTGATCTTAATGTTTTTATTATTATTAGTGAAAATCTTTTATTTCTTATAAAAATTGTAATTTTTTTTAAAAGATAGCAGAAAATTTGATAATCCAATTCAATCCGTAAGATAAGCAAAATCTATTTTTTTAATCAAAAATTCGACGCAATACTTTTCTCTTCGATTAAATAAATTATTTAAATCTTTTGACATTGACGAACTATAATGAGAATTCCCAAAGAAAGTATCCGACTCTTTAATAATCTTTAGTACAAACTTTTTGTTTCCTAAATGAAGATAATAGGAGATATCGTTTATAATTAAAATGGACGTAGGATTTTCGTAATATATATTTAAAATTTCGTGTAGTCTTTTATAGTTATTACAGGCATTTTCGCAACTTATTTTATTATCACTTGATATAATTACGGGAAAAATATCTCCTTTAAACGAAATATTTTTGCATTTGATACTAAAAGGGTAAAAGTCTTCAATTTTTCCTCCTATTTTAACATTATAAAACTTAAATAATTTCGGAGCAAAATATAGGATAGTTATTTTTTTAGGATCAACTTTTTTTGCTTCCAAAAGAAATTGAACGAATAGAGCTGTATAATAAGTCTTTTTTGTGTTAAGATTACCGTAAAGTAAAGTTCGATGCCCTATAAACGCGTCACAATTAAAATTCTCGCTAAAGTTCATAGAACTTTTTAACTCAATTTTTCTATAATTAATTTAGCGACTTTTTCACCTGAAAGGAGCATACCTCCAAAAATAGGACCCATCCGTTGACCTCCCGAACACGCGTTAGCTGCCATCCCAGCCACATATAAACCGGGATATATTTCTTTCGTAGTGTTTAAAAGAATTTTCTCTCCAATTTCAGCGTTCATAGGAAGTTCTCCAATAATACCTCCAGTAGGAGTATTTAATTTTGCTCCGGGGATTTTTTTCAATACGACTCTAACAACGCTACAATCGTGACCAGTAGCATCAATAACGCATTTACTTGCAAAAGTCATCGGATCTACGTGTAAATTTGCCATCTCGACAGCGCTCCAATTTATTACAACTCCAATAACTTGATTTTTATTATTAATCTTAACGTCTTCAACTGAAATTAAATTAAAGATTTTAACCCCGGCATCAATAGCTCCAGCAGTTAATTTTCCAACCGATTCTATTGCGTCCGCTACATAATAATTGGGTTCAAATTCTTCCGTTTTAATTGCGAATAAATCTAAAAGTCTCTTTGCTTCGTATTGAACTACTATTTTATTAAACATCATGCCTCCACCAAGCATTCCACCGCCTATTGATAATTTGCGTTCGAAAATTATCGTTTTATAGCCAGCTTCTGATAAAAATCTTGAAGCTACTAATCCAGAAGGTCCTGCACCTACTATAATTACATCTACTTTTAAACATGCAACGAATTCTTTTAAGTACGATTCTATAATTGCTTTAGTAATTATGGTTTCATCTAGCATTTATAATCAAAACAATTTTTCTTTTATTTTATTTTATTAAATTGATAATTAACGCTTTAATTTATTTTTTAATGAAATATCGTTGTTTTTTAATAAAATACTTAAGAACGAAGAAAAATTATGAAAATCTCAATTAACTTGTAAACTTAAGAATTATACTAAACTTTTTTTTTATTGAATTTATATACAATAATTGATGGAAGCTAAAGTAAGCGAAGAAACAAAACAGAAAATATTCCAATTAATTTCCACACCAGGTGTCGAAATAGAAGAGATTGTTAAAATTGTTAATCTAGATTACGATATAGTAATGGATATATTAGCAAACGAGTATTTAAGAACAAATTTGAATTATGGACGAAGATTGTGTTGTAGATAATAAAAATAAATAACTAATTTTTTCTTGTTCTTTCGTAAAATTTTTTAATTTAAATACATTTATTAATTCACTAAGTTCAAAATATCTTCTTAAAGGACTTAGGACGCAATTTAAAGCGGTTTCGATATAGTCAAGATATCGAAGTTTCATATTGTAATTTAAATTAACTTTTTATTTGCGTTTCCTAACCTTTAGGAGATATATTTGATATAATTTAAAAAAAAATTAAGAGTTCAATATGAGCGAAAAAGGAAAAATCGTTGTTAAAGCATTGGTAACTGGTGGAGCAGCAAGTGGTGGACCTCCTATAGGGCCGGCTGTTAAATAATCATCTCGAATTACTTAGCTAAAGGGCCTACAGGTATTAACATTAAAGATGTCGTTGACGCTGTTAACGAAAGGACCATGCTTTTTAAGGGATTAACGGTTCCGATCCGCATTGAATGCGATCCTGAAACTAAAAAATTTGAAATTTTCGTGGAAACCCCTTCGACGGCCAGTTTAATACTAAAAGAAGCGGGTGTCGAGAAGGGATCAGCGAGTTGTAAAGAACAAAAAGTTGCTAATCTAAAAATTGATCAAATTATTTCAATAGCAAAAGCAAAAAGGCAAGTTCTTATGGAGAGAAAATTCAAAACATGCGTTAAAGCTATATTAGGTACGGCGTTATCTGTTGGAGTTACTGTTGATGATCAAGATCCAAGAGTTATTCAAAAAAGAATTGACGAAGGTCATTACGACAACGTAATAAAGGAGGAGTAATAAAAAATGAAAATGGACGATAAATTACTAAAAAGTTCATTAACCGCTGCTATCGATTTGTCTGTCTGGAAAATCGAAAATAAAAAAGAAAAAGTGAGAAAATTTGACGAAACGGTTGATTTCATTGCAAATCTTAAAGATCTAAATTTAAACGATCCGAAACAAAGAATAGACTTAGAATATCTTTTGCCAAATGATACGATAACAAAAAAGTTGCCAAACGTTTGCGTGATCGCAACCGAGGATATTTTGGTAGAAGCAAAAAAAATGGGCGTTGGAACTCTCGATCTCGACGAATTAGCTGCTTTAGACCGCCAAGAAAAAAAATCGAAGAAAAAGTTTGTGAAGAAGTACGAATTTTTTATCGTAGAAGGAAAAATTATGTCTCAATTTGCTCGATATCTTGCCAGATTCGCAGGACCCCTAGGAAAAATGCCTAAACCGTTTCCAAACGGTTACGGAATCGTAAATAGCATAGAAGATTTAAAAACTGC
>Ga0315284_10002361_pt1 | contig 27063 bp, 18 predicted proteins | sample YL17G09_16_MG_FD_203696 | JGI IMG/M metagenome (GOLD analysis project Ga0315284, IMG submission 203696) | Sediment microbial communities from Yellowstone Lake, YNP, Wyoming, USA - YL17G09_16 | ecosystem: Environmental > Aquatic > Freshwater > Lake > Sediment | place: USA: Wyoming | collected...
ATGATAGAGAAGGAAGGCGAAGACGAGGAATGGAAATCCGAACGCATCGACATGAGCATCAAGAGAGAATTGAAGGATGACGAGCGGATTGGCGGCATAGATCAACACGCGCCACGGTGAAAAGGAAAGCTCGCGCATGAGCAACAAGAGACCGATGACCGTCAATGCCTCGGCAAGCAGGATGAGGAGCTGAAATCCCCAAACATTCTCTCCACTGAGATTGTAGCCGAGGTAGAACAGCCACTGATTCAGAGGAAAATAGATCGTCTTCATCTCCGGGTGGTTCACAAGCCAGGGCAGTCGCGTCGTATGGAGGTCGCCCAGCGCCTCATCGTTTGGTGCATACCGGTAAGGATTGATTCCTGCCGTTTGCACGTGTCCATCCCACATGTATCGATAGACGTCGTCTGACCCGAGCGGCTCCATTCCAAGGAAACTCATACGAAGTAGAAAAAGAAGCAGCAGAATTGGAACGAGCCCTTGCGTTGAGGCTTCCGCGTGAAGTGATTGCCAGCAGACAACCCAATACAGGAGTGACGCAGAAATGAATACCGCCGCATACGCGATGATCGGTGTGATCGGTATCCAGCGTAGTGCCAGGAGCATCACCGCGAGAACCGCGACAAGGGGGAAAAGTCGGAGTGTGAGGTATTTGTTCAGCGCCAGTAACACTTGAAGTCACCAGATAGACTTGGCGATAGGCCTTCTGCTAACGATCTCTGGCAATAGTGAGCGAACTTGCAGGACCGATCTTCAACATGGTCAAACCGTGCTCTCTAATGATTCGCAGAGTCGACGTATCTGCAACGAAAACGGAGTTCAATCCCTGAGGCTCTTGCGGCGGGTCGGCGACAAATGGATCTCCTCTCTGCCACATCCCGTCCGGGTGTTGGGCTGAACCTTCACCTCCCCAACCCCAGAAATTCGATCCTGCAATCGGCGCGCCGGCTCGTGCCGAGTCTTCGAGGAGGCGATAAATCAAGCGGTAATACCTGTCCCGCGCCGTCGTAGGAGTTCCGGGAAGAATCTTCCCGCCGTTCCGTCCCAAGCCGAATTCCTCCATCACGATCGGCTTGCCGAGCGCCCGCGCCAATTCGATGTGTTGGTTTATATAGGCGGTCGCTTTGGTTTCCGTCGACGGCAGAGTTTCTTCCCACCGCTCCGGATTGAACCACCCCCAGTTGAAAGCCCACAGGTGGAAATTGAGGTAATCGACACTCGCTGTTCGATGCGCCTCCACGAAGATCTTTTCGGACATCAGTGTGCCGACAATACCTTCGCTTCCAGTACAGACAAGATGGTTTGTGTCAAGCGAATGAATGAACTTTGCTGTCTCATGAATCCAACGGTAAAACGCCGGGAGATTACTTTTTCCCAGATCGTTATCCCGTCCCGGCCGCGGTTCGTTGGCAAGTTGCCAGGACATGATGGTCGGATCCTCAGAGTAGACCCTGCCGTTGATGGTATTTCGTCTTCCAATGAGTAGCCTGACATAATTTCGATGGAGTTCTACCGCTTTCGGATTCGAATAGAACGACGCCGATGAATCCATAAAAGCGCCCCAGCCTTGCGATGCATTTTCCGGATCCGCGCCGACACGACCCGTCCAGACGTTGTACTGTGACATGCCCCCCGACCATTCCCAATAGTTGCCAAGATACAAGACGGCGTGCATGTCTCTCCTGGCCATCTCCGCCAAAAGAAAATCGAGTCCTTGGAGCAGAGAGTCGTCGACGACGCCGGGGGCGTTCTGGATGGCGGGCCTCACGGAGCGACGGATGTATGACTCTTCCGATGCAGCGAGAATCCGGAGGTTCATAACCGCGTTTTCCCACAGCGCATCCAGTTCCCTCAAAAGGCGCGGCCTGTTGCCCGTTGAACCGGGAGAGCCGAGATAACACCCGTACCAGAAGTTTGTTCCCGCAAAGTAGTACGGCGCCCCGTTATGGATGAACTGCATCCCCTGAATCCTGATAAAGTCCTCGCGTTCCTGGAACATGGAAAGAAGGGAGCACGAAGACAAGAGAACTGAAACGACGCCCAGCGCACAAAGAAGCGATTTTCTCTGCAATCTCATAGATCCACCTTGCTGTGAATGGGCCTCAGCTACCGGAGTAGTCTGAGGAAGTGTTCATCAATGCCGTTTTGACGTCAGAATATGTAGATTATTCACAAACGATGCCACGGAGGAGAGTCGAGAGCGGGAGAGCGGTCGCGCTCATTCTTTGAAGGCAAACTTCTCCCTTCTATTGTCAAAAAAAGAAGGGATTTAGGTTGTGAAGAGACGATCTTTCATTGTGAAAGCCCGTAGCCCTAAAGGGAACCTTCTGCACCGAGTAAGACTGCTGGTGGTCACCGAGCTACAGCTGACATAAGAAAACGGGCAATCTTTAATCATTTCTTAGATTCGATTGTGGTCCAGGAGTCGACTTGCCACGCCAGGCTAGCCGGGCTTATGACCACGCGGTAGTGCCGCTGTATGGTATGCCGCGCATTCGATGCTTTGGTGGTTGCGGCACAATCAGCGGGAAAGGCTATGGTTGCAGATCTAAGCCCTGGCTTTTGGACAAGGACCCTGGTAGTGTGTGTTCCTCGCTTGACTCAACATCGCAAGCGAGACAGTCCAGGCATCCTCAAATGGCACTTTCAATGGCTCCGGGATGAGGTATTCAAGATTGTTCTTCCAATTAATCTCATACTCTGTTTTACGCCCACTCAACTTGTCGACGTCTATATCCTGCACCGAGATACCCTTTGTTGCGAACTTCTGAGGAAGTGCTTTGAATACGTCCTGAAGAGAGACTGGTTGTCTTGAGAGGAACTTCACATCATAGAGATCTCGGGCAATGGCAAACTTGCGTTGTCCTGACAGCGCACGCAGTTTCTCAGCCAGTATTTCCTCCAGCGCGTATGCTTGGAGAGAGGCTTGAGGCAATTCAGGTTTGTCAGAGTACTGATGGCTGATTCTAAGCGCGGGAGTGGAGAACACGATTGTTTCATCCCGATTGACGTGTATTTGCAGGGAACGAGCCGAACCACCATATTCCCACGGTCCACGGTAGTAGATTCTCGCTTCGAACGATTCCTGACGATAATCGTCCTGAATTACATCCACCTTTGAGTTTTGGAAATCCGTGGGAATACCAATCGAGTCTTGCATTGACTGCTTTGTTCTGTCAACAACATCTTTGAGCGAGGCCTCAGTGATAGTCGTGAGAGCGGTGAAGTCCAGATCTTCGGAAAATCTGTATTCCGCAAAATGGCATTTGGCTAACGATGTACCGCCTTTGAAAACCCACGTTTTCCTCACTTCATCTTGCAGACTTAAGTAATGGAGGAAACATCCAAGAACATAGTCGTGGTCAATCACTCGTGGATCGACCCCGAGGGTTCCTGCAATCCGGCGGATTTCGCCTCGATCGATCATCCGACCTCCGCGTTCACCAACAACCGCCAACGGGTGACTACTTTGCCTTTTTTCCTTCCGGTTGACTGAAGCAGAGCGATACCGGCACTCAGTTCACGCTGCCATTGTCCGAGAATATTCCTTGCCTGTTGTGGGAGATTCATCACAAGCGTTTCAAAGAGAAACCCCAATCGCTTCTTCACGGCACAATTTGGGAATCGCTTTCCATATTCACCGAGCTTTTGCCAGGAGATTTCTGATGCTGCGGCTTTCACCGCCTTCGACAGCTCTTCGATGCTGCCCGCTCTCTCAAGATCATCTGCACAGTCGATCAACGTTTTTTCCTTGTCGGTTATGAGGACTGCGTTGCCGTTGCGCCACTCTTTGACGTGACCGTAAAATTTCCGCTTGTTCACTGTTACGAACTCGTACCGCACACCGAATACGGAGGGCCGGACATTCTTCTTCCGCTTTGTGGTTTGGACATACACGATTCTCGGGATCTGCTCTGTCCAATTCCAATGTCGGATTGCACTCCAGTAAGCGATCGCCGCAGGTTGGACAAGTTGTGCGGCGATGAGATAGGAGTCCTCACTCCATTTCCGTTCTGGCCCGGCTTCGAGAGGAATGACCAGATATTTTCCTCGCTCGATGCGAGCGATCCATCCTTTGCGCTCTAGGTGGCGCAACTTTTTCCAGGCCATCTGTGGGCTTGCCCAGAATGCAATAGCATCGCTGGTTGAGAACTGATGATTCTTGGAGGAGGCAACTTCAGAAAGAAACTCCGCCTCTCGTCGTCCGAGTTCTGTGATATTCTTTTGCACGAAACTACCCTCCAGAAGGTCAGTATGGTGCAGAAAAATATCACAATTTTGAGGAAAAGTCAAAACGGATTGAAGGAAAAAACAGACTGAAAGATGAAGACTATCAAGCGGGAGGGGAAGCTCTGAAGCGCGAAATGACTTCGAGTCCGTGAGGAACTCTTCGTTGTAACGGTCACAAGCTCTGCGACTCACTAAGCCTCATTGGTGTGAACGGAGCACATTCTGGCCCGCACTTTCCCTAGGCCGAAACGCTGCAATCATACCCCGTTTTTTCCTCAGCGACGAGCATTGAGCACTCGAGAATTTGCCTTTCAGTCTGATCTGCAGTAGCTTGTGATGTGGTATTTACCCGCCGGCCTCGTCAGAGCACCGTCAAGGTCTCTTTGAGTCCCGATTCCCACCGAGGTAGGTCATCACGATCGGGGCGACAATCTCACACTATTCCGCTGCTTTGAATCCTCTCAGCAAGCGGAATCTCCCGCGGTCCGGGATACCACCTCTTTGCGGGATTCTAGGGAGCGGAACCAGAAAGCGGGATAAGATCTTCGAGAAGCCCCGCCAAAAAGATGGCGGGCAAGTCGGCGAAAGTGGAATGGGAGTCGCCCACAAGGCCCAAGACCTCAAGCTCAGGTCCACGGTTGCACTAAAATTGCTTCCCCGCTTTGGGCATGCACGATTTAGGGAGAAAGTCGAAGCCTGAACGTGCAATCCTTTGTGTTAGCACTTTGCCCTCTCGAAATCGTATGTGTTTCTTGGGACAAATCAAACTGAGCGTGGAGTCGCGGATTCCCATCAAGTGAAACCCATGCAATGCCTGGAAGCTTGGACACAGTGATGAGATCAGGACGGAAAGTGGAAGCAGGTATTCTCGTAAGTTACTTCGCAAGACAGAAAGAAGCTCGTGGAGCCCTCCGGCAGCTGGAGAAGCGTGGCTTCCGCCGCGCCGCATTGGTGTACAAGACCGCCGACGGAGATGTACACACACGGGACCCCTTCCTTTGGCGCCGTGCTCTTGGGCTGACCTTCGCGACCCTCCTGTTCGGGGGCTTTGCCGGTGTCGCATCCCTGGTCCTCAACTGGCCGGAGTGGATTCTGAGTGGAACGTTTTCCACCCTGACTTCGATCCTGGCGGGTGGATTCGTCGGAACCGTCTTCGGTGTGGTGTGGATACGACGGTCGAAGCACGGTGTCGAACGAAGGCTGCTTGAGGATCACGCACGTTGGTTGGTCTCTGAGGAGACTGTCCTGATTCTCCAGGCGCCGATCGAAACCTTGCGGCTTCCAGTGGCAGTGCTTCGGCAAAGCTGTGAGATCCCGCCTGCGGTTTTCGTCCTGCATCCGAAGCGTGAGAGTCTGGTTGGAGATGTGCGGAGCGCCGGTGTGCCGCTCTCGCTGACGCAGATCCGGGAGCATGCCCAGCGGCTGGCTAAGGACCACCAGGTCGACCCAAAGCCGGAGCAAAACACCAAGCTGCTCGAGCAACTCGTACAGGCACGTCGTTGGATCCATCAAGTCTGCTCGGACCTTTCTGAAGCGAGCCGATTGGAATTGACTGCAACTCCGGCCGCCGAGTGGATCCTTGATAATGAGTACATCATCGAGGGCAATGTTCGCGATGTTCAACTGAACCTTCCCCGGCGTTATTACCAGCAGTTGCCCGATCTTGCCAACGAGCCATACCGGGGTCTGCCGCGCATCTACGGCCTGGCGAAGGGACTCATCTCCCATACGGACTCGCGTCTGGACCGGGAGAACATCCTTGCGTTTATTGAAGCGTATCAATCCGTGCGCACGCTGACGATCGGCGAACTCTGGGCGGTCCCCCAGATGCTGCGCACCGCGTTGATCGAGAGCGTCCAGAATCTCGCCGTAAGAGCCCTGACAGACCTGCGAGAGCGTGAGATCGCCGACTTCTGGGCGAACAGGCTCGCTACAGCCAATCGGCGAGATCCTAACCGGCTCTTCACGATCCTGGCAGAACTTGCTGAAACCCAACCGAGCCCCAGCTCCTATTTTGGTACTCAACTTGTCGGTCATCTCTATGACGAGGCGGCCGCATTGCTGCCGGTCCAGAGCTGGCTTGAGCGCACGCTCCGCAAGCCCTTGAACGATCTCAACCTGCGTGAGCAAAACCGCCAGACGAAGGATCAGATATCGATTGGGAATGCGTTTACCAGCCTGCGACAGCTGGCTCTCTTGGATTGGAGACAGATCTTCGAGCATCTCAGCCGCGTGGAGCAGCTGCTTCGGTTTGATCCCTCCGGCGTGTATCCCAAGATGGATTTCGACACTCGTGATCGGTATCGTCGGGCGATTGAAGAATTTGCCCGCAGGTCCGGTCAGGAGGAGGAACAAGTCGCCCAACGCGCCGTCGAGATGGCAACGCGAGCCGTGCGTGAATCGGCGGAGGATGAGCGCTGGATCCACGTGGGGACCTATCTCATCGGGGAAGGAAGGCGCGAGTTTGCGCGGCTCATGCGGTGCCCTGAAACGCCGCGTTTCCGCGCCCTGCAATGGATACACCGCCATCATTCTGCGGTGTACTTCCTTGGGTTCAGCTTATTCTCTGCCGTGTTCATCTTTCTGATTGCCGGGTTTGGCCTGCGCGGACAGTCACCCGGGATCCAGCTCTTCATGGCTTTCCTCTTGCTGATCCCCACCAGCCAACTTGCGCTTGAGGTAGTCAATTACCTGGTTACGCGGCTTCTTCCACCCCGCATCCTTCCGAAGATGGATTTCGAGGCTTCGGGGATTCCGGATGCATTTCGAACGTTGGCCGTTGTGCCCTCGATGCTTGTGGACCAGGAGACGATCCGGGCAGAGGTGGAGAGGCTAGAAATCAGGTATCTGGCCAACAAAGAAGCTAATCTGCTCTTCAGCCTCTTCACTGACTACACCGATTCGGATCAGGCGCACTGTGAGGGAGATGAACGGCTGCTCCAAACAGCAATCGAAGGTCTCGAAGGTCTCAATCACCGATATGGTGGTGAACGTTTCTTCCTTTTCCATCGGAACCGCGCATGGAGTGAATCCGAGCAGAAGTACATGGGCTGGGAGCGCAAACGCGGAAAGTTGGAAGAGCTCAACCGCCTGATCGATGGAACGCGGCCTGAAGATGCCGGTCGTTTGGTGTTTGTGGGAGACCCGGGTCAACTGTCGAACGTGAGGTTTGTGATCACCTTGGACAGCGACACACAGCTGCCTCATGGGACTGCCCGCAGGATGATCGAGACCCTGGCACACCCCCTGAACCAACCGCGCTTCAACGCTGACGGAACAATTGTCGCCGGCTCCTACACGATCATCCAGCCGCGCGTGAGTCCCACCCTGCCGAGCACGAGTGCCTCGCCTTTCAGCCGTCTTTTCGCCGACGCGGTCGGAATTGACCCATACACCAAAGCTGTTTCCGATGTCAATCAGGATCTCACCGGGGAAGGCTCCTACTATGGAAAGGGTATCTATGATGTGCGCGCCTTCAGCCGGGTGCTTTCAGGAAGGTTCCCTGAAGAGTGGGTGCTGAGCCATGACTTGATCGAAGGAGCGCACGTCCGAGTGGGTCTGGCCAGTGATATTGAGCTCTATGACGAGTTCCCGCAGGGCTACCGGAGCTACAGCAGACGGCAGCATCGTTGGATTCGTGGTGATTGGCAAATCGCGAATTGGATCTTTCCTCGTGTTCCCCAGCCGGGTAGTGGGCAAGGGCCAAACCCACTCTCCACGTTCAACCGTTGGAAGATTTTCGACAACTTGCGCCGGAGCCTGCTACCCGTGACCAGCCTGGGCTTGCTGATAGCCTCCTGGCTGACTTCTGCCCAACTCGGGTGGATCTCTACACTTGTAGTGGTCATACAGTTGCTCATCCACCCTTTTGCGCAGCCTTTCACAATGGCGACCACACATAAGGGGCTGAAGAACTTCTCCTTCTCGAAGGTGGCGCACGACCTGCTGCGAGCGCTTGTTGATGCCGCCCTGCTTCCGCATCAAGCTGGACTGGCTTTAGATGCCATCTTGCGGGTTTCGTACCGTCGCTTCATCTCTCGCCACAAGTTGCTCGAGTGGACTCCGGCCCGGGTGATCCGCTGGAGTGCCGCGCGTTTGCAGCCACTGTTCGCAGCTTCTTTGGGCCTGGCGAGCATCTTCAGCGTAATGGTCGGTTGGGCGGTGTATCGCTGGATGCCGTCACACCTTGCGATGGCGAGTCCCTGGCTTGTATTGTGGTTCTTGTCTCCTTTGCTCGGATGGCTCTTGAACCTTCGACCGCATCCAAGGCAAAAGCAATTCCTGCTTCCAGGAAAGGATTTGCGGTTCCTGAGGAATGTCGCACGACGAACCTGGCGCTATTTCTCGGATTTTGTCAGCGATGAAACCTCCTGGCTTCCACCTGACAACTTCCAGGTTTCTCATCAGAACCAGCTAGCAATGCGTACCAGTCCAACGAATATTGGTCTCTGGATGAATACCGCGCTGGCCGCGCATGATTTCGGGTATCTGACAGTGGATCAGGTCGTCGAAACGCTGATGCATTCCATGGAAACGATCGGCAAACTGGAGCGCTATGAGGGTCATCTGCTGAATTGGTACGATATCAAGACTCTGACCCCTCTCGAACCCCGCTATGTGTCCGCCGTCGACAGCGGAAACTTACTTGGCGCCTTATGGGTCCTGGAGCATGGACTTGATGAGTTGATCAAGGGACCTGTCCTTGATGGAAGAGCTTTTGAAGGCCTGCGCGACACCGGGGAAATCCTGAAAGAGGTCGTCGAGCAGGAAGGCATTACCGGTTTTGATGCGTACGCCTTCGACGAACTCATGCGCATGTGGCAATCCCCGCCGGACCGCATCGCTGACGTGATTCATCTGCTGCGGAGGGTGGAGGGCAGCGTAGGGACTCTGGCCGCTGCGGCGCGTGAGTCCGCCGACGTTGAAGCGGGTGTGTCCTATTGGGCCGGACAGATGGAGAGGCAGGTATCGGCGTGGCTAGGGATCACGGATCGCTATCTCTCTTGGATCGAAATCCTCGATGAAAAAGGGGAAAAGGAGGTCGCTCAGCTGGGTCTGGATGCCCTGCTTGCCTTCCGCCAGGATCTGCATCGCGCGCCTTCACTTCTCGATCTCGCCAATGGGCACAGCCGTTGTATCCAGATCCTCCAGTCGATCCGGGAGGCGGATCCTTCTGCCGCAGGCCCCCTGTCCGAATGGCTTGACCGCCTCATGCAGGCCTTCGCAAAGTCGCAATGGCTGGCCGGCGAAGTGTTGGGTTTGGGTGCGGGGCTCATCAAGAACGTGCGTGAGTTATCCGAATCGATCAACATGCGCTTCTTGTATGACCCTGAACGACGCCTGTTCTCAATCGGCTACAACGTCTCTGAAGGCCGCTTGGATAGTGCCTACTACGATCTTCTGGCAAGTGAGGCGAGGTTCGGGGGTTTCGTAGCCATCGCTCGGGGAGACGTCCCAATTGAGCATTGGTTCTCAATGAGTCGACCCTACGGCGCGATCGGTCGGCGTCGGGTGCTGCTCAGTTGGACCGGGACCATGTTCGAATACCTGATGCCGCTGATATTCCAGCGCTCTTATGGGAATTCGCTCCTAGACAAAGCGGCGAGGGAAGCGGTGGCGACCCACATTGATTACGGTCGCAAGCGTCGCGTGCCGTGGGGGATCTCGGAGTCTGCCTTTGGAGATCTGGACCTCAACAAGACCTATCAATACAGAGCCTTCGGCGTACCGGAACTCGGATTGAAGCGCGGCTTGGAGGAGGATGTCGTTGTAGCGCCCTATGCCACCCTTCTGGCAGTGAATGTAGAGCCGAGGGAGACGGTAAGGAATCTAAGACGGCTGGCCAGCTTGGGGCTTCTGAACGAATACGGCTTCTACGAAGCAATGGACTTCAGCCGTCAACCAAGTCGTAAGGGCGAGCGTGGGGTCATCGTACGGGCTTACATGGCCCATCATCAAGGCTTGGGTTTCCTTTCGCTGACTAACTTCCTCCATGATAATGCTATCCAGCGGCGTTTCCATGCCGACCTACGTGTGCGTGCGGTTGAACCCTTGCTCCACGAATGTGTCCCAATCCTTCCTCCCCTGCACTACATCTCCACGAGGGAAGGGGTCCCTTCGGTGATGAGCGCCGGCGAAGTTGCACCTTCGGTGAGAAAGTTCGAAACGCCCCACACCAGCACGCCCAAGACTCAAATGCTCTGCAATGGTCGTTATGGTCTGATGGTCACGAACGCAGGCGGTGGATACAGTCAGTGGGGCGACTATGAGATCACACGCTGGAGATCGGATCGTACTCAGGATCTGTGGGGAACCTTCTGCTACATCCGTGAAGCCGACTCGGATCGACTGTGGTCCAACACGTTTCACCCAGTTGGCGGTAGGGTCGAGGTCCACAGCGTCGACTTCGCGCTGGACCGTGCCGTGTTCCGCCACGTCGATAATGGCATCCAAACCGAAACCGAGGTCATCGTCTCGCCGGAAGATGACGTGGAGATTCGGCGGATCAGTTTGATCAATCGGTCCGTTCGCACCCGCCGCCTCGATCTTACGAGCTACGTTGAACTCTCGATGGCGGCGCATAACGCAGACCGGCAGCATCCGGCCTTCAATAGGCTGTTCATCCAAACCGAGGCGGTTCCTGAACACCAGGCCCTCCTCGCTTACCGTCGAGCCCGGAGCGAAGACGAGCCGCCCATTTATGTGGCCCACCGCTTTACGCTTGAACAAGCCGAGGATGAAGTCTTGCAGTTCGAGACCGACCGGCGGCGATTCATCGGACGCGGACGGACGCTCGCGAACCCGATGGGTGTCTTTCAAGAGCTCAGTAACGGCCAGGGTTTTGTCCTCGACCCGATACTCAGCCTGCGCCGGAGCGTGACTCTAGGTCCGGGCCAGCGTGTCCGGGTTTCCTTGGTTCTCGCCGCCGGCGAAACACGCCAGCATGTCTTGAGGCTGATGGGGAAGTACAGCGATCCCCATGCGATCGATCGGGCAATGGATTTCGCCTGGGCCTCTGCCCAGCTTGAGTTGCGGCTCCTTCGCATCCAGCCCGACGAAGCGCGCCGCTTCCAGCAGCTCGCAAGCCACCTGCTGTTTCCTAATCCCCTCTTGCGCCCTCCCGCCGAACGCATCGAAGAAAATCGCAAGGGTCAATCCGGGTTGTGGTCCTATGGAATCTCGGGCGACTTGCCGATTGTGCTGGTCACCATTGGTGAGGCGCGGGATATCAGCCTGGTCCGTCAGACGCTGGAGGCCCATACTTATTGGCGAAGGCACGGGTTGAAGGTAGACCTGGTGATTCTCAACGAGGAGGCAAGCGGCTATGAGCAGCCGCTGCGTGAACAACTGGAGCGCTTGCTCCAAACGCATTCGATGCATACGGCGAGTGATAGTCCTGGTGGAGTTTTTTTACGCAGCGCGGATCACATCCCGGAGGAAGATCTGACACTGCTTATGGCCGCGGCGAGTGTGGTGCTGGTGGCGGCTCGTGGTACATTACCCAAGCAGTTCGGCGTGCCTGTGGAGGTTCCCGAGCTGCCCGAACCCCTGGCCAAGAAACGTGCTCCCCGGGAGCCCACGGCTTCGCTCCCTTTTATGGAGCTGCACTACTTCAACAGTCTGGGTGGTTTTACCCAGGATGGGCATGAATACGCGATCTATCTCGGTCCCAACACCCACACGCCTGCGCCCTGGGTGAACGTCATCGCCAACCCGACCTTCGGTGCATTGGTCAGCGAATCGGGATCTGGTTTCACCTGGTATGGCAACAGCCAGCGCAATCGCCTGTCACAGTGGTCGAACGACCCCGTAATGGATCCACCGTCTGAGGCGTTATACATCCGCGACGAGGAAACCGGTGTCTACTGGACACCGACCCCCTTGCCGATCCGCGAGGAGACCGCATATCGGACAAGGCATGGGGCGGGGTACACGGTTTTCGAGCATAACAGTCAGGGGATTGAGCAGGAACTGACGGTCTTCATTCCCGTGGATGAGAAAGGGGGAGAACCGATCAAGCTGCAGAGGTTATGGTTGAAGAACGACTCTTCCAGGCATCGCAAGCTCTCTGTGACGTACTATGTCGAGTGGACACTGGGCGAGAACCGCGAATCCTCCCAGATGCACGTCGTGACCCGCTGGGATGACGAAGTCCAAGCCTTGGTGGCTCGGAATCGCTACCACCCTGAGTATGGAGATCGGGTCGCCTTCGCGGCCATCAACCCGCCGCCAGTGTCCTACAGCGGCGACCGTACGTCCTTCGTTGGGCGCAACCGCTCGTTAGCCAACCCCGCGGCGATGGAGCGAATCAGGCTGTTAAGTCGGGTAGGGGCGGGATTCGACCCGTGCGCGGCTCTGCAGGTCACGCTTGAACTAGCTCCCGGCGAAAGGGCTGAGATCACGTGCATGGTGGGCCAAGCCGCGTCGTTGGACGAGGTTCATAAGCTGGTTCTAACCTACCGGGAAAGCGTGGCGCTCGAGACTGCGCTAAGCCAAACGAAAGCGTGGTGGGATGATCTTTTGGGGACGATCGAAGTCCACACCCCCGAGCTCGCTGCGGACTTCCTGATCAACCGTTGGCTTCTGTACCAAAGCCTCAGCTGCCGGATGTGGGGACGTTCCGCCTTCTACCAGTCCGGCGGCGCATTCGGTTTCCGCGATCAATTGCAGGACGTCACGGCTTTCCTCTATGCATATCCCAAACTGGCGCGAGAGCACATCCTGTTGGCCGCGAGCCGTCAGTTCAAGGAAGGCGATGTCCAGCACTGGTGGCATCCACCGATCGGCGTAGGTATGCGTTCGCGAATTTCTGATGACCTGCTGTGGCTTCCCTACACTGTCGCTCGCTACGTCCAGACCACCGGCGATGTGGACATCCTGCATACGGAGATTCCCTTCCTCAACACTCCTGCGCTGAAAGGCGATGAGCACGAGACCGTCTCCACACCGGAGGTCACGTTCGAACGCGCCACGCTGTTTGAGCACTGCCAGCGCGCGGTCACGCGCGGTCTGACTGTCGGGCCGCATGGGTTGCCCCTGATGGGGACAGGGGACTGGAACGACGGGATGAACCTTGTGGGTGCCGGGGGCAAAGGGGAGAGCGTCTGGCTAGCCTGGTTCCTGGTGGATGTCCTTCAGGGTATGGTCGCGTTGTCAGACCTACTGGACCGGTCAGATTTGAGCCGAACCTATCAGCAAGAGAAGCAGGCACTGATTCAGCGTGTCGAACGAGCGGCGTGGGATGGGGAGTGGTATCTTCGAGCGACCTTCGACGATGGCACGCCCCTCGGCTCCTCGGCGAGTAAGGAAGCGAGGATTGATTCTCTGCCTCAATCTTGGGCCCGGCTAAGCGGCGCCGCGGACACGCATCGCGCGCAGATGGCTCTGGAATCTGCATGGAGACACCTTGTGCGGGAGGACGAAGGTCTGGTGCTGCTCCTCGCACCTCCCTTTGACACGTCGGAGCCATCACCCGGATACATCAAGGGGTACCCTCCGGGGGTGCGCGAGAACGGAGGCCAGTACACTCACGCCGCCCTGTGGTTTGCCATGGCCCTGGCACGCCAGGGGGATGGTGATCGTGCGGCGAGAGTGCTGCGCATGCTCAATCCGATTGAGCGCGCGCGTGATCCGGAAACAGTCTGGCGCTACGGTGTGGAGCCCTACGTGATCGCAGCTGATGTGCACCGATTGCCCGGGCGGATCGGTCACGGTGGTTGGTCTTGGTACACGGGTGCGGCGGCGTGGATGTACCGAGCTTGGGTTGAAGAGGTTTTGGGGTTGAAGGTACATGGGGATCACATGCAGTTGTCTCCGGTTATCCCCGGTTGGTGGGAGGGCTTCCGCCTGCGCTATCGTCATGGGGAAGCTATCTACGAGATCCAGGTCGAGAATCCGGAGAGATGCGAGCGAGGTGTGTCGTGGGTGGAGATGGATGGTCAGCGCGTACGGGATGGAGTGATCCCACTGGATCGGGGCCTGGTGAAGCACCGGATCCTCGTACACATGGGGAACCCGGAGCAAACGACTTGAGATGTCTGCCTTGAGGCTGCGCCCTTGCTCTGCTCGTAGTCTTCTCTCTGCTAGTGGACTGTTACCTTAATTCTGTTTGTTTTAGTGAGGAATCTTGTTCAAAAAGGTCACGGGAGATTTGACATTCACCGGGAGGAGGTCGTTTAGGCTTGGAGTTACGACGCAACGTGATGAAGCAAAGGATGCGTCGGTCACTTTCTCGTTGAAGAGAAAGTAACCTCCGCCAAAGGTGGATGAGCCTCTGGCTCAAAAGAGAACTTCCCGAAATCGTAACCCGTCTGTTCATTCCCCTCCCCGCTTGCCGAAATTCCAGTGCGTAGAGCCTTCTGCAACCTCCGAAGAATTGAAGCGCCCCCTTTACCGCGACATCCTCTGTCGGGGCTTGTGGGGGCGCTGACGTTTTCACGCGGATCAAGAAGGATTGAAATAGTGGCGACGGAGATCTTTCCCTTTGGTCGCCAGGAAGAAGAGCACGATGAGGATAGCGAGGATGATTCCGACCGCTTGGGGAAGAGCGACAGACGAGGGGCTAGGTTGTGAAGAGACGATCTTTCATTGTGAAAGCCCGTAGCCCTAACGGGGATCGAACCCGTATTTCGGCCTTGAGAGGGCCGCGTCCTAAACCGTTAGACGATAGGGCCATAATCAATGCAAAATGCAAAAATCAAATGGAAAAATGGCGAGCGAACTCCACTTTTCATTTTGCGTTTTGATTTTTGCATTCTCTTGCTGCCCCGCTAGGGCTCGAACCTAGACTTTTCTGATCCAGAGTCAGACGTGTTGCCAATTACACCACGGGGCAATTGCACTGCAACGCAATCTAGCAAAAAGAAAATTCTCTTCCAACCAGAATTTCACCCGACCATCTCCTCACGCTTGGCTGAATGGATTGAGCACTAATTCCCCATCGTCTTCACTGCACCAGAGTCATCTGCTCTTCACATGCGGCATTTCTCGTGCGTGGTCTAAACTATTCTTGCGCCGAGGCAGGGTCGATTCGTTACCTTGACTTTGGAGCCATTTTTTGGTATACTTTCCCAGATTTTCTGCAGTCTTTCACCGGACTTGAGGCAACCTTGGAATTTTTCTCCAGGGAGCGAGACTTACCAAGAGATGAAAGACACTGATGTTCCAAGGGCGTGTTCGGTTCCTCGAGACCCACTTCTCAGGTATTCATTTTCTGAGAATTCGAGGCCGAAGCAACCTAAGGGATAACGTGTGGAAGCAAGTTGACTCCAAGCCTAGGTTCCCCCAATATTGCCGTTTTACCCTACCCTTCGTGGCACTCCGAAGCCAAGCACGTCTCGAGCACCTCTCTCTCGACATCCTGGAAGCAATATTTGATGGAGTTGAAACGACTAAGCGGCCACGGTCGCGATGAAACACGGTCTTCGCGAGGCTTCAGGAAGGAATGGGGTGCGGCTGTGAGCAGGGCTTGCCGGGCGGCAGTCATCTTGTTCAAATCTGAGGTACCATAAGGCGATGATTGCCAAGTACGGTTACGACGTGTTCTTTACGATTGCGGCGGTCTGCGGTATCGCAATCCTCCTTGCGGTCTTCCTCATCGAGTCTGAGATTCTGACATATGGCATCGTTATTGTTTCTCTGCTTGCGCTCGGGTTCGCCGCAAACTTTTTCCGCGACCCGGATCGCTCCACGCCCGCAGGGGACAATCTTATCGTGGCTCCCGCCGATGGGAAAGTGATCACCGTTCGAATGGCCACGGAAGCGGAGTTCCTCCAATCGGAGGCTACCTTGATCAGTATCTTCATGTCCCCGCTGAATGTCCACGTTAACCGTAATCCGGTTTCCGGTACTGTCAGGCATACCCGATATGTGAAAGGGCAATACTTCGCCGCCTTCGAGGAGAAGGCGTCAGAAAAGAACGAACAGATGATCGTCGGTATCGAAAACTCACACGGCAAGGTTCTCTTCAAGCAGATTGCCGGATTTGTGGCCCGGAGGATCGTTTGCACGCTCCACGCCGGAGATCAGGTCAAGGCGGGAGAGCGATTCGGCATGATCAAGTTCGGTTCGCGGGTGGATGTCTTCGTGCCGGCGACCGCAATCGTGCGAGCGCGCGTTGGTGATACTGCCGTGTCAGGTGAGACTGTGCTGGCGGAATTTCACTAGCCTCATTGAAGATCGGCAAGCATGAAAATTACACGGGCTGTTGTTCCCAGCTTATTTACTGTCCTGAACGTCTTTTGCGGGTTTCTTTCGATCCTGCACTCCAGCCATTCTGAGATCGAACTGGCAGCCATGTTCATCATCTTGGCTGCCGTGTTCGACGCGTTCGACGGGATCATGGCAAGGATCACGCGGTCATCGAGCCAGTTCGGTGTGGAACTCGACTCTCTGGCGGATGTCGTTTCCTTTGGAGCGGCTCCATCGTTCATGGTTTATCAGGCTCACCTGCACACCTTGGAGAACTTCGGCATCATCATCAGCGCAATGCCGCTCGTATTTGGGGCTATTCGATTGGCGAGATTCAACGTTCAACTCGTCGGATTCGAGAAGGACTATTTCAAGGGGCTGCCCGTACCGGCGGCGGCGATCACGATTTGCGCGTTTCTCCTGCAGTACAATACCGAGCAGTATGGCCTCCACGGATGGACCCGGGACGGGCTGGCAGTTCTCGTCGCTGTCGTCTCCTTGCTGATGGTGAGCAGAGTGCGATACGACACGCTTCCGAAGCTGACCAAGCGCGGGCTTCGTGCCCATCCCATGCGGGCAATCGCTATTTTTTCAGCAGTCTTAGCGGTTTTGATTTCGAAGGGTCGCTACTTCTTTCTGGTGATGGTCTTCATTATTGGTTTTGGCATCCTGCGGTCTCTCTACGAGTGGCTTCGGACAACGATCAAGCACGTCGAAAAGGATTCGGACGAAGAAAGTGAAATCTCGAGCATCGACTTCTGACAAATGAGGGAGATTCCAGTTGTTTCATTCAAAAATCTTAGTAACATTACGCAAGTCAATTTTGGATCCTCAAGGGAAAGCCGTTGAACACGGGGTTCATTCGTTGGGGTACGCCAAGGTCAGGAACGTCCGCATCGGGAAGTACGTTGAGATGAATGTCGATGCGCACACCAAAGACGAAGCAGAGCGGATCACGAAGGAAGTCAGTGAGAAACTTCTGGCGAATCCCATCATGGAGGATTTCACGATTACAGTTGAGGAAACTCGTAGTTAACTCGTGCATTGTGGATTGACCACGTGCCTCATCGACCGATGATTTAACCAGTATGAAGCTCAAATTTGGGGTTGTTGTTTTCCCGGGATCGAATTGCGACCACGACGCGCACTATGTGGCGGGGACGATCCTTGAACAGGAAGCGAGGCTCATCTGGCACAAGGAATCCTCCTTGGGTGATCTCGATGTGGTGATCTTGCCCGGCGGATTTTCCTACGGCGACTACCTGCGCTGTGGGGCGCTTGCTCGTTTCTCGCCGATCATGAAAGACGTTGTCCGATTTGCCAACAATGGAGGCATGGTGCTTGGCATTTGCAACGGATTCCAGATTCTGGTGGAAGCGGGGCTGCTCCCCGGCGTTTTGCTGCGCAATGCTTCGTTGAAATTCGCCTGCAAGTACATCAACTTGCGAGTCGAGAATGCCGACACCCGTTTCACATCGCGGTGTGCAAAAGGGGAGGTGCTGGAGATGCCGATTGCCCACGGTGACGGCAACTATTTCACGGACGATGAGACGCTACGACGGCTTGAAGACAACGGACAGATCGTGTTTCGCTACTGTGAGCGCGATGGCGGCATCACGGATGCCGCGAATCCGAATGGTTCGCTCTCCAATATCGCCGGCATCATCAATGAGGGGGGGAATGTCATGGGAATGATGCCGCATCCGGAACGGGCGTCGGATCCCGTGCTCGGCCACACGGATGGCCGGAAAGTTTTTGACTCACTTGTCGAGAGTTTTGTTCTCGCCCGAGCGACCAGCCCGAAAGACTCTGCCTGCCCGCCAAAGCGGTTCGGGCGGGTCTGGCAGGCGTTGTCGAGCGGGCATCAATCACAACTTGTCTGACCGGAGGTCTCCTTCGGAGAAAGGGCACGGTGGGAGTATGAACCTCGGGGCGCCTGAAATAATACTGATCGTTGCTGTCATCCTCATCTTCTTTGGTGCGAAGAAGATCCCGGAGCTTGCGCAAGGTCTCGGAAAAGGCCTTCGTGAGTTCCGAAAGGCGGCGCGCGATATTCAAGACGACATCGAAAAAGATGTCAAGCAGATTGACCAGAACAAAGACCAAAAACAGCAATAACTCCTTACCTGTTTCAAGCACCGTTGCCACGCCCGTTCTATTCTGGTGTGCAGGACACGACCCCGCGCGCCGGCACGTCGCTCAACGAATCCGTCGTTTCTCACCACGCACAAGTTTAGTGGATGAAGAAATACCGCTGTGTCTGAATGAGAACGTATGATTCCATTGCATCTGATCTCAGCGCGGGAAAGACTTCCTGCGAAACGATCACTCAGGAGTACTTGCGAGCCATTGAGGAGGGAGGTGAACTCAACGCCTTTCTTGCAGTCTTTCCCGATCATGCGCTCGACCAGGCCCGCGCAGTTGACAGGAAACTCGCGTCGGGCGGTGCTGGATCGTTGGCTGGCATGGTCGTCGCCATCAAAGATGTCATCTGCGTCAAAGATCAAAAGGTGACGTGCGGCTCGAAGATTCTGCAGAATTTTGTTTCATTGTACGACGCCACGGCCGTTGTGCGTTTGAGGGAAGCTGACGCGATCATCATCGGCAAGACGAACATGGACGAGTTTGCGATGGGATCCTCGACAGAGAACTCAGCATTCGGTCGAGTCAGCCTGCCGCAGGACCGAACGCGCGTCCCAGGGGGATCCAGCGGCGGATCAGCCGTCGCGGTGAGAGCCGGGATGTCGACGGCGTCTCTCGGCAGCGACACCGGAGGATCGATTCGGCAACCGGCATCCTTCACGGGCGTCGTAGGATTGAAGCCGACGTATGGCCGTGTCTCGCGCTACGGCCTGGTTGCCTTCGCATCGTCATTCGATACCATTGGTCCGTTTGCGCTGGCCACCAGAGATATCGCGCGCGTGCTGTGCGTGATCGCCGGACACGACGAGCGTGATTCAACGTCAGCTGCGATTCCGGTGCCCGACTACGTTGCGACCCTCACGAAGGACATCAAAGGGCTGCGCGTAGGTATTCCGAAAGAGTATTTTGGTGAGGGCCTGAATTCGGAAGTCCGCGACGCCATTGAGAAGAGGATTGATGTGCTGCGAGCCAATGGGGCAATCATTACAGACGTGAGCCTGCCGCACACTGAGTACACGATCGCGGCGTACTACATTCTCGTCACAGCGGAGGCGTCCTCGAACCTAGCTCGGTACGACGGTGCTCGCTATGGCTACCGTGCGAAGAAAACGGCCGATCTGCCGATCATGTACACAAGATCCCGAAGCGAAGGATTCGGCCCGGAAGTGAAACGCCGAATCATGCTCGGAACGTATGTGTTGTCCGCAGGTTATTATGATGCATATTACCGAAAAGGTCAAAAGGTGCGACGGTTGATCCAGGAGGATTTTGTCAACGCTTTCACGAAGGTCGATTGCCTCATCACGCCGACCTCGCCGACGACGGCCTTCAAAGCCGGGGAGAAAGTGGACGATCCATTGCAGATGTATCTGTCAGACATCTACACGACGTCGGCAAACCTCGCAGGCATTCCGGGGATCAGCATCCCTTGCGGGCAGGACCATCAAGGGCTCCCGATCGGCCTGCAAATCCTGGGACGGCAGTTCGACGAATCAACAATCCTGAAAGTTGCTGATTTTCTCGAAACTGCCGGTTGAAACCTCGCACTCCTTGCTGGAACTCAGAACTTGAAGCTTTGAATTTCAAACTCAAAACTCCACACTCAGAACTGAGCGACTTCTTTCGATGAGCATCCTCGTTGACAAGAACACTCGACTCGTTGTGCAGGGGATCACGGGGGGCGAAGGCACGTTTCATACCAAACAAATGATCGATTACGGCACCAACGTTGTCGCAGGTGTCACACCGGGCAAAGGCGGAACGACGTACCTTGGTAACGAGAAGGACCAATTCGCCAGGCCGGTCCCTGTGTACAACACCGTTGCGGATGCAGTCGAAAAGGAAAAGGCAAACGCGTCGGTGATTTTTGTTCCAGCCGCTTTTGCGGCCGACGCAATCTTGGAAGCAGCCGACGCCAGCGTCAAGCTCATCGTGACCATCACCGAGGGCATTCCCGCAAGCGATCTGGTCGAGGTTTATGATTACCTGAAGGTGAAGGGCGCTCGGATGATCGGTCCGAACTGTCCTGGGATCATCACACCCGGGGCCTGCAAGGTTGGGATCATGCCTGGCTTCATCCACAAGCCCGGGCGTATCGGGCTGGTCTCGCGGAGTGGAACATTGACATACGAGGCCGTCTGGCAGCTCACGGAGCGCGGTATCGGTCAGTCGACGTGCATCGGCATAGGAGGAGATCCCGTCATCGGCACGCGGTTCCTTGATGCGGTGAAGCTCTTCAACGATGATCCCGACACCGATGCGATCATCATGATCGGTGAAATCGGTGGAACGGCTGAAGAGGAGGCGGCAGAGTACATCAAGAAGTACGTGAAGAAACCTGTGGTCGGATTTGTGGCAGGGCAGACAGCTCCTCCCGGGCGACGCATGGGGCACGCTGGAGCGATCATTTCCGGCGGTAAGGGTACGGCGGCGGAAAAATACGAAGCGTTTCGCGTGGCTGGCATCCACGTGGTTGAAAGTCCGGCCCTCATCGGCGAAACCATGGAGCGGGTTTTGAAATCTTCGAAACGCGTCAGCGTCCGGGCGAAGGGTGCCAAGACTCCGCGAACAGCTGCCCGGCGGAAGGGGACCCTGAAGAAACCTCCACGCCCCCGGGCCGCGAAGGCGAAGAAGGCACGAAAGCAATCAAAGAAACGGCAGATGCACCGAGCACGGACACGGTGACGATGCATTCCTGGCGCCGTGTTGTCTTTGACTCGAGCACTCTAAAGGGGAAAATCATATGTGGGACGAAAAGCGAATCGGCACTGTACGGGAAGTGAGAAGCTCATCGGTCACGGTTGTCATCGATCCTGAGATCGCCTCGCTTTCCAAGAAGATCGGGAGCAAAGTCTACTACATTGGACAGATCGGCACGTATGTCTTAATCCCGGTAGGTCAGCTCCTGGTACTTGGGATTGTTTCGGAGTTTAAAAGGGGGGACGTGTACGAGAATGACACAATCGTGCAGCGTTACCTCATGCTGGTGACGCTGATCGGAACATTGAAGAAGGGGAAATTCGAAAGCGGCGTTTCAGTTCTCCCGACGGCTGATATGGTTGTCTATCTCTTGGAAGAAAAAGATCTCAAAGCAGCCTTCTCCACGTTTCAGAAGTATAACTTCTCCGTCGGTCAGCTTTCCCTCTTTGAAAACGAACGGGCGTACCTCGATCCGAATCGGTTTTTTGGCAAGCACCTGGCGATTCTGGGGTCCAGCGGGGCGGGAAAATCATGCACCGTTGCATCGGTGCTGCAGAAGGTTGTGGCACTTCCGGACACAAACGTTGTGATCCTCGATCTCCACAATGAATATAAGAATGCTTTTGCCGAGGGTTGCCAGCACTTTGATATTGCGGCGCTCGAGCTCCCCTACTGGCTGATGAATTTTGATGAGATGGTGGAGATGTTCATCGATCCTCGTGATGAGAGTGGAACAACCATCATTTCGACGCTTCAGGACCTCGTTTTCGGAGCGAAGAAAGCCAAAAACCCGCGGCTGGCAAGCATTATCACAGTCGACTCGCCGGTCTATTTCGACGTCAATGAAGTCCGTGCCAGGATGCAGTTTCTTGACTCGGAGAAGATCCCCACGGGGGCAGGCGGGCCGAAAGAGGGTCCGCACTTTGGAAAGTTTACCCGGTTCCTCATGAGATTGAATAGCATGATGAACGACCCACGCTATGCGTTCTTGTTCAAACCGCGCGTGTGTATCGATTCCGAGTCAGCAAAAGGATTGTTGACGATGATCTTTGGCCTCGACGGGAAATCGAAGATCACCATCATGGACATGAGTGGTATTCCCTTCGATGTCGTCAACACTGTTGTCGCGCTGATTGCGAGGATAGCGTTCGATTTCAACTTCTGGAACCCAAACCGACGCGAGCTTCCCATCCTTCTCGTTTTCGAAGAGGCCCACAACTATCTTTCGGTGAATTCGAAGGGCTCCACCTCGGCGCGTCTGACCGTGGAGCGAATCGCGAAAGAGGGACGTAAGTACGGCGTGAGCTGCATGATCGTAAGCCAACGGCCATCGGAGATTTCGGAAACGATCCTCTCGCAATGCAACAATTTTGTGATCCTGCGGCTCCTGAATCCTATGGATCAGGCGTACATTCGGCGTCTCGTGCCCGAAACGTTTAGCGGCCTCGATACGGTCATCTCGACGCTCCGGCAGGGGGAGGCAATCATCGTCGGCGACTCAGCCCCGATGCCCATGCGTGTACAGATCGATGTTCCGGATCCGCAACCGGCCAGTTCGGATATCTACTTCTTCGATAAATGGAAGAAAAAAGGGGCCGAGACAAACGCGAGCGATGTGCTGGAGCGGTGGTGGAACCAGCTTAAGACGTGAATGGAAGTCCGAACTCCGAACTCAACACTCAAAACACCACAAGGATAGCATGGCTATTGAGCGAACCCTGGCAATCTTGAAACCCGATTGTGTACGAAAAAAACTCCAAGGAGAAGTTCTCGCACGAATTCAAAAGGCCGGCTTTAAGGTTCTGAGCATGAAGCAAGTTCGATTGACGAGAGAGACCGCCGGCGCCTTTTACGCTGTGCACAGACATCGCCCGTTTTACGAGGATCTCGTGGTATATATGTCGAGTGGACCCTGCGTTCCCATTGCGCTCGAAAAGGAAAACGCCATTGCGGATTTTCGGACCCTTATCGGCGCGACCGATCCGAGCGAGGCCGCCGAGGGGACCATCCGCAGACTCTTCGCGGATAATAAGGAGCAGAATATCGTCCATGGGTCTGATTCTCCGGAGAACGGCAGGGTCGAAGTGGCGTTCTTCTTCTCCGAACGCGAGCTCGTCTAGCCCATTCACCAACCCGAAATCCGCATTCTACATTCCGAGATCCCCCGATGGCACTCGCAAAGTGGAAAAAACTCAGCCAAAAGGAGCTCTACAAAAATCCCTGGTGGATCTATCGCCAGGATACGTTCCAGCTACCGAATGGTGAGGTCGGCGACTATTTCTACGTCCACACGAATGGGTCGAGTCTAATCATCCCCATCCGTGACGATGGGAAGATCGTCATGGTGACGCAATATCGATACTTGTGTGACGAAGAGAGTCTGGAGTTCCCTTGTGGAGGGGTGAAGGCGGGTGGCGACTATCTCTCAACGGCCCTTCGCGAGCTTGCCGAGGAAGCCGGATTTGACTCTGCTGACCTGAAGCAGGTGGGGACGTTCAATCCGTACAACGGTATCACGAATGAAATGTGCCGCGTCTACGTAGCCCGCAAGCTGCGCAACGTGCCCCCGCAGCCCGATTCGACCGAGGAGTTCGAACACGTGTATCTCTCGCCGTCGCAGATCGATGAAAGGATTAGGTCGGGAGAGATCTGGGACGGGATGACAATCGCCGCGTGGGCCATTGCGCGGCCGATGATCGTTTGAGGGCAGAATCGCACACATCGTGTGGTTTTTTTTCCTTTCTCCCATCTAGATTCATGCCTTCGCCAATGCCTGCTTCAAGTCCGCTACGATGTCCTCAACATCTTCGATCCCGACGGAGATTCTCACCAGCCCGTCGGTGACGCCGATGCGCTTTCGTTCTTCGGGAGGAACGGAAGCATGCGTCATTGTCGCGGGATGAGAGATGAGCGTCTCAACGCCCCCCAGGCTCTCGGCAAGCGCACAGAGACGCACTCCCTTGAGCAACCTCCTCGCTTTGTCGAGACTGCCAAGGTCGAACGAAATCATTCCCCCAAAGCCACGCATCTGTTTCATTGCCAACCGGTGCTGCGGATGCGAGACCAAGCCCGGGTAGTTCACCTTCTTTACTTTGCGATGCAAGCTGAGGAATGCGGCCACCTCCATTGCATTGGTGTCATGCCGTGCCATCCGAAGGGCGAGGGTCTTGATTCCACGCAGGCACATCCATGCCTCAAAGGGACTCATGATTGCCCCGACGGACTTTTGAATGAATCGCAAACGCTCGATCAGAGCGGCGTCGTTCAGAACGATCAATCCGCCAAGCATGTCACTATGGCCATTGAGGTATTTGGTAGCACTGTGGACAACGATGTCGATGCCGATGTCCAGGGGATTCTGGAGATACGGTGTCGCAAAGGTGTTATCCACGACGGAGATCAGCTTTTTCGCTTTGCACAACTTCGCGACCCCTGCGAGGTCTGTAATCTCCATTGTTGGATTGGTCGGCGATTCGACAAACACGATTTTCGTGTTTGGCCTGATTGCCGCCTTGATAGTGTCCACGTCTGTCGTGTCAACGAACTCGAAGTCGAGGTTGTAATTGCCCAGAACAAGCTTACCGAGCCTGTAGGTGCCTCCGTAGACGTTTCGGGAAAGGATGACGTGGTCGCCTGCCTTGAGCAGTTGAAAGATCGCAGCCTCGGCAGCCATTCCGGACGCGAAGGCCAATCCCTCTTTCCCATTTTCCAACGCAGCGATATTCTTTTCCAGGACAGCGCGCGTCGGGTTGGAGATGCGCGAATATGCGTATCCTTTGTGTTTACCCAACTCTTCCTGGACGTAGGTGGAGGTCAGGTGGATGGGGGTCATGATCGATCCTGTCGAGGGATCGGGCTCAATGCCAGCGTGAACTGCTTTGGTCGAAAAACCCATGAGCGCTCCTTTATGTTACGTAATTGTCGATTGCAGATTGGCGATCGTCAATTGAGCAGCTGATGCCAGAGTGCTTCCTTATCGGGACATTTACTCGATCACATCATACCGCGTCACAATTCCAACTACGCTCCCCTTCTCCTCGACGAGGACTGCCGGGTACGGCCAATCGTTTCAAGGATCGTGTTGTGATACTGGATCTTTCTCGAGTCTGAACGCATCGTGCCGCCCCAGGAATCGTTTGTTATGGATTCCTGAGATAATATGCGAAACAGTCTTCAAAGTAAACGAAAGAGCTACGTTCGCCTGTTTCACGCTCCACGTGCACTGACTGAAAGTGTCGTCCACCTCTCTGCACAGACCCACAGTAATTTAGCTTGACATTGGAACCACTTTTCTGTATAATTTCACCCCCATTTTGATGCAAAACAGAGTCATTTTGATCAAAAAGTAAGGATTTCGTAGAGTTTTATGGCGACGACGGTTGATTTTCGAGTTGGAATGGTAATCCGATTTAACGGTGAGTTACACAGGATTGATGAGTACATTCATCGGACTCCGGGAAACCTTCGGGCATTTGTGCAGGCGAAGCTCCGTAACCTCAAGACGGGGAAAGTAACCGAGAATCGGTTTAGGTCGGGGGAGGATGTGGAAGAGGTGAGGGTCGAGCAGAAGGAGTTCACCTACCTCTACCATGATGGATCAACGTACCAGTTCATGGAAAAGGAGACCTTCGAGCAGATCCCGGTTACCGAGGCGAACCTGGGAGATGGGGCTCGATTCTTGAAGGAAGGCGAAACCGTCCAACTTCAGATGGTCGGAATGGATATCGTGGGCTGCGAGATACCCTTCAATGTTGAGCTGCAGGTTGTCGAAACTGTGCCCGGCGTACGGGGGGATACGGCCACAGGTGCCACGAAGCCGGCGAGAGTGCAAACGGGGGCCACCGTTAACGTACCACTCTTCATCAACGAAGGGGATGTCATTCGTGTCAGTACACGAACGGGGGAGTATTTGGAACGGGTCAAGAGCTGACTGGGGATTGGTGACTTTCGAAGTCGTTTGCCCGCCCAGCCTTCTCTGACGCGCCAGCATCGAGCGAGGCGAGCAATCACGTATCCTACAACAAACCCGAGAGAGAAATGGACCTTTCATACGTCAAGAAAGTGATCAAGCTTATTGAGAAGAGTGATGTCGACGAAATTGAAATTGAGGAAGAAGGAAAGAAAATACGAGTCGCGAGGCACCGCAATTCTCAAGCTCCCGTAGCTGCACAACCGGCATACCAAATTCCCGTCACGTCACCACCGATCCAACCCCCCAACGTCGCCAGTCCAACGCCTCTGGCGGCACAGCCCGCCGCCAAGCCGGAGACGAAATTCCACGAGGTCCGTTCTCCGATTGTCGGAACGTTCTATCGAGCTCCTGCACCTGATGCTGAACCCTACGTCGAAGTTGGCCAGGAAATAAGCGCTGGGGCTGTTCTCTGCATCGTCGAAGCGATGAAACTGATGAACGAGATTGAGTCCGACGTCAACGGCCGCATCGCTCAAATTCTCGTAGAAAATGGCAAACCGGTGGAATACAATCAGATCCTATTCTTGATAGAAAGACTCTGATGAGCGGACGTCCGAGCACGGAGCCGATTCTCTCACTCACCCCCCCAGAGCTCAGACCCTTCTGAAAAGGAATTGATTTGTTCAAGAAAGTCCTCATCGCAAATCGTGGTGAAATCGCCCTCCGCATCATTCGAGCGTGCCGCGAACTTGGAGTCAGAACGGTTGCTGTGTACTCCGAGGCCGATCGGTATTCTCTGCATGTTAGATTCGCAGATGAAGCGGTCTGTATCGGCCCGCCTCCCAGCAAAGAAAGCTATCTAAACATTCCACGGTTGATCGCGGCGGCAG
>Ga0315284_10002362_pt1 | contig 27055 bp, 16 predicted proteins | sample YL17G09_16_MG_FD_203696 | JGI IMG/M metagenome (GOLD analysis project Ga0315284, IMG submission 203696) | Sediment microbial communities from Yellowstone Lake, YNP, Wyoming, USA - YL17G09_16 | ecosystem: Environmental > Aquatic > Freshwater > Lake > Sediment | place: USA: Wyoming | collected...
CGACGACGAAATCCCGCTTCGTCGCGAGGAGCTCCCGGATGATGGTCTGGGCTGTCTCGTCGGCGCCGCAGACGATGTCGTGGCCTTTGAGCCGGCCGATGTCCTTTTCCATCTTGCGCCTCCCCAGGATGCGTTTGAGCTCCCCCTCGACGACGAACGCGGTGATCGAGGTCACGGCGAAGGCGATCGTCCCCAGGCTGAGGATGATGTAGGCCGCGGCGAAGACGCGGGCGGCCGGATTTGCGCCGAGGTCGTGGGTTTCGCCGTAGCCGACGGTGCCGACGGTGATGACGGTCATGTAGACCGCGTCGAGAAGGGACCATTCGGGCCCGCCGATCGTCTTGAAGCCGGCGACGCCGATGAGGAAGACGGTGACGAACAGCCCGAGGGAGATGTAGATGCGTTTGCGGCTGTCCACAGTGTTCCGGCGTCCTTCGCCCCGATTATACGAAAGCGGCGGCGCTTCTGCAAGGCGGCGCTCAGCGCTTGAAGTGATGGACGAGCTTCTTCAGGTATTCGAGGACGGACTTCTTGTCGGTGCCCGCTTCGATGTCCCGGGCGGCGAGGTCCTTGACCTTCCGCAGCGTCTCCAGGTTCGCCCGGTTCCTGCCGCTGACGACCTCGGCGACCGCGTCGGCGAGCTGGGGATTGCGGGCGAGAAGCGCGGCGAAGGCCCCGGCCCGGGTCTCGAGGAGCTCGGCCTCTTCGGCGACGACCACGGTGGCCGTCCGCGGCATGCCCGTGAAGAGCGACATCTCGCCGACGAGCCCGCCCGGCCCGACCGTGAACTCCGTCGTGTAAGCCTTCCCGTTCTCCTCGTACGCGATCTCGCCCTTGACCCGACCGGCGGCGACGAGATAGCAGACCTCTCCCGGATCGCCCTGCCGGAAGAGGACCTCGCCGGCGCCGAAGCGGCGGCGCTCGGCCCTCGAGGCGAGCTCCCGGATCTCGGGATCCGAGAGGAGCGGCTGGCCGGCCTTTTCGCCCTCTCCGACCTGCAGGAACACCGATCGGGCGAAGTCCTGGAAGTTCTTTTCCTTTTCCGTGGAGATCTCGGCAATCAAGTCCTCGGACGATCGGAGAACGCGAAGGACGCTTTTGACCTTGCTCTCAAGAGGGAAGGGGATCTCGACGCCTTGTCTCCGGAGCTTGTGCCAGACGAGCCGGCCGACCTCTCCGGTGATGTCGGGCCTTCGCCCGAAGTCGGAGATCCAGAACTTGAGGACGTAGGTCACCCCGAACTCGTCGTAGTTGAGGATGTATGAGGTCGGGGCGGGGTTGGCCAGAACGTTAGGAGCTTCTTTCGCGGCCTCGAGAAGGAGGTCGACCACCACGGCCGGCGGGGCCAGGAAGTCCACTTTGAGCGGCAGGACGACGGCTGAAGGCTTGTCTGGCAGGGAATAATTGACGATCGTCTGCGAGGCGACGACGGTGTTGGGGATGCAGACGATATTCGAGGCCCGGTCCCGGAGCCGCGTTTCCCGCCAGTTCGTGTCCACGACCTGGCCTTCCGTCTCCCCGACCTTGACCCAGTCGCCGCGGCTGAATGATTTCGTGTAGTGGAGCGACATCCCGGAGAAGACGTTGCCGAGCACGCCCTGGAGAGCCAGGCCGAGGACGGCCGTCAGGATGGCGGAGCCGGCCAAGAGGGGGGTGATGTTGAAGCCGAGAAACTCGCGGAGGATGGCCAGAGCGGCCGCGATGTAGACGACGATCAGGAAAAATCCGTGGAGGACGCGGGGCAGGGGAAACGGCCGTCCTTTTTTCTCATACCGCATGCGGACGAGGCCGTCGAGGAGCCGGACGAGGAAGAAAATGACGAAAAAGACGAAGGCGGCGTCGACGAACCTGAAAAACTTCGCCCCAAGCGGAAGGGCGGTCCGGAGAACCGACAGCTTGGCCAGGCCGGCGGCGGCCAGGAGAGAAACGGGGAAGAGGAGCCGGGCTTGCAGGCCGGCCTTGTCTCTCGCGCCGACGGCCGCCGGACGGACGAAAACCCGGCGGAGCAGGGCCATGACCAGGCCCGCCAGCGCGATGAAGAGGAGAGTGAAGAGGATCTGCCCGTATAGCGTCAACTCCGGAGAGAAGCTTTTCTCCATGGCTCATTCCTTTCCGAGCTTGAGGCCCTGGGCCGCCGCGAGCGTCGCCGTAAAGCGCCCGCGTGCCTGCCCCAGGATAAGATCCACCGCGTCGTCGGTGTGGGCGGGGTTGAAATGGGAGAGGACGAGATGCCCGGCTCCGGCCCCGGCGGCGAGGGCCGTCCCGGCCAGCCAGGTCGAATGCCCCCAGCCCTTTTTTCCGGCCTCATATTCCGTGGGTGTGAACATGGCGTCATAGACGAGGTATTCCGCGCCGCGGGCGAAGGCGGCCAGGCGTTCGTCGATGCCTCCCTCCGGATGCTCCGTGTCCGTGGCCAGGACGATGCTCGTCGTGCCGGCTTCGAGCCGGTAGGCGACGCTGCCTTGGGGGTGGCGAAGGCGGCAGGCGGAAACCCCGATGCCTCCGGCCAGCGGCCCCGGCTCGAATTCCCGGAATTCTTTCCGGGCCGCCGTCCGGCCGAGCCCGAGGGGAAAATAGGGGTAGGCCATCAGCCCGGCCAGGGCGCTTTCCGTCTCCGGGGCCCCGGCCGGCGAATGGACGATGAGCGACGTCCGGGGCGAGAAGAGGGGCGCGAACACCGGGAAGCCCATGATGTGGTCAAGGTGGAAATGGGTCAGCAGGAGGTCGATACGGATGTCCGCTTCTCCCCCCTCGGCCATGATCCGGTCGCCCAGCTCGCGGAGTCCCGTTCCCGCGTCGATGACGATGTACTCCCCTGGCCCGATACGGACCGACGAACAGGTCGTGTGGCCGCCGTAGCGGGCCCAGGCGGCTCCCGGCGCCGGCGCCGTTCCGCGGACTCCCCAGAATTCGAGTTTCATGGTCCTATCCTATTTTTTATTCAGCTCGTAGACGCCATCCCAGTCGTCGGGCGGGGGCGAGGCGGCCGACTGTCGCGCCCGGCCGGCGTAGACCGCCGCCACGGGGTCGCCGGCGAGAGCTTCGAACATGGCCGCGGCCTCGGAAAAACGCCGTGCCCGGTAGGTTTCGAGGGCCCGGCCGAACAGAGCCGTTTTCTCTAATTTCTCCGCCGGGACGGCGCCCTTTTCCCCGAGGAGCTCGAAGACGCGGATGGGCTGTTTCTTCCCGACGACACGGATGACGTCCACTTCCCGGGCCAGGATCTCGTCCCGCACCCGCCGCTCCGTCTCCTCGCCGACGAGGGTCGAAACCCCGTAGACCTTGCCGGCCCCTTCGAGCCGCGAGGCCAGGTTCATCGTGTCGCCCATGGCCGTGTAGTCGAAGCGCCGAGCCGAACCCATGTTGCCGACGACGGCCGGTCCCGAGTTGATGCCGACCCGCATGCGGACCTCGTGCCCATAACGGCGGCGGAAGTCTTCGCGGCGTTCGGCCAGCCGTCGCTGGCAGCGGAGGGCGGCCCGGCAGGCCCGCAGAGCGTGGTCGGGAAGGTCGAGCGGCGCGTTCCAGAAGGCGATGATAGCGTCGCCTTCATACTTATCGAGGGTTCCGCCCAGGTCGAGGATGATGTCCGTCATCTCCGAAAGGTAGGCGTTGAGCAGGCCGACGAGATCCTCGGGCGAAAGCCCCTCGGAGATCGAAGTGAACCCGGCGACGTCGGAGAAAAAGGCGGTGATCTCCCGCCTCTCGCCGCCGAGCCGGAGGAGGGCCGGATTGTCCAGGACGCGGTCGATGACCTGCGGGCTCAGGTAATAACGGAAGGCGTTCTTGATGAAGCGGCGCTGGCGCCCTTCGACGCCGTAGCTGAGGAGCGCGGCCACGATGAAAGCGGAGAGCGCCGCGAAGGCTGGGGCGACGAACTCGACCCAGACGCCGGTCCGGGCGGCTAGGAGGGAACCGGCAGCCGCCAGGGCCGGGAGGAACAGTCCGAGGGCGGCGAGATGCCCGGTTTTCTTCAGCATCGACGTCCCCATCCCGGCGAGGAGGGCGAAAAAGAGGACCGAAACCCAGGTCACGGCGGCGGGGGCCTCGTGGATGGCGTCCCCGTGGACGAGGTTGTCGAGGGCCGTGGCCAGGATCTCCATCCCCGGATAGACGCCGCCGAAGGGCGTCGGGCGGAAGTCGAGCAGCCCGGCCGCCGTCGTTCCGACGATGACGGTCTTGCCGGCGAATTCCCGGGGCTGGACCTGGGGTTCGAGACCTTCCTCGATGCGGGCCTGGGAATTGATGATGGCGCCGATCGAGAGGGTTTGATATGTCCCACGCGGGCCGAAAAAATGGAGGATCATGTTTCCCGAAGGGTCCAAGGGGACTTCGCGGAGGTCTACCCCTTCCGAGATGAAGTCGGCCATGGCCAGGGGCAAGGCCGGAAGGAGCCAATCCCCGTAGCGGAAAACGAGCGGCAATCTTCTGTAGACGGAATCGCCGTCCGGGACGAATTGGACGTTGCCCACCTTTACGGCGGCCGCGGCCAGGACGTCGACCGGAAGGGAAACGGACTTGAGGGCGTGGATGGCCGGTCCGGGAACGCGGCTCCGGTCCAAGGCCGATCTTTCGAGAAGCCGCGTTTCTGCGGCCTCGGCCTCCCCCTCCTCGGCGCTCAGGAAAACGGGCAGGAAGACGTTCCCCGCTCGGGCCATGGCCTCGGCGAAGAGCCGGTCGTCGTCGATCCCGTAGGTCGAGGCCTCGCTGAGGATGAGGTCGAAAAAGACGGCTTTGGCCCCGCCTGCTTTAAGGAAGTCCAGGACAGGGGCGTAGATCTGCCGCGGCCAAGGCCAGCCGAGGCCCTGCTCTTTTTCGTAGACGTCGAGGCTGTACTGGTCGATGGTCAGGAGAACGATGTCGGCGGCGGCGCGGGAGGGATCGGCGAGAAGTTGGAGGCGTGTGTCCCACGACTTCCATTCCAGGGGCCGGAAGACATTCAGGAGGCCCAGTAGAAAAGTGAGGGCGAAAACGGCCAGGCCGACGGCGAGGCCACGGAGGGCTTTCTTGCGGACAGGAGACTTCGTCTTTGGATTCGGCATGATCCGTTCACATCACCATCGGTCGCGAAAGCGCCGAAGCCCGCCAAGCCCGGGGCTCGGTCAATGCAGGTTCTTGACGGCTGCGGCGAACCGGGCCGTCCGGACGTCGAGCTTCGCGGGCGCGGCGCCCAGGGCCGCGGTCTCGGTCTTGACCCGGGCCAGCCGGTCGGCCGGGCTGGGGTGCGTCTTGAACCAGCCCGCCGCCGGGCCGGAGGGCCTGTTCTCTTCCATGCTCTTGAGAAATTCCGCCAGGCCGCCGGGCGCGTATCCCGTCCGGACGGCGAACGTGAGCCCGAGCTTGTCAGCCTCGTACTCGAACTTCCGGTCGTAGCCGCGCTCGACCAGGGTCTCGACGACGTCGCCGAGGACGCCTTCGAAAATGCCGGTGATCTTGGTCAGCTCTTCGGAGTCGAGCCTTTGGGAGGCCTCGCTGCCGAGGGCCTTGAAGGCGTCGATGAGCCGCGATTTTTTAATGGATTGGAGGCCGTGCCGGGCCGCGACATGGCCGATCTCATGGGCCAGGATGGCGGCCAGGGTTTCCTCGTCGCCGCAGCGTTTGACCAGGCCTTTGGTGACGAAGATGAAGCCCCCGGGCGCGGCCATGGCGTTGACCTCGTCGGTATCGAGGACGAGGAAGTGGTAGCCGGCGTAGACCTCGGGACGGTCGGAGTAATAGGACAAGGCCGTGCCCATGGTGTTGACGTAAACGCTCACGGCCGCGTTCCGGTAGGGTTTGTATTTGGCCAGGATGAGGGCGGCCGTCGCCCGGCCGATGTAATATTCCTCCTCCTCGGTGATGTCGGCGAAGGTCGAGCGCAGGACCTCAGCTGTCTTGACAATGGCCTGGGCGTCTTCCTGGCTGACTTTGCCTGTGGAGGCGATGAGGTCGGCTGCGCCCTGCTTGACGGCCTGGCAGCCCCAAAAGGAGAGGGAGACGGCAACGGCGATCGACGCGAGGGTCTTGACGCGAACGGTCATCGGGAGCCTCCGAATTCGCCGAGCTTGCCCTCTTTCATGAAGGCCTCGACTTCGGCCGGCGTGGGCCTGACCTTTTCCATGGCGTCGACGGCCGCGAAATCGGCGGCTGAGTTCCCGGCCCGGTATTTGTCCTCGACCTGTTTGTTGAAGCCCTTGGCGGCCAGGGCGACCTCGCCCGCGGAGGCCTGGGTTTTCATGGTCTTGTCCATGGCCAGGAGGTCGAGCTTCTTCGACTCCACGGCCGTCGAGTGCAGCCAGCCGACGACCCCGGCCTTGGTTTTGACCTTGACCCAGCCGTCGCGCGCCTCGAGTTTTTCCAGCGCGTCGCCGGCCTTAATGGCGGCGACGATGGGAGCGGTGAATTTCGGGTCGCGCCGGAGGCTCGTCGTCTTGATCTTGACGACGACGGTCTCGGCCAGGAGAAAGACGAAGACGGCGAGGACCGCCGTGATGAGAAACGTCAGCCGAGCGGGCTTTTTCATCCGGACCTCCTTGTTTAAACGCGCTTTCATCATAGGCAAAAGGAGAATGGCAAGTCAAACGAAATGCCGGGGCTAGGGCTTCCCAGTCCCGGTCCTACCGGCTTCGCCAGCACTGCCACCGGCTTGGCAGTGCCGGTGCTGGAGACCGGCAGGGGCGGTGGCAAGGCCGGGCCCGGCGGCCTTGACTTTTGCGGACCCGAGGGCTACGCTTGCCGCGAAGGATTTGGGGAGAATATTCCATGACCAAAAAAATCGCTGTGTTCATTCTGGCCGCCGTGTGCCTTCTCGGTCTATCCGCCTGCAAGCCGAAGGGGGCCGCGGCCCCGGCCGAGGCGGAAAAGGAATGGTATCGCTACGTCAGCGCCTTCACGGCCGGGACGATCTTCCGTAAGTCGCCCGTCCGGGTCCTTTTCGTCGACAACGCGGGGACGCCCGGGCCCTCGGCCGCGGGGCTCCTTGAATTCTCCCCGGCGATCGACGGGACGGTGGAGTGGAAGAGCCCGCGCGAGCTCGTCTTCACCCCCAAGGGGGAACTCAAGCCGGGCCAGGAATACAAGGCCGTCCTCCACGTCGATAAGATCCTGGACCTGCCCAAGGATTTCGCCCGCTTCGAATTCGGGTTCAGCGTCGTCCGTCCCAACATGGATGTTTCCCTGGAGGGCCTTTTCGCCGAAGACGCGAGCCGGCCGCAAGCCCAGGTCCTCCGGGGCCGGATCGTCACGGCCGATATGGAAGAGAAGGTCCTGGTCGAAAAAGTCCTCGAGGCCGAGCAGGACGGGAAAGCGCTTCCCGTGGAATGGAGCCACGCCATGGAAGGACTGACCCACTATTTCACGGTCAGGGACATCGAGCGCCGGGAGGAAGCGTCCGCGGTCAACCTCTCCTGGGACGGCGCACCGCTCCGCATCGAGACGAGCGGCCGGCGCGCCTTCGAGATCCCGGCCTTGGGTGAATTCTCGCTCGTCTCCGTGGAACCCGTGCTCGGGGAGACGCGGCATGTCCTCGTGCGTTTCTCCGACGCCCTGGCCGGGAACCAGGATCTCAAGGGGCTCATCCGCATCGAGAATCGCCCCCTGACCTTCGAGATCGAGGGCAACGTCGTCCGGGTGTATTCGACCCAGGAGTACCTAGGGAACGTATCCGTCCAGGTCCTGCCCGGCATCCGCAATTACCTCAATCGCCGCTTGAAGGACCGGTCCGACCGGCAGGTCGCCTTCGAATCGATCCGGCCCCTGGCGCGCTTCGTCGGCCGGGGCCTCATCCTGCCGCGCAAGGACCGCCTGACCGTGCCCATCGAGGCGGTCAACCTGAAATCCGTCCAGGTCGGGGCTTTCCAGATCTATCCCGGCAACATCGCCCAGTTCTTCCAGGTCAACGGCCTCGAGGGCTCGGAAGAGCTGGCCCGCGTCGGGCGCTTTCTCTGGAGGAAGTCGGTCGTTCTGTCCGAAGACCCCGCGGTGACCAGCCGCATGTCGCGCTACGACCTCGATGTGACGTCCCTCTTTAAGGAGAACCCGGGCAGTCTCTTCCGCATCGTCCTGTCCTTCAACCGCGGCAACTCGACCTATCCCTGCCCCGCGGGCGGCAAACCGGCCGTCGCCGAACCGCCGCTCAAGAACGTGGACGACCCCTCGGCTTATTCGCGCTACTCGAACTGGGATTATGCCGAAGAGGATTACGAATACAGCTCCGGGGATTGGGCCAACCGGGAGAACCCCTGTTCCGACGCCTACTACAGCCCCCGCTACAATGGCCGGGCCGTCGTCGGCCGCAATTTCCTCTCGTCCGACATCGGCCTCGTGGTCAAGCTCGAGGCGAACGGCGCGCTCCACGTCGTGACGACCGATATCGGGACGGCCAGGCCGCTTTCCGGACTGCGCGTCCGGGCCTATAATTTCCAGAACCAGCCCCTCGGCGAGGCGACGAGTGACAGCAACGGCTTCGCCCTCCTCGCGCTCAAGGACCGTCCGTTCTATGTCTCGGCGGAGGGCGGAGGGGACATCGGCTACCTCCGGGTCGCGAGCGAGGGCGCCCTGCCCCTGAGCCATTTCGACGTCGGCGGAGAAACCACCGAGAAAGGCGTCAAGGGCATCATCTTCGGCGAACGCGGCGTCTGGCGGCCGGGAGACACGCTCTACCTGACCTTCGCCCTATTCGACCGGGAGAAGGTCCTGCCGGCCGGACATCCCGTGCTCCTGGAGATCGCCAACCCGCAGGGACAGCTCGTCATGACGGCCAAGCCGGACAAAGTCGTGGAGCCGTTCTACGCGTTCCGGGTCACGACGGACGAGACGGCGCCCACGGGCAACTGGCAGGCGCGCGTCCTCGTCGGCGGCATGACCTTCAGCAAGACCCTGAAGATCGAGACCGTCGTCCCCAACCGGCTCAAGATCGTTCTCGACGCCGGACGCGAGGCCCTGGTCCGCAAGGACATGCCCATCGACGCGGCCCTCACCGGGCAGTGGCTTCATGGCGCGCCGGCGGCGAACCTGAAGTTCGATGTGTCCGTCCGGCTTTCCCGGCGGCCGACCCGGTTCGACCGATTCCAGGATTACATCTTCGACGACCCGGCCAGGGAATTCGAGGGCGGAACGCTCGACGTGGCCAAGGGCGTGCTCGACGCCCAGGGCCGCGGCAGCGCCCGGATCGACATCGCCTCTCCCCAACCCAGCCCGGGTGTCCTCGACGCCGCCTTCACCAGCCGGGTCTTCGAGGAGAGCGGCGACTTCAGCATCGACACGTTCTCCCTGCCCTTCCATCCTTACGAGACCTACGTCGGCGTCAAGCCGCCCAAGGGTGACCCGGCCCGGGGCATGCTCCTGACCGATGAGGACCATGAGGTGGGCATCGTCACCGTCGATCCATCGGGCCGGCCCGTCTCCCGGGACAAGGTCGTCGTCTCGCTCTACAAGGTCGAGTGGAAGTGGTGGTGGGACAGGAGCGGCGAATCGCTCGCCCAGTATGTTTCGAACGTCCAGACCCGGCCTCTGCTCAAGGGCGAGGTCTCGACCCGGGACGGCGTCGGCAAGTGGAAATTCCAGATCAAGTATCCCGATTGGGGCCGCTACCTCATCCGGGCCGAAGACCCTGTGAGCGGCCATGCTTCGGGCCAGATCGTCTATATCGACTGGCCGGGCTGGGCCGGCCGGGCCCGCGAGGAGGGAGGGGCCGGAGCGACGACGCTCAGCTTCACCTCCGACAAGCCCGCCTACAAGGTCGGCGAGAAGGCCGTCATCTACCTACCCGAGGCCGTCCAGGGCCGGGCCCTGGTCTCCATCGAGAACGGGACTTCGGTCCTCGATAAAATGTGGGTGTCCACCGTCAAGGGCGAGAACCGTTTCGAGATCCCTCTGACCGCGGCCATGACGCCTAACATCTACGTCCACGTCACCCTCCTCCAGCCGCACCGGGACAAGACAAGCGACGCGCCCATCCGTCTCTACGGCGTCATCCCTATCCTTGTCGAGGACCCGGGGACGCGCCTCGAGCCCGTGCTCAAAGTGGCCGACGAGATCCGGCCCAAGGAAAAATTCCGGGTCGAGATCCGCGAGAGCGGCGGCCGTCCCATGACCTACACGCTGGCCGTCGTCGACGAAGGGCTCCTCGGCCTGACGCGGTTTGCGACCTCCGACCTGCGCAAAGGCTTCTACAGCCGCGAGGCCCTCGGTGTTTCGACCTGGGACCTCTTCGACCTCGTCGCCGAGGCCTATGGCGCCGAGCTGGCCCGCATCTTGGCCCTCGGCGGGGATGAGGGCGCCGAGTCGAAAGACAAGGCCCGCCAGCCGCGGCGCTTCCCGCCGGTCGTCCTGTTCGATGGCCCGTTCGAGCTCAAGGCGGGCGGAAGCGGCGTCCACGAGTTGACCATGCCGCAGTATTTCGGCGCGGTCCGGGTCATGGTCGTGGCCGGGCGCGATGGGGCGTTCGGCTCAGCCGAGAGATCGGTCCCCGTCCGGCGCGACCTGATGACCCTGGCCACCCTGCCGCGGGTCGTCCGTCCCGGCGAGGACGTCGTCATGCCCATCTCCGTGTTCGTTACCAAGCCCGCCCTTAAGGAGGTCGTGGTCAGCGTGGAGACGAACGAGTTCTTCGAGGTCGTCGGCGAACGCTCCAAAACGGTGGCCTTCGCCCGGCCCGGCGACGACATCGTCTCCTTCGCCCTCAAGACGACCGGGAGGATCGGCCAGGGCGAAGTTCGTTTCCGGGCGACGAGCGGTTCCGAGCGCGTCGAGGACGCGATCTTCCTACCTGTCCTGGCGTCGAACGCCCTCATCACCCAGACGACGCGCCTCGAGGTCAAGCCCGGGCAGACGGTCAGCCAGGAGGTCGTTCCTTTCGGGCTGGAGAACACGAACCAGGTCGCCCTCGAAGCGTCGTCCCTACCCCCGCTCAACCTCGAAAAGAGGCTTGATTTCCTCATCCAATATCCCCACGGCTGTTTGGAGCAGACGCTGTCCACGGCCCTGCCCCAGCTCTATCTCAAAAACCTGGTCAAGCTCGAAGAAGGGCAAAAGCGGGAAGTCGAGGAATACGTCAAGGCGGCCATCCAGAAAATGACCGGCTTCCAGATGACGAACGGCGCCTTCTCCTATTGGCCGGGAAGCCGCGAAGGGCATGAATGGACGACCGCCTACGCCGGCTATTTCCTGCTCGAGGCGGCGCGCCTCGGCTATCATGTCCCGCAGTCCATGCTCGACAGCTGGCGGGCCAACCAGAAGATGCTGTCCAACAATTTCGTAACGGGCGGGGCTGCGGCTCAGCTCACCCAGGCCTTCCGGCTGTTCACGCTGGCCCTGGCCCGCGACCCGGACCTCGGGGCCATGAACCGGCTCCGGGAAACCCCCGACCTCCCCGGCCTCGCCGGGCTCATGCTGGCCGCGGCCTTCCACATGACCGGTCAGGCCGACGCGGCGGCCGACCTGGCCGAGCGCTCCCGCCTCGAGTTCAAGCCTTACCGCGACGACAGCGAGACCTTCGGCTCCGACTTCCGCGACAAGGCCATGGCCGTCAGGGCCTTCGTCCAGATGGCACGGCCCGAAAAGGCACGGAGCCTTCTCGAGGATATCTCCAAGACGCTCGCCTCGGACCTTTGGCTCTCGACCCACGAGACCTCGTTCGGCCTGATGGCCCTCGCCGCTTACTACGGCAGCGCTGAGATCAAGCTCTTCCGTTATCGTCTCGCCTGGGACGGGGAGAGGCCTCTGGCCGTCGAGTCGTCCACCCCTTTCGACAGGCGTGAATTCCCCGGCTTCCCGATGAAGGGCCGGACCCTCGCCGTGACGAACACAGAAACAACGCCCCTCTACGTCAACGTCTACCGGCGGGGGGTGCCCCCGGCCGGCATCGAGACGGAGTCTTCGGAGGGCTTGTCGATCGACGTCCGCTATCGCGACATGAAGATGAATGCCTTCGGCATCGACAAGATCACCCAGGGGCTCGACCTCGTGGCCGAGGTCCGGGTCAAGAACCTGACCTCGAAGCGGCTCAAGAACCTCGTCCTAGCCCACCTCACGGCCTCCGGCTTCCAGATCAAGAACCCGAGGTTCGGCGGCGAGGCGGGGGCCGCTGCGGACGTCGACTACCAGGACATCCGCGACGACCGGGTCTTCACCTATCTCCGGCTCGAGGCCGGTCAGGAAAAGGTTTTCCTCGTCGTCCTCAACGCCTCCTACCGCGGCCGCTATTACCAGCCGGGCGTCGCTGTCGAGGCGATGTACGACGCTGCGGTCCACGCCAACACGAAAGGACAATGGATCGAGATCATCGAGTAAAGAGGGACCGTCCCCATTGGGGGCAGCCCCCAATGGGGGCTGTCCCTCTTAGATTTGTAGGCCCCGGAGCGGTGGCATGAATCTTCTTGATTCAGATATTTATCAGAATCGTGGCTTCGAGTGCTCAGCCACAATTCTGCAGGTCGCTCCTCAGAATCCGCTCCCCGCCGTACCGGAGGTACATATCCCCATTCTTTCCCTCTTCTTTCCGAGGGTAAGCAAGCGATGACAAAGGCGGGCCGGGAGCGGGGACATGTACCTCCGGTATGTGTCCCCCTTCTTAGGCGCCCCAGATTCTACGCCGTTGGCATATGCTTCATACTTATCATCCTATTCTGGCTCGCCCTTCCCGGCGTTCGCTTCTCCAACCCTGTTTCACCGGTGCTCTTCAGCGCGGAGGGCGAGCTTCTCGGGGCCCGGCCGGCCGCTGACGGCCAATGGCGCTTCCCGCCGGGCGACCGCGTCCCCGAGCGCTTTTTCCGCGTCCTCGTCCGTTTCGAGGACCGCCGCTTCTATCTCCATCCGGGAGTCGACCCCCTGGCCGTGGCCAGGGCCGTGCGTCAGAACCTCCGCTCCGGGAGAGTCGAGAGCGGGGCGAGCACGATCACCATGCAGGTCGTCCGCCTGGCCCGGAAAAACCGGAAGCGGACCTATTTCGAAAAGCTGAAGGAGGCCGCGCTGGCCGTGAAGCTCGAGGTCAGGCGCTCGAAGAAAGAGATCCTGGCCCTCTTCGCCACTCACGCTCCCTTCGGCGGCAATGTCGTCGGCATCGACGCCGCGTCCTGGCTCTATTTCGGCCGGAGCCCGGAGCGGCTGAGCTGGGCCGAGGCCGCCTTCCTCGCCGTACTGCCCAACGATCCGGGGCTCTTCGGGTCGGAAGCCGGACGCGCGCGGCTCCTTCTCAAAAGGAACGGGCTGCTGGAGCGGCTCCGCGCCAAGGGGACGCTGCCCGACCTCGAGTGCCGGCTGGCCCTGGCCGAGCCCATGCCCGAGCGCCTGCGCCCCGTGCCCCGTGACGCCCCGCATCTCCTCGACACCCTGGCCGCCCGTCCCGGCGCCGCGCCGCCTTTCCGGTCCTTCATCGCCGCCGACCTGCAGAGGACGGTCCGGCGGATGGTCGAGCAGTACAGCCAGCGGCTCTTCGACCGGGACATCCGGAATCTCGCCGCCGTCGTCATCGATAACCGCGAAGCGGCCGTCGTCGCCTATATCGGCAACGTCGGTCTGGAGCGGCGCGGGGAGCAAGGCCAGAGCGTCGACATCCTCCAGAGCCGGCGGAGCACAGGGAGCATTCTCAAGCCGTTCCTCTACGCGGCCATGATCAAGGAAGGCGGCATCACCCCGACGACCCTGGTCCCCGATACGCCCGTCCGCTTCGAAGGGTTCAAGCCCGAGAATTTCGACCGGCGTTTCCGGGGCGCCGTCCCGGCCCGGACGGCCCTCGCCTGGTCGCTCAACGTCCCGGCCGTGCGCGAGCTCCGGGAGTACGGCATTCCCCGCTTCGAGAACCGGCTGAGGCAGTGGGGGATGACAACCCTGGACCGGTCGCCCGACGACTACGGCCTGACGCTCATCCTTGGCGGTGCGGAAGGACGGCTCGTCGAGATCGCGGCGCTCTACGCCAAGCTGGCGGAGCTTGCTTCGAACGCGGCCGGCGGCGGCCGGGAGGTCAGGCTCTTGCGGGACGCACGGGAGGCGCCGTCGAAGATGAAGGACCTCGGGGCGGCCGCCGCCTACCTCACGCTTCAGGCCCTGACCGCGGTCAACCGGCCGGACGAGGAAGGCTTCTGGCGGAATTTCAGCTCATCGAAGTGGGTGGCCTGGAAGACGGGCACGAGCTTCGGGCTGAGGGACGCCTGGGCGGTCGGGGTAACGCCCAACTACACGATCGGCGTCTGGGCCGGGAATGCCGACGGCGAAGGCAAGCCCGGGCTGACCGGGCTCGCGGCCGCGGCCCCGGTCCTCTTCGACCTCCTCGGCGTGGTCGACGGTGGCGGACGGATCGAACGGCCGTGGTCGGGCTTCAAGGAGGTCAGGGTCTGCCGGGACTCGGGTTTTCTGGCGACGGGATTGTGTCCGGTGGAAACGGTCTGGGTGCCGGAGGAGAGCCGCTTCGACCGGATGTGCGCCTTCCACCAAACGGTGCACCTGGACGGCACGGGCCGCTTCCGGGTGGACAGCCGCTGCGAAGCGGTGGAGCGCATGAAGCACGAATCCTGGTTCGTCCTGCCGCCCGTCCAGGAATATTACTACCGGGCCGACCACCCCGAGTACCGGCAGCTGCCTCCTTTTCGGGCAGACTGCGGCGGCGGCCCGGCGGCCGAACGGGGGTCTCGGGTGATGAACCTGATCTACCCGGAGCCGGATATGTCGGTCTACGTCCCCATCGGCCTCGACGGCCGGGCCGGGGAGGTCGTCTTCGAGGCCGTCCACCGGGAGGATGGCGCGACCATCCATTGGCACCTCGATGAGAATTATTTAGCCTCGACGAGGGTTTTTCATCAGATCTCGCTGAATCCAGAGCCGGGAGAGCACCGGCTGGTCCTGACGGACGGCGAGGGCCGGCGTTTGGAGCGGACGTTCCGGGTGGTCAGCCCGGCCCGGCGCGGCAACTGAACCTGGGACTGCGCGTCCCTATTTCTTCATATCCTTGTCGAAAGCCACCTTGGACGGCGAGAAGTTCGTCGCGCGGACGAAGTCGAGAGCTTCCTCGGCGCCGAAATCGCGGTCCATGGTGTTGTCCTCCCACTCGACCGAGAGGGGACCGTCGTATTGGATCGCGTTGAGCTCGCGGATGATGGCCTCGAAATCGACATCGCCGTGGCCGAGCGAGCGGAAGTTCCAGCCGCGGCGGACGTCGCCGAAGGGCAGGAACGAGCCGAGGATGCCGGCCTTGCCGTCGAGGGTCACGGCCACGTCCTTCATGTGGACATGGTAGATGCGGTCGGCGAACTCGCGGATGAAGAGATGCGGCTCCATGCCTTGCCAAACGAGGTGGCTGGGGTCGAAGTTGAGGCCGAGGGTCAGCCGGCAGTTGAAGACGTCGAGGAGGCGTCTCGTCGTGTAGACGTCGAAGGCGATCTCCGTCGGGTGGACCTCGAGGGCGAACTTGACGCCCTGCTCGTCGAACTCGTCGAAGATGGGCGTCCACAGGCTGAGGATCTTCTGGAAGCCGGCCTCGACCATTTCCTCGGTCGTCGAGGGAAAGGAATACCAGGCCTTCCAGATGGGCGAGCCCATGAACCCGTTGACGACGTAACAGCCCATGTTGCGGGCGGCTCGGGCCGTGGCCTTCATCTCTTCGATGGCCCACTTGCGCAGGGCTTCCGGCTTGCCTTTGACGGCGTCGGGCGCGAAGCCGTCGAGACGCGGGTCGTATTCGTCGCCGACGCATTGACCGGCGAGATGCGCGCCGAGGGCCCAGCACTTGAGGCCGTGCTTCTCGAGGACGCGTTTTTTCTCGCGGACGTAGGCGGGGTCGGAAGCGGCCTTGCGGACGTCCATGTGGTCGCCCCAGCAGGCGATCTCCAGGCCGTCGTAGCCCCAGGCGCCCGCTTTCTTGCAGACCTCTTCGAAGGGCAGGTCGGCCCATTGGCCGGTAAATAACGTTACAGGTCGTGCCATTGATTCCTCCATATTCCTTTCATGTCCCCATATCCAACCAGATCGAGCCTTTGGCCGAGCTTTCGACGCACTTCTCGATGTACTTGACGCCTTGGACCCCTTCCTCGACGCCGGGGAAGTCGAGGTCGTCAGCGGACAAGGTCTCTCCCCGGAGCTTTTTCCCCAGGGTCGCTATAAACGTCGAGTAGATGTTGGCGAAGCCTTCGAAATAACCCTCCGGATGGCCCGACGGGAGGCGCGACAGGCTTTGGGCCCGGGGTGACATCGGGTCGCGGCCGCGGGAGATGATCCCGGTCGGCCGGTCGAGGAACGAGACCCGGGCGGTGTTGGGCGTCTCCTGGAACCACTCGACCGCGCCCTTCGTCCCGTAGATGCGCAGGCGGAGGGCGTTGTCGTGGCCGAGGGCGATTTGGGAGCTCCAGCAGACGCCCTTGGCCCCGCCCTTGTAGTTGATCATGACCGTGGCGTTGTCGTCGAGGGGGCGACCGGCGCCGAACCTGTCCAGGCGGGCGCAGAGCGACTCGATGCGGAGGCCGGTCATGTGACCAACCATGAACTCGATGTGACTTCCAATATCGCCGACGCAGTTGGAGGCGCCGGCGAGCTTGGGGTCGGTCCGCCAAGCGGCCTGCTTCTGCCCGGTGTCCTCGAGCTTCGTCGCCAGCCATTCCTGGGGATACTCGCCGTTGACGAAGCGGATCTCGCCGAGCTCGCCCCGGGCGACGATGTCCCGGATGTGCTTGATCATGGGGTAGCCCGAGTAGGCGTAAGTGACGCAGAAGAGGAGCCCCTTGGCGTGGACGAGGCGGGCTAGGTCCGCGGCGTCGCCGGATTTCGTGGCCAGAGGTTTTTCGCAGACGACGGCGAAGCTGTGTTCGAGGGCCAGCTTTGCGGCCGCGTAGTGAGTGCTGTTCGGAGTGACGATGCTGATGAAGTCCGGCCGGTCGGGGCGTCCGGCCTCGGCCCGGATCATGTCTTCGAATGTTTTGTAAAGGCGTTCCCTGGGAAGGCCGAGGGCGTCGCCCGTGGCCAGCGTGTTCTTATAGGTTTGGGAGAAGGCGCCGCAGACGATCTCCGCCTTGCCGTCCATGGCGATGGCCTTGCGGTGGACGTCGCCGATGAACGCGCCCTGGCCTCCGCCGACCATGCCGTATCGGAGCTTCGGCGTTCTTTCTCCCGACGCTTGTCCTTCGATGATGGCCAGCCTCCCTCTTTTTATTTCGCCGCGAGCGTCTGCCGAATGCGGCCGGCGGCGAGCTTGGCCTCCTCGGCGAGAGCGGCGTCGGACTGGAGCGACTCGGCCGTCTTCAGCGCCGTGACGCAGGGGAAGCGGACGAGCATCGTCAGGACGAGCTTTTTTTCCTCCGAACGGGGAGATAGGGACAGGATCTTGAGAAGATCGCCGGCGGCCCCCTCTGGCCCCCGATAAGGCTCGAGGCCGACCATGCGGATAAAGGCGCGGACGGCCAGGACGCGGTGGCTGAGGACGAGCGAGGTCCGGGCGACCTCGTAGATGTCGTCCCGAGCAGCCGGTGTCGGCCAATCGACGAGGGCGCGGACAGCTGCGTCGACCACGGTCTCGTCCGGGTCCGCGAGGGCGGCCCGGATCTGGGCCAGGCTGGTGTCGTCGCCGATCTTGCCCAGGACGCGTAGGAGATCCGCCTTTTTCTTGGGGTCTTTTTCCAAGGCCAGGAGGGCCTCGACGGCCTCGGCGCGGCTGAGTTCCCTCGGGTTTGTGCGAGCGACCGCGGCGACGGTGTCCTGCATCGACTCACGGGCGGTTTCGTCTTCGAGGCCGAGAAGGAGCCCGAGAAGATCGGGAATGTCCGCCGGGCCTGCGATATCGCGGAGCGCGGCCGCCGCCTTGGCCTTGAGTATGGGCGGAGCGGACTTGACCATGGCCATGAGCGCGGGCTTGGCGTCGGCGATGCGGCGGGCGCTCACCGCCTGGACGAGCTCGGCCTTGATCGCATCGTCGGATGTCTTGGGAATATGGGCCAGGATCGCGGCGTCGACCTCGGCGCCCTTGAGCCGGGCCAGCGTCTCCCGCGCGGCGTCCTGCTCGGCGCCTGAGGTCCTTGCCGCTTTTGTCGCCAGGAACGAGACCGACTTCGCGTCGCCGGACTTTCCAATGGAGCGAAGCGCGGCCAGCCTCACGTCGAGGGACGGGTTTTCCGCGGCCAAGAGAAGGTACGGCCTGACGACGTCGGCGGGGTAGCCGTCCAGAACCGCCGTGAGCTGGATCCTGGCGTCTTCGGGAAGACGGGAGAGGAAATCGGCGGCCTGCCCGATCTCTTGAGCTTTGAAAACTTTCGGGACCATGGCGATCGCCGGTGCGTAGAGGACGGCGTCCTTGCCGGCCAGGGCCTTCAGGATGAGCTCTTTCCCCCCGGCGCCCGCCGCTTCGATCTTCCCTTTGAATGCGGCCTGCCGAATGACCGGGGGAAGATCCGTGGCGAAGAGCTTGTCGTAGATGGCTGCGGCCCCCGCGTCACTTTCGGCCGCGAGGAGAAGGGCCGACGCCGCTTCGAGCTTGAGCTGGGGGCTGGCTTTTCCGAGAGTCGCGTTGAGGACACGGACCGCCTCCGGGCCTCCGACCTTGCCCAGGGCCTTTACGGCGTCCGCGGCCAACGACAGGTCCTTGCCGCCGGCCAGTTTTTCGAGGGCCGGCACGGCCGTGGCCAACCCTCTCTCGCCGATCGAGAAGACGAGGCCGCGTTTCACCGCGCCCGTGGATTTGTCCAACGCGGCGAGAAGCGCCTGGTCGGCCTCGCTTCCCGGGATTCTTTCGAGGGCAAAGCGGGCCGCATCCGTCGTTTCCGGTTTGAGAACGAGCGACGCCAGCACGGGCACCGAATCCGGGCCGCCGATAAGCCGCAGCGCCCGGCAGGCCGCCATCAGTCCGCCCGGCGCGGGCGAGCCCTGAATAAACCGGAGCAACGCGGCTTCGGTTTCCCGGCGGGCCTGAGGGTCGTCCTTGTGGGCGAAGACGTAGGCCCGAAGTCCGAGGGGCGCGCCCACTCCCTGGTCGAACTTGTAGTTCGCGAGGTCCTTGAGAATGGCGTCCAGCGAATCATAGGTCAGGACAAATTCGGTCTGGGGCCGTTGCTGGGCCGTCCCCATCGGAGCGAGAATGCCAAGCCCCAATAAAACGGCAAAAGCGATCCCGCCGATCCTCCTGCCGAAGCCTTCATGGTGTGTCAGGGGAGTTTTCATGGGTCTCCTCCTCATTCCGGCAGCTGCCAGGGTTTGCGGTACGAGTGGCCGAGGAGCCGCTCCGCCTCGGGGTCGCCGATGATCGTTTCGGTGGCCGGGTCCCACTTGATCTTCCGCCCGACCTCCATGGCGATGACGCCGAGATGCCCGACACTCGCCGAGCGGTGCGCGGTTTCCGCGGGGGTGATCGTCTTGGCCCGGCTGCGGACGCAGTCGAGGAAGTTCTGGTGATGGTCCCGGCTTTTGTACAGCCGGATCTCCTCGGGTCCGATGATCTCGCGTTTCAGGCTTTCGGGCTCGGTCATGAACTCGCCCCGGTCGACCCAGACCCAGCCGTGTTCGCCGATCCACTTCGTGCCGCTCCAGATCTCGTCGTACCCGCCGGCCAGGACCATGGGCGTCCCGTCGGAGTATTTGGCCTTGACATAGTAGCGGGTCGGGCTGTTGTAGATGCCCGACGTCGGGAACTCGCTTGTCGCTTCGATCTCGACGGGGCCGGTCTCGTCCCAACCCATTCCCCAGTGGGCGATGTCGAGGTGATGGCCAATCCAATCCATGTATTGGCCGCCTCCAAAATCCATGTTCCAGCGCCAGTTCATGTGGACGCGGGCCTTGCAGTAGGGCCACCAGGGCGCGGGTCCGACCCAGAATTCGTAGTCGAGGTTCGGCGGTGGGGCGATGAGCGCCTCCTGGCCGAAGGTCCCGGCGAAATCGTAGTGCCCCGAGGGGAGCCCGACCTCGATCCTCTTGACCTTGCCGATGCGGCCGTTGCGGACGAGCTCCGACGCCTGGTGGAAGTTCTCGACGGAGCGCTGCCAAGAACCTGTCTGCCAGACGCGGCCGTAGCGTTCGACGGCGTCGCAGAGGGCCCGGCCCTCGCGGAGGTTGTGTGTCAGAGGTTTCTCGCCGTAGACGTCGAGGCCCGCCCGGAGCGCCGAAATGGCCAGGATGGCGTGCCAGTGGTCGGGAACGGCGATGGAGACGGCGTCGAGGTCCTTGCGGAGGAAGAGCTCGCGAAAGTCGTGGTAGGTCGCGCAGGATTTTTTGCCGTACTTCTTGTCGACCATGTCGCGGGCCATGGCCAGCGGCTCCTTGTCGATGTCGCAGACGGCGACCCACTGGACCTCGTTTTTCTCGAGGAAGTTCGACATATTGCCCGGCCCCATCATGCCGAAACCGATGCCGGCCATGACGATGCGGTCAGACGGCGCGACGGCCCCGTCCTTGCCCAGGGCCGCGGCCTTGACGATCGTCGGGAAACCGGCAACGGCCGCGCCCCCGGCTAGAGCGGCCCTTTTGATGAATTGCCTGCGGTCCATTTTCGTGCGTTTTTCGCTCATGTTGATTCCTCCGTCGTGCCCATTCCTTATATTAGCTCATGAAAGAGAGGTGACAGACTGCTGGCGTCCCCGTCGCTGCCTCAAGCGGGCTGTCACTTCCATCGATGCTTCAGACGAGCGGCGTTTGCCCCGGGACGGCGACCGGGTCGACCGGGTTCGGGCCGAACCCGAACTTGGCCGGCGTCAGGTCGAGCTTGGAGGCGTTCATGGCCCAGTCCCAGCTCAGGGCCCGGCCGGTGTAGGCGCTCATCCGGCCCATGATGGCGCAGAGCGTGCTTTCGGCGACCCTCCTGCCTTCGTTGAGGGGCTTGCCGTCCCGGATGCTGGCGATGAGGTCGGTGTGCTCGACGACGTAGGGGTCGGGCTCGTCCCCTTCGAATTTCCAGGCGTTCGGGCCGGCGATCTCGCCGTAGCCGAAGGCGTGGCCCTTCGTCCCGACGATCTTCTCCTCGACGCGGTCGGCGCAGCCCGGGGTCTGGCGGCACATGCTCATGACGCGGGCGCCGTTCGGGTACTCGAACTCGACGGCGAAGTGGTCGAAGATGTTGCCGTATTCGGGAGCCGTCCGGACCTGCCGGCCGCCCATGCCCATGACCTTGACCGGCGTCGCGCCGAAGGCCCAGTTGACGACGTCGATGTTGTGGACGTGCTGCTCGACGATGTGGTCGCCCGACGTCCAGGAGAAATAGAGCCAGTTCCGGCACTGCCATTCCATGTCGCTCATTTCGGGCGTTTGTTTGATGACCCAGAGCTCGCCCTGGTTCCAGTAGCACTGGCCGCCGACGATCTCGCCGATGGCCCCGTCGTGGATGCGCTTCAGGAGATCGAGGTAGCTCTTCTGGTGACGGCGCTGCGTGCCGGCGACGATGGCCAGGCCTTTCTTCGCGGCGAGTTCCGAGCTGGCGATGACGGACCGGACACCGAGCGGATCGACGGCCACCGGCTTTTCCATGAAGACATGCTTGCCTGCCTCGATCGCGGCCTTGAGATGGATGGGCCGGAACCCCGGCGGGGCGGCCATGACGATATAGTTGATGTTCTTGATCGCGAGCAGCTTCTTGTAGCCGTCGAGCCCGGTGTAGCAGGTCTCGGGTGTGACCTTGACCGCGGCCGGGACCTTCTCGCGGAGGGTCTTGAGGGATTTGTCGACGCGGTCCTGGAACGGGTCGAAGAGGGCCAGGATCTCGACTCCGGGTGCCGAGTTCACGGCGTTGATGGCCGCGCCCGTGCCTCGGCCGCCGCAGCCGATGACCCCGACACGGATTGTGTCCGACCCGCCGGCGCAGCGCCCGCTGGACCCCGCGACGGCTGCCGCGAGCGTGGCCATGGAAGCGACGGACGTCGTCTTGATGAAATCCCGCCTGGTCATGCCCAGGATTCCGTCTTTCTTTTCGTTCATTGTTGTTCTCCCTTCTTCTTCTTTTTCGTTTAAAAACTATCGACGGCGCGGTAGGCTTCGAGGAGAGCCTTCTCGCCCTCGAGACCGGCCTTGCTCTTGCCGTGCTCGAGGCAGAGGACCCCCTGGTAGCCCTTGCCGTGGATGTGCTTGAAGATATTCCGATAATTCATCTCGCCCGTGCCCGGCTCATCCCGTCCCGGCGAGTCGCCGACGTGGAAGGCCGCCAGCTCGTCCCAACAGGCGTCGATGTTGGGGATGATGTTGCCCTCGGTGATCTGCTGATGGTACATGTCGTCGAGGATCTTGACGGACGGGCTCCCGACGGCGCGGCAGATCTGGAAGGTCTGGGCCATCTTGGTCAGGAAGAGGCCGGGGTGGTCCTTCGGGTTGAGCGGTTCGAGGACGATGACGAGGCCCGACGGCTCGCACAGCCCGGTGAACCGCTTGAGGTTCTCGACGATGTTGGCCGTCTGGTAGTCCCAATCGAGGCTCTCGTCGTAGCGGCCGGGGACGGCCAGGGCCCACTTGCAGCCGGTCCGCCGGCCCGTCTCGACGGCCGCCTTGAACCGCCCGGCCAGCATGTCGAGGACGGCCGCGTCCCGGGTGACGAAGGACTTGACCTTGAAGTCGGCGTAGACGACGAATGGGCCGATGGTCAAGCCGAGCCGGGACGATTCCTTGGCCAGGGCTTCCTGCTCGGCGGGAGTCCGGCCCATCAATCCGTTGTCGAACCAGGCCTTGAAGCCCTGGCCGGCGATGAACTTGAGCTGGTCGGCGTGAGCCTTCCCGGCGTGGGCTTCGAACATCCCCAGCCCCGGTGCGTACTTGAGCTTGAAGCCGGCGCCTCCGGCCGCCGCGGTTTTGGCTTGGACGGCCCCGCGAAGCGGCGACATCGATATTGCCGCCGCCCCCATGGCCGCGGTCTTGAGGAAACCTCTCCGTGTTGATCGGTTGTCTCGATTCCCCATGGATACCCTCCTCATCTGAATTGCGGGGCGGCGAGAGGACGGACTCAGAGAACGAGATCCGATCTTTTCACGCCCACGACATTGAGATTCTATTAAAAGGAGAGGGCTAATTCAATCGCGATGAAAAAAAGGCCGGAATTGACCCGCGCCGGGGCATGGCCTATACTAAAGAAGAGAGGCACCCGTGAAACCTTGGATATTGATTTTGGTATTCATTTTCGCCTCTGGCGCTGCCGCAAAAGCCCGGGCCCAGGAGAAACCGCTCGAGGTCGTTCCCCACGTCGACGTCCAGAGGTACCTCGGGACGTGGTATGAGATCGCGACCATCCCTCAGCGCTTCCAGAAGGGCTGCGTCGGCGTCTCGGCCCACTATTCGCTCCGGGCCGACGGGGATATCGACGTCGTCAACGCCTGCCGCAAGGAAACGCTCGACGGCAAGGAGCGCTCGGTCCGCGGCAAGGCCTGGATCGTGGATAAAAAATCCAACGCCAAGCTCAAGGTCCGATTCTTCTGGCCGTTCTCGGGCGCCTATTGGATCATCGAGCTCGACAAGGACTACCAGTGGGCCGTCGTCGGCCATCCCAACCGGAGCTACCTCTGGATCTTGAGCCGAACGCCGCAGATGGATGGGGCTCTCTATGACGAACTTCTCAAACGGATCGCGGCCAAGGGCTACGATCTGAGCAAGATCAAGAAGACCCTTCAGCCCTCCTGAAACCTTACTAAAATAGTAGGAAATAGGACAGGGCCGTCCCCCTTTTCGGACATCTAGGGGCTCCCGTTCCCAATCCCAACTCCGCCCCCTCCCATCGTGCAGCTTGGCATGAAGCTTGCAATTCTCCTTGAGTGGCAAGCATGGAGCAAGCCAAAAAGACTCAACAGAAAGGAGAATTCGATGAAACTCTTAAGATTTGCGTTAATCGCTCTTGTCCTCACGGCAGTGGCCTATCCGCAGACGGCGAACCTGGGGATGGGTTCGTTCTCCAGCGAAAGCGGCGCCATCCTCATGACCGTCGACGCCAGTCTTGTCAACCGGATCGTCGATAGTCCTTACGTCATGTTCTTCGTCTTCCTGGGCTCCAAGGATCAGGGCCAGGCCGTCACCGTCGCGGCCAAAGACGTGGTCATGGTCTATAAGGGACAGGAGTACCCCATGCCCTCGGTCAAGGAGCTCCGGGCGAATTACAAAGGGGAAATCCGGGATGTCGATTTGTATCAGCGCTTGGGTAAGGAAGCCGTCATCTCTTCCTGGGTGAGAATGTACCATTTCCCCGAGAGCGCGAATTTCTTTCCCACGCTCACACAGGCCGCGACACTGCCCACGGACGAAGGGCACATGGTCGGCTATTGGGGATTCCTGACCCCCCTGTATTTCAAGAACCCCGGCTTCGCCAAGGGAGACAGGCTGACCATCAAGGTCAGAGACAAGAAAAACCCTGAGCTCTCCGGCGAGTGTGAGGTCATCCTCAACTGACGGGTGGGAGTTAATTCAGGAGATCGAGGAGTTCGGCGGCGGACGAGACGGGGCGAAGGCAGGTGCCCCCAGAGCAAACGTAGGCGGCGGGCACGCCGCCGCCTACGTCCATGTCCTTGGTAAAGGGGGCGAGGCGTTCGAGGACGCGCCCCGTCTCGGCCCTGTCCGTCGGCTTGAAGAGGGCGACCGTGTTGGGGAGGTAAAGGCCTCTCAACGCCTCAAGAAGCTCCCGGGTATCCGGAGCTTCCCATTTCCCGACGACGACAACCTCCCGTGACGGCCCGAGAGCGAAATCCAGTCCGCGGAGGAATTCCGTATACATGCGCGGGCGGCTGCCGACGTCGGGCGAGAAAGCTTCCGCCAGCCGTGATGCTTCTACCTCGTGGTCCGGCCGTCCGGTGATCCGGGCCAGGCGGAGGAGGTTCATCAGCATGACCGAATTCCCCGACGGCACGGCGCCGTCGTAGATCTCCTTTCGCCGGCCGCCCACCTCCGGATCGGCGGCGGCGAAGAAAAATCCGCCCTCCTTTTCGTCCCAGAAAAGCTCGATCGTCCGTCGCGCGAGCTCGAGGGCCTTCTCGAGATGGCCCGGGTCGAATCCCGTCTCGTACAGTCCGATAAGGCCCTTGACGAGGAAGGCGTAATCGTCGAGGAAAGCCGGGACGCGGGCCTCGCCGTCGGCGAACACGTGCAGGAGCCGGCCGTCGGGCGCGCGCATCCTTTCCAGGACGAAGTCGGCCGCCCTCTCGGCGGCGCGAAGGTAGCGGTCCTCACCCGTGACCCGGAAGACGGACGCTAGGCCGGCGATCATCAGGCCGTTCCAATCCGCGAGGACCTTGGTGTCCTTGAACGGCCGGACCCGCTCCTCGCGGGCGAGAAAGAGCTTTTGCCGGATCTTTTCAATTCGGCCGTCCGGCTCCTCGGGAGCGAACAGGGCCTCTAGGGCCGGCTCCTCGGCTGTCCGGATTCTATGAAGGATGTTCCGCCCGTCCCTCGATCTCCCGGGTTCGGAGAAATTGCCCCCGGCTTCGAGACCGAAGACGCGGGCCGCGAGCTTCGCTTCCTCGGGACCGAGGACGTCGCTGAGCTCATCCGCCGTCCAAAGATAGAACTTCCCCTCCTCGCCCTCGCTGTCGGCGTCCTCGGCCGTGTGGAATCCGCCCTCGGGGGAGGCCAGGTCCCGGAGGACGTAGTCCGCGATTTCCCCCGCTGTCCGCTTGTATTCGCCCTTCCCGGTCGCCGCGAAGGCCTCGGCGTAGACCTCGGCCAGGAGGGCTTGGTCGTAGAGCATCTTCTCGAAGTGCGGGACGAGCCAATCGGCGTCGGTCGAGTAGCGGTGGAAGCCGAAGCCGAAGTGGTCGTAGATCCCGCCAAGCCGCATGGCGGCGAGCGTTTTTTCGGCCATGGCCAGGGCTTCGGTGCGGCCGGTCCGTTTCCAGTATCTCAAGAGGAACCCGAGGTGGTGAGGGATGGGGAATTTGGGCGCGCCGCCGAAACCTCCCCGGCTTTCGTCGAAATCCGCCGCTAGCTCGCGGAAAGCTTCGTCCAGGGTTGCCCTGGACAGGCCGCCCCCGGATTCGGCCCGGGCTCGGGGCAGGCCTCTGTCGACGGCGGCGATAATCTCGGCGGCCGAGCGGAGGACTTCCTGCCGCCGAGTCCGCCAGGCCTCGCCGATCAGAGGAGCGAGCTCGAGAAGGCCCGTCCGGCCCCAGCGCCGCGACTTGGGAAAATACGTCCCGGCGAAAAACGGCCGCTTATCCGGCGTCATCACGATCGTCAGCGGCCAGCCGCCCGAGCCGGTCAACATCTGGCAGACAGCCATGTAGTGCTGGTCGAGGTCGGGCCGTTCCTCCCTGTCGACCTTGACGCAGACGAAGGCCGCGTTGAGGACCCGGGCGGCCTCCTCGTCGGCGAAGGACTCCCGCTCCATGACGTGGCACCAGTGGCACGTCGAGTAGCCGATGGACAGGAAGACGGGTTTGTCCTCGTGCCGGGCCCGTTCGAAGGCCTCGTCCCCCCAGGCATACCAATCCACGGGATTGTGCGCGTGCTGGAGGAGGTAGGGGCTTTTTTCGAGGGCGAGGCGGTTCATCGACGGGCTATTTCATTTTTCCGATGTACCTGTCGATGAACTCGAAGGTGCGCTCGTAGGCCTCCATCCGGATCGCGTGAAGAAGGAATTCGTGCGGTTCATCAGGGGCGATCATCAGCTCGACATGGACGTCCCCCTTGGCCCGGAGCTTTTGGACGATGTCCGTCGTCTGCTGGAAGGGGACGTTGCGGTCGTCGTCGCCGTGGATGAACAGGACAGGCGACGTCCAGGTGGCGACGGCGGCGACGGGCGAGGAGTCGCGGGCGATCTTCCGCCGCGGCTCGTCGAGTCGCGTCCAGCCCATCTGCGACCAGTCGTGCACTCCGGCCATATCTACGCCCACTTTGAAGATGTCGGAGTTGCGGGCGAGCGACATCGCCGTGAGCAGTCCGCCGTAGGATAGCCCCCAGGCGCCGATGCGCTCCGGGTCGACCTCGGGCCGGGTCCGGAGGTAGTTGACGCCGGCCAGCACGTCCTGGTACTCGTCCGCGCCCTCAAAACCGCATTTCGGCGCTTCCCGGAAGGACCGGCCGTAGCCGATGCCGCTGCGGTAGTTGATGGAGATCACGACGTAGCCGCGGTTGGCGAAATACTGGTTGATGCCGTAGGCTTCCGAATAGAATTCCATGTAATGCCAGCCGAGGAGCATCTGCCGGATGGGGCCGCCGTGCG
>Ga0315284_10002363_pt1 | contig 27046 bp, 27 predicted proteins | sample YL17G09_16_MG_FD_203696 | JGI IMG/M metagenome (GOLD analysis project Ga0315284, IMG submission 203696) | Sediment microbial communities from Yellowstone Lake, YNP, Wyoming, USA - YL17G09_16 | ecosystem: Environmental > Aquatic > Freshwater > Lake > Sediment | place: USA: Wyoming | collected...
TGCTCGCTCCTTACATACCACACCGGGTATGCTCGTCGCTCGCGTCTTGCCAGCGGGCCTGGGGGCCGCAGCAAAGTGCAAACGTTATTCATTGACAGGCCCCTACCATTGAGGGAGTGCGATTTTGCCGATACCATTTTAGCGAGGAGTGACGGTATGCTACTTTTGCAGACGTGTGAGAGCCCTATTTCCTGCTTTGGCTAGTAGAAACCATGGTTACGAGAGCAATCCGGCTTGAAGGTGCTTTGGCAGCAGCAGTTGCCTGGGGTTTGCTTGCTCTGGCCGCCGCCTCCTTGGAGCTTGGCCAGGAGTCGCTTCCTTCCGAACATAAATCGATCCACCAGATCGAGATGGAGGCTCACCGGGACGTTGCGACACGTTCGGTCAGGGCTGCGCGTCGCATGCAGGCATTGCCGCAGCTCGTCCCCCCCAATCGCACGCGCACCGTCTTCGGTTTCTATCCTTATTGGGCGCCGGGATATGCACAACTCCGCTTCCAGGATCTCACGCACCTTGCGGTCTTTGCGGTCGAGGCCGCCGGCTCAGGCCAGCTGGTGAATTTGCGCGGGTGGCCGAATGCGCCGTTGATCCATGCGGCTCATGACGCCAATGTCAGGGTTATTCTGGTTTGTACGTTATTTGATTCCTCTCAGCTGGATTCCCTGCTCTCTTCGCCAAACGCGCAGCAAGCCCTCATTGCAGACCTCAAGGGGCAGGTTCTTGATGGAGGAGCCGATGGCATCAACATCGATTTCGAAGGCGTTCCCGGCCGGCACAAAGTAAACCTGGTCCAGTTCATGAAAAACCTCGCGCTCGAGTTGCGCGCGGCGATTCCTGGAGCGCACGTTTCCATCGATACGCCCGCCGTCGACTGGTCCAACGCCTTTGACTACGCTGCGCTCGCCGATATCTGCGATGCCCTGATGATCATGGGCTACGATTACTACTGGTCCGGATCTTCATACGCCGGGCCGGTCTCACCGCTGGCGCCGAGCTCGCTCTGGGGTGCCTACTGCGTCCAGTGGACCGTCATGGATTACCTCGCAAAGGTCGGGCCCGACAGGAGCGACAAACTGGTTCTGGGAGTGCCTTATTATGGGTATGACTGGCCGGTGACGGCAGATGTGCTGCATGCCCGCACATCGGGGAAGGCGACGGCAAGAATCTACAGCGTTGCCAGCGCCGAGGCTGCCTCGTATGGACGCAGGTGGGATAGCCTTGCCTCCGTGCCCTGGTATGCCTACTTCCTGCAGACTATGCGCCAGACCTGGTACGAGGATGCGGAGAGCCTGGCGCATAAGTATGATCTGGTTTTGCAGAACGGTTTGCAGGGGATCGGAATCTGGGCCCTCACTTATGACCGGGAAACATCAGAACTCTGGGACCTGATCGAGAATTACTTCGCGCCGCCACCTCTGCCTGACCCTCCCGAAATTACTGCGCCGCAGACATTCTTCGACACGACAGGATTGCCGATTGCGTTGCACGCACAGGGCGACACACCGGCGGCGAGTTTTGAAGTTGCCGTCGGAACTTCACCAGGCGCTGTCGATATCTCCGGATTCCAATCCGTGGGCCTGCGCAATCAAATTTTTCTGCATGGATTGAGCCTTGCTCCGGCTGCGACTTACTACGTCACAGCCCGCAGCCGGGGCCAACAGGGCCTTGCCGGCCTCGCTGGCCCATCGGCCGCCATCACAATTGATGTTTCGCGTCCGGTTCAGCATGGATACCTGCCCCGTTGGGTCAGCGGCCGCGACTTCTATACAGGACTCGCTCTCCTCAACGCCGATTCTGCGGCCCACGCTTTCCTGATCCGTGGATACTTGGAAGGGCAGGCCGACGCCGTCGTGACTTCCTGGGTGTTGAAGCCGGGGCAGCAGCTTGCCGAACTGGTCTCGGAAGACGATGTCCTCGGCTCGGCCTGCTTTGGGAAAAGCGGCTGGCTGGAAGTCAGCTGCCAGGGCGATGCCCTGCATTCCATGTACATGGTCGGAGACACTCATGTTTCCCGTTCACTGGATGGCGGACCGTTGCTCGATTCCACAAGCAGATGCATTCTTCCCCAGATGGATGGCGGGCGAGCTGTCATCGAGATCGCCAATCCGAGCGGCGCTGCCGCCAGTTTGCATCTTCAACTGCAGGCTTCCGGCGATTCATATTTCCTGGCGCTCAGCGTTCCACCTGAGAATTCATGGTCGGCACGGGTAGCTGACCTGTTTCCTTCGGCCTTCGCCGGCGGTGCCATGGTCGGCATGGAACAAACCGATCCGTTCCAGGCGTCTTTCCTCGTGGTTGAGTCGGACCAGGCTGTCGTTTGCAGTTCCACGCTTCAGAGAGACCATGACAGCGCGGTGATCCCCGGCGTGCCTCTCGTGAAAATGCAGAAAGATGCGTCGTTTTCGTATATCGTCCAGGGCGGCGGGTACGAGACCGAGATTGTCCTGGTCAACCCATCGCCTGAGGCTCTGGAGATGGAACTGCGGCTTTCCGGTGAGGCCGCAAGCAGCCCCGTACAAATTCAGCTTCCGCCCGCATCGGGTAGGATTTATGCATTGCGCGAGGTTTTTAACGTCGTTGGAGACGCCATGGTTCGGGGTGTGCTCAACATACATGTACTCAGCGGTCCTGGAGTGATAGGGAGTGCGTGGGTGCACTCCACGGACTATCGAGTTATGACGGCCCTGCCACTCGAGACCTGCAATACCACTTTTTTGTTTCCGCACATCGCGCAGGCCCAGGGCTATTGGACCGGCCTGAGCATCACGAACGCCGGGGACACAGTGAACCGGACTACCGTGGAAGCCCTGGATGCCGACGGACAATCCCTGGGGCAATTCACGGTCGACCTCGCACCCGGAGAACAGCGGGTGGCGCTTGTTTATCAATGGATCCCATCCACCTTCGGCATGACGGAGGGGCGACTCGCAATTCGATCCTCGGGACCGCTGCTGGCCGCCGAAATCTTCGGCAACACCGATCTTTCCTTCATTGCAGTGGTTCCCGGGAAATAGCGGGGATACGCATCCCTATTTGCCATTTTTCCGAATCCGGTTGATTCTCTCGGTTACCCTGGCGATCTGATCGCGGGCAAGCGGATTTTGTGGGAAGTCACGGGCCAGTTCCTGCAGAAGCAATAATGCCTTTTGAGGCTGGTTTTCTCTGAGAAAGATTATGGCCAACAGCAGTTTAGCAAAGGGCGCATAATATCGTCCCCCCTGCACTACTTTCTGCAGGTTTTCGACGGCCTTTTGCTTGCTCCCTTCGATGCGGTCGAAATGGACGAAAAGGCGGAAAAACCAATTCATGCTCCCGACTGTGTATTCGACGGAACCCAGGGTCAGATAGGCATCATAGGCCGGCGGGTTAAGAGACAGGAGCGTGTGTGCATACTGCTGCGCTTCCTTTGAGAGCGAAAAGCTCCGGAAATACCTCTTTTCAACCAGGATGCTGTAATCGGTTTCGACGCCTGCTGCCATACTCAGGGCAAGGAGTGCGTCGCGGTCGCGGGCATCCATTGCCAGTCGGCCGGCTGCCCGTTTTCTGGCCTGCGCGGTGACCTCAAACAATCGTGCGCGGATGTTGGGATCCGGGACGATGTTGGTCCTGCTGGTGACCTTTTCATCATCGGCGAAAAATTCCATCTCCAGGATTTTCAAGCGATGGAATTCTGAGAACATCAAGGCGGCAGCACGCACAGAATAGGCGAGCGGATCCTCAGGATGAGCCCGGACATGCTCATCCAGAATGGCGTGCGCTCCGGGAAAATCGAAGTTGTAGAGCCTGGTGAAGGTCCGATCGATGGCAGTCGGCGGCACCGCATTGGGGGCTTGTTCTGCTGCCGAGGCAACAATCATCCATGCAATGACACCAAGGTGACTCAGCATATCCTCCCCTCGCGCATCGGCACCATCCCATGCTCAACGCGAAGAGAAATCCTATCCGTTCAGCAGAGGATTCATTCGTCCAAAGCATGCAGAGAACGGAGCCAATTGTACACTGGAATTTTGGGCCCACTGCACGGAAGATTTGAGAAGTGGACTGCTGTCCTTGCTAATAAATCCATTTGAGCGAAAATCGACGGGGGCAGGGCAAGCCGTTTCAGACTGATGGAAGCCCTGGATTGGATGGAAGCCGACCTGCAGCACGCAACAAGGAAGCAGCCTTAAAACGCCGGTGGACGCCTGGGCATAGCAGCATTCAGATGTGGTGCTGCCCGACTGACGACAGGAAATGTGCGCCAGGTTTGAGAAGGGGGCTTGCTGCGGCGGGCCATGTACTTGGCGACTGTTGCCTGCGACACTTCGATGCCAAGTTTTAGCAATTCCCCGTGGATTCGAGGAGCGCCCCAGGTTACGTTAGCGGTGCTCATCTTCCGGATCAGATCTCGGATCTCCATGGTGGTGTTGGATCTTCCAGGTCGTCGCCGACGGTTCTTCCATGTCCAATAAAGCCGAAATCCCTTCCGATGCCAGGCAAGCACGGTTTCCGGCTTGATGATCAGGAGGGAATTCCGCCGGTCAGGCAACCAACGGCTCAGCCAGAGCCACAGAAATCGATCAGATTTTCCCAGGCGAGGGCGCTTCTTGGCAGACCGCTTCAGAATCGCGAGTTGGTGACGAAGAGCCAGGATTTCTGCCGGCAGCACAGCACGTGTCCGGAAGCCACGACTCAGGTGGTGATCAAAGAGATCAAGATATTACCCATGGCTGCTGAACGTAGCATCCCGAATAGACAAGTGCAACGTTTTCAGGCAATACGAAATTATTGGCAGGGACAGGCAGGATACAGCGCCTTTTTTGGCATCTCACAAAATCGGTCCAGGATGAGATTATCCGCCGGACGGAGGTTGAAAGCCCCCGGTAGTCGCCTCCTGCGCTGTTGCATACACTGGGCAAGTTAGGCACGGCTCTGCAAGCAAATCTCCCGGAATTCGACGATAATTCTCCTGCGATTTTCACTACGCCACTCACCGCAACGGCAAATAGCGAATCTGACCCTCCCATTCCGCTTCGTTGCTGCACTCAGCCAGCAAAAGGACATCTTCGATCGCCACTTTGATGGGTACAGACCGGCTGACCTCGAACACCCCCGCCATTCGCTTTCCTTCCCGGATGCGATCGTTCGCATAAAGAGTGATCGTGGAAACGTCATGCGTTAGCAAAACGCGATGCTCCCGCGCGGCCCACTCGAGAACGGCACGATCGTCTGCACCCGACAAGCCCGCATCCTGAATGCGGATTACATCCAGGTCGGGTTTACGGCGCAACAAGCCACGAAGGATATCGTTGTTGAAGTTCTCGTCTGCCGCAAGGGCGAGCATGGGTCAGGGCCTCCCGCTGGGAATGCGGGCCATTAATCGCTGCCGGACGCCGATGGGGTCGTTACGAGACTCATTTTCCAGGCGGATTTTCTCTGCTGATGCCCGGCGCCGGTCCAGATAGGATTGGACTTCAGAGGGTCGCCGCAGGTAGTAACCGAGGACATAGTATACGTCGGCAAGCGGCAAGGAGGGATACTGCTGCGCGATTTCCTCAGCCGTTGCGCCCTCCGAGAAGGCCGCGATGATGGTGTCGAGCGTCACTCGCGTCTTGCTTATCCGCACTACGCCATCAGCGCCGGTTTCAAGCGGAATTGTTTCTGTAGTTGACAGGTCAGCCATGGAAGATTCTCCGTTCGCCATATTTTAGCGCATTTTTCGTTGAGTACTATTAACTAAATAAGCGCCATTCGCGCCGGGCTCAAGCATTGCCGCACAAAGCGCGCGCAGCTTATTGCGCATGCCTATCCATAATGCTATCCGTGCGTTTGTCCCCTTGCTAGTAACAGCCGTCCTCTCAGTACTATCTGTTCAGATGATTGGCCGACCAGAATATCGAACTGCTCGGCGTCTGCCCGCCATTGTTTTCCAGCAACGTCATAGTAGGCCAGTGAGCGGAACCCCAGCGGAACCATGACCCGCCTAGTCTGCCCAGGCCTCAGAACCACTTTGGAAAATCCCTTCAACTCTTTTGGCGGCCGTGGCACGCTAGCGCGACCATCTGCGACGTATATCTGCGCGACCTCCGCACCCGCGCGTTTGCCGGTATTTGTGATATCGAACGAAACCTCGTATTTCGGCTCCACCGACGTTCCGACACTTTTCACGATGAGATTGCTGTACTTGAAGCTCGTATAGGAAAGGCCGTATCCGAATGGAAAGAGTGGTTTGGTTTTGCTGCGCTCGTATCCGCGGTAAACAACAAACACGCATTCGGCATACACGACTCGATTGGTTCCTGGCTCCGGATAATAGTGCCCGTACGCGGGGTTATCCTCCAAGCGCGCTTCAAACGTCGCCCGGCGTCCCGTTCGCTCGAGTATCCACTCGGACTGTCGACGCTACTTTGTGCTTACAGCCATGACCCGTACCGGACCGAGCAGACCCGACTCCATCAATGGCGAGTCTTGCTTGTACGGTTGAATATCAGTGAAGGGGTGCTTCCTCGTCACAGTGGGCTGCTGATCGCCAATAATGCGATTGGGCCACAAGTTCGTTACTCTGACCTCAATCTTATTGAGACCGGGTCTCAGCAGAGCGGTCACATCCGTTTGGAATGGCGGCTTCCAGAGAACAGCTCCAGCTGACTTTCCATTGATAGAGAGCTCTGCTATCTCTTTCACGGTCCCAAGATCTAGAACGAGCTTGCGATCGGAACGGAACCAGTCATTAGGAACGTTAATGTCTTTTGAATAGGTAGCCGTGCCTGAGAAGTACTTCACCGCATCCTTCGAAGAAGTCGTCCATGAAACCAATTGCTCAAAAGTCGTTTCAACCGATTCGCCTGAACTCGGGAATCCGATAGTCCATGGTTCTGATATGGTACTGAGTGTTGTCACGGTTGATTTCGGAAACGTGCGGCTTTTCGCCTGAGAAGCTTGGCGGAATACCACGAACACAGAACCCATCGGATCTAGCTGAAGTTGAACCGCCGTCCTTTCTTCCGCACAGGAGCGCACTGGCGATCAACCAGACTCCCTATCAGGCTACCCTGCTCAACATGAAGTTTCACCCTTCAGCGCTTAGAAGCACGGAGGATCTTAGGAAGCTATCGCATCTGATCAGGACCTATCTAAACGGGGGCGGCAAGCACATTCAGTTCAATGTTGTCGATAAACAGACTCTTATTGATGCGCAACAACACCCGGAGCTGCATCGAGACCTGATCGTTCGAGTGGCAGGATATAGCGCTTATTTTGTGCACCTCACAAAATCAATCCAGGATGAGATTATCCGACGGACGGAGGTTGAAAGAGCCGGGTAGGCGCCTCCTGGAAGCGACCGCCAAAGACCTCACCAGGCGGAACAGTCAGGCATGTGCTTGATCCACGCCGGCAAACGTCATCTCCGGCACATCCTCGGGGATATGTAGCTTCGCCGCGGTGGCGCGCTTGATCTCTTCGACGGACACACCGGGGGCACGTTCGCGCAGCACCAAGCCTTGCGGCGTCACATCGATCACTGCGAGCTCCGTAACGATCTTGCTGACCACATGTTCACCGGTCAAAGGCAACGTGCATCTCGGCAGCACCTTGCTGGATCCGTCCTTCGCCACGTGTTGCATGGCTACGATCATGTTGGGAGCCCCAGCGACGAGGTCCATGGCACCTCCCATCCCCTTCACCATTTTGCCGGGCACCATCCAGTTGGCGAGGTTTCCCTGTTCATCGACTTCCATTGCACCCAGAACAGCGAGGTCCACGTGTCCGCCGCGAATCATGGCAAACGAATCGGCGCTCGAGAAGAACGCAGATCCCGGAATCGTAGTCACCGTTTCTTTTCCTGCATTGATGAGGTCCGGATCCAATTCGTCTTGCATCGGGTACGGGCCGATTCCAAGCAACCCATTTTCGCTCTGAAGGATGATGGTCATGTCCTTCGGAATGTAGTTGGCGACGAGCGTGGGGATCCCGATGCCGAGATTTACGTAGTAGCCATCTCTGAGCTCCTGGGCAATTCGTTGAGCAATCTGTTCACGTGTCAGAGCCATAGCTCACCTCACTGTCTCACCGTGCGCCTTTCAATGCGCTTTTCGTAGTTCTTCCCTTGGAAAATGCGCTTCACGTAAATTCCAGGCACATGGACGCAATCCGGATCGATAGATCCCACCGGCACGAGTTCCTCGACTTCGGCGATCGTGATTTTTCCGGCGGTGGCGATCATCGGGTTGAAATTCCGCGCGGTCCTGCGGAAGACGAGATTTCCCATCGGGTCGCCGCGCCAGGCTTTCACCAGCGCAAAATCGGCTTTGAGTGCTCGCTCCAGCACGTACTTGCGGCCGTTGAATTCACGCACTTCCTTCCCTTCGGCCACCATGGTGCCCACGCCGGTCGGCGTAAAGAAGGCGGGAATTCCGGCCCCGCCGGCACGGAGCTGCTCGGCCAGGGTACCCTGGGGGGTGAGTTCGACCTCGAGGTCACCTGAAAGGAGCAACTGCTCGAACAACTTGTTTTCGCCCACGTAGCTGGATATCATTTTCTTGATCTGTCGTTTTTCCAGAAGCAGCCCGATTCCAAAATCGTCGACACCTGCATTGTTCGAAATGCAGGTGAGGTTCTTGACTCCTTTCTGCACCAATGCGGCGATTGAGTTTCCCGGTATACCGCAAAGCCCGAAACCTCCGATGGCCAGACAGGCTCCGTCCGGGATGTCACGAATCGCCTCGAAAGCATCTGCCACAACCTTGTTCATGGATCGCCTCGCCTATCCAATCCGTGTTAAACCATCTCCAGGCACATCGAAAGTGCTTCTCCTCCACTGATGCAGATCCCGACTACCCAACGCCTCCCACCCTGGTGCTTCCACACAGAAGGCATTATGACGAGGATGCGCCGCTTTTCTTCAACGCCGCTGCGATCGCGGTCGCACCCGACCTGGGGGCCGCTACACCCGCGCGTGTCCATAAGATATCCGACTGGCGTTCGAGCTGCTCCCACGATAACGACTGCACGCATACCTTTGGCCTACTTTTGTTGTTACCCTGGAGCAAGCGTGATCCGCAAACAGAACAAAGCCGCCACGAACTCCACCATGAGATTTGTGAATCGGTGAACTTCGTGGCTGTTGTTGTGAGCATGTCATCCGCCAATCTCAATTAGCGACGTTATCGAGCCCCTTAAGGCCCAGTAACTGCCTGGCTTCATTCGGAGTGGCGGGCTCGACCCCCAATTCCCTGCCGATTCGGATGATCTTTCTCACTTGTTCCGCATTGCTTTTGGCAAGGACGCCCTTTTCAAGATAAAGGTTGTCTTCGAGCCCCACTCGGGCATTGCCCCCCATGATGAGCGAAACCGTGCAGAGCGGGAACTGATGCTGGCCGGCAGCGCACACGGAAAACTGAAAATCGCCGATTAGCTTGCGGGTCATATCCACCAGGAAGACCAGGTTTTCCGGGGTGGCCGGTATGCCTCCGAGAATTCCCATCACGTACTGAAGATAGACCGGCTTTTTCACAACCCCCTTGCTGATCAGAAACGCAAGGTTGTTAATCATGCCCGAGTCGTAGATTTCGAACTCGGGCTTGGTGCCGTTGGCCTCGAATATCGTGAGGTATTCACTTATTGTCTTGAAGGTATTGGGAAAAATGAAGTCATCCGTGCTCTCGAGGTAAGGCTTCTCCCAATCAAATTTCCACTCCTTGACCTTCTCAATGACCTGGAAGAGCGCGAAATTCAAAGAGCCGGCGTTGAGCGATGCCAGTTCAGGCTTCATGCAGGTCACGACTCGAACCCGTTTTTCGACCGGCTCACCCAGCCTGCCGCCCGTGGTGGTGTTGATGATAATATCGCAGCGCTTTTTCACCTCGGTAATCACTTCCCGGTACGAGTCCTGGTCAGCATTGGGTATGCCAGTCTTCTGGTCCCTCACATGCAGGTGGGCAATGGCGCCGCCAGCCTCGTGTACCGCAAGAATTTCATCAATCAGCTGCCGCGCAGTGATCGGCAGATAGGGAGACATGCTGGGTGTGTGGATCGAGCCTGTGAGGGCTGCCGTAATGATTGCCTTTCTCATTATTTATTGCACCTCCTGTGTTTTTTTTACCGCCTGGATTAGGTATCGCGTGAGTCGCTCGCGGCACTGCTGCACCTTCTCCGGCGTCCATTCGTGGAATCCCTTGCCGGTCTTGAAGCCAAGTTCGTTCCGTTGAACCTTGGCTTTCAGGAGTGGGGAAGGGTCCGGTGAACTTTCCAGGTGTTTCAGGATGTAGCTATGAATGGAAAGAGTAAGGGCGTTTCCCACCATGTCGGAGTTTTCCAGGGGCGCGAGGATGGGCAGCCGGAGCCCAAAACCGAACCTTATGCATTCGTCAACGGTTGCAGCATCCGCGATGCCTCTCTCCACGATCGAGATCGCTTCGCGCCATAGCGCGTGCTGGAGCCGGTTGGCGACGAAACCGGGAACGTCCTTATGAACCATGACCGGGTGCTTGCCGACCTCCTCAAGCAGCGCGAAAGTTGCGTTCATGACGTGGTCAGACGTCTCCTTGCCACGGACGACCTCGACCAGGGGAATCAAATAAGGCGGATTCCAGAAGTGGGTACCGACAATCCTTTCCCTGTGCACGGATCTGGCCGCGATCTCGGTAATGCTGATTACGGAGGTGTTTGAGGCAAGAATCGTTTCTGGCGGGCAGATGCAGTCCAGTTCCTGAAAGGTTTTTTGCTTCAACTCCAGATTTTCAAAGACAGCCTCCACCACGAAATCTGCGCTGGAGGCTGCCTCCACCAGACTTTTGGTGCAACGAATCCTTTTCAGGGCCGGCTCAATCTCTTGCTCCGTCCCGAAGCCGTTTTGGGACAATAAGGAGAGAGTAGCCCGGATGAGCTCCGGCGCCCGACGGAGGTTCTCCTCCTGGACATCCATCAGGGTGACCGGATGGTCGTGGACGGCAAAGATTTGCGCGATGCCCTACCCCATGAGGCCTGCACCCACGACGGCGATGTTCTTAATCTCGACCATGACTCCTTCTATCCGGCAGTGTAGCCGCCATCCACGTAAACCACTGATCCGGTCATGAAATCAGACGCCTTGGAGGAAAGATAGATCACAGTTCCGACGAAGTCTTCGGGTTCACCCAATCGTCCGAGGGGAATACGTCGAAGGAAGTTCTTATAAAAAGCCTGGTCGTTAAACATCCATTGGGTGAGGTCGGTGCGGAACACTGTGGGCGCAATGGCATTAACGTTGATTCCGTGCGGGCCCCATTCGCAGGCCGGCGATTTGGCCATCAGGCTGATGGCGGCCTTCGAGGGGGAATAGGCGGAATAGTTGGCCATTCCGAGCATCCCGCGCGTTGACGAAAGCAGGATGACCTTGCCACCCCGCTTCTGTTCGATCATGACTGTGCCGACTTCTTTACAGAAGAGCCAGGTGCCCTTGACGTTCACATCCATGATCTCCTGCCAGTCCTCGGCTGGCTGCTCGACAATGGCCTTCGGCATGTTCATTCCGGCGGACGTGATCAATATGTCGATTCCGCCGAATGCATCCCACGTCGCCTTGACCACGCTCTTCACGTCTTCGTGATTTGTGGGCGAGCCGGCGCGGCAAGCCACAGTTCCTCCGGTGGAATGAATCTCGCTGACGACAGCTTCCAGCTTGCTTGCAGTCCGGCCGGTCAGCATCACCTTGGCTCCTGCCTTCGCCAGCCCAATGCTTGCAGCCTTGCCAAACCCCCCAGTTGCACCGGTGATGAGCGCTACCTTGTCTTCAACATCGAAGAGCCGATAGCGCTTCCTTGTAAAAGCCGGGAGCGTACGCAAAATACTGCTGCGAGTCCCCCCAGTACTTGTGCCAGCCGGTGTTGACGATCACGATGTCACCCTTCTGGATCCTTGGTTCCGCCTTTTCCAGGTCGGCGGGCATGATCTTTTCCCATTTCCCTTTAGGAATGGAAACAATCACCGCGGTGCCGAAGAAGCTTCTCAGGGGCACCTGATCGATAAAAGGAGTGTTTTCGACCACATGACCTGGAGCGTCCGTGTGCGTCGTGCAGTGCATGACAGTCGTGATCTTCTGAGAAAGCACCCTGCTCTTGGCGTGGTAGTGCACGCGTTCAATCTTCACATCTTCAAAATATGGCCACAGCGGCACCTTGTCCCCGAAAGGATGACTGAGGTCATAAAACTCGAGTCCGTTGTCTTGAGAGTTCACCTGGATCCTCCAATGTTGTTGAGATTCCGATTGCCCGCCAGGCCGCATTTGACAGGCGAGGCTCCCTGTTTCCTCTGGCCACGGGCGTGACCGAGCTTTGAACACGCAAAAACAGAGCGAGGCATCGTTACGCGATCGGAGTTTGAAGCGAATAGCCCACGGCTGCTGTTTTGGTGGAGCATCTGATGCCCCCTGCTTGCCTGCGATTATCCGGTTGTGCCGTGCGGTAGAACATCGACCATCAACGGCTGTGCCCCTTTGCCGCGCGATCCCAACCCGCGGGATCGCGTGTTTTGGGCGCGCTCTCCGGACCTAAAATTTGTCAATCAGGATTCGGTACATATGTACCGCTATGTGGACCATAGCCCAGTTGCGCGGACAGTGTCAACAGTATTTCTTCTTCAAACTTTCGTTCTTGGTTTTGTGGTTTCCCGCGAGACCAAACGGAAATTGCCGGATCTGCCTCGGAGGCAGTTCAGCGACGACGGAATCAGCGAAGCTGGAAGTTAAATGGCAGGTACCGCCGCCAGCCGTGATGCTGCGCGAATTGCACGCGCGCAATCTGCCCCCGTGTGTCATGCAACAACATCTCGACGGGCTCTGACTGCTTTGGGCTAGTCTTGTAGATGGCTTCGAAGCACCTGACAGCGCTCCACCAGTGTCTTTACCAGGTCCGTTTCGATGGCAGCGAACCGTTGAGTCGGCACAGGGATGGAGATGGCAGCGAGTTCTCCCCTTGGACATCGGAATGCGATGCCGACGGCGCTAATGCCGATGGATAGTTCCTCGCGGTCGAAAGCCATACCATGCTTGCGAACCCAATCGATTTCACGATCAATTTGCTCCCATGTGTGTAGCGTGTTCTCGGTTAACCTGGCAAGTTTGAGCCGCTTGCGAAGCTTTTCGATCTGATGGTTGGGAAGTGCGGCAAGTATGGCCTTGCCGGGGGCGCAGGCGTGGAGCGGGAACGAGATACCCACCGCGGAAACAGCCCGCAGCCGGTGCGTGCCGGGAATCTGATCGACGAACACTACCTTGTCGTGATCGAACACTGACAGGTCGACCGTTTCCCCCGTGTCTCTCGAGATTAGCGCAAGCACTGGCCGTGCAAGCTCCAAAAAATCGAGCTTTGCCGCAGAAGCCAAGGCAATCAATGCCGGTCCGAGTCTCACGCCATTGGCTGTGGCTCCGGCGATGACCAGGTTTTCTTCGTCGAGGGCGTCCACAATGCGTTGAACGGTGGATCGCGGGAGATCCACTAGTCCCGCAATCTGGCCCAGCGTCAACCCGTCCGGGTGATGCTCCAGCGTACGCAATATGGATGCCGCCCTGGCGATCACTTGAATCCCCAAACGTCGGCTGTCTTCCGATCGTCTGGTTTTCCTCGTAGAATGCGTATTTATTGGCATAGCCATCATGTCCATGTATTAAATTTGAAAAATAGCACGTTTCTTTCAGTTTAGTGTAGTTGATTATTCCTGACACCATCTCCGACTGGGATCCCGCTCGCATCGAGGCTCTCCGTCGCGCCCTGCGTGGCGCCTTCGATCATCCTGGTATCGTTGATCCTACTGTCGGTCCGGTCTTTGGGCTCCTCTATGCGCTTCATCAAGTTGCCGGGGAACTTGGCATCACTGGTGCCCTTGGAAACAGCCGTCTCGGCCGCGGGACGTGACTTCGGGCGGCCTGCAAGCCGCCCCTACTCATTTGTGGTAACTCTTTAGCCCCTTCAAAAACAGCCACGGATGCCACGGATTTCACGAATTCATATGCATATGGCATACTCGTATCGAGGCGCACCAAATGATGCCGTCGTCTTTGTCTGCATCCTGGAGGCTGCAAGAAACCCTGCCTTTTGGCAGTGCTTTCATAAAATCAGTGAAATCCGTGAAATCCGTGGCGCTTTTTGCTGTTACAGGACATCTCGATGACCACAGGGCTAAACTGATACCATTTTTGAGAGACAGATGATTTACAGGTTGATAAGCTGCGCCGCACTGACTGTTTCCAAGCTTTCGGCCCGCCCATTAGCATTGGGGTGACCGGCTGCAAATCCGACGGCAAAGGCCTTCATTCCGGCCGCAAGCGCCGCTTCGATGCCTGCATAGGCGTCCTCGACTACCACACAGCATGCGGGAGGGATCTGCAGCATTTGAGCGGCCATGAGGAACACCGAGGGATCCGGCTTACTGCGCAATATGTTGTTACCGTCTGACACCGCGTCGAAGGTATGTTGCAGGCCGATTTTTTGCAGAATAGCCGGCGCATTTTTGCTGGATGAGCCGATGACAAGCCCGACGCCGTGCGACTTCAGCTCTTCAAGGAGACGCAGAACGCCGGGAAGAATGTCGGCAGGTGAGAGAAGGTCCAGCAATTGGCGATAGTGCCGGTTCTTGCTGTCGGCGAGATCGTGTTTCTCCTCCGTCGTGTACGCGGTCGCATGGTCTCCCAGCAGGATGTCGAGGCTCGCCATTCGACTGACCCCGCGCAGGCTTTCATTAATCGTACGGTCGAAATGGATTCCAATGCGATCGGCTAGAGATTTCCAGGCCCTGTAGTGGTATTCGTCAGTTGAGACAATGACGCCATCGAGATCAAATATAACCGCCGTGATCATTTTCCTCCACCCCTCATCGTGCGCTCACGGAGAAACGAACGGGCAATTTCCCCACGGGCCTGTGATCGCCGGATAGCGCCAAGGCGGCATATTTTTGGCAAAGTCCGAATTGACTGCATTTCGGACCGCTGCCTGGGTGCGACCGCCGGTCAGGTTCCGATATCGGGGTCTTATGTCAACTTCCCTCGTGCACAGTTATAAAGCAGGCAGCGCTTTTCTGGCTTCCCTGTCAGGGTCATTCTTTGCCATACATACATCATCGAGGACCATGACTTTACCATTGGCTGGAGTGAATTTTGGCCATGTGGGAAGCCCTCCTCCATTGGGGTTGCCGGTTTTCATAAATTGCAGTAAAGAACCTGCTATTTTTGTGGACAGTTTCCTTGGTCTCGCCCCACCACCTGTATGGCTTAGCATCAGATCGGTGTTATAAAACCAGAAGCAAATGTCCACACAATGGAAAGCACGCATGCGGTTGTCGAACAACGGCGGCTGCCAGCCGAACCAGGCAACATAGACCGGAGGCGGCTGTTTGGATTTGGCATTGGCCAGGGCAACCACACTCTGCCGGTTGCTGCTTGCCATCGACCAGATTTCAACCGGTTTTTTATCCGGAAATGCTTTTGCATATGCATCGACTACTTCCTTGGCTTTGTTTCCAAATCCGGCTCCAAATCCGGCTCTTTCTTTGAGTTTCTCCACTACTTGATCCAGCGTGACGTTTTCAAGCGCAGCATCGGTCCAACTGGGTGATTGCTCATTGACAGTTGAACAGATAATCATGGGAATTTGTGCGGCAGTAGGGGATGGTTCGGGGTGGTAAGGATGTTGCGGCAGAACCACGCCATCAACAACAGGGTTGAACCCCCGGCGCAATCCGCCATTACCCGCGGCACTTTCTTCACTTAATTTTTGGGCGGCCTTTGTAGCTATGGCGTAATAGTCCTTCCAAGGCATTTCCTGCAGTTTGCCTATCTGATCGCGCGTTAATCCGGATTCCCTTAAAACATACGCGCCCAGCTTTTCGGAATAATCCTTATCCCCCATCCGGAGGGATGCTCCGCTTAGAACCACTGCCTTGTGAAAAAGTCCTTTAGCCGACGGCATTGCGGTGAGCATACACACTTTAGCCCCCCCGCCCGATTGACCCATGATGGTTACATTTCCCGGATCGCCACCGAAATTGGCAATATTATCGCGCACCCATTCCAGCGCGGCTACGATATCGAGCATGCCAACATTGCCGGAAGCGGCATATTTTTCTCCACCTACGCCGGCAAGATTGGAAAAACCCAGGGGGCCAAGCCGGTGATTGATCGAGCAGAAAACGACATTTCCATATCTCGAAAGGTTTTCTCCGTTATATCCGTCCTGTTCGATGCCATTGCCGTTGGTGAAACCGCCGCCGTGTTCACCACGGAGTACTGGGTGTGATTGAAAGCGTTGTACATTTCCAATCGAAGTTGGAGGTACCGCTGGTCATCCGATGTGAACGGTATTTTCTTGAAAACAGATATGTCCCAGTTGTTGATTCCGGGGCCGATAAGTTGACGGATGGAGGAATCCATCCCAGTGCTTCCCACCGGTGCAGCCTTGATGACCGATGTATTGAACCACGAAAGCAATGCGCGATTGCCGTCATTGATATCACCCGTCAGTATAGGCCGGGGAGCGAAATACTCCGCGCCGGTGATCCGACGATTGAGCGCCGCTCCGCTCAAATACGATCCGCCTGCCGCGAACTGTTGACTGTAAGTAATGCTGGTTGGCGAACCAACGGAAAAGGCAGTGATTCCGGTGATCTGCCAATTATTCAAGAACAGTTTGCCGGCAAAGTTGTTCAGGAAGTTGATCCTGTTGGCAACAGACGGCAGATTATAGACATAGTTGAAGGTGAGAATCTGGCGGCGATCGAAGGGAAGTAAGCCGTAGTCCGCCGCTCTGTGATTCAATGGGTTCTGTACAGCATCAAAAGATGCTGATGTACCCAAGGCTCTTGACCAGCTATAGTTGACGCCGAACTGCAGGTTGCGCGCCATGCGGCGATTGAGAGATATCTGCAGGCCATTGTAATTGCTGGTATCGCCGAAGGTGCAGTTCTTAAAATGCTTTGGCCTGATGCGGCGCCTCGCTCTTCATATAATGAAGAATGCCCCAGGCAAGGAGCAGTCCGGCCATCAGGTACACCGCCGAGGTCGCACTGATGCAGGCGCTCATGCCGAACCGTGCCGAGGCGGCGCCAATGGCTACCGGTGCGAACCCTCCGCCAAGCCAGCCGAGCGAGTTCATCAACCCGACGGCCACGGCGCGCTTTTTCACATCGACTACGTCATAGAGTGACGCCCATATGTTGGCGTCGTATAAGCCTTTGAAATAGCCGAATCCCGCCATCGCCGCCACAATGACGAGGACCGACATCGTCCAACCGGTCAGGAAGCAGAAAAGAACTCCCCCGAAGAGCCCCATTGCCTGCGTGATCATGCGCCCGCCCCGGTGGCGCCGAACCAGGGCATCCGCCAGCAGCCCACCCGAGAGCACGCCCAGCACCGACGCGACCTGCAGATAGACGGTACCGTTCAACCCGGCCATAGACAAACTCATGTTGAATTTGCGGAACAGGAAAGAAGGCATCCAGCTGAGAAAGATCATCGCAACGAAATTCGCTCCGATGAAAACGGTCACGAGAACGAACACCATCCGATTCTTGAAGATTTCTCGTAGATCTGCGCCCACGCCCCGGCTACCGGATGCGGCTGTGCCGAGTTCCAGACTTCGGCTTTCTTCGGCCTGGCCGCGTTTAGGTTCGCGAAGCAGGCCCACCAGCACCACACCGAGCACGACGCCGAGCGAACCGAACAGGACAAAGCTCGACCTCCAGCCATAATACTGTCCGACCAGGCCCGATACCGCCCCGCCTGCAATGGTTCCGGCATACACGCTTGACTGGTGGAACGACATCGCACGGGACCGGGTATCCTTGCCGTGATAATCACTGATGAGAGACATGGAGGCGGGAAAATAAAAAGCTTCGCCGAGGCCTCCCAGTGCACGCACCAGGACAAGTTGCCAGTATGTGCCGCAAAGCGCCGTGGCTGCCGTGATTACCGACCAGAAAATGAGTCCGCCGACGATCAGGGCTTTCCGGGACAATCGGTCGCCCAGCCATCCCGCCATCGGCCCAATCAGTGCGTAGACCCACATGAAAGAGGCGCCGACAATACCCAGTTGCACGTCGCTGAGCCCCATTTCGGATTTAAGAAGGGGGAAAACCGAAAAGATCGCCTGCCGGTCCGCGTAGTTGAAGAGGCAGACGAACCAAAGCATGACCACCACCCACCACCGGTAGGACTTCCCGTCAAGCATTACACATCCTCACTTTTGCTCTTGGGCCATGGCAACACTTCGGTCTCCGCAGTGCACGGGCCCGATGCCGACGCTTGCCCGCCAGCATTGAAACCAGGCCTGAAAATCATGGCCCAGCTTTATCCGGCGTTTGGACAAAGGCTGGGAAAATGTCGCAGGCAATATGCCCCGAGATTCCTGTATCCACTTCAACCCCCATGGTACCGGATGCTCGTTGAGGTGTTCGATGAATTCCGCTAGTGCATTGGCCGCCTCGTTGAATTCCGGGGATTCCGGGTCATTCCTCTGCCCGAACAGCGCGATCGGCAATTCGGGTGCGGCACAAGCAACACCCGATATGACGCCGTCGCATACACCCTCCCGCAGCGCCTGCGCCAGGACACTGTCGTTTCCCACGATACGATTTCCGATGCCCGCACAAGTCATCGCACGCAGGACCTCGAGAGAACCGCTGCTGTCCTTCATACCCACAATGTTCGGCACATCGTTAATCAGGTTCACCGCGGTCGCCGGTTGGAAAGTGTTGTTCGTGAACTGAGGCAGATTATACAAGAGGATAGGTAAGGAAACAGATTCGGCAACTTTGCGGCAGAACGCATCCAGATCGTCTTGCTCGTAGGGGAAATAATGCGGCGCAGGGAGCAGCAGACATTTCGCGCCCCCCTGCACCGCGATCCGGCCTTTCTCAATACATCCCTGAACTGCCGCCGATCCGATGCCGCAGAAGTAATCCACGCGCCCTGCGGTGGTCTCTTGAGCAATCGCCAGCATCCGGCAAAGATCCTCGGATGTGGTCAGGCAATACTCGCCGGTGGCCCCGTTGATCACCACCCCTCGGATGCCCTGCTCCAGCAGAAATTCAATCTCACGCCGGAAGGAATACGCGTCTAGTTTGCCCCCAATATTACGCGGGACGCTCAATGCTGCATAGGTTTCAGTGACTAAATTCATCGACATGGCCTTGTCTTCTTCCCGATCAAACATTTCTGCATGGATCTCCACCAATGTAAGGGAGACATCAGCCCTTTCGTTGGTCATGCAGTACCGAGATGCGCCAGCCACCCAACCTGGGGATCATTGGATGGCCCAGAAGGCCGCGGGTGATTGACAATCACAGGAGGCGTCCGCGGCCTCCACGGTCCGCGCCGGGTCCCCTCAACCCTCGCGAATAAAACCTGTGGTGCGCATGCTCGAATGTTAAAAGTCGTGAACGAAACGCGGTTGCTGATCCGCATTTTTGCGATGCGCCATCAAGGCCATGAGGAAGAAGAACTCAAGCGCATCCACCGCCAGCATTGCGAACTGGTACGTGCAGTGGCAGAACGTAACTCGGACCGCGCGGCAAGTATCGTTTCTGAACACATTCAAACCAGCCGGCAGGAACGCCTGGACGCCTACGACCAGTGGGAACGCGAGACCTCCTTGCGTGCAATACTGCCGTCCTTCTTTGATGTGCAAATCCCGGCCAAGCCCCAAAAGCAGCAGCGTTGATGCCGTATTGCCGTGCCCTTGATCCGATCGGAATGGACGTCCATCCGAACGACACCCGATGACGGAAGCCCCGAGGCAAGACTAGGTCAGCACACTTTGGCGGCCATTCCGGCCACTATTCGGAATGCTCGATCCAGGTTGAATTCCGCAAAATCCTTTGGCCGCAAAACAGGTTTAAGTTGCGAATCAAGTTGCGGGCGAAGAGCAGCCAGACGATCCTCGGATACATTGACCGGTTCATTGCCGGGCACGGCCAGTTTCTGGCGGACCAACCCTATTAATTCAGGATCTCCCGGCCGTAGATCCAACCGGCGCACGGCATAATCAAGGTCGAAATAATCGCGGATGGCCACGTCACGACGCGACAGAGCGGCCCGGAATTTTTCAGCGAACGCCTCCTTTTTGGAAATACAGTGAAAAAAGACAGGCATCACAAGCGGCTTCCCCGACACCGGATCAAGGAGGATGGTCTTCGCTGATCCTTCAAATACCGGCGCTAACAGCGGTTCGCGCAGCCCAACTTCAATCTTGATGGATTCCTCACGCCCGCTGAGCAGCGATCTGTATCCGAGGATTGCAGCATATTGGGTCAAGTTGTTGGCGCCAATCAATGGTTGGATAGTGCGAAATGCCGAAAGCCGTTCGGAAAGCTTGGCAATCACTTTCTTTAATCTCGTCGTCCGCTTGCTTTGTGCGGCTCGCACGGCACCGACGGCCATGGGAATGACAAAGTCCAGATCTTCACTCAGGCAGTAGAACTCGGCGTACACCTTGGCCAGACACGTCCCACCCTTGAATACCAGCGCCGCCTCTGCGGCTGCCAGATATTCCAGCAGCACGGAACAGAAATAATCCTTCTCAATCAGGCGCCCGGCGAATCCTGTGCCAAGCTGGGTGGTGCCCACCGCCTCGCGAAATAGGGTAGGATCTTCGTGCAAACGAATCATAGGATCTCCGCTTCCTGGCCGTTTTCCACTACGCCCCAATAACGATTCACAATGCCCCTTTTCGGAGATCGGGGGATCCACGGGATCAGGCTGGTGGACGGGGTCAATGCCCGCTTCAGCTTCCGCAACAATGCCGGTGCGGCACCTTCCCGTTCGAGCAAAACACCCATCCGGCGTATCGTGCCGATATCCCCGTATTTCAGAGTGACCCTCACAAGTTCCGCAACCCTGACGCTTTTCGCAGCCAGTTCCCGGCGAATCCAGCCATAACTCCGCGGCAGGCTGTTAAATCGCGACCAATCGTACACCGCGTCTACGAGAGTCCGTACGCGCGACGCATACACAACCTTCTCTCCGTCCGCCATCGTATCCGCCTCCGTGTCACCAAGCCGTTCATCCCCCACCTTGATCAAGGATATTTCAATCGTGCCAATAACGCGCTCCCCGGAAAAACGGTTGTTGTAGACGTAGATACGATTGGGAATCTGCTCATCGAACCCATAACGGCTAAATGCGTTTGGCCCGCATATCTGGTAACGGCCCTGTCGATCCTCCATGAGCGTGTTGAGCGCCAGCGCCTCCGACGGAGCCCAAGCCCCGCCCAGCGGCAATTGCGGCGGAACCAGATATAGACCGGGCCGCACCCGTGCAATCAACTGTCCCCGAGCCATACGGCGGAACAACTCCCGTTCCTGGTCCGGCCGCAACTGGAGCGGGCCGGTTAATTCTCCCGTGCGCACGACCCTCAGTTTGCGCATTTGCACGTATGCCAGAAACATGGTTTCCTGTCGTCCCAACCTCGTTTTCATAAGTGTATTCTATTTTACTCTAATGGTTTGTCAAGCCATTTGAGATAAACATTGTGCCCTTTCCTTTGACGTCTCGAATGTCGGTCTCCGCGCCAGCTTGAGGGACAACCCAACTCGCGTACCTTTCCCATCTTGCAGAGTGGTTTGAAAGGCCGCGGATGCTTCAGAGGGGCGCGATCAAGATATGCCAGATAAGGCGGCGGCATCTCAAGGCGCTGATTACTGCCAAGAAGACGGCTGGCTACGCAAGAGACACCGTAAGGTTAATTCGCGCGGCAATCTCAACAATTCTTACCGAAGCAGTCGACGACGAACTTATCGCAGCAAATCCGGCGCTCCGCCTCATGGCCCAGAGTGGAGGAAAAGAAGAGCGCATACGGAAATCCGAGCTTGTTGATAAGGTTCGTGCTATGGACAGCGCGACTCTCGAGGCCTTCCTACAGGCATCACGCTCGTTTTCGGGCGATAAGTCTCAACAAAAGGGACAAGGTTGGCGCAAGGGAACCCACGCCCCGATCTACAGTACTGCTTCTTCTCTAGATTTTGGAGCGATCAACAAAGCACAAATCTAGCAAAAGAGTGCATCCGATGGGAGCCACCATCGGCCCGGTTTTTCCAAAATAACGTGTACATATTCCGTGCACATGGCCGGCAGAATCTGAAGAATAACTCTTGTAAGTCTTTTAGAATGAGTTGGTGGGCCCAGCAGGACTCGAACCTGCGACCCGCTGATTATGAGTCAGCTGCTCTAACCAACTGAGCTATGGGCCCACACTTTGGAGTGACGAGTGACGAGTGACGAGTGACGAGTGACAATCTCAATTCGTCAATCGCAAATCGTCAATTGTTCTGCGTCACTCCCTGACCAAAGAGCCTTCCAAGAATGCCTTCAGCATGCGGCTGCGGGACGGGTGCCGGAGCTTGCGCAGCGCCTTGGCTTCGATCTGACGGATGCGCTCGCGGGTGACCGAGAAGCGCTGGCCGACCTCTTCGAGCGTGTGCTCGCTGCCGTCGCCCAGCCCGAAGCGCATCTTGATGACCTGCTCTTCGCGCGGAGTCAACGTCTTGAGCACCGACTCGGTCTGTTCCTTCAGATTGATGTTGATCACCGCTTCCGCGGGCGAAACCACGGCGCGATCTTCGATGAAATCTCCCAGATGGCTGTCTTCTTCTTCGCCGATCGGAGTCTCGAGGCTGATCGGCTCCTGCGCGATCTTCAGGATCTTGCGCACCTTGCTCACCGGGAAGTCCATCTTCTTGGCGATTTCCTCGCTGGTCGGCTCGCGCCCATATTCCTGCACCAGGCTGCGCGAGGTCCGGATCAGCTTGTTGATCGTCTCGATCATGTGCACCGGGATGCGGATCGTGCGTGCCTGATCGGCGATCGCGCGTGTGATCGCCTGGCGGATCCACCAGGTCGCATACGTGGAAAACTTGTATCCGCGCCGGTACTCAAACTTGTCCACCGCCTTCATCAATCCGATGTTCCCTTCCTGGATCAAATCCAGGAACTGCAGGCCGCGGTTGGTGTACTTCTTGGCGATCGAGACCACCAGTCTCAGGTTCGCCTCCACGAGTTCCTTCTTGGCGATATCCGCTTCCAGCTCGCCCGACTTGATGGTTGCCAGGGTCCGCTTCAGCTCGGGAACGGTGGCCGAAGCCTCCTCCTCAACTTCACTGACCCGCAGCTCATGCGCCTTGATGAGCTTCTTGATCGACTTGGGATCCTCGAGCCTGCGCGGGGATTCGAGGCTCCGGTTCTGTTTCTGGATCTCATGCTCGAGAGCCAAAACCTCGTCCACGGTGATCTTGATGACGCCGACCAGCCGTTCGTGCTGGGCGGGGCTGAGTTCGAAAGTTCCTACCGTGCGGGCGACCTCAATCCGGTGGCGCGCAAGCATGGAGAGGTGTTTCTTATAAATGCGCGAACCTTTGCGGCATTTGGCCAGCTTGCCGCGGTATTTGTTGGCATGCTTTTCATGCTTGCGGATGTTGTCGATGGTCTCGAGCACCGCCTGTTTCTTTTCGTCCAGGCGCTCGTCGGTGAGCTCATCGTCGTTGAAGGACACGACGTCACGAATGGACTCGAGATTCTTCTTGAGCTTGTCGCCGATGTTCAGGATCTCGCGCACAACCAGCCGGGAGCGGGACAGGGCTTTCAGAACGACTTTTTGTCCGTGCTCGATGCGTTTGGCGATTTCGACTTCGCCTTCGCGACTCAGCAACGGCACCGTGCCCATCTCCCGGAGATACATGCGCACGGGGTCATTGGTCTTGTCCAGCGTGATGGCGCCGAAATCGAATTCGCTTTCTTCCGCATCCTCGCCTTGCTTGTCGTCTTTTTTCCCCTCGTCCTGGAACTTCTGTTCCGAGTCGATCACCTCGATCCCTGCGGAGCCGAAGAGGGAAAAGATGCTGTCAAGCTCATCCGAGGAGCAGATCCCTTCGGGCAGCAGGTCATTGACCTCGTCGTAGAGCAGGTAGCCACGCTCCTTGCCCATAAGGATCAACTCTTTTACTTCATCGTATTTTTCTTCGATAGACAAACCCACGGTCTCCTTTCCGACTATTTCCTGGACAGTCCCTCATGCGCCTGGTGCGCATTCAAGCACATGAATACGGGCCACGAAGCGGGCACCGGCGGCCACGCGGCGCGTGCACTTCGCGATTACAGCTTTCCTTGCCCCTTCCGGCGACCGGGGCCCAATCATTTCCGGGACAGGTTGACCAGCTCGCGATCGACCTGAACTCTCTCCGCAATCAGCTGGTCCAGCATGCCTTCATCATTCCGCTCGGCCGCCTCAGCGATCCGCACCAGGATTGCCTGTCTCTTCGCCGTCAGCCTGATGGCGCGAAGAGCGCTGAGGAAACTTTCTGCCGTCTCCCGGGACAATTCTTCCGGTACTACCTCCATCTGAAGCTGGGACAGCATGCCCTGTTCCGCTTCACCTGCAAACCGCAGATGCAGGCCTTCAAAAGACGCTCCGACTCCTCGTCGGGACTCCTCCAGGAGCACAGCAAAAACTCTTTCCGTGGCCAGACCGACAAAATCCTGGTCGGAACAAAGGGAAAGAAAGTGCGGCTGGAGCGTTGGGTAATTGAGCAAGTACTGGAGGAGCCGCTTCTCCGCGAACTTCATCGCTCCGACCGATGCCAGCGGAGCTTCCCGCAGCTGTGTTTTCTTTTGCTGAGCCGCCCGCTTCACTTCCGCAAGAAGTTGTTGATCCTCAATGCGCAGCCTGCGGGCAAAACGAAATACATAATCCGAGCGCTCGACAGCATTGGGAATCTTAGCCAGATAAGGCAAAACCGCATTCAGCACATGGATTTTGCCCTTCGGATCACCCGGGTTGCCCCGGCTCTGAATTGCAGTTTCCAGTACAAAATCAAGGTACGGAGCGGACTGCCGCAGCTGGTTCAGATATTCTTTTGCGCCTGCATTTCGAACAAACGTGTCCGGGTCCTGCCCAGCGGGCAATCGAAATACCCGAACCTGAAAATCCTCCTCAAGGAAAAGGTCGAGCGATCTTTGAGTCGCTGCAAGCCCTGCAGAATCAGGGTCGTAGCTGACCACAACCTCGCGCGTGTAACGCCCCAGCAACTTCACCTGTTGGGCGGTCAGGCTGGTTCCCAGCGAGGCAACGACATTCTCTACCCCGTGCTGGAAAGGGATGATGAAATCCATGTAACCCTCGACCAGTACGGCATAGTCCAGCTTCTGGATACCTCCCCGGGCATGGCACAACCCGTAGAGATTCCGACTCTTATTATAGAGCTTGCCCTCGGGGGAATTCAAATACTTCGGCTGATGATCTCCGAGGGCGCGGCCGCCAAAAGCGATGACCCGGCCGCGGATGTCCGCAATAGGGAACATAACCCGGCCGCGGAAGGCATCATAGTGGCGGGCGCCGTCGTCAGAATGCTTGATCAGGCCGCACTCCTCCAGCACGATAATGGCAAATCCCTTCTTCTGAAGGTGAGCCAACAGGGCGCTGCCTCCAGACGGCGAATAACCCAGCTTGAACCGGTCGATGGTTTCGCGGGTAACCCCTCGGCCCAACAGATAGTCCAGCGGCGCACGGCCTTCCTCCATTTCGAGAAGAGCGTGACGGTAGAAAAGCGCGGCTTCCTCCATGGCTTTGCGCATCGTTTCGCCGTCAGCACCCGTCCCCGGTTCTTCGCGAACCGCCGGCTGCGGAAGCGCAATGCCATACCGTTCCGCAATGAATCGCACTGCTTCCGGGAAGGAGAGCTGCTCCATTTGCATCACAAACTTGAAAATGTCGCCGCCCACGCCACAGCCGAAACAGTGGAAGATCTGCTTGTCCTCACTGACATTGAAGGAGGGCGTTTTTTCCGTATGGAAGGGACACCGGGCCACATGATTCCGCCCGCTCTTCTTGAGGGCAAGATACTCGGAAATCAGCGAGACGATGTTGACGGAATTGCGCACCTCATCAAGCACGCCGTCAGAGTACAAGGGCATACGAATCCACTCGAGGTTTTGTGTTCAGAAATGATAGCAGAGTGAAGAAGAAATGCCAGTGCCAGGAAAGATCCGACCTCAGACCTCCGACCTCCGACCTCTGACCTCCGACCTCCAACCTCCAACCAAAAGAAGTCAGAAGTCAGAGGACAGAAGTCAGAAGACAGAACAAAGGTCGATAGAGGTTGGTACAAGAGGCTACAGAAGGCGTTTCTTGGATAATATCCGTGCCGATTCTGACTTCTGTCTCCTGACTCCTGATTTCTGCTCCAGAAAGGTCGGAGGTCAGAGGTCGGAGGTCTGAGGTCTGAGGTCGCAGGTCGGAGGTCAGAGGTCGGAGGTCGGAGGTCGGTTTATGAGGCTGGCAACAAAGCCGGCGCCGAAACCATTGTCGATGTTTACAACGGTGACGTTCGAGGCGCAGCTGTTTAACATGGCAAGCAGAGCCGTGAGACCGCCGAAGGAACTGCCATATCCCACGCTCGTCGGGACCGCGATCACGGGCACGCTCACCATCCCGCCTACCACGCTCGGCAAAGCTCCTTCCATCCCTGCGACCGCGATAACCGCGCGGGCGCGCGTCAGAGCCTCTCGGACGCTAAGCAGGCGATGGATCCCGGCTACACCGGCGTCAAAGGTGGTTTCGACCTCGTTGCCCATGACGCGCGCAGTCAAGGCTGCTTCCTCCGCCACCGGGATGTCGGATGTGCCGGCGCAGACGACATGGATCACTCCCTGGCCATAGATGGCAGTGTCCTGCACAATCGTGGCAGCCTGCGCCAGGTCATGGTACCGGGCTTTTCTGGTAACCCGCCGTACGGCAGCAAAAACATCAGTGGGACAACGAGTTATGAGAATATTGGTCTTCTGGGGAAGCAGGCTGCGGACGATGGCAGCCACATGTTGCGGCTTTTTCTTTAATCCGAAGATGACTTCCGGGAATCCCTGTCGCAGGGTGCGATGATGGTCCACCCGGGCGAAGCCAAGATCCTCAAAGGGAAGGGATTCGAGGCGCTTCACACCCTGTTGGGGCGTCAGCACGCCCTTGCGTATGTCCTCCAGGAGGCTGAGGATGTCTTTTTTTTGCATCGCTCAAATCTCGTTGGTGAGAAGGTAGAAGTCAGAAGTTAGAATTCAGAA
>Ga0315284_10002364_pt1 | contig 27034 bp, 27 predicted proteins | sample YL17G09_16_MG_FD_203696 | JGI IMG/M metagenome (GOLD analysis project Ga0315284, IMG submission 203696) | Sediment microbial communities from Yellowstone Lake, YNP, Wyoming, USA - YL17G09_16 | ecosystem: Environmental > Aquatic > Freshwater > Lake > Sediment | place: USA: Wyoming | collected...
CGCGCGCCCTCGCGCCGCCGCTGCGCCACCTCCGTGCTGTCACGGGGATCGTCGCCGATCAGCATCAGCGCGTCCTGAACCCGCGTCCGCGCCTCGTCCAGCGCCGCCTCGGCCTCGCGCACGGCGAGGTCGAACGGCCGCGGGTCCAAACGGACAAGCACGTCGCCCGCACCCACCCGTTCACCGGGGCGCACGAGCACTTCGCCCACCGTCCCCTGCGTCTCCGCTTTGAGCGTGACCAGGCGCTCGGCGCGGACCGCACCCGTGGCGCGCACGCTGAGCACCAGGTCGCCGCGCCGCACCAGCGCGCCCACGACGGGAAGGGCGACAGTGCTGTCGGGCCGGGCGTCGGTGGCGCGTGTGGCAGAGGCATCGCCGGTGCCCGCGCCTTCGTTGCGGTCGCGGCAGCCAGACACGAGCGCGGCTTGCAGCCCGAGCACGATGATGAGCAGCGCGCGCTCCGCCCAGTCCCATCCCCGCGGCGAGCACCGCCGCGCACGTTCGGTTTGACGGCCGAAGTTGGACAGGTCGCCGACGCCCACCAACAACCAGGCGCGGGAACTCGGCGCGCGGAACTGACTCACGAGACCCTCGTGCGCCGCTACGCGGACAGCGCTGATGAAGTGCTCCACACGGCGGAAGCCGAGCGCGGCACAGCGCTCGACCAGCTTTCGTCGAGTCACGCCCGCCGCCGCGGCGAGGTGGGCAGGCCGCCGGATGGCCCACGGGCTGCGGCAGACTTCCGTAACCAGATCACTCACCTCCCGGAGTGGCGGCAACCGCTTCAGCACGCTCGCCACCAGATCCTCGGCCGTCGGGCCGCCCAGGTAGCCCGCGAGAGCGCAAACGGCCGAGGCGTACCCGTCGCGGCGGGCCGCAGCGTCGCACTCAACCACGCGAACCGCCCGATGCGCGACTATCGAAAGCCAGGCGGCGTCCACGAAACCCGGGCCGACCACCGCGAACAGCTCGGCCCGCGGCATGAACGTGCCCAGCTCGCTGCAGCGGAACCCAGCCGGCAGCTCGACCGCGTCAACGACTACCGCATCTCCGGCCCGGACGCGGCTCGGCTCCGGAATCCCCTCCCAATGCACCACCTGCGAGTGCCGATCGCACGCGCGCCGCAGGGCGGCCACGAGTCCGGACTTCCCTGCGGCAACGACGTGTACAGTCATGCCCACGCCTCCATTCTTGGAATGGCCGCCATTCGACGTGCGCCGAGCGACTGGCGGCAGACTCGTCGGAACCTCCGCCGCGCGCATCGGGCCGTACCGTACCGCCACACCCCGGTTCGTACCCCCTCACCAGCCCGAAACGCCCCTTCCGCCCCGAGTCCACGGCGGCGATCAACCTTCGTGCGGACAGCAGCGTCGATTCAGTTCACGCCGACGGCCGAGGGCCGGGGCTCGGCAGGGACCGGCTCCACAGTACCGAGCCAGACCAGCAGTGGAAAGGACTGAAATCCCTTCAGTGGCCCCGCGAGCCCGCTATGCCGAGCGCTCGCGCTGTGCCCTGGTGTGGAGACCCTGAAACCCCTTCAGTCTTGCGGCACGCCCCCCACCGAGCATCTTCTTCTCTGCCCGAACCACATCGCCTGGGGACGGATCCCCAGGAAGACCCCACCGCGGCACGCTGCAACGGTCCCCCAGGGACGGAGGAGCCCGAGCGTGAGACCGGAAGCAGCGTCCGACACCGCCAGGCCGCGCCTCATCCTGGTGGACGATCACCGGATGATCGTCGACGGACTGCGCTCCACCCTACGCGCGACCTACGACATCGTCGGCGTCGCTTTCGGGGGCAAAGAACTGCTCGCCCTTCTCAAGACCCGCTCCGCCGACTGTCTCCTCCTCGACCTCCAGCTCCCCGACCGCCTCGGCCTCGACCTCATCCCCGATGTGCTCGCGCTGCGCCCCGAGATGCGTATCCTGGTCGTGACGATGTTCCTCGACCGCTGCATCGCCGACGCCGCGCTGGCCGCCGGCGCCCACGGCTTCATCCCCAAGGACGCCGACCGGAAGGAGTTGAAGCGCGCCATCGCCGATGTGCTCGCCGGTGAGCGGCACGTCTCCCCGCGCGTGCCCCGGACGAGCAACCGGCGCACCAGCCTCGAGGCGCTCCACCCCGCGCTCCAGCGCCTGACGCCGCACCAGCAGACAGTGTTCCGGCTTCTCGGGGACGGGAAGAGCGAGACGGAGATCGCCCACAGCCTGGGCGTGGGGCCCTCGATCGTCACGTTCCATAAGCAGAGAATCCAGAAGACCCCGGGCCTGGATACCAGGGCGTCGCTGGTGCGCTTCGCTGTGCTGGTGCGGGGGTGCTTGGGAGAGGACAGCGCGACGGACCGCCGCTAGACGGGGCCCGGCGTGGCGGCGACGGCCTCCTCGATGGGCTCGGCGACGAGGCGCGAGACCTCGCCGCCGCGGCGCCGGGGTAGGCGGTGCGGACGGTGAGGACGGGGAGGCGGCCTGCGAGCATCGCAGCCCGCACGTCGCCCCCCGAAGCCCTCGTTCAACGAGTACGGCCCTGTCATCGCCTGTGCGCTGGCGCAAAGCGAACGACCATCAGGGCGCTATGCCTGAAGCCCTCGGTCGCCGCCAGGCTCAGATAGGTGCCTGCCTGAGCTGCGCGGCGCCGCAACACGGGGCCGTCGTGCTCGTAGCTTGCGACGAGAGCCAATCCGCTCACTGGATCCGCCCTGTACACATCGGTCACCACGCGGCGGGTAGGCAACAGGGTCTGGTGCAGAAGCGTGCCGTCGTCGAGTTCGAGAATCGCCGCAGCGCGGGCGTGGGGGACCGGCGCCAAGAAGCTGGACGCCCGCTCGGAAACCTGCGCCCGCAGTGCCGACTCCGCGGAGGGCAGGAAGTCGTTGGGTCGATGGACCTGAATCTCCAACTGCCCGCTTCTCGAGTACCGCTCGATGAGGTACGGCGCGACTTGCGCGTACCAGATCCCGCCGTTGCGCGCGGGGGCCAGCTCTCCCCCCTCGATGATGCTCTGCGCCGCTGGAACCACGGCTTGCACTAGTTGCCCGAAGGACCGCTGGTGAAGGCCATCAAGCGAGAAGACGTGGATCGCCTTCCCTTCGGCCCCTGCCACCCGCAACGCGCCGGCGACGTACAACTCGTCCCCGAGGGCCAACATCGAGGTGGCGTGCAGGAAGCCGGGAAGACTCGCCGTCCGCACCAGACGAGAATCCCGGTCAAAGCGCGTGAGCCTCAGTGCACGCAGATCGAGGACAACGACGTCCCCGGAGTCGAGTGCCGCCAGCAGGTAAGGAAGACGGAACTCGCCTGGACCATCTCCGGACCGCCCGATGGACCTGACCACTCGCCCTCGGCGATCCAGCACGAGGATCCTCTGCCCTGCGACGTCGACCGCCAGAATTCGGCCGGCACCGTCCATCGCGACGTCGGTGATGGTGGGCAAGGCGCCGGTGGTATCGAGAGCCGCAGTCTCACGAATCATCAGGGTGTCGAATCGGCCGGGCGTGCCGGCGACCGGCCGGAGGTTCGGGGTCTGGATCAGCCGCGCCTGTCCCGTGAGCGGGCCGGGGTGAGCGAGGCACGCCAACAGGCTCAGCGCCGCAGCAGAACGACGCCACCGTGCCATCTCATTCACGTTGGGCGCCGGCCGGCCAAGGACTGGTCTCGATCCTGGCCACGTTGCCGAGCGGGAGGACCAGCGGCGGCCGCCTCAGACAGGCATCGACAGCAACGTAGAGATCGCCCGAAACAGCCAGCAACGCCATGGACTGAGCGCCGCCGGAGGACGCCGCGGCGTCCTCCTCCTCCTCCTGCTCATTGCAGTTGTAGTACATGCAAGCCCCTCCCTGGGTCTCGCAGAGGCACCCGGCGAACCCAGGGCCACACATCCAACCACCGCCACCGTAGATCCAGTAACAGGAGCCATTGCAGCCCCCACCACAGACGCCCTGTGCGGCAGCGGAGGAGACTCCGGCAACGAGCACCACGACAAGCACCGTGAGCAGTCTCATGCTTCCCTCCTTGAGGTGCGTTCCTCGCTAGCGGGCCGACGGACTGGGCAGAATGGAGCGGGACACGAGGCGCCTCTGCCGAACCACAGGCACGACACGCCCGCAAGGTCCCGAACGCCGAGCGCTCCGAAGTTGGGTGTGTGGAGAGGTGGCACAAGGGTACGAAACGGCGCTGGGGGGTACGAAACGCGTCGCGCTTCGTCCGACGCTTGATGCGGCCACCATCGACTTGCAGGGCGGCACCTGCCCGAGCACACGGGCGAGGCTCCTCGGATGCTCGGGACGTGACGTGCTGGGGTGCGAATGTGCTCTCCGTGAAGGGGCCAGGCGGGAGGGCTTGGTGCTCCCCGCCAGGGACCAGTGGGATTCGCCATCGAACAAACGCGCACCCAAGGCTCCACTGTGCCACCGCGCAACGGGAGCACTTCCGCAGATCGACCAGGCCGACGACCGAGGCAGAGCCGGCGTCCACGCGGCTCGGCTGCGGAAGCCCTTCCCATCCGCCGAGCACGTTTGGCCGTACCGTACCCCTGAAGGCCGTTTCGTACTCCGAGAGCAACCCGAAACGAGCCTTTCGCCCCGAGAACAGCGCCGCAGTCACCACAGCCACCAACAGCGACAGTATCGATTCAGACCAGGCGGACGGCCGACGACCCAGCAGGAGCCGTATCCATAGGGTCGAGCCATGCAGGTGGGGGATGGGGGAAGAATTGCGTTCAGTAACCCCGACGCCCCCCAATGCCCAGCGGTCACGACGAGCCTGGCGCCGCAGGCCCCAATTCCGTTCAGGCATGCGGCACTACGGCAGTGCCGAGGCGGATCGTGGCTAGGCCGCCGGGGGTGAGGCCGAGGGCGCGCAGCCGTTCGGGGCTGAGGTCGATGCGGATCTCGTCTTCGGGGGCGCCGACGATGGCCACGCTCGCAACCCCGGCGAGCTGCTCCAGTCGCCTGGCGTGGACGTCGCGCGCGGTGCGGGCGGCGGCGCGCAGGTCGCCGGGCCCCGACACGGCGAGGATGGCGATGGGCCGTTCGCCGGGATCGCTGGTGAGGAGCGTGGGCCGCGCGGCTTCCTGCGGCAGGCGGGCGCGAGCGTTGTCGAGGCGCTCGCGCACGGCGAGGACGGTGGCGGGCATCGCGGTGCCCCACGCGAACCGCAGCGTGGTGGTGGCACCGCCGTTGCGGCTCACCGAGCGCAGCTCCACGCGGCCCGGCGTGGCAGCGACGGCCTCCTCGATGGGCTCGGCGACGAGGCGCGAGACCTCGGCGGCCGCGGCGCCCGGGTAGGCGGTGCGGACGGTGAGGACGGGGAGCGCGACGTCGGGGAGAAGGGCGACGGGCAGACGCCCCAGCGACACGCTGCCCAGGAGGACGAGGGCGAGCGTGGCGGCCACGGTCGTGACCGGGCGGCGGAGACTGAGGTCAGCGAGGGTCATTTGTACTCAATGCCTGAACAGCCGATACATCCGCACCTGCGGAACGTCCAAGTCGGTGAGCCAGACCCCCATCAGGTAGTCCGCCCCGATATCGGTCAAGCGCCCGCCCCTGGGTACCTCGACCACGCCGAGCATACGGCCATCGGGGTTGAACACGGTCCAGCGTCCCGTCCTGTCTACGCGGCCACTGCCGCCGTATTCGGCGACCCAGACGTTGCCAAGCGCATCCACCGCCACCGTTCCGTAGGCCGGCATCGTCTCCGGGAACTCGAGATCGTCTACAATCCGCCTGTCCCACGAGCCCGGGGCCGATCCCTCTACGAACTCCGCCTTGAACGCCTCGATGTCACGGCTCGTGACCGGCCGATTCGGAACCGGCCGGCGTATGATGCGCTCGAGGCGGCCCGCGGAGTCGAAGACCTGGATATCGTAGGTTTCACTGGACGCGTAGTACAGACGGTTTCCAGAGACGTTGGTGGAAGCCCGCCGCCCAAATGGAGCATCGGTAACCATGCTCGCGCCCATGCCGGGCCCAATCGAAGACGATTCCGAATAGCTCTCCCCTAACAAGAACACGCCGAGAGAATCCAACACCGCGCCGTTCGGTGAGTATCGCCGGTATACGAGCTGAGTTCTCTCTCGTCTCAGTCCCGCCCCACCACCATCGAACACGAGCTGCGCCGCCAGAATCCGGCCGTCCGCGAACACCCACAGTGCAAATGGGCGGGAAAGCGGATCTCGGCCCAGCGTGAGCGTCCTCCCCAGCTCACCCGAGATCGAGAACACCGATACGCGGCTTAGGCCGAAGTCAAAGACCACGAGCGAGTCCCTGGCGAGCCAGACGCTCTCAATCCGGTTGAACTCCCCAGGGCCGAATCCGTCGCGACCGACCGAGTAGAGGTAGGTGCCTGAGGAATCGAAGTACCTCAGTTCGCTGGTACCGCCGTTCGCAACGAGGATCCGACGATCCGGCAGGAGCAAGGCTGTCTGCACGCGATGCAGCAAGTACTCCTGCGGACCATCCGCCCTACCGATCGAAACCACCGGCTCCTCTGAAAGCGACCAGCCTTCACCGGCGCCCCAGGCGCCTTCGAGGCTTTCGACGATTTCTATCCCGCCGCTGTCGTGTACGACCACTCCGACGTCATTGCGTCCTCCCGCGCAACTGGAGAGCGATGCCGGAAGCATCGCGAGGCACGCACCAAGCGCGAATCGACAAGTCATCGCACGGCAACCTGTCCGGTCGTTCAAAGAGGGCGATTGTATGAGACCGCGTACACCCAACCTCAGCCTCGGCGTAGTCGCATCACGCGCAGACCCAACTGCGGCGACCAGAGCCGCCTGGCACCTCAGGCAGCTCCGAAGATCGCAAGACTTACCCCGTAACTCTTGATGGCTGATCGAGCTGCTACCATGGCGACTGTCTACCTTCCCGTAGTGGGGAAGCCAGGCAGTGCATAGACGGCAATGGCCGGGAAGGGATCAAAGACGATGGCATATAGTAGCGAATCATCGGGACTGACTTCGATGTTGCCGATCGCTCGATCAAGTTGGATCTCCGTAACGAATTCACCGGCCCACGAGTAGACATGGACGATGTGCGGCTCGTTGTGTGCGAGGAGCTCCCTGGGTCGACATCCACAGAACGCCACGTACACGTAGCGCTGCGATGCTGTGACCATGTAACGGTGCGCGTAAATGAGCGGTTCGTCGGGTGGGTTCCCTAGCCGGGCTGCACCTCCAGGATACGCTCCAACGGCTGGCGCGGGAACGGTTCGCGGACCCATCGCGGAGACGACTGCACCGGTTGACAAGTTGATCATGTCAACCTGCGCGGCGTGCCAATACACCAGCGCGGCGAAGCTCAGATCCGGTCGTAGCACAAGGTGATACTCATTGGCCTCCTTCAGCATTACCGGATCAGCGTAATCAGCCGCCGAGTAGGGGGGAGACCCGTGCACTCTCGTCAAGATCTCTGCCCCCGTGGAATCCGCCAGGAGAAGCCCTCCCGACCTGAACCTCCCCCCAAGCACCGCGCCCTTCGGGGTGAACCAGACCCCCGTAACAGCACCATCGGCGTTCCAGAGGTTCACACGGAGTGAGCGCACGAAGGTGCCGGTCCCAGGCGCACGATTCAGCGCGAACTGACTCATACGGGACTCGGTGTCGTCAAGAACCCAGATCTTGGTGGAATCGCTCGCGTCCACGAAGATGCCCCACAGCGCCCGGACTTCCCCGGGCCCCCCTCCATTGCGGCCGAAACGCATTGCGAGGGAACGCGAACTCATGTCGAATACGGCAACACGGTATTCGTGGACAATGTCTCCGACGACCATGGTCTCCCCGATCAACTCCAGGTATGCGGGGTAGGCCAAATCAAGGGAAGCACCAACGAAGCCGATCGGGGAAAGAGCGGCTTGAGAAGCGCGGCTCGCGTGCGACCCTCGGTCGGAGCACCCAAACAAGAACGAGAGGGCGATCGCCCCGAGAACGAAGCGGCGCAGTACCGATCGCATGTCATCCCCCCTGTGAAGTGACCCAGGTGCTGGCTGGAAAGGTCAATTCGTGCCAATCCAGTTGCACCGTTGACCCGGCCCCTGGAAGAGAGGCCGGAAGATCTCGATGTGACGCCCCAGGTCGCCTCGCCGATCTGGGTAGCCAAGCCGCACCAAGCTCCCGTCTCTCGCGAGACGCAGTGCCGTCGTGGCCGTGCCTCGCCAACGCCACGCCGCGAGCTGTTCGCCGTTCGAGGAATACACGATGAGCGCCTCAGCGGGCGGCCCATCCCGCTCATCACCCGGCACACCGAGCAACGTCGCCACGTAGAAGCGGCGTTGGTCGTCCACCGCGAAAGCTCGGGTGCTCTGCGGGAAGGTGACTTCGCCCGTGCCCACGACCAACCCACGCTCGGTGACCCTGCCGTGCACCTCGCGCGGAGCCACCAGAGGTCTGTACCGGCGCAACTGAACCGTCCGCACGGGCACGCGAGCAGGGGCCGACAGCGAGTAGACCTCGATGACGCCGCGGCCGTTCCGAAGCACGAAGAGCGTGTCGCCGACCAGCGCGATGTCACCCGCCTGCAGGATGAAGCGAAGCAGGAGGTCATCCGGTTCGGGGGTGCGTTCCGGCGCTCCCCATCCCCCCCCGGCTGGCGAGCCGTCGGGCATGAGCGCGCTGACCAGCGGGATCGTGTCGAAGACGTTCTTCGGGACGTAGTAGCCGAGCACCGGGGTCGAAAGCCAGTAGTCGAGCAGCCTCCCGTCCGCCAGCGCGCGGACCGGACCGATCGGACCGTGACTCGCCACCCCTCCTCCCAGCGGCACGTCAGCCAGCAGCCGCCCGTCGAAGGCGTACCGCAACAGTCGGCGCCGCCCCCCGTCCAGGACACTGACCACGGAGTCGGAGCCGATGGCAACGGCCCTGGGGCTCAGCAGTTCGCCGGGGCCACGGCCAGGCTCGCCCAAGACGCCCCTCTTCCGCATTCCGTCGTCGAGCACGCGGACGACTGTGTCCATCCAGTCAGTCACCACGATGGTACACCCCAGAACATCCAGGGCCGGACCGAACTGACCGAGGCTGTCGGTACCTTCGGGAGCGATGACGTGGGACGGCTGCACCCACCGTTCGGGCGGTTCCTCCGTCTGACGGCAGGCAACAAGGGCAGTCACCACGAGGACCGACGCGACAATCCGCTGCCGCGTCTCCGCATAGCGCATCACAAGTGGAGGCTGAAGTCGGCGAGGGTCGTCGGTCCCGGCACGCACTACCGAGCCTCCGGCGGCGACATACGGTAGCGCACCAGATCGTAGAAGCCCTCCTCCGTGTGCTCCGACACCCAGACGCGATTCCCCAGCACCGCGACCAACCTGGCGGATGGAGCAAGACCGATTCTGCCGAGGTAGCCACCGCGCTCGTCGAACACGTCATACGCATTGTGCTCCGACCAAAACACTGTCGGGCGCCTGACGGTGGCTACACCAGCCGCTCGTGTGCCCTTGGTGTAGAGGTCCACCCAGATGCGCCCCTCCGCATCGGCAAAGAGGTCGCGGAAGATGGGCTTCTCCCGAGGGATGGTCACGCGCCGTTCGGGCGGCGCGATGGCATTGGCCCCTCGTACCAGTTCTTCCCACTCCTCGCGCTCGCCACTCTCAAGAGGAATGGGTGTCGCGTCTCTCACGATCGTGAAAGGGCGCCCCGCCGCCGGAACGACGTCGATGCGATAGCGGGACGTGTGGGCTGTCGCGATGCCGCCACGCGGCAGAAGCGCGAAGACCGTGGTCGATGGGAAAGCCCAGCGCACTCCGAACGAAGGGCCCGCGGTCGCAACGCCGCCCTCTTCCTCCGGCGGCACGCTGATGGAATCCACAATCGCGCCGTTCAGCCGATGGCGAACGTAGAGCGACCGGACGCCGCCAGCAGCCTGGCCGGCGGTCACCACTCTCGCTCGCACCCCGATCGTACCGTCGCTGAACGCCGCAAAGAACTTGTGCCAGAAGTTCCCGCCTGACACCCGAAACGAGGACCGATAGCCCCCTGTGGTGTCGAACAGCGACGCCCTGCCATTTCGCTTGTCGTAGACGACCAGTACGCTGTCACCGATGACCGCCATACCATCGACCGATTGGTACTCCCCAGGCCCAGCACCCGTTCGGCCGACCGTTCCTCGGAAGTGCCCCGCTGCGTCGTACCTTCTGATCTGCACGGCTGACCCGTCATACGCGGCGACAAACACGCTGCCGGAATGCGTCGCCGCAGTCTTGCTGATGGCGACAAACTCATACTCCGGTCCTTCTTGGTCCGTGCCGATGGCCAGCTCGCGAACCAGCGTGATTCCCCCGCTGCCCGTCGCCGTGCGCGGCGCCTGTTGGCAGGCGAGCGGGCGCGGTGGGGCCACCGCGAAGATAAGGACCATCGCCACCGCCAGCGTGAGAACCGCCGGTTGTGCGCCCGTTGGCCATTGCCGGCGCTTGTGAGGTGGCGCCCGGTGTACGACATTGCATGACATGAAGACCGCCGCCCTGACCATTCGCTTGGATCGCGAACTCGCACGCCAGCTCAAGCGCGCCGCAGCCAGTACCGGCCGGAGCCGAAGCGACCTGGTGCGCGACGCCCTGCGTCGCCAGTTGGCGCTCGCCCAGTTTGAGGAACTCCGGCGCCGCGTCGTGCCCTTCGCCGAGGCTCGTGGCTTCCTCACCGACGAGGACATCTTCCGCGTCGTGTCGTGAGGGTCTTCCTCGATACGAACGTCCTCGTCAGCGCCGTGGCGACGCACGGCCTCTGTGCCGAGGTGCTCCACGTGGTGCTGGCGGAGCACGATCTCATTCTGGGGGAACGGGTGCTGGGTGAACTCCGCAAGGTCCTGCGGCAGAAGATCGGCTTGGACGCAGGGGCAATCGAGCACGTGGAGGCCTTTCTGCGACGCCAGGGTCACGTCGTGCGGAGCAAGCACCCGCCGTCCCTGGCCGTACGCGACGCCGACGATAGCCTGGTGTTGGCGGAGGCGATCGAGGCTGGCGTCGATGTCGTGGTCACCGGCGACAACGATGTCCTCAGTGTGGCGGGCCAGGCCCCGTTCCCGATTGTCACGCCCCGCGGCTTCTGGAATCTCCTCCGGAGCGAGCGCCGCGACTAGGCGTTCAGCTAGCGGATTCGCGCATAGGCTGCACTGCGCGAACGAGAACTGTCCAATCACACCCACCGGGTAGCGCCTTTCCCGGCGAGCCGGTAGCCCGCGCGCAGTGGGATCTTCATGCACTTGTTAGACGGCGCATCGGTGCATCGCGATCCTGCGATTCCTGTGTCGTCTCCGCCGTGGTCCCTCGGGCCAATACTACCCGAGCTCGTTCAGCACTGTCGCGCGGATTTGCCGCTGGAGGGCGCCGAGGCACTGGGCCGCCTGCCACTGGCGCTCAGGCGCCGCTCCTCTTTCGGCAGCCGCTCGAATCGATCAGAGCGGTCCCCCGCGTGCCGATCAGGCCGCCGCGCCTCACTGTCACAGGCTCGGCAACTTGAAGACTAGTATCGACGCGTCACTGGGCGGCGCCATGTACAGCCGTCGCCGCGACTGGTCCACCACGAAGAACCCGGTGTTCGGCAGGCCCGGGAAGATGACGCGGCGCCGAACGGCGCCGTCGTCCGCACGGAGCACGAGGAGGAGCCCATCATTCTCGTCCGCGGTGTTGAGCAGCAGCCACAAGTCGCCACCCACCACGGCGGCGTCGGTCACGTACTGAAGCGAATGCACGCGGGACGGGTTCTGCTCCTCGATGTTCTTGCGGATGAACGTCTCCCGCGCCGAGCGCAGCGCAGGCTGGTCCAGCGTGCGGGTCCAAAGGAGGCGTCCGGCGGCGTCGTAGCGGCGCACCTGGGGCTCGGCGAGGAAGGCGAGATAGAGCGAGTGGTCTGGCGCCCAGGCGAGCGTTGCTCGGTTCCGGAACGCGTCGGGGACGCGGCCGTCCCGGATCTCGGACTTCAGGGCTGCGAAGTCGTAGAGCGCTACCTGTGGGACGATCGGCTCGCCGAACTTGACGACGCGCGTGCCGGCGGCATCGAACACCAGAATCATCGCAGTGTCGAGGCCGTCGATCGTGGCGGCGAGCGAACCGTCGTCCCGGAAGTCGCGGCCGCCGCCAAGGCCGGGTACGTCCAGACGGTAGCTTCGGGCCAGCCCCCCAGCGCGGTCGAACACCTGCACCCGATTGCCAGCGGCGTCGAGCACCCACACCGAGTCCGCGCCGGCGCGCACGACATAGGGCATCTCGAACTCGCCGGGACCCGACCCTTGTCTGCCAATAGTCCGACGGACCAGCCCGTCGGGACCGACCACCAGGACGTGCTTGTAGCTGTAGTCAGCCACGTAAAGATCCCCGTCCGGTGAGAGCGCCAAGTCGTACACGCCGCCGATTAGCTCGGAGGCTGTGGTGACCAGCGTATCCATGGGGACGAGCGTCGCGGACTCGTCGGCGCTCGGTACCGCACAGGCGGCGATCGCCGTGACGATCAGGACCGTCGCTCCGGGCGCTCGGAGCAGGCGAGGCAGCTTCGCACGTGCTCGGCGCTGTTGCATCGGAGATCCTCGTGAACTGTTGGCTTCTCTAGCGCCGTCTAACTCGTAAACTGATCGCGCGCGTGGGGCGGCGTGTCGCCACCGACACCCGCCCGGCCGCACGCCCCGTTCCGTCACCGTCCCGCCACCGGAACGTCCACCGCTATCGCCCGCGACGTGTGCGTCGGGCCCACCACCAGCAGGCCGACGAGCACCCCGACGAGGCGCCCGGGTGGCGCGCCTGCCACGAAGGAGCGCGGGAGGGTCACCTGCACGCCACTGCCCGCGCGCTGGATCGGCACCACGATAGCGGCGCGGCCCGCGGCCGCTGGGAAGAAGGTGACGAGCGATCCGGCATTGGGCGCGCCGCTCAGGCCGCCGACCTCCAGTGCCAGGCTATCCGAGGTGCCGCCAGCCGCGCTCGCGACAGCACGGAGCGTGAGGCCCGCCCCCGACACGGGGAAACTCCCCCGCGCCGCCTCGACCTCGCCCCACGCGGGCGACCGCTCCGCCGGCGAGGGCGCCGCCGCCGGGCGCGCGACCGTCCTCGGCACGATTCGAACCGGCGCGGTCACCGTCCGCTGCTGCCGAATGCAGGACGTCGAGCAGAGCAGCCACGTCAATTCCCCCTGTAGCTGAGCGTTCCCGGCCCGTGCGGAGGCCGCGACGGTGAACGGCGTGAGCACGTAGACGGTGCCACGGAGGATGTGCGTGACGTCCGCGCCAGCCACGTGGCGTTCGGGGAACGGCCACGCGACTGCGCCGGCGCCGATGCCTGCCGGCGTGATCCACGCGAGCGTGGTCGGGAGTCCGGTCGTGCCGGGGTTTAGCCAATCGATGTACCAGCCGTCGGGCACGTCGAGCCGCACCGCAACCCGAAACGCGCCGCCGGGCTGTACGGTACCGAACTCCGGCACCGCCGTGACCCGTGCTTCCGGGACCTGCGCGCTGGCCGCGTGCAGCGCCGCGACGACCAGGGCGCCCGCGAGAACGGCGCTGCGCCTCACGGCGACGGGGCAGCCGCGAGCGCCCGCCGAAGCGTCCCCATCAAGCGGTCGCCGTGCAGCCCCTCCTCGTCCACCGCCACGATCCTCCCGTCCCTGCCCACCAGGATCACGCGCGGCAGATACGCGATCTCCAGGCGCCGCATCTGCGCGTCGTCGAGCCCGCCGGGGACGTAGGCGTGCCGCCAGGGCATCCGCCATTCGCCGGCGCGGAACCGGCGGACGTCGGCCGGGGTGTTATCGAGGGAGATGCTGACGATCTCCAGCCCCTGCGCGGCGAGGCTGTCGTGCGCCGCGTGGAGGTACGGCATGTCGCGGATGCACGGCCCGCACCACGTCGCCCAGAACTCGAGGAGGTAGACCTTGCCGGCGAACGTCTCCGGCGCGTAGGTAACCGCGGTGTCGTCGAGCGCCGTCACGCGGAACGCCGGAGCCTGTGCACCCTCCCGCCACACGCGGTTGGGCGCCGATCGAGCCCGGACCAAGGCGGCGAGAGAGGAGTACGGGTGTTCGGTGAGGAGCCGCGAGATGTACTGGCTCCGCAGCGTCATGTCGTTGAGGCTCCGCCGGGCGATGCCCATCGCACCATAGAGTGCCATCGTCTGCACCATGGAGTCCGGCTGCTCGGCCACGACGCGGTCGAGATACCCGAGGCTCGCCCGGCTCGCCGCCGTGTCCGTCTGGTCGCCCGTCTTGCCGGCGGCGGCGGTGAAGGCTACCTCAATCATCCACGGGGTCCGGCCGGGGTCCGTCCAAAGTGGCGAAGAGGGAGGCACCTCACGGATGATCTGCTGCGCCACGGGGCGCCCGATCGCCGCGTCGAATTGGGCGGCGTCCAGCAACTGGAGAAGGAGCAACTGGCGCCGCATCGGATCGCGTTCTCGAGCCAGTACGGCCGTCCGTCGCGCGACGATGGGCGTCCAGTCAAACCGCAGCGAATCGCCGCGCTGGTGCGCGAGCCGGGAGGCGTCAAGGTACTCGGTACGTTGCCGGTTCCATTCTTCGGACAGCGCGTAGAACCGACCCGCCGGGGACGTGGGATCGCGGAACACGATGGACAGCGTGCTGGGGCGCCGGTCGAGCCGGGCCGGGTCGAGAGCGATCGTCGCCCGGCCGTTGCGCGTCCGAATCACCGCGCGGTAGCCGAGACGGTCCGCACGGACGAACCACTCGGCCAGTGGACCGTCGATGCCGCGTCCGCTGCTCCCCGCAGCATCAAGACCGATGAGTTGGTAGGCGACCGTGTCGGCGGCCGCCTCCATCTCGAGGGTGTACCGCCCATCCGGCTGTCTGACGAGCGGCCGCGCCGTGGCGGAACTGAAGTTGTTCCAGTCACCGACGGCCGCGACCTGCTCCAGCGTGTCGGTGTAGGCGTAGCGTGGGAGGCGCACGTCCACTGCGATCGTCGCCGGCCCTTCGACCAGCAGGGGGAACTTGGCGGAGGCGTGACCCACTCCCGTGAACATCAGGTGGAACAGCCCCCGGCTCGCCGTGGCAATGGCGAAGCGTCCGTCCCGATCCACCGCCACCCGGGCCATCTGATGCGGCCGGTACGGCGGATAGAGGTGGACGTCGGCGAGCTTCATCGGCGCGCCGTCGGCGCCGAGGAGCGTGCCGGCGATGACCGTGACGGCGGGCCGCTGGGCACGGGCGGCGGCGGGGAGCGCGGTGCAGAGCACCAGGAGCGACACGGTGGCGACGAGCGAGCGGGTACGCATAGCGGCTCCGCGCAACGGAGATGGACGGGAAGCGCCGAACACGTTCGCTACGCTAGCATCCGGAGCGGCGGGGCGAAAGACTGAACAAAGTTCAGTATCGCGATGCGGCCTTGGCGGTGTGAGTCCCTACCGCGCCGGCGACCTCCGCACCCGGTACATCCGCACCCAGGGCTCACCCTCAGGCGTCTCGCCGCTGGCCAGCAGGTAGTCGGAACCGATCTCGCGGACACTCAGCGCCACCGGGATTGAGACATCCCCCAAGCCTCGGTCATCGGGCCCGAAGACGCGCAGCGTCGTCACGCTGTCGCCTGGAGCGGAAAGGACCACCCAGAGATTGTCCGCGGGGTCCGTCAGGATGTCGTTGCACGGCAGCGCGTTCGCTGGTGGCGGAAGTCGCAGCAGCCGCTGGCGCATGGTATCGCGAACGTCGCCAGCCGGCATGTACGCCAACAGGGCGTCGGTCGCTCGCTCCAAGTCTCCGCGGGACGGGGTGTGCGGCGGAACGCGCAGCGGGATCGAACCCAGTCGCGCGCCCGCCAGACTGAACGCGCCCACCGCGCCGGAGTCAAGCGGACAAACCAAGACCCGCCGTCGCGTCACGGCAATACTGGCGTGGCTGCCGCCCGGGGGCGGAAACCACCCGCGCCCGACCTGCGCGATCTCGTACGCCGGTACGCTGCCCAGTTGGTGCGTGACCACGCCCTGAGCATCGACGATCAGCAGCGGCGCCGTCGCATGCCATCGTTCGACGCCCTCGGGAGGCTGCGTCGCCTGACCGCTCAACGCCGCGAACACGCCTTCGCGCGAACACGCCACCTGGGCCGGCATGGCGGGCACGTGGAACTGCCGAACGAAGTGTCCGGATGCCGAGAACACCGAGATGCGGCGCGGGAAGACGTCGAAGGCGAACAGGGAATCCTGCATGCACTGCTTCACCCATCCCACCATCCGGAACTCGCCGGGTCCCTCCCCCTGCCGACCGACCGTCGCCGTGAGGCGTCCCTGACCATCGAAGAACTTCAGGGCATTCGCGCTCTGGTCGCCGATCACGATGGTGCCGTCGCGCAGCCGAGTAGCGCCCGCGACGACGCCGAACACCGGAGCCCCGTCCCGCGTCGCGCCCGCGATCGTGCGCACAGGCTGGGGGTCGATGGCGATGGACTGGGCCCGCGCCGGGACGACGCGGCCCGGAACCAAGGCCCATACGAGACCGCACACACCGATCGAGACGGTGGGGAGCCTCACGCGTACCTCCACAGGGGGTTCAGAACGCCAGTTCCACGACGATCACGCGCGGAATACCCGCGGCATCGACCGAGCTGATTCGACCAGCACCCAGTAGCGACCACGCGCGTCCATCCGCACGGCGTTGGGTGGCCCGGTCAGGCTGCCTGCCCCGTCGCCGGTGCCGAGGGTAACCAGGGTGCGGACAGCGACGACACAGGTGGTGCAGCTTGGCTCATCGGGAACGCGAACGGATGCGGCGGTCTGCGCGACCGTCGGCGTCGCGCCACAGAAGAGCGTTGCCAGTGCCAACGCGGCACTGCTGAAGGACAGCTTCACTCGGAATGCCATGTGTCGCCCCGAGTGGAAAGCCGGCGTGCAGCGGTGCGGAGTCATCGCCCTGTCGCAGCCTCCGTCAAGCCACGCGGGTCATTCAGTTCTGGCGGGCGGGCGTGAACCGAACAACCATCACGGCGCCGGACCGGGACCCGTCGCGCGCCACCAAGCTCACATAGGTGCCCCGCTGCGCACCCCGCCGCCGCAGCACGGGGCCGGCGTGCTGGTAGCTGGCGACGAGATTCAGCGCGCCCGTTGCATCCAGACGGTACAGATCCGTGACGACCTGACGGGTGGGCAACCGCGTCTGAGCCAGCAAGGTGCCGTCGTCAAGTTCGAGAATCGCCGCGGCCCGCGCATGCGCGACCGGCGGCTCGAAGCGAGTCATCCGTTCCGACACCTGCATCCGCAGCGCCAGCTCCGCTGATGGCAAGAAGTCGTTGGGACGCTGAATCTGCAGTTCCAAGTCGCCCGCTCTCGAGTAGCGCTCGATCAAGTACGGAGCGACCTGCGAATACCAGACTCCGCCGCTGCGCGCCGGGGCCAGCTCGCCGCCCTCAACGAGGCTCTGCGCCGCGGGAACGGCTGCCTCCACGAGGCGCCCGAAGGAACGGAGGTGCCGGCCGTCGAGAGAAAACACGTGGATCGCCTTCCCCTCGGCTCCCGTCACGCGCAACGCGCCCGCGATGAAGAGTTCCTCCCCCAAGGCCAGCATGGCAGTGGGATGCAGACTGGGGACGCTCCCGGTGCCCACCAGGCGCAGGTCGCGGTCGAAACGCGTCAGCCGCATCGTGCGCACGTCGAGTACGACGAAACCTCCGCCGTCAAGGACGGCCAGCAGGGACGGCATACGGAACTCTCCCGGGCCATCCCCCGACCGCCCGAGAGATCCGACCAATTGCCCTCGCTGGTCGAGCACGAGGATCCGCTGCCCCGCCAGGTCAACCGCCATGATGCGCCCTGCTCCGTCCATGGCCGCATCCGTGATGGTGGGCACGGCGCCCGCGGAGTCGAGCGCCTCGCTCTCACGAAGCAGCAAGGTGTCGAATCGGCCCGGCGTTCCCGCAACCGGCGGCACGTTCCGCGTGTGGATCACGCTCGCTTGCCCCTTCAGCGCTGCGGGAACCGCGAGACACGACAGGAGGCACAGCGCGGCAGCGACGCGAGGCCAACGCGGGACCTCGTCACGAGTTGCTCCGTCCACCAGCATCGGCATGACCACCTCCGGCAGAGGGTTTCCCGAGCGCGCCACGAACTTCACTCGGTCGGGCGGGTCGGTGGGCTGCAGTAGCTGGCCCCCCACGCGTACCGCTCGAGGTGCACCAGGCCCAGACTGTCGCGGTACAACACGTACGCGCCGGTCGTGTCCATGTGGCGGACGCGGCCGTCACGACGCGGAATCCGAATCAAGCAGCACGATGGCGGTTCCTCCGGCGCTTCACTAAGTTTCGTGAGCATCAATAACACTACCAGGAGCACCTTCGTGGCCACCAAGACCCTCAGCGCCTCCCTCGATCCCGCCATCTACCGCGCGACCCAGCGCGTCGCTGAGGAGGAGCGCCGCCCCCAGAGCGCCGTCGTCGCCGAAGCCCTGCGCCTCTACACCGGCCTCCCCCTGGAGACCCGCCAGGCCGTCCTTGCTCTCGACCGGCAACTGGGCCCAGAGGCAACCGCGAGCAAGCTCGGCGCCGCGGTGCGCGCCGCCGCGCTCGAGGCGCGGCTCGAGGCCCTCGTCGCCCAACTCCCCACCACCGAGCGCTCGGAGGCCCAGATCACCAAGCTCGCTGCCGAGGCCGTTGCCTGGGCGCGCAAGCATCCCCGTGACTGACCCCCGCCCTCGCGCTCTCCTCGACACCAACGTCCTGATCTCGGCGCTGCTCGCCCGGCAAGCGGGGCGCGTGACGCCGCCGCTCCTGTGCCTCGCGTCGGCCGCCCGCGGAGCCTATCAGCTCGTCACCAGCCCACCGCTCATCGCCGAACTGACGCGCGCCCTCGCCTACCCCAAGCTCAAGATCCCGCCCGAGGTCGCGTACGCCTTCGCGGCACACGTCGTGTCGCTCGCCGAGCCGGACGGGCTGGTCTCGATCACCGGACAACTCCACGTCCTGACTCGCGATCCGGCCGACAACGCGGTACTCGAGACGGCGCTCGTGGGCCGAGCCGCGTTCCTCGTCACCGGCAACGCGAAGCACTTCGCGGAGTTCTCCGGCGAGCGCCGGCAACGTGTTCCGCGCCGCGTGCTTGTCCTCAGCCCCCGCGAGTTCCTGAAGACGGGGGCGGCTGCGACCTGACCGAGGCGGACCGCCGCCGCCCACCCCACCGTTCCGGTTTGCTACCGCACCGTGACGCCAGCCTGCCGCAGGCTTCGGCGAACAGAGCGAAAGACGGTGGCGAATTCCGGGAGTTCGACCACCTGCGGCGCCAGCCGAACATCCCAGAGTCTCCCCAAGCGTGCTTCCTTGGCGGCGAATTCGCCCCTCACCGCTGCCAGCGTCACTCCGCGGAACTCCAGCTTGCTCACCACGGCACCGAGAAGATCCGGGAGGCGCACATGGCCGTTGTCCGTCAAGAACCAGAGATCGTACAGGTCACGCGGCTCGTTCCGCGCTCTGTCCAGGAGCGCCACGGTCTTTTCGACGGCCACTTCGTCCAGCGAGTACACGCGGACCCGCACATCGTCCGGCAGATCGCGGTACTCGTCGTACCCCCGGAGGACCGGGCGATCTTCGATGGCCAGCACAACGCGCTCCCGAATGGTGATATCCACCTTGATGGTCTTCCCGGCGCTGCCGGGCAGGGGCCCTTCGTAGGCGAGGTAGAACGTGTGGCTGTTCTCGTGCGACGCGCGATCCACGTGGTCCAGGCGGACCACGATGCCTGATGCCCGGTACGTTTCCGCGAAGGCCGCAGCGAAGCCGCGCTCGATCGCCTCCCAGGGTGTCTCCTCCGTCAAGGTGAAGTCCAGATCCTCGGAGAAGCGGTAGTCTCCGAAATAGCACCGCTTGAGGGCGGTCCCGCCCTTGAATGCCAGCCGAATTCGCAGCGGGCTCCGCGACAGTCCGACCAGTATCCATGCCAGGCAGTAGTCGCGCTCCAGCACGCTCTCCGGAAGCCGCCGGCCGCCGCGCACGGCGAGGCGGTTCGCAAGCAGGGACAGATCCCGCTGCGGAATCACCGCTCAGGTCCCCAACACAGCCAGAAGTTCCTCGCGAGCGACGTTGAGCTGCAGGCGCCATCGGCGCAGGCGCTTCCCCTCAGGCGGCAGGACGGGGTCCAGCCGAACGTAGGTCGCCGTCAGCCCATGCCGCAATCGGTCGAGCACCGGTGCCTCCGCCATCTGGTACGTCTCGAGCAGGTAGCCCAGCCGCCGCACCACGGCGCCGACCCGAATTCGTTTCGCGTATCCGATGAGTCGGTCCATGTTCACGTCCTGACGCCGCGTCCACAGACCCTTGGCGACCTCGGTCACCCCGCCGCAGTACTCGGGCCGCCGGAGTCCATCAACAATGGTCCGCTCCAGATCGCTGACCTTCACCTGCTCCTGCTTGGTGGCCCAGTGTTCGGTGAGGCCGAACAGATCCCTGCGCCGGCAGCGCACGAACCGGAACGGCGTCCCCCCTGCGGTGACCGAGCGCCGAGCCTTCGGTGAGCTGACGGTGACCACGAGTTGGGGCTGGGTCAGCATCCCGTGGATGCCCATCGCCGTGCCGTGAGAGAGATAGTACGCCCCACCGTGGACGATCTCTCTGGCCACCACGAGTGGACTGCCGACGTACTCCCGCTCCATCCCCAACTCGAAGGGGACCAGGATGAAGAGGCCGGGCCTGAGCCGAGCCGCCACGCCGCGGTCCACGAGCTTGCGGACGAAGCTCCGCGCGGAGGCCTCGCCGAGTCCCGTGATCTCCCGAACGTCATCAAGGTGGAAGACCGACGTGCCCCGCCCGTAGAGCGTCGTGACCAGCTTGGCCGCTTGCGGGCCAAGGGTCTTGCTCGGTACACCCTGCACGTGCATTGCGTGCCCCATCACGGCACATAATACTCTTCTAATACACCAATATCAATGCCGTATGCATTGCATAACGGCATAACGTGCATCATCAGTGCACGTAATGCACTATTAACATAACACTCCACCAGCAGACTGCCAGCACACCGCGCGGGACGGGGCATTCGCATCACACCTCCTCATCAGGCATCCCAGCGCCCTCCAAACCGCGATGCTGACGAACGTTGAGCGCCTTCCACCTGAGGCCGGGGTGCTCGCGAACGATGGCCTGCATGGTCAGGTCGCCCGTGATCAGCTCGGGGGCGATCTCTCCCAAGTCGTTCAGCCGTCGCAGGAACTCCAGTTCGGCAGCGCTGAGCGGGAGAAGTGCCGAGAGTCGTTCTCGGCACTCGGCCACGAGCGTGTCGGCCCACGCGGCCACCGTGCCTCGCGCCGGCGCAAGATCGGCGCGCAACAGAGGGACGAGATCCGTCAGCATATCCGTTGGATCGGCCTTCACGTCCTCGGGGGAGACTGTTCGCCAGTCCTTGCGGTTGATGCCGCCGTACACGACGAAGCCGAGGCGCAGCTTCGCCGGGTCCAGCCCCGGCGTCGCCAGAAGCGCGTGCGCGTCGAAGAGGTCGCGGCTCGCGCTTCTGGCCAACAGCGCGGCCATCTTCCCCGCCGCCAACTCGTGCAGGTCCAAAACGCGAACCGGGGCTGCGCGGAGGGAGCCGACCGGGTGGCCGTCGGTGACGACGCACGGCCATAGCGGCGTACGCAACAGGAAGTTGACGTCGATCTCCAGGTTGCCCGGCGAACCTCTCGCCCCGACGTACGCGAGCCGCCACTTGCCGCCGGCGTGCTCCGTGGGCATCCGCCTGACGTTGAGGCCCTCGCGGGAACAGACGGCCCGCACCGCCTGCTCGACCTTCGGACGCTCGGCAAGCATCGTCTCGCGGTCGGCCGCGCCGACGTAGTTCAGATCGATGTCCACCGACAGGCGCGGCACGGCGAAGTGAAAGAGGTTGATCGCGGTGCCGCCCTTGAGGGCGATCCGCGTCTTCAGGAACGGGTGGCTGTTCAATGCATCGAGCAGGGCCATCAGGCGGAATACCTTCTCGAGCGGCTCCGCTCCGAAGCCGGTCGCCGCGACCTCGCGAGCCAGCGCTTCCGGCGTCAGGTTCACGCGAGCTCCTCCCAAGAACGGCCGAGCACGCGCTCCGGCACCACGAGGTTCCAGCGCGGGAGCAGCTTGCCCGGCTCCCGCACGCCCCGTTCGAGATACATGGGGCGAGAGGGTGCGCGCTCGCGCAGCCGGTCGAGATGCCGGTCTTCGACCATCAACTCCTCGCGGTGCTGCTCCAGGTAGAAGCCGACCTTCGCGACGGCGACCGACGAGTCGAGCTTGAAGACGTAGTCGGTGATCGCATCGACGTCGAAGAACTCGACGGACTCCAGCGAGCGCCAGACTTCCTCCCACCCGCCGCTGTGCCGCGGCCGATCGAGGACATCAACGAGGGTGCGCTCCAGGGTCGTCACGCGCACGGGCGCCCCATCACGCACCTTCGTCACGACGCCACCGCCCAAGTCGGGCAGCGCGCGCAGCGACGCCGGGACGGGCGCCGGCACGAACTCCGAGCCGCGGAACACCAGCGGCTTCGTCCGGGTGCGGGTCAGGAACGGAACCCTGCGGGAGAGCGAGTGCGCCTTGCCGTGGAACTGCAACGCGCCGTGATAGGCGACGACGGCGTCCGGGGCGAGATGGCTGGCGAGAACGCACGGGTCGATCACGACGGCATCGGGGGTCTGGCCGCGAGGCACCACGACGTACAAGCCGCGGCGAACATTGAGGAGATTCCCGGCGCGCACGTGCTGCTTGAGGACGGCAAGGCTCGTCGCCGGCTTGCGCGTCGCTCCCTCCCGGTGGGCGGACGCGAAGTCCGCGAATCGGAACACGGGGTGGGCTGCGAAGTAGTCTATTGGCTTCATTGCACTTGCCGGTTATCCCCTCACAGGCAATATATTATACCCCTGTCGGAGATAACCGGCAAGTTCACCATCACGGCCCCTGCACCCCCCGGACCTCGAACCGCGGGAACGGATCGTTGAAGGCGAGCGCCGCGTCGCCGGCACGCGCCGCGAAGATGGGCGGCAGCACCGTCCCCAGCGGCAGCGGCCGGCCCGTGGCGGGATCGAGCAGAAAGCTGTGGAGGGTCGTGAAGGGCACTTGGTCTCTCAGCGCCTCGGGCGTCCGGAAGGCCACCTGAACGAGGAGCCCGCGGCCGGGCAGAAGCACGAACGCGAGAACGGAGTGGGAGCCGTCGGGGCCCGCGCTGAACCGTACCCCGCCATTTCCGTAGTCTTCGATGCGACTGACGTGGAAATCCGTCAGGGTCGTCCGCCAGACAAGCGTGCCGTCCGCTCGATAGGCCCGGACTTCTCCAATTCCCATCGCGTTGCTGGGAGTATAGAACACGAGCCCGCGCTGCCGGTCGCACCGCACCTGGCCCTCGCCGATCTGCGCGTTGAGCAGTGGGTTCGGCGAACGGTACAGCGCACCGAACGAGCGCAGGCGTCGGCCCGAGGAATCGTACAGGTGGAGGATCGGGTCCTGCCCCAGCGCGGTGCCCTGGACCACGAGCAGCGTGTCCAGGAAACACATCGACATGGCGGCGACCTCGACCTGCATTGTCCGCAAGTAGCGGTAGCCCGCGGGGCTCGGGGCGAACACCTGGATGGTGCGCACCCGGTCGCCGACGTAGAGGCGGCCGGCGTCGTCCACGGCCAGCGACACCGGGTAGAAGAACTCCCCCGGCCCGCGCCCCGCTCGGCCGAGGCGCTGCTTGGGCGAGCCGGTCGGGCTGAAGATCCGCAGCTCGCTCTTCTTGTCGTCGAGGACAACGACGTCGCCCGAGGGCAGCAGCGCGACGGCTTTGATGTTGCCGAGGAGGACGGCGTCGCTGTCGGACTCGCTGCCGAACGCGGCCCGCGCCGCCGCCGCGAGCCGGAACGGCACCGCCACCGGGCGCGCCGTCATCGCGATGGTGAACGCCGGCGGCACCGGCGCGACGATGTAGGCAGGATTGGGGTGGACGCCCGGCGCCTGGGCGGGGAGTGCATGAGGCAGCACGCCGAGCATGGCACCAAGCACGAGGGCGCCCAGCGCCACGACGCTGCGGCGGCTACTCACGACGACCCGCCCCGGCGCGTCCCTCACCACTCGCCACGAGATACACGCTCACCTCGCTCTGCTCGTCGGACGGCCCGCCGCGATGCTGCGCCAAGACGGCCACCCTCGGCAGGCGGAAGCTCAGCGCTTGGACCCGGTGCCGGAACACGACGGTCTGGAGGAACTCCCCGCGCGGCGAGAAGACGTCCACCTCGGTGCTGTCCCCAGCCCCGCGGCCGGAGCAGGCCCAGAGGCGGCCCAGCTGGTCCACGGCGAGCACAGAGGAGAGGAACGGCTTGGGACGCCGCAGGATGTCCCTCCTCATGTCCCTCAGCATCTGCGCGGCCGCGGGCGGCGGAGTGAATCCGATGCGCTGGGTCGCGCGATCCATCATCGCCTCGTCCGCCTGCATCTCCGCGGGCGTCCGGTACTCGGGAGGCAACTCGGGTCTACCGAAGGTGCGCCGTACGACGCCGGCGGAGTCGATCCCGACGATGCGGTACTGGTCGGCACGTGCGAAGAGGAACACGCCGTCCCGCGCGGTGGCCGCCGCAAGGAAGGGCGGCGGTACGGACATTCCGCCCACGCTCATCGGCACGCCGAGAACGCTGTCCGCGCGGTAGACGCTGAACACCGGGCTGGCCGTGCCTGCGGAGAGGTCCACCGTCCCCACCGTCGGCCCGCCGCCCGTCGGGCTGACTGTCGTCCAGGCGACCGCCACCCGGCTCCCGCGCCACATGAGGAGACTCATCGGCATGCCGGGCAATTGCACCGAACTGACGAAGCGGAGCCGCGCGTCGAAGTAGCTGAGTCGCGACAGCGCAATGTCGGCCGCCACGAGCTCGCCGCGCTCGCTGGCCAGCAGCGCCCCCACGCCCGCGAATTCGCCCGGGCCGCGCCCGTTCCGCCCCAGTCGCGCGATCTCGCGGCCGGAGGTGTCGAACACCACCACCTGGTGCTCGCTGCCGTCCGTGATGGCGAGCGACGTGTCGCTGAGCCAGACGATGGACGACCCGACCTGGTACTCCAGCGGACCGGGCACGGGCGCGCCACGCGCCGGCCGCACCTCGATGGGGCGGGCCTGCTGGGCGGCTGCGGGCCCGGCGGCGAGCAGCAGGAGAAGCAGGGCCGGCAATGGCCCATACCGCAGATGACTCATGGGTGTCGCCTCAGTTTGGGCCCTGAGCACTCCGCCGCAATCCATACAGCCGCACCTGCTGCAACTCGTCCGCGTCCGTCTGCACGCCGAGGAGGAAGTCGTGGCCGATCTCGCGCACCGAGAACGCCGAGGGGAGCGCGAGAGCACACCGGAGCCTACCGGCGGCGTCGAAGATGTTCCACCTCACCCTGCCGTCCTCGGCCGGCGAGTAGCCACTGATCCACACCCAGCCGTCCGCGGCCACCGCGACAGGGCCGTACGCCGGGAGCGTTTCTGGTAGCCGGTCGCGCTGGTACATCCGCTCGATCTGTGCGAGGAACTGCGGACGCGTGGTGGAGCGGACGCGCTGCGCCTTCTCACGATTCACCTCGGCTGCGGTGAGCGCGACGGGCTCGTACGCCCGCTCGATGATCCGCTCCAGGCGGCGCCCGTCGGCGTACACGCGGACCCGATACTCGGCGTTGTCGGCGACGAACACGCGCCCACCCGTCAACGCGAAGTAGGTGCCGCGGCCGAACGGCGCGGACGTCACCATCACCCGCTGCGCGTCGCCCTCGACGTAACTCTCCCAGTCGGGGAATGCACCCAGCGTGTCCAGCACAGCGCCTTCGCGCGACACCCGCAACAGGTACACCGGGTCACGCCGCCTACCCGTCTGGGCACCGGGACTGTACCCCCGGCCCGCGGAAAAGACGAGCGACCCGTCAGCGAGGCGCCCAAGGAGGCCCCCGCCGAACTCGCCCCGCAACCCGATCGTCCCGAGGAGCGCGCCGGCAGCGCTGACCAGGCTGATGCGCGCCGTTCCGTAGTCGGCGACCATCAGGGTGTCGGCGCCGAACCACAGCAGCCCGGCGAGACTCTGGAATTCCCCGGGTCCGGAGCCCGTCCGGCCGAAGGTGCGGACGTAGCGCCCCGCGCTGTCGAAGAAGCGCAGCTCCGAGGTGGCGCCGTTGAGCACCACTACGCCGCCTTCAGCGAGCCGGAGCGCACTCCCGGCGCGTTGGACGTCGTACGGCCCCTCGGCGCCGGCGCCGCCGATCGTGAGCATCGGGACGGAGTCCACTGCGACGCAGCCCGAGTCCCCGCGCACCGTCGCGGGGTTGGAGACGATCTGGATGCCGCTGCTGTCTCGCACGGAGTAGGTGCCCTCGCGCGAACCATCGCGGCACGAGACCAGCGCGACGGCCAGTACGCACAACGCCAGTCGCCTCACGGCCGCGCCCTCCCTTCCTGCAGCCGCACGCGGATGGGCGCGTCGTGCGTCAACGTCAGGTGCCCGCCCACGAGCACCGTGTCACCCGGCGCGACCAGCGTCCGCCCCGACACCGAGTCGGGTAGGATCTCGGTCTCCGTCCCGTTGCTCCGCCCCACCGGCACGTACACCCAGTCCGCCCGCCCGGCCCGCGCCCGGAACACCAGCGTCCGCCCGTCGCGCTCGATGACCGCGCCCGCCGGCACCAGGACGCGGCCCACGAGCCGCGCCGCCTCTAGCTGCACGTCGGCGTACATCCCGGGCCGCAGCCGGCCGGCCGCGGTCCGCACCCGCACCAGGACGCGGCCCGCCCGCGTGGTCGTGTCCACCACCGGCAGCACCGCCTCGATCGTCCCGCGATACCGGGTGTCGGGGCTCGCGCTTGGCACCACCATCGCCTGCCCCCCCGCGCGGACGTACGGCAGGTCGTGCTCGAGGACGGAGGCCTCGATGGTGAGGGAGCCGAGGTCCACCAGCCGCGCGATCTCCTCGCCGGCGCTCACGCGCTGCGCGGCTACCACACCCACGCGGTCCACGACGCCACCGAACGGCGCCGTGATCGTGGCGCGCTCGCGGTCGAGCCGCGCCCGATCCACCCGCGCCTCGGTACCCGCGATGCCCGAGCGCGTCCGCGCGCCCTCGCGCCGCCGCTGCGCCACCTCCGTGCTGTCACGGGGATCGTCGCCGATCAGCATCAGCGCGTCCTGAA
>Ga0315284_10002365_pt1 | contig 27031 bp, 25 predicted proteins | sample YL17G09_16_MG_FD_203696 | JGI IMG/M metagenome (GOLD analysis project Ga0315284, IMG submission 203696) | Sediment microbial communities from Yellowstone Lake, YNP, Wyoming, USA - YL17G09_16 | ecosystem: Environmental > Aquatic > Freshwater > Lake > Sediment | place: USA: Wyoming | collected...
GTTATATCAAGAGAAAGATGAGCCAGCACCGAAGCATAAAATTGCTGAATAATAATTCTTATCAAAAAATGAATGCTATTAAGGAGCAAAAATGAAGAGGGCATTAATAACCGGCATTACCGGTCAAGATGGTTCCTATCTGGCAGAATTTTTACTTTCCAAAGGATATGAAGTTCACGGAATCATACGCAGAGCCTCCACATTCAATACCCAGAGAATAGACCATATATATGTTGATCCGCATTCTAAAAAAGCCAAATTATTCCTGCATTATGGCGATATTTCTGACGCTGAACAAATCAATAACATTATTTTTAATATAAAGCCTGATGAAGTATATCATCTAGCCGCTCAAAGCCATGTGCGGGTAAGTTTTGATATACCTGAGTACACGGGAAATATAACTGCCTTAGGCACAACACGTATTCTGGAGGCAATCCGCCGCAGCGGTAGAAAAATCAAGTTTTATCAATCATCTTCCAGCGAAATGTTTGGTTCCGCGTTTCCCCCGCAATCAGAGACTGCTCAGTTCCAACCGCAAAGCCCTTATGCCTGCGCCAAGCTTTATTCATATTGGATGACAAAAAACTATCGCGATGGATATAAAATTTTTGCCTGTAACGGGATACTTTTTAATCACGAGAGTCCCCGCAGAGGGGAAACTTTTGTCAGTAGAAAAATCACCCGCGCAGTAGCTAATATTTTAGCCGGCAAGCAGGATAAACTTTACCTTGGTAATCTTGAGGCTAAAAGAGACTGGGGCTATGCTCCGGAGTACACAGAGATGATGTGGTCAATACTACAGCAGGATAAGCCCGAAGATTATGTTACAGGTACAGGCGGTTCTCATTCTGTAAAAGAATTAGTAGGGGAAGCTTTTGATTATGTCGGCTTAAAGTGGAAGAAATACGTAAGCATTGACCCGCGTTATTTTCGGCCCACCGAAGTGAATAATCTTGTTGCTGATATTAAGAAAGTAAAGAAGGTGTTTAAATGGCGCCCGAAAGTAACCTTCTATGATTTAGTAAAGATAATGGTCGATGCCGATATGAGGGCTTATGGATTAGATCCAATAGGAGAAGGCGATAAGATATTGAAGAAGAAATTTCCTCAGAGATGGTGGAAGGCTGATTAAGGATTGATAATAAATTAAAATGGCTAAGGGTGTAAAGAACTATTTAATTACTGGATTTTCCGGTTTTGTCAGTAGGTATTTCTTCGAGTATCTTCATCAAATACAGGAAAAAGTTAATATTTTCGGTGTCGATATTGCAGAACCATCTTTTGATCTCAAGTGCCGTAGTAATCTTAACACAAGGTTTTCTAAATAGGATATGAAATGATTAACCTGAAAGAAAAGAAAATTCTTGTTACCGGAGGCAATGGTTTTTTAGGTTCCTTTGTGGTTAAGAAGTTAGAAAGTTTAGGCTGCAAGAGTATTTTTATCCCGCGCAGCAAAGATTATGATTTAGTTAAGATGGAAGCAGTTAAGCGGCTCTATGCTGATGCCAAGCCGGATATCGTTATTCATCTTGCGGGTAAGGTAGGGGGTATCGGCGCGAATATGGAGAATCCTGGAAAATTCTTTTATGATAACCTGATGATGGGCGTTCAGATGATGGAAGTCGGGAGGCAGCTGAATGTAGAAAAATTCATTTGCGTAGGCACTGCCTGTTCTTATCCAAAATTCACCCCTACTCCCTTTAAAGAAGAAGATATATGGAGCGGCTATCCGGAAGAGACAAATGCCCCTTACGCCCTGGCAAAGAAGATGCTTCTAGTACAATCCCAGGCGTACAGGGCTCAATACGGTTTTAATTCTATCTATCTTATACCGGCAAATTTATATGGCCCTAAGGATAATTTCGATTTACAGACTTCTCATGTAATACCCGCCCTTATTAGAAAATGTGTTGAGGCGGCTAGAAAAAAGAAAGAGAGCGTGGTCCTTTGGGGGACAGGTAAGCCAACCAGAGAATTCCTTTATGTCGAGGATGCGGCAAGAGGGATAATTTTAGCTACACAGAGATACAATAAGCCAGAGGCAGTGAATCTAGGATCGGGGTTTGAGATCTCTATAAAAGATTTGGTAGGGTTGATAGTAAAGTTAACAGGATTCAAAGGAAAGATTACATGGGATGTTTCAAGGCCGGATGGCCAGCCTCGTAGATGCCTGGATACTTCAAGAGCCGCCAAAGAGTTCGGCTTTAAGGCAGAAACCAAATTTGAAGAAGGCCTAAATAAAACCATTAAATGGTATAGGGAAGCAAATTTAAATACGGATAGGGCCTAATATTGACTATTAGTGGAAAAAACTGATATTTTAATTATAGGGGCAGGGGTCATTGGTTTAGCAGTAGCTAAGGAACTGTCTTTTAATAGGAAGGATATTGTTATTGTAGAGAAAAATAAATCCTTTGGGCAGGAAACGAGCTCTCGCAACAGTGAAGTTATACATGGCGGGATGTATTATCCATCCGGCACCCTGAAGGCCGAACTTTGCATTAATGGCCGGCATCTTTTATACCAACTTTGTAATGAGAAAAAGATTCCGCATAAAAAGATTGGCAAGCTTATAATTGCTACTGATAAGGATGAGCTATCTGCATTAGAGGCTATATTGGCGCAAGGAAAAAGTAATGGAGTCAAGGGGCTTAGATTTATTACGGAAGCGCAGATAAAGAAGCTTGAGCCGAAAGTATCAGGCATAGCCGCCCTTTATTCTCCGGAAACAGGCATTATTGATTCACATGCTTTAATGGATTATTTATTGACGGCTGCGGAAGAAAATGGGGTGACTGTAGCCTATAATGCTGAAGTTATCGCTATTAAAAAGAATAACGATGGCTATAGAGTAACTATAAAAAATAACGGTGAGATTGTTGAAATAAAAGCTTTGGTTGTTATTAATTGCGCCGGGCTTGATTCGGATATTATTGCCGGCATGATTGGGGTTGATATTCTTAAAGAAAAGTATAATTTGCACTATTGTAAAGGGCAATATTTTCGTGTTGCATCAGAAAAGTCTAAGCTTATAAGTCATCTTGTATATCCAGTGCCACAGCCTAAAAGTGGTGGTTTGGGCATACATACGACACCCGATTTAGCAGGTAGTCTTCGACTTGGGCCAGATGATAACTATCTTAATAATAGGGCGAAAGACTATTCTGTTGACGAAAATATGAAAAATGATTTTTGTCATTCTGTTGTAAAATTTCTACCATTTCTAGAGGAAACTGACTTGTCCCCGGATTTATCAGGCATAAGGCCTAAATTACAGCCAAAGGGAGGGGAATTCCGGGATTTTATCATTCATGATGAAGCAGACAAAGGATCCCCGGGATTTATTAACTTAGTGGGCATTGAATCTCCCGGCTTAACAGCATCGCCTGCTATAGCGAGGATGGTCAGTAATATTGCATTAGGTTTATTATGAATAATATAAACAATAATGTTACATTAAGTAAAATACCTGAATCAAAATGGTATAGTAGCGTAATTGACTATATAGTGCTATCTATTTTGGGTATAGCCTGTTATTTATATTCTATCTTTGGTAGTGATTTTGCAGAGAGTAATGTTCAGTTATCTTTCTTAAATTTTCCAATATTTATTGGCGAGATTTTGTTAATTATTTGCTTAATATTGCTTCTAATAAAATGGAAAGTTGTATCTTTACGGTTTACCCGATTCCATTATTTACTGTTAGTTTATTGCGGGCTTTTTATATTCAAGACATTTTATGGTTATTTTAATTGGGGGCCTCTGGCTTTAAGGCATGCCGCTCTTTTTTATTATCCTTTCTTTGCCGTTATAGGATATTATTTTTATAATGAGAGTTTTTTTAGAAGTTATAAAATGAGAAGTATACTTTTAATGATTTTAATAGTTACAGCCTTTAGGATGCCTGGAGATACCCTCCCGCTTTTTCTATTTACTTATTGGATGCTTATTTTAGTTTTAGCTCTTGGATATAACTCAAAATTTATTAAATATTTGGCTCTTTCAATTCTAGTATTATTACTGTTTTTTCGTTTCAAAATTATTTATCAAACTAATAGGTCCTGTTTAGTATCAAGTTTAATTAGCATACTTACCTGTTTTCTTTTAATGCTTTCAACGCTGAAATTAAAAATTAGGTTTAAAATAGCGATTGCATTACTTTTTTTTGCTTTCTTAAATATTGGGATCATCTTTTTTGCCAACAGAAATGTGAGTAAAAGTTTAGTTAGCCTGCGAGAAATTGATAAAAGGTATAAAGATGAAGCTTCTTATGTATATCAAAATGAAAAAACTTTCAAAATGGCGGAAACACCGCTCAAGCTTTTTCATCCCAACCAGGGAGAATATCCTTGCAAAGAGTTAGAAATTTCAACAAAAAAACTATCTAATGAAAGAAAAATTGGGTCATTCTCAGCAGTTAGTACAGATGAAAAAGATACCGCTGCCAAAACAGTGGCAGCAGAAAAGAAAGAGCGCAGCAGAGAAGAGAAAAGTGTTATCAGCACCGAAGCGCCAAACATTAGTTTTAGCTCGCCGCTTATTACTGAACAGGACTCAAAGGCTGAGCCGAGCTCTAGTTTTCAGGATAGAGAGAGTCGAGGAATGCTTAATTCGAAACTAACCAGTTTTAAAGCAATGAAATTATCTCTCAAACGAAGTGTAACCAGAGACAGGGGTCTTGATAATGAATTAGGTAATATAACCTTTAGATTGTTAATCTGGAGAGATATGATAGTTGAGTTAATTAAGCAAAAATCAATTTTTGGTTTTGATTTCGGAAAGCCTTTGCGTTCTAAAAGCATCGAAATTCTAAATTATGCAAAAAGCGAATGGATGCGCGATGGCTGGATTACCCCGCATAATTCCTATTTAGGCATTATTTATTATACGGGCGCGATTGGCTTAATATTAATTTTTACCTTATTTTATGTTCTAATTAAGATATTAAAGATTTTTCTGGTTCATAAATCGTATACAGGCATAATGCTTTCTAGTACATTGATTTATTGGCTGATTATAGCTAATTTTTTGGTTATTTTAGAATTACCTTATTGGAGTATTCCTTTTTGGGCTCTTTTCGGTATGACGATCAGGGTAGCTAATAACTTAATTTACAAAACTTAACAATATATCCATTATTTCATGCAGTGTCCTTTTTGCGGAAAGAACACAGTCAATAAATACAGAGGCCTTGAATCTATCTGCCAGTGCTTATCTTGTGGTTTATTATTTAGAGATGGTTTTCAACCTCAGCAAAAATTGGACGAATTATACAAAAAAGCTTGGTCAGATATAGGTGGACATAAAGATAAGACAGGGGGAACAAGCATTAAACTAGCGCGTATCTATGCGCAAAAGATGGCTGAATCTTTAGGCCTAGAAGATTTCTCGGGGTTAAGAATCTTAGATTTTGGAGCAGGTAGAGGATGTATGCTAACGGCCTTCTCTGAATTAGGGGCAGATGTGTATGGGGTTGAGCCATTTGGGTATGAGTATCTTAAAAATAAAGGCTTAAAAATATTCCGCAGTCTGGAAGAAATTCCTAAGGGTCTTTTATTTGATGGTGTAATTACGATTGATGTTATTGAGCATATCCTTTCTCCGTGGGATACAATAGAAAGGCTTTATAGGCTTTTAGCCAATAAGGGCTGGCTTTGTGTTATTACTCCTAATGCCGATGGCCTTAATGCTCGATTTTTTAGGGCAAATTGGAGAGAATTGCATAATCCTAGCCACATATATTTCTTAACCCCTAGATGCATAGAAGCTATATTTGTTAGATTAGGTTTTGCTAAGTTTAGGAGGCTTAACTGGTTTGTACAATATAGCAACAATCCCTTGCGAAAATTAATTCACTACTTATTGCAATCATTAGAGTTAGATGGGGAAATTAGGTATTTAATAGCCAAAATTTAATATGTATAAAATATCTTCGGGCAAAAAATAATTCCGAGTTTTTTAGGATGGGAGGGTGCGTTGTTAAGGAGAATATCACAGAAGATATACAGAATGTTTTTTCATCGGGCAGGTAAAGAAGAGATTGTTGATCTCAAGATGATGCTTGGTAGGGTGCTATCTAATCAGCTCAAGAGCATCCAGCCTAAATCCTTACATGATGCTGAATTTAAAGTTTTTTCGCAATGGGGAGATGACGGGATTATTCAGTATTTGGTGAATAATATTCAGATAGATAACAAATCCTTTATTGAATTCGGCGTAGAGACTTACGAAGAGGCTAATACGCGCTTCTTGCTCCTTAAAGATAACTGGCGCGGTTTAATTATGGATAGCTCTGAAGAGAATATTCAGCAGGTCAAGAGCGAAGATATATATTGGAAGTATGAATTGACTGCGAAAACAGCCTTTATCACGAGTGAGAATATAAATACATTAATCCGAGATGCCGGATTTAGCGGTGAAATCGGGCTGCTTCATATTGACACTGACGGCAATGATTACTGGATCTGGAAAGCTATTAACGTTGTTAATCCGTCTATCGTTATAATCGAATACAACAGTGTGTTTGGTATAGATAGGGCTATTACGGTTCCCTATGAGCCATACTTTCATAGGACCAAGGCGCATTTTAGTGGATTATTCTTTGGAGCATCATTGTTGTCTTTATGCGATCTCGCCGGAACCAAAGGTTATTCTTTTGTTGGCTGTAATAGTAATGGTAACAACGCATATTTTGTAAGAAAAGATAAGATTGGTAAGATTATGGCTTTGCGACCTCAGGAGGGTTATGTTCTGTCTCGTTTTAAAGAAAGCCGGGATAAAAAAGGAAATTTGACTTATCTTACCGGAGAAAAGAGGCTTGACCTTATCAGAGGATTGAATGTTTATAACACCAGAGAGAGTAAGATTGAGGTGCTTTGATTGCTTCAGTTATTTGATTCAACCTCCTAGATAGGATATAGCTTTCAGAATATATGCGTATAGGGATTTCTGTTTTTGGGTGTGCCGGCGGGAAAACAAAGGGTTCAGGAACGAGCGTCTATTCCAAAAATTTAATTAAGAACCTGGCTATTATTGATAAAGTTAATGAATATTATATTTTTTTGAGTAAAGATAATGAGCAAGATTTTTGGTATATAGCCCAGAATAACTTTCATTTCAAAGTAATTGCAGTTCGTGAAACAGGCTTTACAAGATTAATATTCGAGCAATTTATTTTACCGGTATTGAATATTATTTATAAGATTGATGTAATGCACTACACTATGCCAAGGATGTCGTTTATGTATATGTCAAACTCAGTAATTACTGTGCACGATTTAATGTATAAATACTATAACGAAAATTATCAGGGTTACATGCCCTATTTTAAATATTTATATTTTGATTTAAATATGAAAAGAGTGTTAAAAAAAGCTAATAAAATTATAGCAGTTTCAAAATATACAGCCAAAGATTTACAACACTATTTTCGCGCAGCGTTAAACAAGATTAATGTTGTATATGAAGGGGTTGATCCTGTATTTTTTAAGCAACCTTCCGAGGATATTATAAAGAATTGTGAAACAAAAAACAAAAAGTATATTTTAACGGTAAAATCAAATTTTCCTCACAAAAACCTGAAGGGTATTTTAGAAGCCTTTATATTGGCGAAGAAGAAATACAATATTCTTCATAAGCTTATAATTCTAGGATATCCAGGCCTTATCTCTGATGAATTATCGCAGATAATCAAAAAATCTAACCTAGAAAAAGAAATCGTTTTTATTGATAGCGTTTCCGAAGAAACATTAATAACACTATATAAAAAAGCAAGCCTTTTTATCTTTTTATCGCTTAATGAAGGATTTGGCTTACCTATTCTTGAAGCAATGGCTGCCGGGGTGCCTGTGCTTTGTTCTAATAGAGCTTCTCTGCCGGAAATAGCACAAGATGCAGCTGTAATTGTAGATCCTCTAGATGTGGATAAAATTGCCGAAACAATAAATGCTTGTTTGAGCAACGAGATTTTAAGAAAAGAAATGATTGATAAGGGGTTACAAAGAGCGAATGGATTTTCTTGGAGGCAAACGGCGTTACAGACACTCGAAGTTTACAATTCCGCTAAAGCATAGTTTTCGGAGGATTGAAAGATGATTAAGGTCGGTTGTTGGGGGCATGATGAGCCAAGATGTTACAATAATTTAAGGTTTACTACACCCGATCTTGGGCATAATGAAAACTCTGTAAAAAAATATAATGATTTATATAAAAAAGGGCAGGAGATCGGGGTAAACTTTATTACCCTAGATTTAGTAGAAAATTTTAGCGAGCTTGATTGTTTCATGTTTATTGATGTTCCTAAGGTAAATAGCAGGTTTGCAAAAAAAGCTTTTACGCTTGGAAAACCGATATTTTTAATAACAGAGGAATGTGAAGCCATTTATCCCGACAACTGGGACCTTAGAAATCATAAATATTATGACAAAATATTTACCTGGCATGATGATTTCGTGGATAATAAAAAGTATTTTAAAATCAATGTTTATTTTATTGAAACCCAAAAAATAAGAAAGGATTTAGGCAGTAAGGAAAAGTTATGCACATTAATATCTGGCAATAGGTTTGCTAATCATCCTCTGGAATTGTATTCAAAAAGAAGAGAGGCGGCTAGATGGTTTGAAAGAAATCATCCTGATGAATTTGACCTATATGGCCATGATTGGGACATGTATCTTTTTACTTGGAATTTCAAATGGGCAAATAGGTTAAATGGCAATAAACTTAGATTTCTAAGAAAGTTATTGGGAAAAATTTTAACACAGAGCAAATATCCTTCGTGGAAAGGAAGAGTGCATAAGAAAAAACCTGTCTTAGAAAAATATAAATTTGCGATATGTTATGAGAATGCAAGGGATATCCCTGGATACGTATTGGAAAAGATTTTTGATTGTTTTACTGTAGGAACTATTCCCGTGTATTGGGGAGCTAATAATGTGACGGACCATATTCCCGCGGGATGTTTTATAGATAAAAGGAAATTTGATACATATGAAGATTTATACGCATTTATGAAAAGTATGGATGATGAGAAATATCTGGAATATTTAAATAATATCGAACGGTTCCTAAATAGTGAAAAAGCGTATCCATTTTCTTCAGAATATTTTGCAGAGACCGTAATCAACGAGATATTAAAATCAGTTAAAAATAACAATCATGGAAATTAAGGATTTTGGTTATTTTATAAATCGGGAAAAGAATAAACCATGCCTTGTTGCTGGCAACGCGCCGTCATTGAAGAATTTCCCTTATGATAAGTTTAAGGGCATATATTTTTTGATGAATTCCGGGCCTATCTTACTGAAAGGTCGTGCCTACCCAACCTATTGGCTCAGCGCAAATTACAAGGATCCGGTTCCGCACTTGCATTATAAAAAAATTAACTTATTTAGAAAATGCACTTACATATTTTCCGATACTGCAACTTATTGCGTGGGAAATAAATACAATCATAATTTGATAAGTAATAGATTAAGAATTGATTGGTTTGCTTTTGATGAGAGGCATATAAATCACAAAAAATGCGATCCTGTTTTGCCATGCTGTGAGTTCGTCGATATCTACCCTCAAAGGCTTACTATTTTTGAATATATGCAGAAACATTTTGCAATGAGCGAAGTGTGTCCAAAGCCTACGACAGCAGTAATTTATTCTTTAATGTTTGCGATTATCGCAGGCTGCTCTCCAATATATCTGCAAGGGATAGAATTGCCGGTATACCAAAAAGATTACCTTCAATATAAAATGTTTCATCCCGAAAGCCTGAGAAATATAAAATATGTATTGCGTTCTTATATCAGAGGCTGGATACATGGGAGGCCAGAACATTCTGGTTTTTATGATGGCTATGAGCGAAATTTTAGTGTATTTGAATGTTTGGTTAAGCTTTGCCATGAAATTGGCATTGAAATATATAATTTAAGTCCGACCTCAGCTCTTAATCAAATTAAAATATTGCCTTACTTAGATTATAGAAAAGTCTGTTGAAGAAACAAAAAATATTAAATAGATAGTAAGGGGGTTAACAATGCCTATATTTATAATCGCAGAAGTTGGTATTAACCATAACGGGGATATTAATATTGCTAGGGAGCTGATTAAGGTTGCCAAGGATGCTGGGTGTGACGCTGTAAAATTCCAAAAACGGACCATTGATTTAGTATATACTAAAGAAATTCTTGATTCTTACAGGGAAAGTCCGTGGGGGAAGACCCAAAGGGCGCAAAAAGAAGGGTTGGAGTTTGGGATAAATGAATATAGGGAAATTGATAAATTTTGCAATGAGTTAAGAATTGATTGGTTTGCATCAGCCTGGGATATTGAAAGCCAAAGATTCCTAAGGCAGTTTAACCTTAAATATAACAAGGTTGCTTCGGCTATGCTTGTTTACGAAGAACTTCTGGAGATGATTGCATCGGAAAAGAAGCACACCTTTATTTCTACTGGCATGAGCGATATCAATGCTATCGATCGGGCGGTGGACATCTTTAAAAAAACTAATTGTTCTTTTGAATTGCTGCATTGCGTGTCGACTTACCCCATGGACGATGAAGATGCCAATTTAAACGCTGTTAAAGGGTTACAGGAAAGATATAAATGTAATGTCGGTTATAGCGGGCATGAAGTCGGTTTAGCTGTTTCTTATGCGGCGGTTGCTTTAGGTATAACTTCGTTGGAGAGGCATATTACGCTTGATAGGGCAATGTATGGTTCGGACCAAGCCGCTTCGGTTGAGCCCATGGGTCTTAAGCAATTAGTGGGAGCTGTACGGAAAATTGAAAAAGCAATGGGAGATGGTAAAATTTGCATTAACCCTAAAGAGATACCGATGGCAAAGAAACTTAGAGCGCATATACCTTGGGAGGCACATGAGTAAAACGATAGCAATAATACCTGCAAGAGAAGGCTCTAAGGGCGTGCCTGGTAAGAATTTAAGGTTATTAGGCGGGTATCCTCTCATATCTTATTCTATTATTGCATCCAGATTAAGCAAGAATATAGAGAGGACAATAGTTTCTACAGATTCACAAGGCATAAAAGAAATAGCCTTGCGCTATGGGGCTAGCGTTCCTTTTCTACGTCCGAAAGAATTTGCCAGAGACGACTCTCCGGATTCGGAATTTGTCTTACATGCAATTAATTGGTTTGCAGAAAATGAGGGAAATATCCCTGATTACCTTGTTCATCTTCGACCGACTACACCGCTAAGGGACCCTCAAATAATCGATTTAGCTATTACTGAGATGAAAAAACAAGTAAATGCGACATCATTACGTTCCGCTCATCCGGCTTCAGAATCTCCATTCAAGTGGTTTTTAAGGGATGAAAAAGGATTTTTTCGGGGTATTTCGAACACATATTCAAATGAACAAATAAATATGGCGAGACATCTTTTTCCTACAGTTTATATTCCAGATGGTTACGTGGATGTTTTAAAGACATCTTTTATAAAAGAATCTAAAATGCTCCACGGGGAAAATATTTATGGTTTCTTGTCACCTGTTTGTCAGGAAGTTGATACCTTAGAGGATTTTGAATACCTCGAATTCTTAATACAAAAAAAGTCAATTACTATCCATGATTATTTGAAAAACAATTACACTGTTGAAATTAAACATGGCCGGATATAAATTCAATATGAAACCCATGGTTGTGCCTTGCGTTAGTACAAAATATAGAAAAATTGTTACCAAATTACCTGTTCCTGAGAGCTTGAGCATATTTAAAGATTTATCAAAATACGAAGCTCGGTCAATGCATGGCCAATTGCCGGTGGTATGGGATAGGGCAGAAGATTTTAGGGTATTTGATAAATATGGTAATTGCTGGATTGATTTCACTTCAACAATATTTGTTGCTAACTCGGGCCATTCCAATAAATTCATCACATTGTCGCTTAAGAAACAGCTCGATAAGAAACTGATTCATACATACACATTTGCCAGCAGGATCAGGGCTAGCTTTTTAAAGAAGCTAATAGAAATAACGCCGGGTTTTTGCCAAAAATCCTTTTTACTATCTGCTGGGACAGAAGCTACCGAATGCGCTGTAAAATTAATGAGGATGTACGGTAAGTCTATTAATAAGGACAAAACGATCATCATTTCCTTTAAGGGCAATATGCATGGCCGTACAATGGCCGCTGAAATGTTAAAAGGAGACTCAGAATTATCATCATCATGGATTGGATATAAGGATCCTAATATTCATATATTGCCTTTTCCTTATCCTTGGTTGCCGCGCAAAAACCAAGCTTGGAAACAAGTATTCGAAAGCGATTTACAAGCATTAATAAAGAAAGGTATGGATCCGAATGATATCTGTGGTTTTATAATTGAATCTTATCAGGGATGGGGGGCAATCTTTTACCCCAAGGATTATATTAAGGCATTGTATAGTTTCGCCAAGAAACATAATATTTTGATTACTTTTGATGAGATACAGGGTGGTTTTGGCAGGACGGGAAAATTATTTGCCTTTCAACATTATGGTATTGAACCTGATTTGATATGCTTGGGAAAAGCCCTAAGTAACGGCTTGCCCTTGTCTGCTGTTTTGGGTAGGCGTAAAATAATGGATTTGCCGGAAATCGGTTCTATGAGTAGTACACATTCAGCTAATCCTTTATGCTGTGCTGCTGCCTTAGCAAATTTACAAGAAATAAAATCAAAAAATCTTGTGGCAGAATCTGCGAAAAAAGGCAAGTTATTACATGCCCATTTAAATAAACTCAAGAATAAATACCCTGATTACATATCGTACATCCTTGGTAAAGGATTGTTAGCCGCTATTATTATTAATAATCCCAAGACGCATAAGCCGGATGGATTAATTGCAAGTAAAATTTGTGAGAAAGCTATGCGAAAAGGGCTTTTATTGGTGCATACTGGTAGAGAATCTATTAAAATTGGTCCGCCCTTAACAATACCAAAAGAAGCTTTGATTGAAGGTGTGAATGTGTTAGATGAGTGTTTTCAGGAATTAAAGGATGAGCAATTATGAAAGCAATACGGCATACTGGAATTGTAGTGAGAAACTTAGATAAAGCGCTTAATTTTTATAAGAGTGTTTTAGGCTTAAAAGTCCAGAAAAAAATGAATGAAAGCGGTAAATATATTGATAACTTAATTGGTCTTAAAGGAGTTAAGGTCAAAACAATTAAAATGTCAGCCGATGATGGTAATCTCATAGAATTGCTCTATTTTGAATCGCACCCACGTAAGAATATTAAGCGGGATATTTGTGATATAGGGTATTCTCATATTTCATTCACCGTAGAGGATGTAGATCGTGAATATGAGAGATTGAAGACAAGCGGGATTAAATTTAGTTCTGTCCCTCAGGTTTCTCCAGATGGGAAAGCAAAGGTTGTGTTTTGCCAAGATCCAGAGGGTAATTTTATCGAATTGGTAGAGCAGCTTATTCGTAAGCAAGAAGGATAAGAGGTGATTATGGAAAATAAAATTTCAAGAAAAATACAGCCAATAAATAGATTGGCGAAGATAACTAAAAGACTTAAGGAAAACGGGAATAAAATTGTCCAATGTCATGGCGTATTCGATCTTGTGCATTTGGGGCATATCCGTCATTTTAATCAGGCAAAAAAAGAAGGGGATATCCTCGTTGTTACGCTTACAAGGGATAAATATGTAAAAAGAGGTCCAGGAAGGCCTTACTTTAATGAGCATTTACGGGCTGAAACTCTTGCTTCTCTTGCTGTTACGGATTATGTCTGTATAGTTAATTCGCCTACTGCCATAGAAGCAATAAAAGCTTTAAAACCTGATGTTTATGCCAAGGGCTCGGACTACAAAGACAAAAGCAAAGATGTTACTGGTAAGATAAATGAAGAAGAAGAGGCAATAAAATCGGTTGGTGGAAGGTTATTTATTACCGATGGTATTACTTTCAGTTCTACAAAACTATTGAACAGTTTCATTGACGTATATCCGCCGCGAACCGTTAAATATCTTAATACTTTAAGTAAGCGTTATTCTGTTGATTGCGTAACAGAAAAGATAGAGTTATTAAAGGCCTTAAATGTGTTAGTAATCGGTGATGCGATTATTGATGAATACCATTACTGTACCCCTATGGGTAAATCATCAAAAGAACATCTTGTTGTAAATAAGTACCATTCAGAAGAATATTTTTCCGGAGGCGCTCTTGCTACCGCAAATAATACAGCAAGTGTTTGTGGTAAAGTTGATCTGTTAACTGTGCTTGGAGAAAAAGATTCGTTTGAAGAGTTTATTAGAAGTAAATTAAATCCCCATATTAATCCTTTGTTTATTAGAAGGCCTGACACGGGAACGATAATCAAGAGGAGATTTGTAAGCTATGGTATAGGCAGGAAATTATTTGAAATCTGCTATATGGATGATTCCTATATCCCTGAAGATATCGAAGATAAAATATTGAAACAGCTCGATAAAACTATTAAAAAATACGATTTAGTGACTATTTCAGATTTTGGGCACGGGTTGCTTACAAAAAATATAATCAAGCTGATTTGTTCTAAAGCAAAATATCTTGCAATAAATGTTCAGACAAATAGCGCCAATATTGGGTTCAATCTTGTAACAAAATATCCAAATGCTGATTGTGTTTGTATTGACGAAATGGAATTAAGATATGCCACCCATGACAGGTTTAATGATTTACGCGAACATATGAAAAAAATCTATAACCAGCTAAGCTGCCAAAATATTATTACAACTCGTGGAGCTTACGGTTCAATGAGCTATTCCAAGGGCGGCGGTTTTCATGAAACACCGGCATTTGCATATAAGGTAGTTGACCCGATTGGGGCAGGAGATGCCTTTTTTGCTTTTATCGCTCCATGTTTTGCTGCTGGCATGTCGCAAGATTTGGTTTCTTTTATTGGAAATGTAGTTGGTTCTCTTGCGGCCCAGATAGTATGTAATAGAGAGCCAGTAAATAAAGTAGATTTACTTAAATTTATTACAAGGTTATTAAAATGAAGAAAGATATCAAGAAATATTTTGATAATTTAAAATCATTGCTTGATAAGGTTATTGTTACTGATAGCAATGGTAAAAAAATGGATTTTTATGAAGCAATTGGAATGACGGCTGCATTGCTTATTGAGCGCTGTAAATCTGGCCATAAGGTTATGATAATCGGCAATGGCGCAAGCGCCTCTATCTCTAGCCACATGGCAACTGATTTATGGAAAAATGCTAGAGTAAAAGCAACAGCTTTTAATGATGCGTCATCACTTACTTCTATAAGCAACGATTACGGATATAAGTTTGTATTTGAGAAACCGATTGAAATGTTTGCCAATTCAGGAGATGTTTTATTTGCAATCAGTAGTTCCGGTAAATCCGAAAATATTTTAAGAGGAGTAAATATGGCAAAGTCAAAAGATTGCCATGTTGTTACTTTCTCTGGATTTAGAGAAGATAACTCTTTACGCGCTTTAGGTAAAATAAATTTTTATGTTCCGGTTTCAGAATATGGGCCGGTTGAAGTCATGCATCATGCGATTTGCCATTGTATCGTTGACTTTATTATTAAGAACAGAAACAGAAAATATAAATGAGCGAGAAAATTATTGTAATTGGAAGCAATTCATTTTCAGGTTCGACTTTCGTTGATTTTGTGCTTGGGGAGGGTCTGGATACAATAGGGATTAGCCGATCTAAGGAACCGGATGAAATATTTTTACCGTATAAAAAACGAAAAAATGTGCCGTTTAAATTTTATCAGCTAGATTTAAACCATAATTTAAAGGAAATTATGGAGGTTATAAATGAATTTAAACCTGATTATGTTGTAAACTTTGCGGCACAAAGCATGGTCGCGGAAAGCTGGCAGTATCCGGAACACTGGTTTCAGACAAATGTAGTAGCAAATGTTAATTTACACGATAATCTTCGTAAGTGCGGTTTCCTAAAAAAATATATCCATGTGTCTACTCCTGAGGTTTATGGCACTTGTCAAGGGTTAATTAAAGAGAATACTCATTATAATCCCAGTACACCATATGCGGTATCAAGAGCGGCAACTGATATGAGCCTTATGACTTTTTATAAAGCATATAATTTTCCGGTATCTTTTACGCGCGCGGCAAATGTATATGGTTCCGGGCAGCAGCTTTATCGTATAATACCGAGGACAATATTATTTTTTCTTATTGGCAGAAAACTTCAGCTACATGGCGGGGGCCAGTCGATTCGTTCATTTATCCATATGAAAGACGTAAGCGATGGTACACTAAGAGTCGCCCGTCATGAATTAAACGGAGAAATTTATCATTTTTCAACAACAAGAAATATTACTATAAAATCGCTTGTTCAAATGATTGCTCAACAGCTAGGGGTATCGTTTGAAGAAAACGTTGAACTGGTAGGAGAGCGATTTGGAAAAGATTCGGCGTATCTTTTAGACAGTTCAAAAGCTAGAGAAATGTTAGGCTGGAAAGACAAAATAAGCCTTGAGCAGGGGATTGAAGAAACAATTAAATGGATTAAAGACAATTTGGGAGTATTAAAAAACCAGGCTTTTGATTATATACACAAACCATAAAATAAAGAGATAAAAGTAATGCATCTTTTATTAACCGGTGGCTGCGGATATATAGGGACAGTTTTGACAAAAGCCCTTCTTGACGGCGGTCATAAAGTCACAGTAGTGGATATTATGTGGTTTGGCAACTATCTGGAAGAACATAAAAACTTGACGGTGATAAAACAGGATATTAGGAATGCCGAGGCTATTCCCATGGAAGGCGTTGATGCTATTCTGCATCTTGCTAATGTGGCAAATGACCCTTGTGGTGAATTAAATTCCAAACTTGCTTGGGAAGTCAATGTATTGGCGACAATGCTGTTACTTGAGCGGGCAATTAAATATAAAGTGAAACAATTTATTTTAGCAAGTTCCGGAAGCGTATACGGCGTTAAAGATGAACCGGCAGTCACGGAAGATCTTTCACTTGTTCCTATATCTGATTACAATAAAACAAAGATGATTAGTGAGAGAGTTTTGTTAAGTTATCAGGATAGAATAACCATTCAAAGTATTAGGCCCGCTACTGTTTGCGGGTATTCACCAAGAATGAGACTTGATCTTTCTGTAAATATGCTAACGATTCAGGCATTAGCAGATAAAAAAATAACTGTTTTTGGTGGTGACCAGACAAGGCCAAATATTCACATTAAAGATATGGTTGCAATATATCTGCATTTTTTAAATCTCGGCAGCAAAGCAGCAGGTGTATATAATGCCGGTTTTGAGAATATGTCAATCATGGACATAGCAAAAGAAGTTATAAAACATATTCCTGCTCAAATAATCGTAACTGAGTCTAATGACCCGCGTTCATATCGCCTAAATTCAGATAAACTGCTAAAAACCGGATTTAAACCGAAATATAAAGTAGCTGATGGTATCAAAGATATTATCGAGGCATATAAGGCTGGCAAAATAAAGAATGAAGATAACTGTTATAATATTAAAACTATGAAAAAGATGCTAACCTGACTTAATTAATAAGATGGACGATCTTATATTGGAAAATAAAACTGTTGCAAGTAAGCTGCTTTATAGCATGAAACGGATACGTTTTGTAGAAGAAACAATAGCAAAACGTTATTCCGAGTGGAAAATGCGTTGTCCGGTACATTTATGCACCGGTCAGGAAGCAGTCCCGGCTGCCGTAGGCCAGGTTTTAAGAAAGGATGATTTTATAGTGAGCAGTCATCGAGCACATGGGCACTATCTTGCCAAAGGCGGGAACTTAGACAAAATGATAGCTGAAATTTATGGGAAAGCTACAGGGTGTTCTCATGGCAAAGGCGGCTCAATGCATCTTAGCGATACTGATGTGAATTTTATGGGCAGCACAGCTATTGTGGCCGGAACGATACCTGTTGGGGTCGGGCTAGGGCTTTCAATTGAACTCAATAAGACTGATCAGATAAGCTGCGTATTTTTTGGAGACGCAGCTATTGAAGAAGGCGTTTTTTATGAATCAATTAACTTTGCGGTTCTTAAGAAGTTGCCTGTATTATTTATTTGCGAAAACAATTTTTATTCTGTTTATTCACCATTGAAAGTCCGTCAGCCCGAAGGAAGAGAGATATTTGATATGGTAAGGGCAATAGGATGTCCAAGCGAACAGGGGGATGGGAATAATGTATTAGAGGTATATAAGAAGGTAAGTCCTGCTGCTTCTTTAATTAGAAATGGAAACGGACCGCATTTTTTTGAATTTAAGACTTACAGGTGGAGGGAACACTGTGGCCATAACTTTGACAATGACCTTGGTTATAGAACGCAGGAAGAATATATGTCATGGAGGAAGAAAGACCCGATATCTCTTTTAGAATCGTATATGCTAGAGAAGTCATTAATTTCGCAGAAAGATATTGACCAGATGCACAAAAGAATTTCACAAGAAGTGAATAAGGCTTTTGAATTTGCAGAAGAATCGCCTTTTCCCAAACAGCAAGAAGCATTAAAAGATATTTATAAAGGATAATTGTATGGCGCGGACTTTAACATACGCACAAGCTATAAATGAGGCTATGGATCAGGCAATGACGATAGATGAGAATGTCATTTGCTATGGGCTAGGCGTTGACGATCCAAAAAGAATATTTTCAACTACCGCGGGGCTTAAAGAGAAGTTTGGGCCACAGCGCGTATTTGATATGCCTACGTCTGAAAATGCGATGACCGGCGTTGCCATCGGCGCATCGTTAAATGGAATAAGGCCGGTAATAACGCATCAGCGCCTTGATTTTTTTCTCTTAGCCGTTGACCAATTAGTTAATAATGCAGCTAAGTGGCATTATATGTTTGGCGGAAACTTGTCTGTTCCTATAACAATTCGTTTACTTATAGGGCGAGGTTGGGGGCAGGGGCCAACGCATTCACAAAGTTTACAATCGTGGTTTGCCCACATACCCGGCTTAAAAGTTGTTATGCCTTCAACTGCTCAGGATGCGAAGGGATTATTGCTTTCCAGTATATTTGATGATAATCCGGTTATTTTTATAGAACACAGATGGCTGCATAACCTTGAGGGAGAAGTTCCCGAAGGAGACTTTAGAATACCGATAGGTAAGGCTCAAAAATTAAGGACAGGCAACGATATCTCTATAATCTCTTTATCTTATATGACTATTGAGGCATTACATGCTATTGAGGTCTTAGGGAAACATGGTATTTCCTGTGATTTGGTAGATTTACGTTCAGTTAACCCTATAGACTGGGAAATGGTTATTAATTCAGTGCGTAAGACAGGCAGGGTTTTGGCGTTAGATACAGCTGCAGGTACTTGTTCGGTTGCCAGCGAAATTATAGCGCGTGTCAGTATGGAGTGTTTTAGCAATTTGAAGCAGTCTCCAGAACGCTTAGCTCTTCCAGATTGTCCTATCCCTACCAGTTTAGCACTTACAGAGACATTTTATAACCGGGCAGAAGATATTGTTAAGTTAGTGGGAAAAATGCTCGGAAAGGAATTAAAAGTAGATTTTGAAAAACAGCGGAAATTTCCTCACGATGTCCCGGGAGACTGGTTTAAGGGGCCATTTTGAAGAGAATAAGGAGCATAGATGAGAATCTTTATTACAGGAGGAGCAGGGTTCATTGGTAGTAATTTGGTTAAGGTTATACTAGGCGAAGACCGCGATATCAGTGTGGTTGTATATGACAATTTCTCCTCTGGGAAAAAGAGCCATTTTGAAGATATCAGAGAGGCTGGGAATTTTACGATAATAGAGGCTGATATAAAAGATTTGGCACAGCTTACGCATGCGATGAAGGGGGCGGATATTGTCTATCACTTCGCCTCAAATCCGGACATATCTAAGGCACTCATTGATCCGCAGATAGATTTTCGAGAGGGAACGCTGCTAACAAATAATATCGTTGAGGCAATGCGCCTGAATAATATTAAGAAACTATTATACGCTTCAGGAAGCGGTGTTTATGGAGAGACAGGAGACTTGGAGGTATCTGAGAATTATTCTACTAATCAGCCGATTTCCACATATGGGGCAAGCAAGATAGCGGGCGAGGCGCTTATCTGCGCCTATTGCCACATGTTTGAGATGAGCGCGGTTGCATTTCGCTTTGCCAATGTGGTCGGGCCAAATCAAACACACGGCGTAGGTTACGATTTTATTAATAAATTAAGGAATAACCCTCGCGAATTATTAATATTGGGGGATGGCACACAGAGTAAATCCTACATTTATATAACCGATGCGGTCAATGCCATGCGTTTAATTGAGAAAAACTTTTCCCTTGGCTATACCTGTTATAATATTGCCACTAATGATTATATAACAGTCAAGGAAATCGCGGATATGGCGGTTGAGGCGATGGGATTAAAAGACGTAACATATCGCTATACTGGCGGCGACCGCGGCTGGAGAGGCGATGTGCCTATTGTGCGTCTTGACTCAGATAAAATTCGTAAATTAGGTTGGACCAATGAATATAGCTCTAAAGAAGCCATGCATAGATCTGTCATTTTAATGCTCGAAGATTTTAAATTAAAACGCTTAAGTTAAGGACTAGATTTGGAAAATCCAGAGAAAAAGAGATATAAGTATTTTGAAGAAGTAAATGAAGCGATCCTAAGGCAGATTCCCCTGAACAAAACTTGTGATAGGAATATGGTTCTGGATATTGGCTGTGGTACAGGTGCACTTTCAGAAGCAATACAAAAAAAAGGTTATCGTGTCTGGGGCATAGAATTAAACAGAGAGGCAGCGGAAATTTGTCAAGGAAGAATTACAAAAGTTATCAATGCTGATTTAGCTCAGCTAGATTCTATTAACACGGAAATTGAAAATCAGCTTTTTGACTACTTAATTTTTGCTGACATATTGGAGCATCTTTGTGAACCATTATTTATACTAAAGTATTATTTGAAGTTCTTAAAAAATAATGGGTATGTTATTGTATCTTTGCCAAATGTCCTGGCATGGGCAAATAGAATTATGTTTCTGTTTGGTAGATTTGAATATACCGACACGGGCATAATGGATAGAGACCACATAAGATTCTTTACTTTTAAGACTGCAAAAAGTTTAGTTAAGTCTTCTGGATGTTTCATTGCGAAGGTTGACTATATACCGTATTTTATAAGAATAGCCCAGCCGCTAATCAAGAAATTATTGTTAAAGAATAAAAATCCGGAAGATATTAATATAAAGGAGTTAATCGAATCGCCATATTATAACTGGTATATGAAATACATAAATCCTATTGAATACTTTTTGGGATATTTTTGTAAATCTCTTTTTGCTTTTAAGATGATAATAGTCGGCAGGAAATTATAACGGGTATACTTAATCAGATGAAAGCCGCATTAGCAATCAATTTATTATTTGCGAAATGGAGAAGGCCCAGGCCTTACGTCGTCCATATCAATCAGAATAATTCTTGTAATCTGCGATGTCCTTATTGCTACGGTGATTACTGGAAGAGAACGGCGGAAGATATTTCCACGCAGGAAATGAAAAGTTTTATTGACGGCATAGTCGAGTTGGGCGCGAAGAGGATCATGTTTTGCGCGGCGGAACCATTGATGAGGAAAGATATTGGAGAGTTAATAAGATATGCCCAGTCCAAGAAATTGATTTGCGGGATGAACACAAACGGTCATCTGGTCAGGAGGAGGATCGCAGATATTAAGACATTAAATTCAATAACAATAAGCATAGACGGAAACAGGGAACATCACGACTCGGGCAAGGGCAAAGGGTCATATGATATTGTCCTTGATGCGATAAAGTGCGCAAGGGAACATAGGATTCCTGTCCACACCAGCACAATGATTGGAAAGAACAACCTGGGCGATATCGGACACATTCTCGGGTTGGCAAAAGAGTTGGGTTTTGTAACGGAGTGGCTTCTGCCTTTTTATAACGGAAGCGCGGAATGGATTCCGGACGCCGGGGAACTGAGGGCCGCACTGCTGAAATTACTGGAGTATAAGAAAAGAGGGTACCCGATATCCAATTCAAGTAAGTCTCTTCTGAACGCTTTGAAGTGGGAAGATTACAGAAACAGAAGGCACATCAACAAAAAAGAAATCAATGACACGATAGTCCCTGATTGCTGTGCCGGAAAGTATGGATTTATAATGGAGAATGACGGCAAAATTTACCCTTGCGGGCAGCAGATCGGCGTTTATGAGGGGATGGATTTCAGGAAAGAGGGGCTGCGGAAGTGCTATGAATTTGTCAAGGATAATAATTGCAGGGCCTGCTATTCCTTCGTGGCGATGAAAGACTATACCATGCTGATCAATCACGATTGGAGCGTCTGGTGGGAACAGTTTATAAACGCGCTTAATGAATGGAAGATCTCTAAAAATGCTATTAGATAAAATTAGTTTCGCGAAAAGCCTGTTTTTTGCTAAGTGGTCAAAACCGAAGCCCGTGGTGGTCCATCTTAACCTGACAAATTTCTGCAACCTCGAGTGCCCGCACTGCTACGGCCATTACTGGGGGAAGAAGGGGGTAAAGGATATCCCCACGGAACAGCTGGCCTCACTGATAGATGAGGTTGCCCGAATGGGGTGTAAAAGGATATCTTTCTGCGCGGGCGAGCCTTTGATGAGGCAGGATATCGGGGAATTAATCAGCCATGCCAAGTCCAAGAAATTGATTTGCGGGATGAACACAAACGGTCATCTGGTCAGGAGGAGGATCAGGGATATATTAAATTTAGACAGTATAACGATCAGTTTAGACGGCAATCGCGAGCGTCATGACAGTATGAGGGGCCGGGGATCTTATGATATCGTGGTTGACGCGATCAGATGCGCGAAGGAAAACGGGATTCCCGTGCATACCAGCACTTTGATCTGCAAGGAAAATATCCGGGATATCGAGCATATCATAAAACTGGCCAATGAAATCGGGTTCATGACAGAATGGCTTCTTCCTTTTTATAATTCTCCGTATCAATTGATGCCTTCGGAGGATGACCTGCGGAAAATCCTTGAGCTGATCTTGCGCTACAAGAAGGACGGTTATCCGATTTCTTTGTCTAAGAGAGCGATTACCCATGCTTTGAGGTGGCCGGATTATAGAAAAAGATATATGAAAGAATCAATCCCCCGCGGGGGTTTCAGGTGCTATGCCAACAAGATCCATTTTATAATGGAACCGGATGGTAGATTTTATCCCTGTTGCCAGCAGGTCGGGATATTTCCCGCCGAAGACTTCAGGGAGGTCGGGATCGCCAGGGCATTCGAGAATATTGAACAGAAAAATGATTGTTTGGCCTGCTACTCGTTTTTTAGCATGCATGACTACAACCTGCTGGTCAACCATGATCTCGGGGTTTGGTGGAATTATTTGAGTAATATATTTAAAGAGAAAAAACTGATAAAAAAATAGAATTCTAAAAGGACTTCGCATACTTTTCAGGTTCGCTATGCACAAAGACAACGACCTTTTGATTGAAGATATAGAGTTAAGTACCGATTCTGAGGCAATAGATGGCTTTACGGTACTTCATTTTTCTGACCTGCACTTTACCGGGCCATCCGCGCGGTTTGATAAGTTTTTTGACACTTTAAGCAGGATAAAATGTGATTTAGCGGTCATAAGCGGAGACCTGATTGAAAATGATAAGGGAAGAGATGCCTGTGTTAAATACTTAAGTTGCCTCAAGCCCAATTACGGGACATTCATTACCTACGGAAATCACGACAGGTATTCCCTGGGTTTTAAGGAGTTAGTATTTTTCTCCGTAATGAAAAAGTTTAAAACGAACAATATAAGTTTATTGGAGTCCGGCTTGCGGAAAATTGGGGCTACCATACTGGATAATAACAGTGTACGCCTATGCGTTAATGGCAAAGGGGTAAGATTAATCGGGATAGAATCCCCGCTGGGATACGGGAGGTTCAACTTTGCCTATTGCCCTAAGCAGGAGATAAACAGGTTACGGGAGTTGATGGGCAACGTCTCCCGAGAGGATTGCAATATACTGATCTCCCATGTTCCGGATCTCATCAAAGAACTGGATACTCATAAAATTGACCTCATACTTTCAAGCCATACCCATGGCGGGCAGATCAGGCTCCCTTTATTGGGGCCTATTTTTGCCTGGTCTTCCTTCCAGCGGAAATATAGCATGGGAATATTCAGGTACAACAACTCTGTTTTGCAGGTGAGCTCTGGTATAGGGGTAAGCAGGATAACGCCGTTTAGGTTTAGATGTTCCCCCAGGGCCTCCGTGATAATTTTCAAGAAAAAAATGAAAGGGTTCTGATATATGAAAATGACAGTTGTTTTTATGGGTGCCGAGAGCCTGAGTTTAGAGTCGCTCTCTGCTGTTTTAAAACAGGGCGGACACGAGGTTGCTTTGGCCTTCGATCCCTCATTGTTCGATGATGTAAATTATTTCAAGATTCCAGTTTTACACAGAATACTTGATGACCGTAATGGGCTTATTAGAAAGATTATTTCCCAGAAGCCCGACATTGTCGGGTTTTCGGTTTTAACCGATAATTTTGCCTGGGCATTATCCGTTGCCCGCGACGTAAAAAAGGCCCTTGCGGTCCCGATTGTTTTCGGCGGGGTATACGCGACTGCCGCCGCGGATTACGTCCTTTCCCGGGATTGTGTGGATATAGTCTGTCTCGGGGAGGGGGAGTATCCGATGCTGGAATTGCTCAACAGTATGCAGAAATGCGCGGTGGATTATGGAATAAAAAACCTTTGGTTCAAAAAGAAAGATACCGTGATCAAGAATCCCATCCGCCCGCTGTGCGATCTCGACGCGCTTCCTATGCCGGATAAATCTTTGTTTGAAGATGAAGTGAATATCGGCCGAATGTATATGACCATGACTACCCGGGGATGCCCCTTTGCCTGTTCTTACTGCTCCCATAATTTCCTTTCGAAGTTCCACGGCCAGAGGGACCTGCGCAGGAGAAGCGTTGATAAGGTCATGCGAGAGCTATTGATTATGAAAAAAAGGTACCGCTATCGCGAGGTCGGTTTTTACGACAGCATCTTTACGGTCAACAAACAATGGATCCTGGACCTGATGAAGAGATATAAAAAGGAGATCAATGTGCCTTTCCGGGCGATCTCCCATCCTTTATGCATTGACCAGGATATCGCCGTGGCGTTAAAGGAGTCCGGTTGCCACAGGGTGCAATTCGGCGTGCAGACATTCAATGAGAAAACCAAAAAAGAAGTATTGCTGCGACCGGAAAGTAATGAGCGCATATTGAAGAGTTTTCAGGTTTGCGATAATGCCGGGTTGCAGTATTCCTGCGACCATATGTTTGGTCTGCCCGGCGAATCCGAAGAGGAGCAGGTCCAGGCCGCAAAGATGTACCGGAATTTTAAAAATCGGGTGCGCATAACCTGTTTCTGGACAACCTATTTCCCTTCAACTGATCTGGTGACCATCGCCAGGGACAGAGGTATACTATCGGGCAGCGATATCGAAGCGATAAACCGGGCAGAGGCACCTTGTTATATAGCCGGTTCGCACGGTTACGTAAAAAATAGCAACCTCGTTGATATATTTAAAAATTACGAAATTTTCTTTCGGATCATGCCCATATTGCCTAAGAGGACAATTGATTATATTATCACGCATAAACTGCAAAGATTTTTTAAATATTTGCCCAAAACCTTGACCTTATTTATCGTGGATTTCATTGTGATGTTCGCCAAAAACGATCTTTCCGGTTTCCAGTATATGGATTATTATTTTCTGCATTTCAAAAAGAAGATTTTGAAGAAGACAAGGCGAGGTTAACCTTATGCGTGTCGTATTGGTACACTTTCGCGAGAACTATACTCCTGCTCCTCCTATGGGGATACTTTACTTAGGCACCGTCCTTAAAAATGCCGGCCACCATGTCAAGGTCATAGATTCTTTTCCTGCTTACCATGAGTTAAACATCAGGAGAATAAAGGAATTTAACGCGGATATTATCGGCTGCAGTGTTTTGACTACCGGCTACAGGATTGCCTCCAGTTATACCTCAGTTTTAAGAAATCAGAATCCCCAGGCATTATTCTGCTGGGGAGGGGTCCATGCCAGCGCCCTTCCCGAAGAGGTTTTAAAGGAACAGAACCTGGATTTTGTGGTTGTGGGGGAAGGCGAACACACTATGTTGGATGTTTGCTCCAGACTTGAACGCGGAGAAGGGCTGGAGGGCGTAAAAGGAGTCATTTTCAGAAAGAACGGGAAGATAATAAGCAACGGTTTAAGAGGATTCATTGATAACTTAGATGATGTGCCTATCCCCGACAGAAACCTTTTGGAGTGTCCCGGGTTTTCCTGGTACCTTTCTCCTCCGGGCATAATCCGCGGGCATTTCCTTAATGGGGTCACCACATTTTATACCAGCAGGGGCTGCCCTTTTAATTGCATCTTCTGTTGCAGTCATCAGACTGCGGGCAGAAAATTCCGGCAGAGAAGCGTTGCTAATGTAATGGAAGAAATAAGGCACCTAGTTTATGACCTTAATGTAAAAGGTTTATATTTTAATGACGATACTTTCGGATTGGATAAGAAGTGGTTGGCTGAATTCTGCCAAGCCCTGGGCAGGGAAAAGTTTAAACTTGTATGGGGTTGCCAAACCAGGGCTAATCTCGCTTCTAGAGAAATGTTTCGTATGATGAAGAATGCCGGATGTGTCCAAGTAGATATGGGAGCTGAAAGCGGGTCAGAGAAGGTGCTTATGAATTTAAGGAAGGATATAACTCCGCAAGATATAAGAAACGCCTTTAGATCGGCAAAAGAGGTGGGCCTTAAAACCTTTGCGACTTTTATACTGGGGTGCCCCGGGGAGACAATTGAAGATGTAAATAAAACCGAAGAATTATCCAAAGAAATCTCATCCAACGTGAGTTTTTTGATCCTGGTACCTTATCCCGGAAGTGACCTTTTTGAGATGGCGAAGCAGAATAATTGGATCACTGACCCCGGTTTAAGTTTTTCCCCGGACTGGGCCAACAAACAATCGGAAAACCCGGTAATGGAGATAAATTTCCGC
>Ga0315284_10002367_pt1 | contig 27029 bp, 20 predicted proteins | sample YL17G09_16_MG_FD_203696 | JGI IMG/M metagenome (GOLD analysis project Ga0315284, IMG submission 203696) | Sediment microbial communities from Yellowstone Lake, YNP, Wyoming, USA - YL17G09_16 | ecosystem: Environmental > Aquatic > Freshwater > Lake > Sediment | place: USA: Wyoming | collected...
AAAAGACGCGGCATAATGCGGGATTCATGCTCCTCGAGGGCATTGCTGATAATCGTTATATGAAAACGGCATCATTCGGCTCGGGCAAATTGAGCCGCATTAGGGCTTTCTTAAGGACCGGCCGGGCGTTTAAGAGGTCGTCCGGACCGTACTGGTCGCTTGAGGGCGAACTGGGGGGTAAACGGTTTCTCCTGGTCAAGCCGGAGACATTCATGAACGAATCGGGGCGAGCTCTGAAGAGTCTTGTGACACGGGGGATAATCCGGGATTTATCCGAGTTGCTGGTTGTGGTCGATGATGTTGATTGTGCTGTCGGGTCTCTCCGCCTGCGAAGCAAGGGATCGGCGGGTGGACATAATGGTCTTAAGAGCATTATCGCGGATATTGGAACGGAAGAGTTCGCACGGTTGAGAATCGGTGTGGGCCCTCGGCCCAACGGCAGCGATATGGTCGAATATGTATTGAGTTCATTCATGCCGGAGGATCGTGTGCCGCTCGAACGATCGCTCGAACATGCGGCGGTGGTCGTTGAAACGTGGATCATGGACGGGTATGATTGTGCGCAACAAAGTCTGGATCAGTAAAATGGGTGCTATTAATTAACCATTCGAAAGGAGTTGATGTATGAACCTTTTTCTTGCTCCAATAGTAATGGGAATTATTGGTCTGATAGTTGTGATGTTTGTGTATCAATGGATCAAGAAACAGCCAGCGGGCACCGATATCATGAAAAGTATTTCGGGCGAGATTCATAAAGGAGCGATGGCTTATCTCAAACAGCAATACACTGTGCTCTCATTTTTTCTCATAATTGTATTTCTGCTTTTAACATTTTTCCTGCCCCAGCAAGGGCTTCTAACCGCTGTTGCCTATGTATTTGGCGGTATCTGCTCGCTCATCGCAGGATACATTGGGATGAATGCGGCGACCAGGGCAAATGTGCGGACTGCCTGGAGCGCCAACCAGTCCGGGCAAGGAAGGGCGTTGAGTGTCGCTTTCTTCGGGGGCTCAGTAATGGGACTTGCGGTCGCCAGCACCGGGCTTCTGGGGCTTTCGATACTGTTTGCAATCTTCCGGTCGCCTGCCGAGGCGGCTATCATCAATGGATTTGGTATGGGCGCATCCTCCATGGCGCTCTTCATGAGGGTCGGTGGTGGCATCTATACAAAAGCTGCTGATGTCGGTGCGGACCTGGTTGGTAAGGTCGAAGCGGGCATCCCTGAGGACGACCCCCGTAATCCCGCCACGATTGCCGATAATGTCGGTGATAATGTCGGTGATGTGGCAGGACTCGGCGCGGACATTTTCGAATCCTATGTCAACTCTGTCGTGGCAACTCTCGCCATTGCCGCAACCGCTACGGCGACGATGTTTTTTGGGAATGAGATACTTGGCAATCAGACCGGATACATGATACTTCCCCTTATCCTGATTCTTGTCGGATTGGTCAGTTCCCTGATCGGTGTGTTCTCCATGCCGATTCTTAAAAATATCAATCCTGCCACCGCACTGCGCTATTCAATGTTTATCGCTGCAGCGCTGTTCCTTATCTCCGCGTATGTGACGATAAAAATAATGGTAGGTGATATCGGACCATTTTGGGCTATCCTTGCCGGCACCGTATCAGGCACGATAATAGGCCTGGTAACCGAGTATTACACCGGTTCCAAGCCTGTACGTAAAATAGCCGATGCCGCGATCACCGGTCCGGGAACCAACGCTATCACCGGTCTTTCTGTCGGTATGGAATCGACCATTATCCCCGTCCTTTTTCTCTGCGTTGCGATGTTTATTGCGTACCATTGCGCCGGTCTCTACGGTATCGCCCTTTCTGCGGTTGGCATGCTGGCGACGGTTGGAGTGGTTATGACGGTTGATGCCTATGGCCCGATTGCCGACAATGCAGGTGGAATCTCTGAAATGAGTGGTCTGGGAAAAGAAACCCGCGTCATCACCGACAGACTTGATTCACTCGGCAACACCACCGCTGCAATCGGGAAAGGGTTCGCCATCGGCTCCGCTGCCCTCACCGCCCTGGCGCTTTTTGCCGCGTATACCGTTGCAGCAGGAATTGAAACTATTAACCTTGTCGATACGTCGACGGTTATTGGTCTTTTCATCGGCGGATGCGTTCCGTTCTTCGTTGCCTCACATACCATGAAAGCTGTTGGAAAGGCCGCATTCAGCATTGTCGAGGAAGTACGCCGACAGTTCCGTGAGATTCCCGGCATCATGGAAGGAACAACGAAACCGGATACCGCTAGATGCGTCAAAATTACTACCACCGCGGCTCTCCATGAGATGATCGCTCCCGGTCTTATCGCCCTGATAGTTCCCATTGCGGTCGGGCTTTCTCTCGGCCGTGAGGCTCTTGGCGGTACCCTCGCCGGTGCGACGGTGGTTGGCGTGTTTATGGCGCTTTTCATGGCGAATGCCGGCGGCGCATGGGACAATGCGAAAAAGTTAATCGAAGGTGGTTTGCACGGTGGCAAGGGTTCTCCCGCTCACAAGGCAGCAATCATCGGCGACACGATTGGCGACCCGTTTAAGGATACGAGCGGCCCGGCGATGAACATTCTCATAAAACTCATGAGTATTGTTGCACTCGTAATTGCTCCAGTACTCTTGGCTCTGGGTAGATAACGAACAGAAACGGAGTCTTTGCCGACCATAATGCTGATACGCTGACAAAAATATTATCCACATTTTACGTTAACATCCCTGTCAGCCGCGCCCCATCCCGGGGACGCGGCGGGCCGGTGTCCAGAGGGAGGAATTATGAGAAAGTACGACACGACGTTAATTATTGATGGTTCTCTCAGCGTTCAGGATCGCGAGGCGATCATCGAACGCTATAAAAACACGCTTGAAAAGCTGGGAGGAACCGTCGAACGATTGGTCCGTTGGGGTCAGCGGACACTTGCGTACCCCATCAGCAAAAAACAGCAGGGATATTATGTCATTTTCTATCACTCCTCAGAACCCGCGATCATCAAGTCGTTCGAACATGAAATGAGGCTGAACGAGAGCATTCTCCGTTACATGACTATCGTGTTCGACGGCAAACATCCGGATTATCTCCATGAAGACACGGCGAGATATGAAACTCCATCTTCGGTTTCCACAACGAAAGAAAAGACAGGCGAGACTTTTTCCGCCGTTGAGGATACTGTGGAGGAAGGACTTGATGAAGTTGTCCTTGGTGATGAAAACTCGTTTGACGAGTCAAGGAATGATATTCAGGACAAAGAAGCCGTTGAGGATACTGTGGAGGAAGAACTCGATGAAGTTGTCCTCGGTGATGAAAGCTCGTTTGACGAGTCAAGGAATGATATTCAGGACAAAGAAGCCGTTGAGGAAACTGACAAAGATTTTACCGGCGAAGATGAATCCCCAAGCGATGATGAAAAGGAGAAATGAAAGTGTTAATGGAACGGAAAACCAGGATAAAGATTTGTAAGTTCTGTGAGAACAGGGATTTTGATTTTAACTATAAAAACGAGAAAAAACTGCGCAATTATGTTACCGACCGTGGGAAAATCATCCCGAGGAGAATGACCGGAACTTGTGCAAAGCACCAGAGAAAACTGACCACGGCCATCAATCGAGCACGTTACATGGCTATCCTGCCGTTCACTTCGGAATCGGTGAAATAATCGACCGGAGATGATTTATTTACGGAAATTGATATATGGCGGCACAGGCACGGACACTGTATCAGATTCTGTTTTGGGGTTCGGGTATCGGGCTTGGTGCGGCGTTTACATTTGTTATCGGTGATATATCTTCACCGCACTACCTGCTTGAACTCATGAGCACAATCCTCGTCGAAGTACCGTTTGTCGCCGCCTATGCGCTCCTGGCGCGAAAAAGCGGATGGGCATGCACTCTTTTCTGTATCGTAACGGGTGTTCTGGCTTCTTACGCCATGACGCTCCCCGGGTTTTCCCTGACACCGGTTATTTTTCTGAAAGCGGCCGTGACAGGTGTGATTCTCGGAAACATGACATGGTGTGCGGGCTCGTTTCTCAGGAGACTCTTTGTTGTTTCTGCTCCGGGAATCGTATTTGCATGTATTTTCGGAATCCCGATAATTTTACATGGCGTTTTACCCCGGGTGCTCGAGGAGATCAGAACCGATTCGCTGGACGTTTACCGGATGTTTATGTCTGAGGATGATGCCCTGAATGCGATTGAGAATGCCATGTATTTCTTTCAGGGTGTGTTCCGTGTCGGATTCGCCGTGTACATTTTGTATGCTGTCATGCTTTCCTGGTTTTCGTTTTATTTCACCGGTTGGCTGATGGGGATATTAAGAGAAACGGGTGAATATCTGCCGCCCCTGTACACGTTCAAGATGCCGTTTCATACGATATGGGTGCTCCTGTTCGGAGCGGGACTCTGGGTCGGGGAATTGAAGCCGGTTTATCCTGTTACGCTCAATATACTGGCGGTCATGGCAGGATTCTATGGACTGCAGGGATTGGCGATTGTCATCTATCACATGAACAGACTTTCGATAGGGCGCTTGCCAAAAATCCTTTTTTGGGTTATATTTTTTCTTACTATCATTGTTACCGGTGTGGTGCTTGTTTTCATCGGCATTTTCGATAACTGGTTCAATCTGAGACCAGCCATGTATCATAAATCCGACAAGGAAAAAGGAATGAGTGATGAAAGTAATTCTGAGAGAAGATGTTAAAACAAAAGGTTCCGCCGGCTCCATCATCGATGTCAAGACGGGGTATGCCAGAAATTATCTTATTCCGCAAGGACTTGCATATATCGCCACCGATTCCAATATCAAGGTTTTTGACCGTGAGCGCGTACAGAAAGTGAAAAAGCTCGAACAATTGAAATCGGAAGCCCAAAAAACAAAGGCTGAAATCGAAAAAATCTCGTTGACTGCGGTGGTGAAAGTCGATGACGAGGGCAATTTGTATGGTTCGGTGTCAAGTCATACCATCTCCGAACTTCTTAAGGAAAAAGGATATGATTTCAGCCACCGGAAGATACGGCTTGATGATTCCATCAAGGAACTGGGTGTGTATGAGGCTTACATAGAACTTGTCAAGGATGTCGAGGCCACAATCAAGGTATGGGTGGTTAAGGAATAGGGCTTATTCACGGAAAAGCAACTTTACAGAAGATGAAACGTATAAAAAAGAGTTTGTTCATTACAGGTTATTCACACTGCGGGGACAGTTTTTTTTCTTATCCGCTCAGGACGGGAAGTTTTAAAAGGATTTTATGACATGGTCGAAGTGTTTGTATCCGGTCTTGCGTTTGACTCACTCTACAAACAGCCGGTTGTTCTTTTGCGTGAAGTGAACGGTGAACGTATCCTTCCGATCTGGATAGGTCCTAATGAAGCGGCAGCGATTGCCCTCGAGCTTTCCGGGGTGACTTACAAACGACCGTTAACACACGATCTCCTCAAATCGGTTCTGAACGGATTCGGCGCCCGCCTCCAGAAAATCGTCGTCAGTTCCCTGAAAGACAATACTTATTTTGCGAAATTCTATATTCAGGCTGATGAAAAATCGATAATAGAGATAGACGCCCGGCCTTCGGATTCAGTTGCCATGGCGCTGAAAATGAAGGCTCCGATTTTTGTATCCGATGAGCTTGACGATGCTTTGATTACCCTGATGTCTTCTTCCGATGAAGGCGAGAGCGATGACTCGCTTCCCGATCCGGCCGACCTGAAAAACCGTCTGCGAAATATCAAGCCTGAAGATTTCGGTAATTATAATCTGTAGATGTGAAGCGCCATGCGGAAACTTACATATTGTTATATCATTGTCATCGCGGCGCTCCTGTGGTGTATGGGGGGGGCTGGTCGTGTGTCCGCCCAGGACAACGATGTCGAGGCGCTCTTCAGGCGGGGTACGGTTCGGTTTAAGCAGGGCAAATATGTGTCCGCGCGACTGGACTTCAAGGAAATAATCTCTGAGTTCGGGTCGAGTCAGTGGGCATATCCTGCTTCCATGATGATTGCAAAAACCTATTTTTACCTCGGCGATTACGAACTGGCTGAAGTCGCTGCGGCTGAACTTCGCCGGAGTGTTCCCGGGGGACGGTATACCGACTGGTCGTTTTATATCGAAGCCGCATGCCGATTCAAGCAGGGGGACCCTCTCCGCTCCGCCGAACTTCTCGCCGAGCTTGCCGTGAAAACCTCCGATACCGGGCTCCGGTCACGTTCGCTTTTTGCATTACGCTCAGTCATTTCACCGGTCATGGAATCAACCGAGTTGAAGGCGGTTCTCGAAAGGTTTGGCATCAGCCCGTCAGATATCGTTTCCGCCCATCCTCCGGAGACATTCTCTGCTGAAGGTGGTGTCGATGGTTTCGCCGTCGAAGAGACTCACCCCCGTGAAGTACTGGCGTGGGAACGAAGCTCCTCCATCCGTATCGGCCTGCTCGCGCCTCTGACGGGTTTTGATTCCGAACTGGGAATTCAACTTCTCAGGGGTGTGAGGACTGCGTTTGAGAGACGTTCGGTTATAGAGGGGACAGAAATCGAACTTTTGGTCGAGGATACTGAGTCCGACCCGGTCACTGCCGTTCTGAAAACAAGGAAGCTTATCCACGATGGAGTCATGGTTATCATCGGGCCGGTTCTGGGCGAGACGACCATAGCTGCTGCAACAGAGGCGCAGAGTCATAACATCCCTTTCATAGCCCCGACCGCAACCACAATCGGTCTGACCCGTATCGGCCCCTCGATTTTTCAATTGAATCTCAATCCGAGTGTTCAGGCCGAAGCTCTGGCTGATTTCGCAGCCCGGCGTATGAATTATACCACTTTCGCTGTCATTGCGAGCAACGACATGTGGGGAAAAACCGCCTCGGCGTCTTTTTCACGGGCCATGGAAGAACGCGGCGCGCGGAGTATATGGATGGAACTTTTGAATGTTTACTATACGAATGCTCCCCATGACATTCTCATGAATATCAGGGACCATGCCCCCGAATCCGAATCGGATCTGGATAGTCTCGCCATTATCGACTATGGTTATGGTCTCATGGATACACTCCTCGTTAAAAAAACGCCGTTTTTCAGGGGTGAACGCAAACTTGGTCCCATTGATTCAATCGACTGCATTTTCGTGTCTGCAACGTCCGAAGATGCTCTTCAATTGGCCAGCCAGATCATGGAATACAACATCAAAACCACAATTCTGGGCGATTACGGGTGGTGGAGCAACGAAATTGCTTTCGAGGGCTCACAGCAGTATATCGAGGGTGCCTGTGTGGTCGCTCCGGCTGGGGAACTCGCCGGCGGGATCGGGTTACGATATTTTCAGGAAACGCCCGGTAAACCGGATACCCGTGACATCCCGCTCATGAAGGGTGCCGATGCGCTCAATATCATCCTGTACTCTATCGGACAGGGAGCTCGTGACCCCGAAACGCTTGTCAGGACACTCGAATCGATCAGGGATTTTCAGGGAGTCGCATCCCTCATCACGATCGATCCGGTTCATCACACCAACACCGCTGTGGCAGTTATCCGCATCGAAAATGGCAGGTATGTCCGCATTGCAGATCTGAATGGCTACCCGCTCCCGAGCATTGAAAGATCTCCCGCCGAGACCCATGAAACGGTCTTTTCCCGGTGATACCCGGCCCATGAAAACGCTCCTTCAGTTCGTTCTTTTCATACTGTTTTTCAGTAATGTTTTTGTCCCTGTTCCTGCCAAGGGAGATGACCCGACTCTCGAATTACTGGACACCGATATCGATTTTGAAGAGATTTTTGCTGACCTCCCCGGAACATTTAACCTCGCCACAGCAACTGTCCCCGGCATAGCGTCGCTCCCTTATTTCACAGTCGAGGACGCGCAACGGGTTATCGCATGGCGCGATTCGCTCGGAGTTCGAAGTGCTCTCAAGTCCGGAATGGAGACGATTCCCGGGATATCCCCTGTTCAGCGCGCCGTTCTTGCGCAGGTGCTCTCCAGGGAAGAAACATACCTGCGGCCGGGTATCCGGGGCTCGTTTAAAAGCGGGTTTATCGGCAGCCCCGGGACGGAGGACGTATCCGGGGGGAAATATTATGCACGGTTCCGCGGCAAAACAGGACGGTTTGTACATTTCGGCCTCATCGGTGAACGCGACCCGTTTGAATCCCGGGCGCTCGACCTTTATTCGGCACACCTGGCAATACGTTCGGACAGCGGGCGAACGGGTATTACGCTCGGCGATTTTCGGCCGTCCGTCGGTCAGTGCCTCGTGATGTCACGGTACGGCAGAAACTATGCGGCCGGCACACATGTCAGAAGCGGGCAGAGTTCACTTGTTGAAAACACCCTCTTCGAAGAATCGCTCTATCTCCGCGGAATGTATACGAAGGTCTCCCGAGGGCCCCTGACAGCTCAGGCATGGTCGTCATTAACGAAGCGTGACGCTTCATTTGACGAAAACGGTCATGCTACGGTGTTGAATACCTCCGGTCTTCATTCCGGCTCAGCACCCCGTGACAACCTGATAGAACAGAACAGCGGTGCAGGACTTACTTACACAGCCCGGCATGGGATATCTCTCGGTGTTGCCGGGATTGTTGCCGGTTTTTCGCCGGATTTCAAGAGACGGGCGGAAGAAAGGTATACTTTCTATCCGGACGGCAGCCGTTTCACATATCTTTCATTGAACGGCGTCATCACGCGGAATGCGGCTGAATTTTTTTTCGAGCATACGGTTTCCGGCAGTGAACATGCGACCCTGGCCGGTGCGGAATGCCGGAGCGGCGCCTCGCGGAGCTGCGTGCTCGTCCGCAATTACAGCGAGGGGTACTGGGCACCGCATGCAGGCGGTTATTCTTCATTCGGAAGGACCTCGAATGAACGTGGTATATATGCCGCTTTTGAAACCGCCCTGCCTTTACGGACACGTCTTCTTGCTTCCATGGATATTGCCCGGACGCTCTCACGCTCGTACACCGGGGACATGCCGGAATCGAGGCGGAGAATGAATGTGACATTTCGCGGCCGTCCGGGCGGTAATCTGACCCTTACCGCTTCGGTCAGAACTGTCAGGGATTCGGGCGGCAGCGGAAGATGGAGTGGACTGCTCTTCCTTGAAAACCCGCGGCCTTCCGTTCGGTATCTTCCCATGTGGCGAACTCACGCTGCATGGTCGGCGGGAGATTCCGGTGGCGGCCCTTACGGTGAACTGGGCTTCAGAGCAGGATACAGTGGATTTACCTTCGATCTGTCCGCAGGGTTTTACGATATTCCTTCATATAATGCGCGGTATTACCGCTATGAACAGGATGTTCCCGGGCGCGGGCTGACCATGCCTGTATGGGGAAGAGGGGTGACGTCGGTTTTTATTCTGAGGTGGAATCTGTTTTCCGCACGGTGGCGTTATGCAGATACCGACCATGCCGGTGTTGACAGAGAATATACCCTTCAAAGCGATGTGGTGTTTTGAAATCCCGTTCTTAAGTGACAATACTGATTCGCATTAATTGTGAAAAAAGCAGTATTTTGCGCTTGACAAATCCGTCCCTTTCGTATTCATTAATAACCGGAAAGATGTATTAATTTTGAGAATAGTCAACTTTAGACTTTTGAACAGGGGTTTTTAAACGTGAAAAGAGCTTGGTTTGTTTTACTGACAGGTATAGTCGTTGTAAGCGGATGTGATTCTGGCGGAGATAATCGTACTGCAGTACAGAAGAGCACCCCGAATGTTTCAGTCCCGGAAAAGAAAACTCCTTCACTGATGACCGGAGAACGTGATACGTTTCATCCGAAAAGCGTTATGGAAAGCTCACGGAAACTTGCGCTGACCGATTTCGGTAAACGTCCCGATCCACTGCCGGTGGTCACACCGGACGTTCCGGCTGTCGAAAAGGCAGTTGAACATCCTGAATTCGTTACTATGAACGTGGTATTTTTCATAAACAAGGAACCTGCGGTTCCCGGATATCCGTTTGATTATGAAAACGACATCGGTGCCCTGAAAAGACTCTATCAGAGCCATGACCTCGATACAGTCCTCAGGGGTGCCGTGAGCGAGCTGGAACGTCTCGAAGCGCTGACGCTGTATACCTATTCGTTCCTGTCGGGGGGGACTGAACCGGGGCCGGAGGACGATATCGGTCCATCTGCGGAAGTGATCACGAAGCTCAAACTTGAAAAGAACGTCGGAGGTACAAGCAAGCATTATGCGGCAGTGCTCTGTCAGCTTGCCCTGTCCTGCGGATTCAACGCGCGGATGGTCGGCATGCATACGGTTGACAACACCGGCAGCATCATGACCCATGATGTCTGCGAGGTATTCATGAATTCGTTCGACAAGTGGGTTGTATTCGATGCCTTCAACCGGGCGACATATTACGAAAGGAATTCAGTTCCCCAGTCGGCACTCGAACTCCGTGACATCATGCTGGACAGAAACTACCGTGTGCTGACCCCGCATTCGGGGTCCGGAGATTATATGGATGTCGTCTCCGTCCGTGAGAAGGTTCTTCCTCTGTACCGGTACCTCTACATATGGCGGATGAACGACATTCTCGGGAGAAGCCCCCGCGGCGGGACAATACCCTGGGAGGCCCTCTATCTGGCTCATCTCGTGTGGGAGGATGAACAGGCTCCCGTCGCTGAAGGGGGATTCGACAGGCTTGAAAGATTCAACTCGCACAGGCACTCCGATTATCCCCTCGACGGGGTTCGTTTTGTCACCCATGACCGGAACGATTTCTACTGGCCGCTCAACCATGTCAGCATCAATGTCGAACGCACCGGGCAGAAGGATATTATTCTCTACTTCGATACGATTACACCGAATTTTAAGACTTTTGAGATCATGGACAATGTGGTCAGTCTGTCACATTCGTACAGGCATGACATGAATAATCCGACAAATTTCGTTATTCGCGCGGTGAATGTTTTCGGAGTGAAAGGACCGGAGTCGAGACTCGGGTTTTCATTCTGAAAGCCGGGGCACTTTTCCCTGTTCCATGATGGAATGGTGAAACTTTTTCAGAGCCAGGTATAACAGCATAACCTCAATCCCCACCGTGACAACGGAGGTCGATCATGACTCTCAATGATGCGCTCATCCTTTCCTATATCAAACGTGGCATCGGTTACGGTTACAGTATACTGAAGCATGTAAGGGAAAGCAGGTCCGATGAATGGGTCGAGTTCTCGCGGGCGGGTTTATACAAGACGCTGGACAAGCTCGAAAAGGAAGGATATGTACGAAAAACGTTCGAGCAGAGCGGCGGCAGGCCTCCCAAAAAAGTGTACCAAATAACCACGTCGGGTAATGCAGCCCTCGCCGAATTTCTCACCAGCGGGTTCAGGTTCGATTATGTGACCAGAAACAACCTCGATGAATATCTTGTCACCGCAGTGGCGGCAACACCCGATGCCGCTGTCCTTGCCGAAGCAGTGGAGAAGCGAATCGAAGCAGTCAGGACACAGCTCGACGGTCTGACGAACGAATGGCCGGAAGACAAGGATTCCTATCCGTTTATCGTATACGTGCTGTACAACCGCCGTCTCGAGTCGCTGAAAAACGAGCTGAACTGGCTGTCATGGGTGCATGATGCGCTCGAAACGATGTCCGGCGATGTGCTGACCGTAACCTGGGGCGATGTCAGGAAATAGCAAAAAACGGAAGGTACACAGGCATCCTGATAACCGTCGCGGGTATCCCCACACACACGAAGTGACGACCGGTCGCAGAACAGGTGAGAAATTGCTGCGGAACATTCCAGGTAATGTATAATAGATACTGTTCTCCCTTCGAATAATCCCTGTCATCGGTATTGAAAAACTTTCGTAGTTCTCCGCTATATCACCTCACGTCATTTCACGTAATGAACTTGTGGTATGACCGTTCAGCCTTCTGCGATTCCGGTTCATTGCACGAGTAAAAAAAAGATGATGTTTCACATCAGGCGGCATGCACGAACCCGGTACCATGATACAGTTTAGGGTCGGTTTGACACGGCTTTCATGGGCGGCGAACTGTTTCCTGCCACAATCCTGGGAAAGGGCGACGGACTATCGGCTCTTCGCGATACCGCCGGACTGTGTGAGAGCGAACACGATCATGTTGACACCCATCCGCAGCTGGGGTTCGTTGTTCGCCGCTTCGCTCCACTTGATAATGTAGCCTTTATTTGTGTACAGTGCAACAAGTCTGTCCCCGATCCAGACACCTTCAAGATAGAAACGCTGCGGGGCCAGAAATATGCCGACAGAGCCAAGCTCGGCGCCGTTTGGAGGGCCGTCGTCGAAGTCGAAGAAACAGTGATACAGTGGATGATTGTTGGGAATCATCACGAAATGTGCATTGGGGACAGCGTCATAAATCATCTTTTTGAGTGTGGCTTCGGACAGGCTGAAATCGTTTTTCGGATAGGCGTTTTCGAGGACCATGAATCCGCCGTTTTCGAGATATTTTCGCACATTAACCCGTTCGGTCGCCGTCAGTTCGAAAATGTCGTCGGTCGTGACGTACACAAACGGCTTGGTGTGAAGTCTCTCCGAACTGAGCACGATATGCTCATCGAAAGAGACTTTGAGATTGGTCCACTTGTGCATGGCGTTTCTGAGATTGAAAAGTCCCTTGACAAACCTCTGGGGAAACGCAAGCTGTTCTCCCCAGACGTAGGCGATTGAAATATCACCCCGTATGTTCTGTTTATTCAACCGGTCTATAATGACCGTATTGCCAGCCTGCGGTTCACTTTTTCCCGTTATGGTGCCTGTGACTGTCAGGAAAAAGATAAACAGAATGGTTACAGCTTTATAGCTCACCTGAAATCCTTTATGCTGTGGTCATGTACGATAGTTATTCCGTGACGTCAGACATTGTGGTACCGGATTTATTCCGACAGCCGCAAAACCGCACGAGTGGCAAATCTTATTGATTCCGGTTCGTGCTCGCAATTCCGCCTTCCTGGGTGAGAGCGAACACGATGAAGTTAACTCCCATTTTGAGCTGGGGCTCGTTGTTTTGACTGTCGTTCCACTTGACAATGTATCCCTTATCCGAATAGACAGCCGCCAGCCTGCCCCTGTACCAGACACCCTCGAGTCCGAACACCGGCTTTGACATAAGTGTCCCCTTGAAATCAGTGTCCCTTCCATAAGTACCGATCTCAGCACCGTTCGGAGCACCGTCGTCAAAGTCGAAAAAACAATGATACAGGGGATGACCGACCGGTATCGGGGCAAACCGCGCATTCGGAATGGTTTCCAGGAGCATCCTTTTCAACGAGGCGGCCCCGCGGCTGAGATCACCGAGCGGTTCGGCATTCTCGGCGACCAGGAATCCGCCGTTCTCGAAATATTTTCTGAGATTTTTTCTTTCTGTCTCCGTAAGATCAAAAGCTTGCTTGGTGGAAACGTACACGAATGGCATTTCCAGAAGCCGTTCGGTGCTCAGAATCAGATGCGTATCGAGGTGTGTTTCGATTTTTGTGTATCTGTTCATTGCCTCCTTGAGGTTGATAACACCGCGGGGCAGGTCCTGCGGCGGTATGAGCAGTTCACCCCAGGCATAGGCAATTTGAATATACCCGGTGATATTCGTTTTATCCACTGGGTCGATAACGACCTCGGCTTTCTTGCCGCTGTATAATTGTCCGAATATGGCGGCGGGGCCGACCACGAACAGACATGCGAGAATAATGACACAAATCGTGCGTTTCATCAGATTTACCTCCGGCATGAACCGGAAACGGAACTGGTTAACTTATCGTTGAAAATCCTGTTATAACCCTTTTACTTTCGTTCAAACACTGTCAAGGGTCAGCACGAAGTGCCGATTTACAAGCCCCTGGCAGTGAGAAAGCACCATATATTTTAGTACGGGGTTAATGAAAAGACTTTTTTTGCCGCCCTCCCAAAAAGGTTCAGAAACTTCATTCATAATAATATACTCTTCAGAACGAATTCAGTTTATTTTTTTTATGAGAATATGCCCGCATGCAACATTTCCACCTTTAAGGCACGACTGGCAGTGGTCCTCCGCGCAAAGAATCAGTATTTTTCGCCGATACCACCATCCTGGATCAGGGAGTACACAATGAGATTCACTCCCATACGGAGCTGGGGTTCATTGTTTGAGGTATCGTTCCATTTCCGGATATAGGCCTTGTCGGAATAAATGGCGGCGAGCCTTCCCTTGTGATAGACTCCTTCGAGAAAGTATGTCTTTTTTTGTTCGATAGGAATTTCGGGTATGGTGGAGAGTCCATCTTTTTCTCTTTGTTTATTGATCTCTTTCAAAGAAGGATTGACATACGATTCGCCTTCGATGCCCTGAGGCGGGCCGTCGTTGAAATCAAAAAAGCTGTGATAAATTCCGTGACTGTTCGGTATGGGCGCAAACCGTGCGTTGGGAATCACATCACGGAGCATCTGCCTGAGCGACGCCCCGCCTTTGCTGAAGTCCCCGACTTCGGGCGCCGTGTTTTCAACGACCATGAATCCCCCCATGTCGAAGTACATCCGGAGGTTTTCACGTTCGGTTTCGGTCAGTTGAAAAGCCTCTTTCGAGGTTACATAAACAAACGGCATTTTGAACAGGCGCTCAGAGCTGAGTACAAGATGATCGTCGAGTTCGGTTTCGATTTTTGTGTATCTGTTCATAGCCTCCTTGAGGTTGATGATTCCGCGTGATAAATCCTGCGGTGGTCTGAGCTGTTCGCCCCATGCGGAGGCGATTTTAATGTAACCGACTATCTTCTGCTTGTTGCGGGGATCGACGAAGACGCCCGATTTTTTTTCATAGGTGAGTTGTGCTGTCGCCACGAGAGCGAAAGCCACGATGAGGAGCAGACTTACTGCAACCTGTACAAAGATGGTTTTCAACGGTACCAGGGATGGTGCTTTCATGACGATATCCTCCTTACATGGATGCGAATCTTGAGTACATGCCATTATGTCCATCATACAGTGGTACATCTATCTTGTTAAAAATAAGATGAATATGTTATTCCGGGTTTGCCGGGGAACCGGGCGGTTGAGGCGCTTTCACTTCATGCGCGGAGGTCACCGCAGCAAAGCCATGTGTAAGTAAATGTGAATGCGTATAGTCTGTCAACTGTATTTTTATGTGTTTCCTGGTTACAGGAATCGGTTCCTGTTTGATGAGGCAGGTCTTCTATCCATCTACACCCGGTGGTTGATTACGGATAAATCACCCTTCCGGGTGTATTTTTTGCTTCATGTTTCATGACAATTATATATATTATGGTGTGACGTTCGGCAGAGGATATTTCATGTGTGAACGGCGCCATGTAATGTGATTCTCATTAACACGGGGAGCCGCGATGAGCGGATTCGAAGTATTTATCGCGAAACGATACCTGGTCACCCGGAAGAAGACCGGATTTATCTCGATCATATCGCTCATTTCGATCGTCGGGATAGCTGTCGGTGTCGCAGCACTCATCATCGTACTGTCGCTGATGAACGGTTTTTCCAAGGAACTCCGGACACGCCTTCTGGGGATGGACGGGCATGTGTGGGTGAGCAAGCCGTTCGAGGAGGGCATGGAGGGCTACAGTACTGTCATGACCACACTGAAAGGGATCAGGGGAGTCGTGGGGGCGTCTCCGTTCTGTTCATTCTCGACTGTCGCTCTCAACAGCGACATGTCCCATGCCGCGACCGTGGAAGTGCGAGGAATCGATACCGAAACGGTCGATTCGATTTCGCAGGTCAGGAGTTACATACGCGGCGCCGGGAGTCTCAACCTCACCCGGGACAGCGAAGGCGTCCCCGGCGCGGTTCTGGGAAGCTACCTGGCACGCTCACTTGGCTATACCGATCTCGATGACTACATTTACATTTATGGCCCCGGGGACATGAATGAGGTGCTTGAGACTATGACTCCGCCGCCGGTCTACAAATTCAGGGTGACCGGTCTTTTCGAGAGCGGGTATTACGATTATGACAACGCTGTTCTGCTGATCGACCTTGCCGAGTCGCAGCGCATCATTGGCTATGAGGGAAAGGTCTCGGGCATTGCCCTCAAGCTCAAGGACATGTTCGCGGCGCCGCGCTACACCGAGAATGGCGGGTTGATCGAACATGCCCTCGGCCCTTTTCCTTATGTGAGCGTCAACTGGATCGAACATAATCAGATACTGTTCAAGTGGATGAGCCTTGAAAAATGGGCGGCGTTCATTGTCCTGAGCCTGATCGTCCTCGTGGCGGCGTTCAATATCGTCAGCTCGCTCATCATGCTCGTCATGGACAAGACAAGCGAGATAGGAATCTTGAAATCGATGGGGGCGACGAAGAAAAGCATCGAGCGTATTTTCGTCCTCCAGGGCGCTATTATCGGCGTGAGCGGAACACTCACCGGCGGCATTATCGGGACAGTACTCAGTTATCTTCAGGACCGTTACCAGTTTCTCACACTCCCTTCAGATATCTATTTTGTCAGCGCGCTCCCGATGGAACTGCAGGTGAGGGATGTAGCGGCGATTATCGTGGTGACGATGTTATTGTGCTGGCTTTCCAGCTATTACCCGGCGAAAAGGGCCGCCGAGCTGAATCCGGTGGATGCGATTCGATCAAAATGAACTCTCAGACATGAAAGAAATTGGCGAACGTGGATAACAGCGTTTTGACCGCCAGACAGATTACAAAAAATTACACTATCGGCGATTCCGTTCTCGAGGTGCTGAAGGGAGTTGACCTGGAGCTCAGGCAGGGGGAAATCATCGCGATTGTCGGCAAATCGGGAGCCGGGAAATCGACCCTGCTTCATGTCATGGGCCTGCTGGACCAGCCGACATCAGGAGAATTATTTTATCACGGCGAACCGGTCAACGGTAAATCACAGGTTGAACTGGCGCGATTACGGAACAGCCGGGTAGGTTTTATTTTTCAGTTTCACCACCTTCTCCCTGAGTTCACGACACTTGAGAATGTGCTGATGCCCGCGCTGATCGCAGGAAAAAACCATGTCGCAGGGGTCCGGAGGGCGGAATATCTCCTCGAGCGGGTGGGGCTTTCCCTGAGGCTGAAACACCGCCCCGGCGAGCTCTCAGGCGGTGAACTCCAGCGTGTCGCCGTTGCACGTGCTCTTGTCAACGAGCCCTCGATCGTTCTTGCAGATGAGCCATCGGGGAATCTCGATCACCATAATTCTACCATGCTTCATGAACTCATCTGGGGTCTTGCACGTGAGAACAACTATTCGTTCGTCATTGTAACCCATGACCTCTCGCTGGCCCGTCAGGCCGACCGCGTTCTTCATCTGAGCGAGGGAATCATACACGAGCTTGATCGTGAAAATATTCATGAACACTTTTTTCTATAAAAGCGTTAAAGACATTGTTGATTGTTGCTGATAAAATAATAAGGGGATTCGGTATAGGAATCTTTCCGGGGTGAAACAGGCGATGAAATGTCAGATATGTCATACCAACGATGCAACTATCATTTTTACGCAGATTATCAACAGCGAGAAAATCGTTTTGCAGATATGCACCGAGTGTGCGGGCAAGAAGGGAATTTCAATCGAGATCGAGAAACCCACAAAACCCAATGCCGCATCCTTTATCGCCGGGTTCACCGGCATCACCGCTGAGGCGGACGATGAAAAAGTCTCCAACCTGTCGTGCCCGGTGTGCGGGTTGACAGCAGCTGAGTTCAAAACGAGCGGTCTTTTCGGCTGCGATAAGTGCCCCGAGGCGTTTGGTGACTATACGTCGAATCTTTTGAAACAGATACACGGCACCGATGTATATGAGGGTAAAAAACCCGTGAAACTGTCCGTTGAAGGGGAAACGATGCAGGAACTGCAGAAACTGCGGGCTGAACTCAAACGGTGCATTGAGATTGAGGATTACGAGCGGGCAGTTATCCTGCGTGATCAGATAACGGAGTTGGAAGGAAAAAATATCAAACGATGAATTTTGAACAGTTTGTTCATTCCATACCGGCGTGGCTGAGTGGCGAAGGACCGGAATCGGGAATTGTCATCTCATCACGGGCCCGCCTTGCGCGCAATATCAGGGGAATCGTATACGCCCACCGGGCTGACGACGAGCAGCTTGCAGAGGTGGTCGGATATGTTCTGGACGCTGCGCAGTTTGCCGGATACGATTCCTGCAATTTCATCCGCACCGACGATCTTGATGAATTGCATAAGCACATACTGATAGAACGGCACCTCATCAGCACGATGATGGCTTCAAAGAGCGGAAACCGCGGGGTTATCTTCATGAACGGCGAATTGAATTCCATTCTGGTCAATGAGGAGGACCATCTTCGTTTCCAGTCGTTACGGTCAGGGTTCGACCCGCTGGGTGTGTTGAACGAGGTCGAGGCGCTCGAAAGCGCAGTAGCCCGGGCGTTGAATTTTTCCTTCTCCCCCCGGTACGGATATCTGACCGCGTGCCCGACTAATATCGGGACCGGGCTCAGGGTATCGGTTCTGATCCATCTCCCCGCGCTCGTGCTTACAAAGGAAATCCATCGGGTGATACGAAGTTCCAGCCAGTTAGGATTGGCAGTCAGGGGATATTACGGCGAGGGGTCTGATGTAATCGGTAATCTGTTCCAGATTTCAAACCAGCGCTCACTCGGGAAAAATGTGCAGGAACTTACCCGGGCGCTGGAATCGGTGGTAAAACGGATTATAGAGTATGAGACTCAGTCGGCGGAAACGCTGATGGAAGAAGCGAAAAACCAGACTGAGGATAAAATCGCCCGGAGCATCGGCATATTGAAAACCGCGCGGGTTCTCTCGACCCACGAGTTCATGAACCTCTGTTCCGCGGTCAGGCTTGGGTGCTTTATCGGTTTCGTCGATAAGAATTATGTCCATATCCTCAACGATCTGCTCATCCTGACTCAGCCCGGGCATTTAGGGGAGCGGTACGGTCTCAAAGAAGACGCCATGGAGAGGGATTATATGCGCGCGGAACTTGTGCGTGAACGATTTGTTGACGTTAAACTATAAATTTATTATATTAGAAAAAGTCGAAGAACTTTTTTCTTTGAAAATCAAAAGTGGAGTTCTTTTATGAATAATATGTTTACAGATAGAGTGAAAAAAGTGCTCCAGTATGCCCGTGAAGAATCCTCACGGCTTGGGCACGATTACATTGGAACGGAACACCTCCTTCTGGGGCTCGTTAAAGAGGGACAGGGTGTTGCTGTGGCTGTTTTAGCAAATATGGGCATCCAGCTCGATGCGCTGAAAAAGTCCATAGAGGATGCGGTGCAGGCGTCAAGCGGCGCCATGATGCTGTCGGAGGTACCGTTCACCCCCATGGCGAAACAGGTGCTGGAAATCGCAGCCCAGGAAGCACGCGAGATGAACAACAATTATATCGGGACCGAGCACCTTCTTCTCGCGCTCACGAAAAACAAGAACGGGATAGCCGCTCAGATACTCAGTGTCTTCGGCACCGATTACAAGGCGGTCAAGGAAGAGGTCATGAGCATCCTCTCCGGTAACCGTAACTCCGCAGAGCCCGATCCTGACAAAAGCAGCATTCCTTTCATCGAGCATTACGGCCGTGACCTGACAAAGCTTGCGCACGAGGGCAAACTCGATCCGATCATCGGGCGCGACAAGGAAATCGAGCGCATGAGTCAGATACTCTCACGGCGCAAGAAAAACAATCCGGTGCTCATCGGCGAGCCGGGAGTGGGGAAAACGGCTATTGTCGAAGGTCTCTCACAGCGGATAGCCGACGGGAACGTTCCCGAGAACCTGGCCAGCAAACGGGTGATTTCCCTTGACATGGGAAGCCTCGTCGCGGGCACGAAATACCGCGGGCAGTTCGAGGAGCGGGTGAAGTCGATCCTCAACGAACTGGCAAAAACAAAGAACATTATAATTTTTATCGATGAAATTCATACAATTGTCGGCGCTGGTTCGGCTGAGGGAACCCTCGACGCCTCGAATATGTTCAAACCCGCGCTGTCACGGGGAGAGCTGCAGTGCATCGGGGCGACAACCCTCGACGAATACCGGAAGTATATCGAGAAGGACGGCGCCCTTGAACGACGTTTCCAGCAGATCATTATCGATCCGCCTTCGGTCGAGGACTCCATCGCTATCCTCATGGGGCTCCGGAGCAAGTACGAGGAGCATCATAATGTCATTATCACCGATACGGCCATCCATGAGGCGGTAAAGCTCAGCGACCGTTACATGTCCAATCGTTACCTTCCTGATAAAGCCCTTGATCTGATCGATGAGACCTCTTCACGGGTTCATTTGAAGAAAATAACCCTTCCCGACCATATCAAGGAGAAGGAAAAAACCATCAGGGATATCGAGGAGCGTAAAAATGCCGCCATCGAAGACCAGGATTATGAAAACGCCGCAAGGTTTCGTGACCGCGAACGCCAGTTGAAGGATGAACTTACGCAGGAAAAGGCGGAATGGAAAGAAAAAGCGCTCAACGAGATCATTAATGTGACCGAGGATGATGTGTCGTATGTGACCAGCCTCATCACCGGGATACCGCTTTTCCGTCTGGCGCGGACTGAATCGGATCGTCTGCTGTCCATGGAAGAGGAGCTCAAACGGAGAATCATTGGACAGAATGACGCCGTAGCTTCCGTTTCACGGGCGATCAGGAGGACACGTGCCGGTCTCAAGGATCCCAATCGGCCCATCGGTTCATTTATTTTCCTCGGACCGACCGGAGTGGGAAAGACAGAACTCGCGCGGGTGCTTTCGGAGTACCTCTTCGAAGATCCCAATGCCCTCGTCCGTATCGACATGTCCGAATACATGGAGAAATTCAATGTATCACGGCTTGTGGGTGCGCCACCCGGGTATGTGGGGTATGAGGAGGGCGGACAGCTTACCGAGCGGGTTCGCAGGAAGCCGTATTCGGTGGTGCTGCTCGACGAAATTGAAAAGGCCCATCCCGATGTTTTCAACATACTTCTCCAGATCCTTGATTCCGGTCACCTGACCGACAGTCTCGGGCGGAAGGTTGATTTCAAGAACACGATTATGATCATGACTTCGAATCTCGGCGCCCGCGAAATCGGTCTCGGAAAAAATCTCGGTTTCCAGACCTCTGAATTTCAGCAGGACTACACATCTATGGAAAAGAAAGTCCTGAGCGAGCTTAAGAAAACCTTCAACCCCGAATTCCTGAACCGTATCGATGAAACGGTCGTTTTCAGATCGCTCGACAGGGAAGACGTGCTGAAAATCATCGATATTCTGATGGATGATGTACAAAAGCGCCTGAAGGATAAGAAGATCAGCCTCATCATGACGAAAGAAGCGCAGGAATTTATCGCGCATGAGGGGTTCAATCCTATGTACGGAGCGCGTCCTCTGAAACGGGCAATTCAAAAGTATATCGAAAACCCCCTGTCCGAGGAGTTGCTGCAGGGGCGTTTTGTGGAAGGTAATACCATAGAAATCGTCCGTGCCGAGGATGCTCTTAAATTTGAAGAACTTCTGGATCAATCGCAGGAAGCGAAAAAGAGCTGAATTCTTACGGCGGATACAAGGATAGAAAGCGCTTCATCCTGAACGAGGAGGGAGGCGCTTTTTACTATTGTAACGGTGTGTGTGATTGAAGTCGAGTCATTTGACCGGGATATGTGTCTTTTAGGCCTTTCGCCGCAAACCAGGGATCGCGAGTTCGATGAAAAAAAGGCTGTGGGTGCTTATTCTTTTTGGACTGCTGTTGCTTCTTATCGGCGGTTATATGGCTCTTTTCAGGATTCTCGATATAAACCGCAGGGCGGAGTATTACCTTTCCGAATATCTCGCGCAATCCTTCGATGTTCATGTGTCACGACTGTCTGTCTCCGTGCTGCCGTGGGCGGTCAGCGTCCGTGACGCCGAGCTTCGTATGAAGCATATGCCGCTTGTCATGAAAATAAAGCGCATGCGTGTCGGATTCAATGTATACACCATCATCACAAAACGCCTCCACTCGATATCAAACCTCCATCTCTTTGTCAGCAATCCGGTATTCATCTGGGACCTGGGAGACAAGACCGGCGGGTTTGACACGTTCTCCCTGACACGTAATCCCAAAATTACAATGACCGGAATACCATCGATTCACCTGAATATATCCGGTGGATCTTTTGTTTTTCAACGGGGTGATTCGACCCTTGTTTTCGCAGACAATATCAATGGATGGTTTGACGGGATGACCGGTTCGTCTGTGGAAATCACAATCGAAGGAAATGTCCTGTCGCCTTCGGTCAATACGGCTCTCAAAGGAGTGATCGACAGGGAACGCAACGATGTAACCCTCCATCTGGTGACAAAGGGATGTGACATATCTACCGGGGGAACCTGCGTGCTGTCGGGTGACATTACGCCGGTGTCGGGACTGCTTGATATCGATATGACATTACGAAAAACCGGAGATTCGTTAAACCTCCGGGGGGAGTATACCCTTGACAACGGATCGTTCGTGCTCAACGAATCCCGCCTCGGCATATCCGACGTGAAGGCGAGGGGGCATTTGAATGAACATGAAGCGTATATCGACACAGCCTACGTTACAGTGCTCGGCGTCACTCCGAGACTCCATGGCCTTGTCAGGCTGAAACCTGCTCCCGAACTCGACATTGTTCTCGATGCGGATAGTATTGATTTAGCCCGGGCGTATTCAGCATATTTCCCCGGAAATGATCAGGTTCTCCATGGATATGCCGATGTATCCGCTTCTGTGAACGGCCCTCTTCAATCACTCACAACCGTGCTGGACGCATTGTCCGACAGCCTCCGGTACCGGGATGAAGTGCTCCGTAATCTGACGTTTCGTGCGTCGCTCACCCGTGACAGAATAATACTCGATGAACTCAAAGCAGTATGGCGCGGATACCGGCTCAACGGAAAAGGAACGAGTGAAAAAACCGCCGATTCCCGCGTGCGCCGTGTGAAGGCTCATCTCACAGGTCAGAACAAATTGGCCTTGATGAAGAATTTCGGCCTTGATGTATCCGGGAGGGTAAACATTGAGAAAAAACAGGTGACATCGGATTTCTCGCTTCGCCTCCCCGATATGGGCGAAACAGTCAGGGGGCGCGTGTCGCTTACCGGAGACAGGACGGATTTCACAGTCGGAAACGATGCTTTCAGCTGGGCGGGAACAGTGAATCACCTGACAACGGATGCGTCTCTCACTTCGACACTCGCCTGCGTAGAATTTCCGGTCGCAAGATTCCTGGGAGATGACTATACCGGATTAATTGTCGATGGGGAGGGAGCGCTTGCAGGGAACAGGGAACGAATCGACCTCGCTGGCTCATATCGCCTCCGGGTGGGGAATAATCTCAACACCGTGCTGACCGGCAAAGCGGCTGTTGAAAACATACTGTCCCGTGGCCGCGTGTTCACAATGGAAGGCAGGCTGGTCGATCTTCATCTGATGTATTCACATCCGATGTTGTGGAATATGACCGCACGGTCGGATTCTGTGGGAACCGGAGTGGAAATCTTCGACGACGACGGTGCATTTCTTTCAGCGAAACTATCCCATGAAGGCAGGCTCGGCGGATATCTCGATCTTCACGGTTTTCCTCTTGAACGGATCATCGATATATTCAAACGCGAGGAATTCAGCCATCAGGGTACAATCACCGGCAGGGCGGTTCTTGGCGGAACGCTCCGGGAGCCGGTATTCAGCACACCCGACACCGTCCGGGTGGCGGATTTGCGCATCGGGGGACTGGACCGGCTGTCGGGCACAGCCCTCGTCTCCGGGTCCAAGTACGAACTGGCGTTTACCGATATCAAACTGAATCGCGACGACATCCATGTGATGGAGGCGGACGGCAGGTGGGAGAGCGGAAAGCCGTTCATTCTCAAAGCGGCCGGAGAACGGATCGATATGAGCGCCATAGCTGATATACTCAGTTCAACACGGAAAACTGACGGATACGGCGATTATTTACTGACAGCCGAATTCACCCGTCAGTCGGGCACGGTTTCGGGGTCTGCCCGGGTGAGGGACGGGCATTTCCTCGATGTGCCGTTTGACAGCGTTTCAGCTATACTGGGCGGCGGTTCGGATGGTTTCATTCTGTCGGATATGCGATTCAGCAAGGCCGGAGTATACGAGGGGGAGGGGAATGCTTCCAGCGGATATTTCTGGCGTGACAGGACCGAGTCTTCAGGGCTTCACATGAAGCTTACCCTGACAGGAGATCTCATGCGGGCGCTGCCTTACCTTTCCGGTTCCATTAAAAAGGCATCGGGGAATTGCCGTCTCGATCTCGTGCTGGGAGGGTCTTGGCAGGACCCGCTCGTCCTGGATGTAGATCTCGGTGTTGATAACGGCAGTCTGACACCTGCCTTTTTATTCGGCGAAATAAAAAATATTCATGCGGTGTTGGATGTCGACGACGGGGTAATGACACGGTCGGGGCTGAAGGCGGTCCGTATTCGTCAGGGCACAGGATTGTATGACGGTAAGCTCCTGACAGTATCCAATTATCACGAGGGAGATAAAACATGGGAGACGCTCGAGAAACCCGGACTGATCAGTATCGTTCATGAGGATATCAATCTTGATTTCGGCGTCCTGAACATTGCGCTCGACCATGGGAAGAAACGCGACACGACGCTCAAGCTTCATGTTCCCGGGTTCATGGAGGAAAAGCAAACGGGGTTGTTTGAGATCACAGGGAAAAACGGGCATGGTTTCATCCTCGGAGCTTCGGAATTGGACGGCGACCATCTGACGCCGTATGTTTCGGGAAACATCCTCCTTCGTTCAGGCGATATTCATTTCCCGCTGCTGACTGCGGAAATTGAAAACGACGAGGCCGGCGACTCCAACAGGGCGGATTTTCTTGAAGACATGTTCTGGGACCTGGACATAGAAATCGGTTCGAACGTCAATTATGTCAACGAATACAATTTCAATCTCGGGAGATTTGCTGGAACCACTCTCTGGCGGAACGAGATCAAGATAGACGAAAACTCACGCTTTTCAGTGTATGGTAGGATTTCCGATGGTTCATTCCGGGTCACGGGAACAACCCAGTCCTCAAATGGTGTGGTCACCTATTACGGGTATAATTTTACTATCGAATGGGCGGAACTGGCACTCGACACGGTGAACGTGGCGAGACCCGCGATTCTGACCGGCAGGGCGCGTACTGTGGTCGTGGACGACTCGACGGGGGTGAGCACAGATATTTTCCTTCATGTCAATTTCATCGACCGTGAATCGGGCCGAAGGCAGCAAGCCCGCAGTGGCACTGAACTCCGTGACGACGACTTCGATGAGACAAGCGGACCCCTGACCCGTTTTGACGCCGGACCGCTCGGTATTATCGAACTGCGTTTCACCAGCAATAATCCTGCGGACGATACTCAGGAAAAAATCCTCGCCCATCTGGGTATTTCACTGAACACTATCGGTGAAGCCGCGACTCGTGCTTTTGCCGCCGGCATGGACAATTACTATTTTAACCCCCTCCTGAGACCGTTCGAGGAGCGGATTAAAAAAATGCTTAAGATCGACATGTTCAAGATATCTCCGGCCTTTTTCGGCAGTTTCGCACAGTCACAGTTCGGATATAATCCCATGCATGACCCGAGCACCGATTACATGCTTTTCGACAAGAGCAAGGTCATACTCGGAGAATTCCTTCTTAAAGACTGGTTTGTGTCGTATACGGGGCAGTACGGCGTTGGGAGGGATTTTCTGTACAGGAGGGAAAAAGGGTTTTATCACGATGTGGGACTCCAGTATATTATTCAGAGAAATTTGAGGTTTCAGCTTCATTATAACTATGACGACATAATTCGACAGGACGACACACGGTTTGAAATCCGGTACGATTTTCGGTTCAAATAGTAATAAGTTTTGAAATCTCCACCGGAATTACATATATTAGAAACTCAGTTAAAGATGAGTGAGATACAAGGGATAGGTTTCATGCGATTATTGTCTGTACATGTCCTGGCGATTCTGGTTGCATTCCAGTGTCTTTTTGTGCTTTCACCCCATCGGCTCGATGCACAGGAACGGAACAGAATCCAGGAAATCGTTGTCAGGACCAATATCGAAACCTCGGGCGAAAGCGAAGGGATCAAGGTTCTGGTCAGGAATCTCTGCGGATTACAGGTCGGTAATTATATTTCATCGGAAAATATCAGCAATGCGATAGAAACTCTGTGGAAAGTCCAGATTTTCTCGGATATCCGTATAAGCAGGGAACAGGTTGAGAACGGTTACCGGATCATTATCAGGGTCGATGTTCTTCCGACGATCAATTCCTATAAGCTCGCCGGGTTTCAGGAGTTCAAAGACGAGGAGATTGTCACCGCGTTGAAACTCGCCAACAAAGGGGCCGTTGGTGAACGGAAGTTCATCTCATGGAGAAATAAAATCCTCGATCTCTATCATGAAAAAGGCTTCATGATGGCACGGGTCGATATTGACATGAATCCTACCCTCCAGGATTCGACCAAAGTCGATGTGAAAATCACTGTCACCGAAGGCAAAAAAGCGAAAATCAAGTCGATAAGCCTCGTCGCCAATGAAAAAATAAGCGATAAGAAGATAAAAAAGGCGATGAAGGAAACGAAGGAGGACCGTTGGTACCGCTCGGGCGAATTCAAGGAGGATGCGTTCGAGGAAGACAAGAGAAATATCGTCAATCTCTACAAATCGGAAGGGTATCGGGATGCCACAATCGTCCAGGACAGCCTGTATACCGATGACACGACGGGGAAAATCAACATCGTTCTGTTCGTCCACGAAGGGAACCAGTACAAATTCGGCAAGACCTTTATAGAAGGCAACACCTATTTCGGAGACGATCAGTTAGTGACGAAACTGAAATACAAAGAGGGAGAAACTTTCAATGAGGACCTCCTCATGTACTCGATTTACGGGATGGAAGGCATTGTGACGATGTACAGCGACGAGGGATATCTCAAAACCGCCATCAATCCCATACAAACCGTGCGCGGGGACAGCATCGATGTCGATATTGATATAGCGGAGGGTGTCGTTTCGAAGGTAGCGAAAGTGATCATTGATGGCAATACCAAAACCATCGAAAAAG
>Ga0315284_10002368_pt1 | contig 27028 bp, 28 predicted proteins | sample YL17G09_16_MG_FD_203696 | JGI IMG/M metagenome (GOLD analysis project Ga0315284, IMG submission 203696) | Sediment microbial communities from Yellowstone Lake, YNP, Wyoming, USA - YL17G09_16 | ecosystem: Environmental > Aquatic > Freshwater > Lake > Sediment | place: USA: Wyoming | collected...
GATCTCGCCCCACCCCCAGAAGACGCAGTATTAGTAACGCGTGAGGTTCTATTTGCCGTTGCAGAAGATCCAGTTTTTGTAGCGGTAACGCGCGACGTTCTGTACGCCATTGCGGACGCACCTTTCGTGGCCCCGCCAGAGTTACCGCCAGATGAGTGTGATCCTTCGAATACAGGTGGTTGGGGCGCACAGCCTTGGGGTGGTGGCGCATGGGGTGGCGGATTTAGTTGTGCTCAACAGCTGATCTCAGACGACCTCTGCGATCTTATCTTTTTCGAAGGGCCGCTCCTTCTAACCATACTCAATGACACTGCGGTCACTGTTGTAGCCGGCGTCGTACCGACTCAGTTTGTTATCGATGTCGGCCCACCTGTTCTGCTTTGCATCTACAGCGGGCTCAGCACAGATCCGCTTTTCCCGGTCGACACCGCATACATTGAGATTGTTCCGCCGGGCGGGATTGGCAGCACCTACACCCTTGAACTCAATCTTCTGTTCGAGAGCATCCCGCCTGACTTCTCAGATCTCCCAGCAAGGCACATCGCCTTCGGGGTCACGGACACAGCAGGCCCCTGTGCCGCCTTCTTCATCTCCCAGGTCGGTATTGGCTACGCAGGAGCGTTCCACAACACCCCAGACCTAGTTTTAGACAGCGGTTTCCAGCAATTACCGGGTACTGCGCCCCTGATCGTCCCAGGAGTGCCTACGACCTTCCGTGTGGCTGTCTCGGCTGCGGTGGGGGTTGTCTATCTCTACGTGACTCCAACGGCCTCCTTGGGGCTCCTGGGGCACCAATTAATTGCGGTGCTGCCGCTTATCGACGCATCAGCCCTGATTGTGCCTCCGGCGCAAGATCGATCGGTCATCAGTGTCCACGGGTCGACCACACAGGCGTCGCGGCTCTGTCTGGAGCGCTGGTGCCTATCTTCAACTTTTGACATTCCAAATATCCCGCCAGTAGCCAACCCCGGCCCGGATGCGGCTGGTCGTGGTTGCTCCATCATCATGCTCGATGGGTCCGGCAGCTTCGATCCCGAAGGCGGGCTGCTTACCTATAGCTGGCGCCTAATTGACGGCCCCCTGAATAGCGAGTTCGTTGAGCAACTGTTTGATGGGATAACTCTGCCGCTGCCCATCCCCACAGGATTTACGTCGCGGCTACACTCAGACAATCTTGGCATCATTGACGCCGTTGACCCCATCGTGCCAGGCGATGTCCTTCTGGTGTCCGGTAGCCCAAGAACTATTACGTCAACAGGGACCGATATCGATGGCTTCTTCGTGGTGGTCGCGCTCGAGGACATCGCAGACAACTTGGTCAATGCTGTCTTCAAGATCTTGCGCAGCAGGGCGCTGACTAACCCAACGGCAGTCAACCCCACGTTCTTCCCGGATGTGTCGGGCTTCTACAAGTTTGACTTGATCGTGTTCGACGGGTCTCTGTACAGCGTTCCGGCTGAAGTGCTCATCAACATCATTGAGTCGTCGCTGCCTAGAGGCTGTACGCCATCAGCTACGTTCATGTTCGACTACTTGAGCGACTTCTGGCGCCTCGTAGACGGCATCGAAACTATTGAGTCCATCTGGAGTGCCACAGCCCAGGTAGCGGCTACAGAGCTTTTCACCCTGTGGCAGCACGAATACTCAAAGAGCATCCGGGACGTACAGCGAACACTTACCCGTCGCTGGCTGCACTATGATCTCGTACTTGCCGAGCCCCTGCCGACGCTTACAAAGATTCGACCTATTTGGTCGGGCCTTGAGAGTGTAAATATTCCCACGCCTGGTGGTGTATTTGCGGCAGGCACCATCTTGGTTATCACATCTCCTGTGCTTGCTACGGACATCACCATAGTCCTCGGCAACTACGCCTCAGTGACCGCCTTTAGCAGCGCTATCTATCAAGCGTTGATCGCGGTGGATAAGCAGTTCTTGGTGAGGACACTTGAGGAGAATGTTCTCGTCCCTACCTTTGTCCGGCTGCGGATTGAGGCGCCTTTCCCCTTCTCGATTAGTTCGACGAGTACGAGCCTTCAGTTTCCTGTGCTCACGGCCAACGGAACATTGTTCGGTGATACCACCTTGTTCGGCGGCCCGTTCCTTGTCCGTAACTACATTGTAGAAAAGAGTCTTGAAGGTCTTGACGTCAAGGAAGGCGATATCCTCTTTGTTGACGATATTGGCTACCGAATTCAGAACGTAGTTACGCGGGCTGGCGACCCATTCAAGATGCAGAGCATCGTCCTCAAGGACGATATGCCGATAACAGCTGGTAAGAAGTGGTCTATCCCGAGCACAGTGTCCTCTGAGACGCTGAACTTCTATCGTGGTCTTGTTGAGGTAGGTGACGCACTTTACTTCGAGATCAACGATTCCTTTACGGTAGACCCCGGAGAGCTCATCCGAAACGAAGTTATCGGGACGTGTGAGACGCTGCCCAATGTTCTTGCCTTTGACATTGCCAAGGCGTTCAGCCCATCAGTGGGCGAGCTTCTAGCTGAGGGGGCTACGGTCCTCCTGGCAAAGCTGGTGCGCAGAACGTACCTGCCGATAAGTCCGCTCATCGTAGATCTGCCGGCACTGCAAGAGCACGTTGTTACCGCTGACGATGAGACCGTCTTGCGCCGCAACGCGGACTTCTATTTGGAGACGTTCAGGGGCGTTCCCTGCATCCGGTTTGAGTCCTCCGTTGGCAGCGATGTCTGGGAGGGACTGGTTCCACCAAACCGCTTGTGGTCAGAGTACACGTACATCGACAACGAGCCAGTCATCGAGGCGAACTTCGGGATACCGGCAGACCTCTCACGCGATAAACTCGCAGCCCTCCCGGTAAAGGTTGACTATCTGTCTGCGGTACGTGGCCTCTGGTACGCGTACTTCAGCGGCCCGACGCTCTACAGCATGAGAGTTGGCACGCAGATCTTTCTAGGGCTGCCATTTGCTGAGGAAGAGGGAACGATCGTAGAGATACGTAGTGACTTCACCACCACTACAACGCGTGTGATTGTGCGCGACAAGCTCGATGTGCACCTGTTTAGGTCGTACACGTTCAAATCTATTCTAGGGCTAGAGACTAACCCGGACACAGGAAATCCCTACGCAGTCGGCGATGAGGTCGGTAGATTTGCTCCGCTGACTAATGGTGTAGACGTCATTGATTATGTGAAAGATCCTAACTGGATCATACCTACGCTGCTTCAGGACTTTGCAACTGAGGTCGAGAAGTACTTCACATTCACAGTAAGAATCAGCAGTGCTGCGTTCAGCCCAGCGGCACTCGGACTGGTGCAGGAGTTCATCCTCAACATCAAGCCTACGTACACCTATCCGGTTTACGTTGTAGAACTCATCATCGATGAGGACGGCTCTGACACCGACATCAGCGTAACGGATAGGCAGCTGTATAACGTCACGCTGAGGCTGGTTGATAGTTTCTGCGGGCACATAGGCTCCACAATCTACGATGATGCACGTCCAGGTGGCGGCGGTTGGTGGAATCAGTTCGATACCGACGATCAGCCTCCAAAACCTCGAGGGATACTCGACCCGCCGTTCTTCGATATTCCGCAGCCCGTCTTCTGGGCATTCGATAAGGAGTATCTGTGCCCGAAGGACATCATCATCGGTAGCTGGGATTACGATCATGTTGGCGGGGCCATTGCGGGAACTATTATTGCGACGCAAGAGCCGGAGTATCCAGACGTAACTTTCGTGGTCAAGTTCGAAGACCCAGCGGGGCCGTTTGTGGTCCCTGCGTACCCAGCGATCTTGCAGCTAACGGACATCACACCAAATGCTTACCCCGCGCTTGCAGCAGGCAATCCTCTTCGGATGCGGTTGACTATTCTTGGTGGTCCTGGGGTCTATGTTGCCGACGAAGATGTCTATGAGCTCGTGCTGTCCATCAACGGTACCCCCGTGGCCGCCGAACTGTTCGAACATCGGGCCCCAGCACTCGACTTCACCTTTGACGCTTTCGGGGCTATCCCGATCGTTGCTGCTGACGTAATCACTTTGGGCATTCGCATCCCCGTTGGCGGGACTGCAGGCCCGCGCTCGCCCTTGTGGACTTTCATCAGGGCCAGGGTTGAGGTAGATGCTGGTACGGTTCTCTCGTACGCAGGAACGCTGCCTGCGGGACTGTACTCAGGACAGAAGGTGCTGACACCCTAATGCGCTACAACGTACACATAGTGGGCAGGAAGAACGGCAAGATTATTGCTGAGCATCACGGCCACAACATTTGGGTAAGCTCTGGCCGTTCACACTTGGCGCGGCTACTGACCTATCTAAATATTGTGACTGAGGCGCCTGTCGATGGTAATCGAATCAAATACATGGGCTTTGGTATTGGCGGGATTCTGCAGTCTCAGCTGGGTATCTCTGATGCTGGTGATTACGCTACGGACTACCCTGCCGGCGCAGACCCCAACGCCACCACCGGTCACGAGTACCGAACAGACCGACCGTACGACCCGCCTATCTCCACGTTGGAGCGCCCTGTACGCATATCTGCGGGGCCGGATGTTTGGCTGAAGCAGCTGGACATCGGAGCCTCTTTTGATTCAGTTACCACCGCAGGACCGGCTACTACTTTCTCGGTGGCTGTTCAGCGCTGCATTATCGATGCTACGGCAGGTGAGATGGTTTTCGCGCCGTATGACGTCGCTGGGATGCCAATCTCAGAAATAGGTTTGTTTCATGCGGGCGCATCACCCTTGAGCCAGTTCAACGTGGCGACGCCCATTCCCCCCGACACCAGGACAGGCACTATGATTGCGTACCATACGTTTGATACAATGTTAATTGTTCCAGGTTCGGTATTTGAGTTCACCTGGAAGGTAGAGTTCTGATGCACATCGTAGACGAGATTGAGATCAAGCAGAATCTAATCATCACCGCGCGGGAGCGGGGTAAGATTGTTGCGCGACGAGAGGGCCACAACATCTGGTTGAACACCGGACGTGAGTACCTGGCTCAGTTGATCTCGTACGCGTCCTTCGGTCCCGATGTCCCGTACCGTAACGACCGCATCAAGTACATGGGCGTCGGTGTTGGCGGCACTCGGCAGCTTGCGCTTCCTACGGCAAATGCGGCACCGATAACTCCGGACTATGCGGGCACCAACATCCAGACAGACACAGATCCCACGATTACGACGATCGAGCGTCCTGTGCGCATCTCAGGCGGTACTGGCGCTCCGGCTGCTGGCGATGTTTGGGTCGGTGTCATTGGTTCTTCAGACCCATTTCCCGCACTACCTGCATTTGGCGAAGTAACGCACCGCAGAATCTTTGGGCCCTTGGAGGTTAGTTACGCTCCGTACTTAAGCGTGCCGTTGTCGGAGATTGGCCTGTACACTGCAGCTGCTAACCCGGAGCTGAGCAATAACCAAGCAGTGGCGTATGATACGTTCGACACGCTGTCTAAGACTGTTGCGATCTCCATCGAAGCTGTGTGGACCATTAAGTTCTAGGAGTAACTGATGCCCTTCCACCGCTTTATAGATCCCACATACTTTGAGGCAGTGCCGCTCCCAGGCTCTATTAACCTCAACGCATACGATCGTGTAAATGTCATAAGCGGCGGCGTGGGTGCCGGTGGTAGTTCGCCTGCGGACAGCGCCAAGGTCGGCGGTCCCACACCTGGAACATACTTTGTTGCTTTCGGTGAGGACGGCACATCCCTTGATGCCAACCGTGGGTTTAGGGCGCTGGCAGAAAACGCCGATCTCCTGGACGACCTGCTGCACCGAGACCTAGCAGTTCCGAAGATCTCAGCTCAGTTCCCCAACGTCGCCGGCACAGCCTCGTTCACCATCGTAGACAACGCGGTGTTTGTCGGCAATGCGGGCACACCTGCTACTGACGCAGGTCGTGGCGGCTTAATCGGTCTTGTGGACGATGACGGCGGCTCCTCGCAAGGGCAGCCTTTGCACGTCCTAACGGGTGGGGCGTATCAGGCAGTAAAGGTTACGGTCATCGCCGGCTTCGGCACCGGCTATGGCAACTCTCCACTCATCAATGTCTCGCCAACTATTCCGGCGGGCGTAGCTTTCAAGGTTGTCTATTACACGCGCCAGAGTCCGGCTAGTCAGCCCGAAGATCTCGTCGTTGATTCACGAACGTTTGATGGGTCGTGGGAAGCAGACATCTGGGCGTATGCCCGGAACATCTTCGAGACCAATCAGACCTTCAACGGCGTCATTACGTTCGCAAATACCGTACTCTTCTCGGGGCCAGTTAGTTTTCCGTTTGGTCTTCAAGCCCCGGTTGTAATCAATGGTCTTGATCCTTTCATCGCGCTCACCATCAACGCCGTAGGCTCTGGTGAAGGATTACTTCTAACTTCGGGCGCAGGCGCCTTGGATGCTGACGCCTATCTTCTGCACATACCGGATGACACGCTGTCTTCTGCCCTTAACGTGACCCCTAGTATTTTTGCTTATGGTCGCAGTAACACAGGTGCTGGTGATGCAGCCGTTGGTGTCTACGGTATTGGTGGCATAGCGTCTGGCGGCGGACTCTCGGCGCCTGGTGTAATTGGTATTTCCCCCGGTGGTGACTCCACTGGTGTTGTGGGTGTTTCTGGCGGGCTAAATGGTACCGGCGTTGAAGGGCGCGCGGCTCTGTACGGCGTTAAGGGTGAGTTGCTAGCACCAGGGACTGGTAACGCAGGTGTCTACGGCTTCCTGGATCAAGTAGATGGTTGGGGTGTCTACGGCCAATCTTTCAACGCTAGTCTCGCTGCCGGTGGAGTTAGGGGTGACTCCGCTGGTGGCCCCGGTGTCTACGGCAACAGCGCACTCAGCGTTGGCGTAGTCGGTATCAGCTTCGCCTCTGTCGGCGGATCATTTACGGGCGTGACTTATGGTGCCTCTGCGGTTGCTTCAGGCGTGTCCGGCGTCGGTCTTTACGGCGTTGGTGGTTTTGCCGGATTCGGGGTGCGTGGGCTAGGAAATGCTGGCGGTGGCTGGGGTGTTGCGGGTGAAGCCTCTGCCAACTTTTATGCGGGGGTGCTCGGCTCTGGTACTGGGAATGCTGTGGGCGTGCAGGGTACGAGTGCTGGTGCGCCGGGTGTTCGCGGCGGTTCTAGTTCCAACTTCGGCGTAGAAGGTATTGGCGGTATTAACTTTGCTGGCGTACACGGGCTAGGCGGCTCAACAGGGTTGCTGGCGCATGGCGTCGTTGGTACGGCAGGCCCCGCAGTAGGCAACTTAGGTGCCGGCGTGGTTGGTGTTGGCGGTGCTAATGGCGTGGGTGCTGGTGTATCGGGTACAGCCAGTCCTGGTGGCGGACACGGTGTGATTGGGCAGGGTTCTGTCGAGGGTTCCGGTGTCTTTGGTGTTGGTGGGGCGTCCGGTGGCGCAGGCGGAACATTCATTGGTGGCGGTACATCACCATCAGGCGCAGGTATTGTTGCTTTTGGCTCACTGACTGGCACAGCGGCAGCCGGCGGCCTCTTCTTTGGCACGGGCTCGGGTTCCGGTACCATTTCAGCTGGTGGCGCACCGGGGGGTACATCGGAGGGTGGTGATGGTGTTGTCGGTTACGCTGGTCAGATTGGTTTATCGGTTGGAAGATCTGGTCTCGTAGGCTACGGAAAAACCCTCGGTGGACTACGCGGTCGATACGGTGTTTTGGGTATCGTAACCGATGGAACCAGTACGAAGACCACAGGGCAAGAGCCGGCCGGTGTTCGCGGCAGCGTATCTCCGCCGGGTGCATCCGATGGAGTAATAACTACTATTCGTAATTTATTCGGTGGTGTGTTTAGCGGTACTGGTGCCTCGGGCTCTAACGATGACGCCACCGCTATGACTACAAGAGGCGGCTACGGTGCAAAGATTACCGGAAGCCGGAGTAAGGCATGCCTTCATCTCTTGCCACGTGAGTTCGTACCGCTTACGGGTCGTGTTGGTGACGTGATTTTTATCCAAACATTCGGACTCGTTGTGTGCACGTCTGTTGACGGGGGCACTGGAAGAGCAAATTGGAAGGGCATCAGCTTAACGCAACAAGTTGATGTGGTCGGTATTCTGCAAAATGTCTATTCGTCTGCCGGAATTTCGCAGTACCGAGATCAGAATGAGGATGGCAGTGAGGACTTCGAGCAGCCGTGATGAGGGGTATTTATGACCGCTGATATTCTGGCAATTCAGGCGGCTGCGTATGCAGCGCTCGATAAGCACAACAAGGCGCAAGAGAAGTTGAAGGAAAGAACTGTTGTGCCGGCGCTGCCAAATATTCCAGCAGCTGCTCCTGTTCCGCTGATAACTATCCCTGCGGGGCTATCGGTCCCTCCTGTGATAAAATTTCCAGGTATACCGGAGGTTTGATATGCAAGCAGTTATCGACGCGTTTTGGACAGAGCTTCTGAAGTACATGCCGCAGATCATGTCGGCAGTTGTAGTCGGAGGCGGAGCACTGTTGCGTGCATATCTGCAATCACGAGGGGCTGCTCAGGCAGTTGACCATGTGATTGCGGCGCCGGAGATCAAGACGGATACGGAGGTTGAGATAGTTGCTGCTGCGCGTCAGCAACTGGGCGCAGCTATGCATCCGCTTCTCGCCCCACTCACAGAGGGCGGCGCATTACGCTTGGCAAAGCGAGCTGCGAAGAAGGCAGCAAGTAAGGTGTCCAAATGAAGAAGACGCTCTACACAGCGGTAGCTCTCTTGCTTGTCAGTGCCTGTGCAGGGCTTGTGCCGGCGCTGCGTGACATCAAGGACATTGCCTACGACATTTGTTCGCTCACGGGAGCTGAGCAGCTGAAGAGCACAGGCAAGGAGACTATTGACGGGATGTCGGTTGCTGATTGGTGCAAGCAGGCAAAAGTCATCAAGCCTTTCGTGGATGACATGCTTGCCGCCAAGTTGGCTGGTGTAGCTCGTGTACCGCACGCAAAGGAAGCTACGGATGCTGGGACTCCTTGAAGTAACCAAGCGCGCAGTACGTCAGGCTAAAGGCCTAAAGGGCCACGGCCACATACCCAACGAGATAGATCATCGGGATGTTCGTTGGGGTGGTGCTTCTGCTGCGCGCACCGGTAGTACTGGGGAGAAGTACGATACGCTCGAGCCCTACGTGCCGATGGTCACCGACCAAGGCGCGGCGAACACTTGCGTCGCGCGCATGCTTGAGAACTTGGTGGCTATCTCTGAGGCTGTTAACAACCGCAAGTACGACCCGATCAGTGCTGTCGCGTTGTACGAGATGGCGCAGCTCAAGGACGGCATTGTCGGGGACACAGGTTCACGCATTCGTACAGCCGCACGAGTGCTGCAGAAGCACGGGTGCCCAAAGGCCAGCGCTGTTCCGTACAACGTTCTGAAGCTCAACAAGGGCGTGCGCGGCGTTGATCTTGTAAACGGCTGGAACTCGTCTGGTCTGAAGTACGAGATGATCGACACTGAGGGGGAGAAGAAACTCGAGGCTATAGATAATGCCTTGCTGCACGGCCACCCCGTTGGTTACGGGATGTTGGTTGACCAGCGCTTCATGGACCATACGGGGGCCGGCGTACTCATGCTGCCAACGTCTGACGCAGCCTTTATTGGTGGGCATGCTTTGACGTTGGTTGGCCCCCGCAACTCAGCCGGGGTATTTCGCGGGCTGAATACCTACGGGAACAGCTGGGGAGATCACGGCTTCTTCAACATCAGCCAGGATTACATTTCTCGACTAGCCCGAGATGTGACGATCATGTACGGCTGGAAGAATGCGACGGTGCGGGCACTATGATCAAACTTCTTGTATTGGTCGTCCTATCGATCTGCGCGTGCAACTGTCATTTGACTGTTCCGGCAGAAGACCCGAAGTCAGTCGAAGAGATTGATGCCGGGGCTGACGCAGGTGCCTGTGACAAGGCAGAGGCTCATCTGCGCACGCTTGGGTGCATCGATGGGAGCGTATTGAAGGGCCCCGACAACGAGGCCGGCACAGCCGATGACAAGACATTCTCGCAGGTGTGCGAAGATCTCGAAGAAGATATACCTGGTGCTGTAAACCCAGAGTGTCTTATCAAGATCAAGCACTGCAGCGATATGGATGGCTGCGCAGCAAATAATGAGTGACGTCGCAGTAGGCTAAAAAGGACGGGGCCAGTTACGGCCCCGCTGCTGTCCTAGTGAGTAATAGTCACTCGGTTAGCACATGTTTATTGATGTAACTGCCGACTGATTCGGGGGAGATATCAGCGGCGGCTTTCAATACGCATGCCTGCAGGTGAAGTGCCTGCTGTGTTGCCACTTCTGCTGTCATGCCTTGTTCGATGCGCTTCGCGATGAAATGCGCCAAGGCTCTTTTGTGCAGCACGTCCGGGCGCTCTGCTACCCGATGCTTTATGACGTGGGCGTTACTGCAGTGTCCGCACTTCCGGCACCACCACCAATGAGAGTTTTCTTCCCATTCGAGATCGTCCACTGTGGCGAGACAGATCGGGTGATCCTCCCGCCACAGTGAATCTAGTGCATTACGTGGTAGGCCTTGCCCTGCCCTCCACGGCTCTTTACCGACCAGATCTCTGACGTTGCGCGCGATGCCCATTGGACCTCCCTACAACGCCCCTCGGTGGATCAGTCGACGGCTTGCCGTAGAATCGCTGCCCTGAGTACCTCTACAGGAGAGTTCTCAAGGTCATTGGTAAACACCCCTAGTTGCCTGGCCAGGACTTCCAAATCCGGCCAGTTGGCCTGTTGCACGTGCAACGGATCGACGTGGACCATGTCCCCGATCGAAGGCAGCACGCAACCCGGCCAGAGGGGCGTCAGCCTTTTCCCTGGCCACCCAACGTGGCGTTGAGCAGGTTCTCAGGCTCTCCTTGGTCTGAGGCGGCTGCAACCATGCGGCACAGCGTTCCCTTGTCCATCTCCAAGGTCTTTTCCCCAAGCTCCAGGAGCAGGATGAACATCAAGCTCTGTGTACGTCCCAGCCCCACAATGAGGTTTCGAAGATCTTCAACTTCAGCTGAGCTGGCGCGGTCACCAAGCGCTTTGTTCACGGCCTCGAGGGCTTGGTGCATCCGGGTCAACGTAGACAGCACGGCATTGCCGTTGTTGCCTGGGTCTGCCGGCGTTTGCGGCTGCCTCTGCTGCATGGGGGCTGGTGCTCCACCCATCGCAATGGTGGCAGGCTGTGGCTGCCTCTGGGGCACTAGCTGCATCGGCTGGGGGGCCATCTGCACCGGCTGTGTCTGCATCGGAGGCGCCATTTGCACACCCCCGAGCATCGGTTGTGGCTGCGGCTGGTATTGCGGCTGCTGTTGCATCGGCTGGGGCGCCATTTGCTGCGGTGCCATTTGCATTGGCTGCGGTGCTGCGCCTGTAGGCTGCCCCATCACCAATGACGTCATCGGCGGCTGCCCAGTCTCGGCGTCTCGTCGTTGGAGCATGGCCAGGACGGTCTGTGATTGAACGTCGGGCGCGGCCTTCATGAAAGCCGACTCTTCCTCGGAGTGCGGCTGCACACCCATTGTAAGAATCAATCGGTACCGGACGGCCCTGCTCAAGCCAAGCAGCGCTGCGTAGTCTCGGGGCGCGTTCTCAGGAGTCACCATCGTTATCGTCATTATTTCTTGTACTCTCTTATCTTGTCTTCGTTGTTGGCGTTTGTCGTCACACACGCGATCACTTGGGTATCCAGGCAACCGTAACAGGCTCTTGGGTCTTTCGACTTCAATGGGCAGGTGACCTGGTTCTGAAGTCGCGACCAGTGCGCAAGCACAAATCCTGCTAGCGCATTACGCCACTGGTCGATCTCATTTACTGGAAATACTGGGTCTGTGTTCTCGTTGAACAGGAGGCCAATGAGTTCGTCTTTCGAAGAACTTGGCGGTGGCCGCAGACCAGACTTTTGACATATCTGGTACAGCTCGGTGTGGTTGCAGTCGTCAAAGGGGGAGGCCATGCGGGGGCCCTTCTTCCATGTTCCAGATATAGACTAGGCAGCCCGGAGGCCCCTTATCTTTCTTCTGGCCAGTTATCAGGAACTGCGAGTCATCAAAACCCGCTGCTGTAGCGACCGCGTCCTGAAGTAGCTTTTGGCGGTTGTCAGCGTCCATTCTCTTATACCGTGTTGCCGCTTTTTTTGGCCAGCCCTTATTGATGATTTCATCGAAGAAGAACACGGTAAATATTCCGTAAGGGACATCCTTGCGGAGGTAGATCATCGAGCCTTGGTGCTGCCGCGCCAGGTGGCTGGCTGTCTCTTTCTTGAACTTCTTTCCCTCGTCCGTGAGGATCTGAATAGGGATCATGTGCTTGCCTACCCTAGTGACCTTCGTGAAGTAGGCGTGGTTGGTAGAGGGTGGCAGCCAAGGGACACTGAGCGTGATCATGTGCCCGGAATCCTGGACGGTTTCATGTTTCTGTTGCCTGTCATTCTCCCAGCTTCCCAGTCCTGTCGTCGCGTCTCAACAGCCCTGGAGAGTAACTTTACGTCTGCCTCCAGGCTGTCTACGTGCGACTTGATAATCAGAGCCTGCTGCTCGTTCTTGTGCTGCTCCATCATTAGTTCCAGGTATCGTGGGTGACTCTCCACGACATCTTTGATCTGGTCCTTGGATGGCCTCTTCTTGTTTGGCGGCGTTGCCTGGATGACGCTGATACGAATGATCTTTTCGAGCTCATTCATCTCGCGCATGATGCCCAGGTGGTACGCCTTGATGCGGTTGGCGATGTTTGTTGCGTAGGTTAGCCAGGCCTGCTTCATCGCAAAAACATCGTTGTAGTTTCTGCTGTTCGGGTCATTCAGCACATCCGGTGTTACGTCCGGATTGTTGAGCGCCGGCTTTTCCCTTGGGTGGAACCCAAGACGGGACATTTCGAGTTCGTTCATATCGAAGGTATCCCAACGCTCCCTGATTTGAGCCTGTACCGTTTCAGATGGTCCTACTGTGGCGGGGAGTATTAGTCCCTCCCCGTAGTCATCCTCTTCACTCATGGTTTTCTCCGTATGCCCGTCATCCCCATACCTGGGTTGCTGGGTTTATTGGTGGTTCTCTTGGCCAGGATGTTTGGCTTGCAGGTGTAGGAGTAGGGGCACCAATCGCAGTGCATCCCTTCCGTTCTCTCCGGTAGCTGCTTCAGTCCAGCCAGGTGCAATATCCTGGTGCAGCTCATCTCAATCTCCTCCCAGAGGTCCCAGTCAAACTGGAAGAGGAAGGGCGAGATAGATGGGATGATGTTCGAGTTGCTTTTGTTGTAGTACAGCGTCCACATAAGCGGCAGGTCTAGTGCCGCCATGTAGATGCAGGTCTGCTCAAGGTGGTACGGACGCGGGGCCTTCAAGCTGCTGTAGCCCTTGTCCGCCTCGGTCTTGATCTCCATCCCAACACGCACCTGCGGAATGTCGTCTTGCAGGATTGTGATAACGCCGTCACAACTTGAGTGCAGGTCTAACTCAAGGGCAACACCACCAAGTGCTGGACTAATCTTTACTTCGTCCTCGAACTTGATGTTGACGTTATTGGCGGCAATGCGGTGCCAATCGTTCTGGAGCATGGCATGGACGGCGTGCCCGAGACGAAAGCGCATGTGCATGTTCACATTCGCGTTCTCTACGTCGGGCTTGCCCTCTGTGCCGAGCAGACTGTAAACAACCTTGCGGTGACAGGAGGATATCTCTGAGGCATGGATGCCAGCAGAGCGAGTCTTCTCACCAAAGATTGTAACGTTGTACGAGTACGTCTCAGTGCGGTCGTTAGCTATGTAGTCGTGGTACAGCGGCAACAGGCCGCTGGCTAGCTCGATGCACCTGAGTTTTTCGTTGTAGTCTTCGGGCGTTTTTGAGTCTAGGTCAGCTCTCGTCAGTAGCGGCATTTAGTTTTTCCCAATCAGCTTTGGGTATGATGACCCATGTGTCTCTTGTTCTTCCGGTCAGTTTGTCTACAAAGTCTAGGGACACTGCGGGTCTTTCGTTACCCTCACATTCACCACGAATCTTGTTGAGGGTAAGCATGTCGATCTTGTAGCTGCCGGCGAATGTGAACTTGTTCTCGATTCGATACTTATCGTAGACGCGCACATCGCCCTTATACCCTGGACGCGAGCCAGATCCCGACTGAGCACGGCCCCCCGAGCTCTCCGCCGTTCGCTGTTCTTGCTTCCTGGATATCCTCTTGATGCGCTTGGCACTCCCCAACTTCCCCGGCCCCAGTACGGGTGTATCTAGAACCACCATGTGCCCACGCTTACTCAGCGCATCCAGACACATGGGCTCTAATGTCACGATGCCGACTGAGTTCGAGATGCTTATGCAGAGCTCGGCTGAGTGCGGGGAGCCGGGGGTGCAGGCGCAGTACATGGCACCGCGTTCAACTCTCAGTATGTTCAGCTCTACCGATACAGGCATGAGATGCCCTTGGAGGCGAGTACCTGGCGACGAACGACAAGCTCGAAGTCAAAGTCCAGCTCCATCATTCGCTTGAAGGTGTCGTATCCGGGGATGCCATGAATGTCAGTGAACTCTCCCGTCGTTGGATTGATCACGGAGAACATGCCCTTGTTCTCTATGATTACTCCGCGCTTCATCCCCGTGATGATGACGCTCTCTTGCATGTCTACGCCCTGCGGCAGCCAAGACTGGTAGTAGAAGGGGTACTCACCCGTGATGTTGTCGTGGGTGCCGGCCTTGCCCTTCATCAGCTCGTACTTCGTGGCCTTGCCAATGGTTGTGTCCTTGCCGCTGATGGTCTTCTTGATCTTCTCGCCATCCCAAACAGAGATGTCAATCAGCTTTGCGTGCCTGGCTGAGTGGGCGCCTGTGGCCTCCCACTTCTTGATGTATTTCTGCATCGAAGAAGGGAAGTTGGCGCGGTCCTGATTGGCTCGAACCTGCGATGTGAAGATGGTCGTAGTCGTGTTGATCCCATCTAAGCCAGTTGTCAGCGGCAGGTAGTGCGCAATGAACTTCGTAACGAGCCCTGCCTGCGCCGCCCTCTTACCCTCGTCTCCCATATCTTTCTCAGAGTCTGCTTCAGGCAGAACAGCAGAGATTGAGTCAAGAGCGACGATGCCGAAGATCTTGGAACCAATGGCTGCGAGGGTGGTGTCGAGGAGTTCTTCGCCAGTCGATCCGCGTAGAATGACGAACTCCCCGGTCTTCTCTTTGAAGTGGGCCCACTCTTCCTTGGTGTACCCAGGCATGCCCTGAAGTGCTCGTGCACGGTCCCACTGATCGATGATCTCATCTGGCACAGCGATCTTGAGCCCCATGTTGAGCGCACGGGCAAAGTCAAAGCCGCCCTCTACGCACCCAAAGGCAAGAGCAGAGGATGGGCCGTAGAGCTTCTGGTGCATCAACATATAGTTGAGGACCAAGAAGGTTTTACCCGCGTTGTCCGGTCCTCCGATGTAGCTAAGACCACCAGAAGGCAGACCACCGCCTGTGTCCATGTCTAGCTGCATGATGCCGCTAGGCCGCCTAAGTGCGTATGTGTTGGGCACGTCAGAAGCAAAGGCAATAACTCTGTGCCCAGCTTTCTCGTTCTGATGCGACATGAACTCAGCCAGGGCTTTGTGCAGTGTCGGGCCGGAAGGGCCGTTAGGTGGTCCGGGGTGGAGGAGGGAGGCAGCAGCCTCGTTGCCCCCGATGGATTTCGGAATCGCCTGAAGTATCTTTTCGTCGCTGAGCTTCGGAAGAACTACTTTCTTGACCTTTGGCTCTTTGTCGACTTTCTCGTGCTTCTTATTTGCTTTTTTCTTGGCTGCCATTCTTCTGTCTCTTTTGCCTCAATCAGTTCCGCTTTACGTCGCAGTGCAGGGACGATGACGTTCAAGATATGTTGGTTAGCGCGGGCGGACATGTCCTCGGGGTGATGGATTAGATCTCCCTGTGCATAGTCGTTGGCAATGAACGCCACGCGCTCCCAGGCCTGTGCTTTGTAATTACTTGTTGGTTTCAAAAGGTTCGCTTCCGCAGTTCGGGCACATCAGCAGCTGCCCCAAACGCTTTGGCGTAGCGCCGCACTTGGGGCACCCTTCCGATGCCTGCTTCTCCATCTTCTTTTGGTCGATGCTCTCGTCCACACCGAACTTATCCATACCTTCTTGCTCTGGCATTCTTATCTCCTACTTTGCTTCGTACCAACTGTTGCCTGCCTTGATGTCTACCTCAAGCGCTACAGCCAAGTCTATTACGAATGGGTGTTCCATCCAGTCTTGAATCTCAGCCATAGCCTCGGGAACTGCCTCGTCAGGACATTCGTGTATGATTTCATCATGCACTTGCAGGACGGGGATGCAGTTGTACCGCCCATGTAGGTTGGCTTTGTACAGGTTTATTTGAGCCATCTTGACGACGTCAGCAGCAGACCCTTGGATCGGGGTATTGCGTGCTTTACGCTCGCCGCTAGCACGCTCGTCATTACGGTGGCTGGCGATTTCTGGCAGGTCTCTACGGCGCCCCATGATAGTAAACGCATACCCGGTAGCCATCGCCTCTTTGATCGCTTCGTCCTTGAAGGCATCAACGGCTTTGTACGTAGCCAAGAACTGATCAATCTTGGATTGTGCCTCCTTTACAGTGCAGTGCAGGCTGTTGGCTAACTTCTTTGTGCCCATGCCGTAGATGAGACCGAAGCCAATAGTCTTGGCGGCTGCTCGATCTGCTAGGCACTCTTTGTCGTAGTCCGTTAGCTGTGCATGCGGACGCTTCTTGGCAGCAACGATGTCTTCGTAGGGTTTGCCAAAGATCATTGCGGCGCTGCCCATGTGGATATCCCATCCTCTTTCGATGACCGAAATCATATCTGGGTCGAGGGAGGCACAGGCAAGTAACCGCATCTCAAGCTGCTTGTAGTCGGCAACAATCAACTTGTGCCCTGGTCGTGCTACGAAAGCGCCTCGCAGTTTCCACTTATCGTTCTCTGCTCCTGGTACGTTTTGCAGGTTAGGATCAGCAGATGATAGGCGTCCTGTGCGCGCAATGTCCTGATTCAGCGTCGTATGGATTCGGTCAAACTGGTCTGCGTGTTCTGCCAGTCCTACGATGTAAGTGCCGTGGAGCTTCGTATACTCCCGGTGCTTCAAGAGGAGTGCTGCCATAGGGTCGTGACTAGCCCATACTTCAAGCACAGAGGAGTCTACCGACTTGTTTCGAACACCAGTCTTACCAACCTTGTTGAACTTCACTGCTGTGTATTTCTTCTCCTCAAAGAAGTACTGGTGCAGCTGAGCAGGGCTTCGGGGGTTGAACGCCCTGCCCGCGAGTTTGTATATCTCACGCTCGGTAGCTTGAATCTCAGCTACGGCTGTAGGGGAGATACTATCAAGGTACGCCTTGTTGATCTGGATGCCGTTACGCTCCGTGAACCAAAGAACCTTGGTGTACGGCATCTCGACCTTCTCGTAGAGATCCCAGAGCGTTCTGATGTACGGCGCTATGTCCCTGAACAGGCTGTGCGTCGGGGCTTGCTCGAGCTGGCTCTTTAGCTCGTGATAGCAGGCTAAAGTTCCCCAGGCGTCATTAGCCGCATACTCAGCAAGCATGGACATATCATGTGCCTCTGCCTTGCGTATGAGCTGCTCTGCTGTCTGTAGCTTGCCGATCTTGCCGAACGTGTCCTGGAAGTCCATCCATCTCCAGCCAAACAAATGCTGGCAGATGTCCTTCAGCCGGTGTGAACGCTCGCAGAACAATAGGGAGTGCATGACCTGTACGTCAGCAAGTTGACCCTTTAGTTCTATCCCTACGTTTGCAAGGATGTGTGCGTCGTACTTGGCACGGGCAAGAACCCAACGTGTGGTCGGGTCGTTGAAAGCATCTGTGAAGTACGGTAGCGCTGAAGCATGCAATGTTGCACGTCGTTCCCCAAACGCCAAAGACCAGTAGAGCGGTATGTCTTTCCAGATGCAGAGACCGGTGGTCTCAGTATCGATTGACTTTAGTTTTGCTGCCGTGACTTCGTTGACAAAGTTCTGTAGGTCCCTAGAGGTGTGGTCGTAATACTCGGTTTTCGGGGTATCGATATTCCACGTGGTCATAAAGTCTACGGGCCTCCCACCCGTTCGATGTTTGTTAAGTAGCGTGTCCCAACGCTACGGCGGTCCATTGACCGCACCCGGCTACTCCGACTTATCGGCCTCGCTTAGCCGGACTGAAATGCATACGCCGGCCCCGCCCACAGGTTTCACCCTGTGAGCGGGCACGGTCAGGCTATTCCTGGCCTTCGATCCCACGCTGGTAGGGACGCGCCATCTGCTGCCCTTGAGGGGGTAGCTGCCGCTGCTGTCCCTGTTGTCCCTGCTGTGCAGGAAGCTGTTTGTTCCAGATGCTTGCCTGCTCCGCGAGGGGCGTTGGTGCGAACCTCTTTTCGAGAGGCACCTTGTACTGCAGCAGATCATCGTACTGCGTATCAAGCGGTTTCGGGTCCGAGTAGGCCAGCACGATCAAGCTGGTCTTGTCCCCGTCACCTGTGAGCTGCAGCTTGACGTCCATATCGACGTCGTAGATGGTCGCCCGAGAAGGGATGCTGCCGATGGGCGTGCACGTAGAGCACTGAATAACTTCTTCAGGGTACGCCGACATGTGGCACGTTTGGCATGCGTAGATGCCCAGTGTGATCTCTCTGATCTGCTCAATGGCGAGCGCTGGGTTCTGCATGTCGAAGATGAGTTCTCCGCACGCAGGGTTGCCACATACCCACATGACTGTGGCTACGGTGCTTCGCCCACCGCAAGTCGTACAGCCATTGCCAATGTACTCGCTGTACGCGTCGAGCTGATTGAAGTGTTCTTTGCTGAGAACCCACGGCTGCACAGAGCCTTGGCGTGTCTCCGCTTGGGTTTGGCACCCAATGCACCCAAGGCCCCGGCAGCGCTCCCACTCAGTGTAGGGCGTGTTGGTCTTTGGGTTCATGCGGTACTGGTTGGTCTTCGCGTCGAGCTGCGGCATCTTGTGGAACAGATGCTCGATCACGGTGTTGAACGCGAACTTGTTGCTCATGCTCATCGTTCGCTTGTTCTTCGCCCGCCCTTCCCAGAACTCCTCACAGCCGAGGCACGGTTCCCGTCGGCCACGGTCCATGAAGAAGACACCGCCGGAGCACAAGGCACCACGGTGTGAGGTCGCATGATAGTGCTCTCGGTACTCCTGCCAGGGCAGGATCTCTTTGTAGAGTCCTCCGTTACCGTCGTCCCGTAGGTGCTCGTAGTCACCCTTCAAGAGGCGCACGCGGCTTACGACGTTTGTCGAAGGCTTGAATGCCCCACTCCAGTACGGCCTGCGGGAGCCCCCTGACACGCTGTGCTTCTTTTGTCTGCTGGCTGCCGCTGCCTGTTGTCGGGCGTTTCCGCCGTATGTTGGAATCACACCTAGATTGCTGCTGTCTTTTCCGAATGCCATGTTCCTGCTTCTCCTATTGTGCTCGCCACTCAAAATAGTTTGAGGCGCTCTGCACCGCGTTGATTAGTTCTTCTGTAGTACACGTGTCTGGTTGAGCGTCCTCGTCCTCTGAGATCCTCTCTGGATACTCGACGATGTGGACGGGTAGACTAGCCTTTAAGCGATCCGCTGTTTTTACCATACCTTTCTGTCCAGGTGCATTGTTATCCAAGAATAAATACACCGGGGCGCCGAATCTTTCCAAGATCCATTGCTGCTCGTAGGAGAGGTACGTACCTAGTAGAGCAACCACGTTCTTTATCCCCGATTGCCATGCCCACATGCATGCCTTGAAGCCCTCAACCACCAGCACCATTTCAGGCTTGGGGTTGAAATAGACCTCCTGGAATACGACGTGGGAGTTCCATAGGGCTGTTCGCTTGTCCCAGTTCTTCCGTTCAGGTAGCCCCCACACCAGGTACTCATCATCGTATATCTTATACTTTGACATGTAGTCCTCGTGCATGGACCTCCCACTAATAGCTACCAGTTTCCCCCCTAGATCTCTAATGGGGTACGTAACCCTGAAGTGGTGCTCGTCGAAGCCAATCTCAAAGTGCCTAAGAGTGTCTTCTTGAAAGCCCGAGTTGAGTAGGTCTATGGGGCAGCTGTCGAAGATGCCAAGGAGCGCATCATCAATCGGGTTATCGGAGAAGACCTTTACCCGTAGTGGGTTGTTGACTGCCGGCTTGTTCTTCAGCGCCTCCTCGATGAGGTAGCTGTAGCGCATGCTTATCTGTTGCTGCGTGAAGCCGTAGTCACGGAGAAAGCCGCGAAGTGTTCCCTTCTGTTGGCATGAGTGGCAGAACCACGCGCCGTGTACCAGTGACATGGCGAAGGACGGGTGTTGCTCTGCTGTGCCGTCCGACTTTACGTGGAACGGGCAGATGGCCATTATGTTTTCTGGGCCTGATTTACGAACCTTCTTGAGCAGAGCCTTGGCTAGCTCAAAGATCTCACTGCTTATGTCCATCAAAGCTCTTTGTTGAGTCGTGCCTGGACGCTCTCAGCGGCCTGGCGTTCAGATACCTTTACAACCTTGGCTGCCTTATTGGCCTTGGCTTGCTTCTCCTCGGCCTCTTTGTCATCAGCCTGTTTAGCCTTCTCGATATCCTTGGTCGTGAGTGGCCCGTGGTACGAGAAGTCATAAGCAGGATTGGCATTTATGCGGAACCCGTTGAGCGAGTATTCGCGTGCCCCGCCCAGCACCAGCTGAACAGTCGGCGTCTCTTTCTCGTTGATGACACGGATGACGCAGGTAGCGTCCTGTGCAATAGCATCGCTGAAAGCTACCTCATCAAGATTTGCATCCTGATGCTTGGCTGCTGCCCGATTGGCTTGCAGCGTGATGATGCCTGGGATTCGAAGGCGTAAGATCATCTGACGAAAGTCGCGTGAGATGTTCATCACGCGCACGTTGTCCTTGGTTGCCTTCTTCGTGTCGCTCATCAAGTACAGGCCATCCACGCAGATGAAGTTCGGGTTGTACTTCCTGGCCTTTGCCTCAAGCCACGGAACTGTGTCACCGCCTTCAGGCGCATCCTTGCCGGATAGAACAACGAGTTGCTGCCTCGCCTGTAGTGCGTTGACGTAAGCCCGCGCAGCGTACAAAGCCTCTTCCTCTGTGTAGCTAAGGTTGGCCATTCTGAAGTGGTAGTAACTAATCTGCGCGATGCACGCGATGACGCGCATGAAGATGTTCTCGGGGGTCATCTCCTTGGTGTAGATCAGCACTCGTTTGTCGATGTTGAATAGCCATGCGATGAGACAGGCGAGCACCCAGGACTTGAAGGACTTAGGCCGGCCATAGAACACGATGTAGTCGTCGTCCTGGAATCCTCCAGTAGCTTCCTGCAGTGGCGCCCAGGGCCACATGCCGCAGGACATATCCACCCCGCTCTTTTTCATTTCGTACTTTTGCAGGATCGCGTCGAAGGCATGCCCGAGCGTAACGTCGGTGTTCTTACCCATTCCGATGTTGGTAAGTTCGTTGGCTACGTTGCTCATCATGGTCAGAGCTTCGAGTGGGTTGTACCCAAACATTTCTCTGATGGCGTCGAGCTTGTTACTGCCCTCAATGCCCAGCCGTGTTTTACGAACCTCCAGGCAGAGTGCCTCTATGGTCATGCCTGGGTCGTCGCAAAATACAAAGTTTGGGTAGACCTGCTGCATGGCGTTGGGCCCTATGACAGCGCCGGAAGTATCGGCTCTGGAGTAGTAGCCCAGAAGATGCATGAACATCGCTCTACCCTCTTGGGTGAGGAAGTCATCAGCATTTATCCCCCACTCAATAGCGTGGGGTAGTTCTCCGGTGTTAATGATTCTTGATATCAGCTGCATCTCTCTGGTTGACATGCGTTCTTTCTGCGAGCTTGAAGTTGCAGCGCCCTTATCACCCCGGTGGCCGCAGTGTTGCAGCTAGGGGGAGGGAGGTTTGGCGTGCGGCCGAAGGGCTGTCAACGCTAAAAATGGGCACACAACCTATTGGGGCCCACCGTGTGGCGAGCCCCAATAGGCGGTAGTCAAACCTGGTCTACGTCAAGGCCCAGGTGTTCGCCCAAGCCGTCGTTCGTTGGAAACGGCGACGAAGTTGGTGCTGTGCCCGTGCGTTGCGTGTCCCCGAAATGGACTACGGCTAGATCGATCTCCATTGATTCCCGGAGCTCTCGAAGTTTGATCTTCGTTTGCTCTGACCAGATGGTGTTCGAGCCTTCTGTCCAGCCGTGTGTTTCACCCGAGAGTGTGTTGATGAATGCGGCTTTTGCCTTGGCCGTCGACTTCAGGAAATCGATTGCGATCTCGGCCACGACGAGTGCGTTGAACTTGGGGGTTCCTGGAATCATTTCATCAATATCGGAGGCACGTCGCTTAGGTGGCTCATGCCGTCGTTGACAATCTCAAGGGCCTTCTTATACGAAAGCTCTGAGGCCATGTCTATGAAGGTCTCCGACTGCGGGCACTTTATGCGGATTGTGGCCGCACACTTCACCCACTCGTTGCTGTCGATGGCCACTGCCCTTGAGACCTCAATCGAGATCTCGGCAGTCGGTGTGCCGTCTTGTCGCGTCATGGCCCAAAATGGGTCGGGCATCTCGCCTTGAGTTTCCACGTAGCTCTTTCCTTTCTTGGTGACCTTTGTCCACTCCATTAGATCTTTGGCGCGTGGTAGCTCGCCACTTCCTTCTTGACGGTGTCGATGACGCTCTTTGGGATCTCTCCGCGCGCTATCGCGGTTTCAAGCCTCTTGCCTTCAACCTCGTAGCCCGTCTTGGTCACGAGCTTCCCGCCGATAGCAAGAAAGCCGTCACGTCCAAGCGCCTCATACAGCGCCTCTGCGTTGTACGTCGTGCGAATCTGGTAGCGTTCCCAGGGGCCGCAGCTAACCCCCTGTGCGCGAACAGTCTTATCCGCTGCCTCTAGTGCCTGCTCTGCAGCGGCCTGTAGGCTGCGGTACGTCTCGAATATGCCCTTGTGGCTCTCCATGAATGCTTCGAGCATCCCGTTGCGATCCACAAACTCAGCGACCTCGGGGATCGCGTCAACCGGAATATCGTTTAGTCGTTTACCCATCTGTCAGTATCTCCTCAATAATATCGTCTTCGATCAGTGCCGTTCGTTCTTCGGGGTGTACGCCGTCCGCCTCATAGGCGCGTCTATTGTAAATGTCGCGCACCAACCTCATGTCCTTTACGAACATCTCGATGGCGCTGCCGGGGCTGCGATCTCTCCAGTGGGAGGATAGCCACTGCATGTTGACGGTGGGTATCATCTTGTACTGGACAGTATTTAGCGCCGTGGGTAGAGAACGAACGCCGTGTACCTTGCGCTCCCACACATGCTTCTTCTCAGTCAGCACAGGCGTGTAGGACCTGCCCGGTATGCTGATCTCCAGTCGTTGCTTCCCTTGGTCTCGTGGCAGCTTGATGACGCCACCACTGGCTAGGGCGTTACAGGTGACCTCACCCATAGCTACGATTATGTGCGGGTCTACGAGGTATATTTCCTCGTACAGCCTGGGTAGGCAAGCTTCTATCTGGTTCTGTACTGGAGGGACATCGTTGATCTTCGGCTCTTGTACGCCTGTTCTTCGGTTGGCGTAAAAGATTGGTTGGCCTTCGCTTGTGTGGGCCTGGGTGCATGAGCGACATGACACGATGTTAGTGAAGTAGGCGGGGATGCCCAGCTTCTTAGCTACCGTTCGTATGATGTTGCCCGTCTTGCCGGAGAAGGGAGTACCGGAGCGATCATCTTCTTTGGTGGGTCCTTCACCAATGAACATGATGCCCCGAGTATACCCCTCACCGAATACGAACTCGCCGTCCATCTCTTGTCGATAGACGCCGAGGTCGCACTTGCGGCACCCCACCCACTCATCTCTGAGTGTTTGGAGAGTTCTCATTTCAACCGTTCAGCGAGGACACGATCTCGATCCCGGCAGTTTTTGCCTGCAGGGTTTGCCTGTGAAGCCTAGCGTCCTCACCGAGCTTCTTATACCGCTCTTGGTCGCTAGCTTTCAGCGTATCGACTACGATAATAGCCTCTGGCTTAACCCACATGCTGAAGTCGTACAGTGCCTCCCCCAGCGGCAGAGGGACAACCTGCTTCAAAAGCTCTACGCCGCCAGGTCCGGGGCGTGACATGTGCTGGGTCAGAATCTCCACCGGGTCTGAGACACAGATCACTGTGTCTGTGACCACCCTCATTTCGGCACTACTGCGCGACATGGCGAACGGTATGGGGTAGCTGCAGAGAATGGCTCTGCCGCCTACGTACACTACAAGGAGAATACTGTCTGTCTTTGTTGCTTCCATGTGCCTCTGCGAGAGTTGGGGGTGTCGAATCGTTCGTAGTCATAGGGGCCGCCGTCCTCATGGGACCAACCACGAAGATGTTTTCGTAGCTTGGTGCACATGGCGATGATCGGCTTCACGTTGTCCTCGTAGAAGATAATGACTGGCTTCTTCTTCCCATCCTTCTCCCTCGTGGGTCGCCCCATAAGTTGCTGAAGGATGTTCTTGTCTGAGAACAACGATGAGACCAGTACCGTGTCCAGGTCGGGCGCGTCTAGCCCTTCTTTGCCATATTTCGTGATGGCGAATACTACCTGCTGCTCATCGATGAACTTCTTACGAAGAGCCGGCGCTACCTTGTGGATCATAATGCCGCAGCGCTTTAGCCGTGGCACAAGCGCCTTGATGTAGTTCTTCTTCCGCCTGTTGTACTCGGCCTCGAACTTGTTGAAGGCGCTATGCTGTTCGAGCTTGTCGGCGATGCTTCGTGCAATCAACTGCAGGTTCTGTATGTTGCCTGTCCCTGCTGCAATCGAACCTTCGACGACGTACAGGTTAGATTGAAGTTGTTGCACTTCGATCTCTGACAGCCTAACTGCCTGCGTGGTCAAGTTCATCTCGGCTGGGGTTGGGTACGCTATGTCTGAGAACAGCTGGCCAGAGTAGGTTTCCCAGTTACCCGTTTCCCAAAGCTCCGCAAGATTCAGTATCTCCTGCTCAGAGCCGGACAGCACTAGAACCTTCCGGCCTTCAGCTACAGCGGCTGCAACATCATCTAGGACCATGTTCCGGCGTTCCGGCCAGGTAGCGTTGTACGCTGACTGCATCAAGAAATGTATCTCGCCGTTGCGGTCGTATACATCAGCATCTTGCGGCAGCTCTAGGCCTGTCCATAGAAAGATGTTTCTAGGCTTCAACGTCTGTGAGAGATCGCGGAAGATGATTGGCCCAACATGGAACTCGCTGATGACATGCCAGCCATCAGAACGCTCCGGTGTCGCTGTGAGCGAGAGTCGAAAGCCGTAGAACGCTTCAGCGCTCGGGCAGAATGTGGGGGCCGGGATATGATGTCCCTCGTCCCAGATTACTGTTCCGAACCATCGGCGCACCTCCTCGGGTAGTCCCGAAGCGCATCTTGCACCTATGGTGTGGTACGTCGTCAGGACTATTGCTTTTTGCCAGTCGAACTTGTTCGCCTGGATTAGTCCTACACCACCAGGCACGTCCAACAGCTTGTCAATCTCAACGCGCCACTGTTCGAGTAGCTGTGTATCGGGTAGCACGATCAACGTCGGCATGCTGCGCCAGGCAGCAAAGTGTAGAGCTACGCAGGTTTTTCCTTTACCGCACGCCAGCTGCAGTGTTCCAGAGGAAGCATCCTGTAAAGCCTTGAAAGACTTCCGTTGAACATCCTCGCCTGTGGGCAAAAGTATTTGCTGCCCGTTGACCTCTTTGAGTCTGTGGTCGAGTTTGATCTTCGAGGTGATTTGGACGTGCTGAAACTCTGTAGGTCGGATGTCGAAGATCGGGAACGAGAAGTCTTCTGTCTTCCAGAAACTTCTGGGGACTAAAAGATGGTTATCCGTCTCGCGCCACAACGTAACATTCCTGGTTTTCTTCTCGTCGTAGTTATCCGAGAAGGCGAACGTGAGTGCTGCTTTTACGCCGTCAACATTAACAGCGGACTTGGGTACCCAGAGCATGTTGTCTAGGTACCCAACGTCCGGCTGCCTTTGTATTACTTTCATCCGCCTTGATTACCACCCTTTGGCGGCTCATGGAGCTTCCAAGGGTTGTGGTCGAAGAAGTGGGCGGCTGTGTGCCCAGAGCTCTTGGCCATGGACCTTGCAACTTCCCGGCTCAGGCGCTTGAACCAGTGCTCGGTTGGATCGATCGGCTCGGGGGCCGATAGGTAGGCGTGCATTTGCGCGCCGGGTTGCTGCATGGGCACTGGGACCAGCATGGGTCCGTACTGCGCCACATAGGGCGCGGCATACTGCGGCTGCTGGTACTGCTGGTACTGCTGCTGCGGCTGCATTTGATACTGCGGGTACTGCGGCTGAATCTGCTGCGGGTACTGCATCTGCATCTGTTGCGGCACGGTTCCAGGCCTGAAGCCTGGTTGTTGGATTGGCGGCAGCGCGGGCTGCGGTACGGGCCCAAAGGTGCCCGGCCTTATCTGCACTAGCTGCGTGCGGCGGGATCGTTCGGAAGTCGTGGCTTGGGCGCAGTTGGCGTACCAGGCGCACCGTTCGCGACGGTGACTTCCGTCAACCGGGTTGGTATATGCGGCGTCGAAGCCGCCTGTACATTCCGTGGCCTGGGCGCTGTGTAGCAGCGGGTCGTTCGGGCGTTGTGGGTCGGGGAAACAGATGGGGGCGTTGGCTGGTTTCTGGCTCATCGGTGGGGCTACCTCCTTGGTGCTCTATTTCCCTTATCACCGGTTTGGTGTACTCTTGCGCTAGTAAGATTTTCTGTTTTTACCGTACTCTGGAGAGTCTGATGGATAAGATCAGCGGCATCATTTTGGACGTTTATGATGACCTTGGCGGCTCAGTCCTGAAGACCATTTTCCCTACGGCGGACGCTCTTCCTGAGTTTGTTAAGAGTGCCCACGCGATCAGTTTTGACGAGCGCTCGGCCCTGCCGGACGACGCCTTCGCCTTGATCCTTGAACAGGGCGGCATCGAGCTGAAGAAGTTCGCAACCATCGACGCCGGCAACACAGCCTTGTCGGTGGAGTACTTCCTAAAGACGGCCCATAGGCTGCCGGTAGAAGCTCAGAAGGTAGCTGCCCAGAATCTGGTAGCTGCCTGTGGCTGGTACGACATTGAGGCACCGGAAGAGCTGCAGAAG
>Ga0315284_10002369_pt1 | contig 27022 bp, 38 predicted proteins | sample YL17G09_16_MG_FD_203696 | JGI IMG/M metagenome (GOLD analysis project Ga0315284, IMG submission 203696) | Sediment microbial communities from Yellowstone Lake, YNP, Wyoming, USA - YL17G09_16 | ecosystem: Environmental > Aquatic > Freshwater > Lake > Sediment | place: USA: Wyoming | collected...
AATCTATCTGCGTGTAATTTACTATATAATTTATCGATTTCTTTAATAACTATTTTTTTCATATATCTTTTATTTAAATATATCGAAATAATATTAAATAGTAAAGTATAAAATAAAAAAAAACCTCTAAAAGAGGTTTTTATTTTGCTAATTAACAAGATGCTGGAGTTTTTACTTCCTGATTTATTATCTCTAACTCAGTTTAGAAGGGTTCCCATTAGTAATCTTTGTAGAGGACTGGGTTCCTACGTTTTTGATTTATCAATTATAGTTTTTTTTTAAGTTGCTGAAATGCATCTTTTTTAAACTAGCAAAAAAAAGGTGAAGACGCAAGCGACTCCACCTTTTATATTATATAGTTACCCTAGAGTAACGTTCTGAATCAATTACAGACATCATCATAGATAATGGTGTCATTTCATTACCAGCCAATAAATTAGTTAGTAAAGACGGGCTAAATCCTGAAACCAATGCACTACCATTTTTATCAAAATGAACTGGTTTATTGTTATAACCTCTAGAATGAATATTCCAATATACAATTTTTGGCATATTATAACCAGCTTCAGAAAACATTCTTTCAAACATTTTTTGAGCGTTATCATTCCATCCTATAGTACCGCTATCAAATTCCATATCAGATAAGATTAGAACCATTGTTGGCATTTCATCTTCTGATACTGAAGAAGACTTAGCTTTATCCAGTATTAAGTGAAAAACAGCTTCAATATTAGTTGACATTTGCCATTCAGCTCTAGATAATTGTTTATATCTTTCAGATAAGGAACCATTAAGTATTTGTAATTTTGGTCTACTTGAAAAAGTAATAAAAGCGTCTTTAAAAGGTCCTTCATTTCTTTCTGAAATATATAAACCCAAAGAAATAGCAACATCCATACAAGTTACTTGTGGATTATTACCAGCAGAACATGACATAGAACCAGAAACATCAACTACTGGTAAAAACCTTTCTTTACCGTTTTCCATATAATTAGGTAAAGCAGTCCATTGTGTATCAGCACCTTGTGTGTTACCTTGTTTCATGTTTTTTATGATATCGTATGGATATACTGCACCAGCATTAATCTTAGCTTCACCTTTTTTAACAGATTCTAAATAAGCTTGGAATCTAGCCAAGTCATTTTTAGAAAATGCTTTCATTAAATCACTCATCGCTTTAGATGGTAATTTAGAATACTCTATTTTATTCCATTGTTTAGAACACATTAATTGTTCAACTGTATTAGAGTTTTCAACTAACAATTTACGGTATTCTTTTGGAGATAAATCTAAAAATTTTCTTAAAGAATTAGCTTGAGCTTTTCTTTCACGATTACCAATATTTGGTCTTGGTGCCCATTTTGCCGCTAATTTGTTTTTAGATTTTAACGCCTCAGCATATAACGTTAAAGCTTGTGACTCTAACGGTGTACCTATAAGGGTTAAAAGGTCATCCCATCTACCAAATTCTGGTATTAACGCAAGATTTTTACCTAGAGTTTCAGTACGATTTTTTGCAAGATATTGCGTAATATCTCTAAAAATTTGTCTTTCACCAGCACCACCACGAACATCTCTAGCCCAGAATAATAAACGCATAGCTGTTAATGGATTTTCACCAAAAGCTTTAGTGAAAACGTTTATAAGACGTTGTTTATCCTGACCCCTCATAGCACCAATTTGGAAGAACAAGTCAACACAAAGGTTTAATGAAGAAGAATTCGTTGCCATACCGTTTTCAGTTAACGAATCATTTGTTTGTAATGCAGATAATAAAGTTGTCATAAAAATTGATTTTAAAAGGTTATTTTTAATACTTATGCAAAGGTACTAAATTTTTAACCTCTTGTCAAGTAAAATTTAATATTTATTTTAAAGTTTCTTAAAATTTGTTGTATATTGTTTTACTGGAGTTGAATATAAATCTTTTAAAACTAATATAACTTCTTGTCCTGAACTTAAGCCATTAAAAGCGTTAGCACCAATATTATTAGAAGTTAAATTCAAAGAATTAATGGGTCTAAATGAATAAAAACTAATAGTTGAATTACCTTGTGTTGGATAGAAATTATAAATAAATTTAGTAGTGTCTGAGTTAACACTATAATGATTATTATCTATGAAATGAATTGTATCATTTGGATATGTATGTAATGTAGGATAACCAGCCACTACTTCAATAACAACCCAATTTGTACCTAATAAATCATTATTATCATTACCATTATCCCAATTTGGTGTTGTACCATTATTTGTATATTGATTTTGCCAATGACTAGTATCTTCTTGTGGTGGTACTGGTGCTTTATAATTACCAGGTGTTATTGGCTCCTTTTTACAAGAAGTTAATAACCCACCTATTAAAAAACCAATAATAGTACTGATAATTGCTATTAATCTCTTTTTATTTATAATTGTTTTCATAAGTATAAGTTTTAATTAACTATACAAAGGTAATAATAATTTTTGATACTACCTAATTATTTTACAAAATTTTTAACAAAAAGTGTTCTATGGTATTTATTAGCACCTTGTTTTTTTAATGCTGATATATGGTCTGGAGTTAAATAACCCTTATTACTCTTCCAATTGTATAATGGGAATAACACATCCAATTTATTCATGTATTCATCACGTCTAACCTTAGCAACAATAGCAGCAGCTGCTATACAAGTATATTTATCATCACCTTGTGGGATTAACGTTAAATAATTATTATTTGCATTAGTACCAGTATAATCTTCCCATACAGTTCCATCAACTAATATATATTCTGGTTTTATTGCTAATTCATCAATACATTTATGCATTGTTTTAAATGTTGCTTTATTAATACCAAGACCATTAATATCATCAATAGAGCCAGCGTTACATGATATAGCTAAAGCATTTTTAATTATTAAATCGTAAGCTTTTTGTCTTTGTTTAGGGGTTAATTTTTTTGAATCTCTTATCAATGGAGATTTAAAACCTTTTGGCATTATAACAGCTGCTGTAACTACTGGTCCAGCACCACAACCTCTACCAACTTCATCAATACCACAAACATATTCATAATCTAACCAATCATCTAATAATTTTTCTTCTTTAGCCATTATATTCAATATCTAATTTTTTTTCTTTAATGATATTTACAACAATACCGCCCAATTCAACTTCTAAGATATCACTTGGTATGAATCTACTGTTAGATGGGTTCGATTTATAAAAAAGGTGCTCCGAAAGTTGTTTATAATTATTATCATTTAATTCGTAAGTAATTATAAGACCTTTTTTATATATTTTAGGGTTCTCTACTATACTGGAAATACTTTCCACTAATTCTTCATATGTCATTTTATTAAAACTTTGTGAATATCTTTTTAATGTTGGCCATAAATCTTTCCAACCAACTTTTTTTAATTATTTTAACTTTACTACCAGTTTCTTTAATTTCTTTACCTAAACCGTTCTTTATTTCATTTATAAAATTAACTTTATCCCTAGCAGTTGAATACTTATCAGATATAATTTCTTTTTTGATAAGTTTAATTTCTGATATTATATCTTCTTTTTTATTTGACATGTTTAATATATTATTATACAAAGGTACTGATTATTTTGGTAATAATCAAATATTTTTTATCTTTTGTATTAAACCAGAATATAATGGAGATGGTAGTTTGTCTTTATCAAACCAACCGAAATTTAAATTTTCAGAATCTAATGTTGGTTTGAATTCTTCTTCAACAAAACCTTCAAAATAATGAAATTCTATATTTTTTTCACTTATTAACTCACGACTAACATATTTGAATTGTATATTATCTGGTTTTATAAATAATTCTTCATATATTTCTCTTTTTAACCCATCTAATACATTTTCATCTTTTTCAATAGTACCAGATACTAACGCCCATAATGGTTTTGTATCATTTCTTAATAATAAAAAAACATTACCAGTTTTAACACATTTTATTAAAACACCAGCAACTATTTTTTTATCCTCTAACTTCATTAGTTCTTCGGTTAAACGTTCTTTTATGTAATTTTTAGTTATCATTCTTTATTATAAGTATTTACTTTTTAAATAAAATTCTTTATATTTAAAATAAAAGAAATGAAAACATTATTATTTGTATTAGTATCATACGGAATTGTTAATATAGCTGTATTTGGCAGTATTTTTGAACAATGGAGAAATTTTTGGAATAAAATAAACCCCTCTTTTTTTGGTAAACTTTTTAGCTGCCCAATGTGTCTTAGTTTTTACGTTGGTGGAATATTAACTTATATTTTTAATAATATGGGTTATTCAACACCTATGACAGAATATGGTGTAACTTATTTACCATTATTGTTGTTCTTAGATGCCTGTTTTACTAGTGGATGTGTGTGGCTTATACATACAATTCAAGAAGCTTTTGAAAGAGCTTTCACTAAATAACTATTTTTCTTTATTGACTAATCTAAATCTAAGTAATGACTTACCATTAATTAAATAACCACCTTTCCCATCTTTTTCAATGGATTTTACAGTTATTTTCTTATTTAGGAACTTACCACCTAAGATTTCATCACCAACTTTAATATCTAACGTAATTGCTTCTCTAAGTAATTGTTTAATAAATGCTTTCATATTTTATAAATATCTAATAAATATGGAAACTAATATTAAATTATAAAGAACATTAACTATATCTGCTAGACACTGTAGCTGGACCAATACCACCACCTATAACTGAACGATAACCTGATACTGTATTATTTGTACCAAAAGCTACACTATAAGTCCCAGATACTGTATTATAACTTCCACCACTTAGATATGATGGAAGTTTTAACGCCCAGTATTGTTCTAAATCAAATTCAACCTTTAAAGTTTTAACCCATTTTTCAATGTGTTTTTTTATTATTTCATCACCAACATAAAAAATAGTATCTAATTCTTTTAATAGTTCTTCAGGATATAATCTATTTTCATCCATATCTAAAATAAATAAATATTTATCTGGAAGATGAAAATAACCACCACTTACTGTATCAAATTCTGGTTTTATTGGTTTAATTATTTTATAATTAACTGAAATATAATTATCTAATAAAGAATTTATCATTTTGTATCAAGACATTTAGAGCAAGCTTCTTCTGGACCACATAAACAATCTGGTTCTTCATCCCTTTCAGATAAAGCCATTTCAATTTTACGTTTTGGAGGTAATTCTACTTTTTTAGCAATACTTTTAACCGAATTATTTTGTTTTTTAGTTTCCAAAATTTTTCTATTTCTTTCAGCTCTAGCTTCCTCTTCCATTATCTCTCTATCTTCATCGGTTAATTCAGGTGACTCACCTTTTTCATCAATAAATGAAACCTCTTTTGATGGAATTAATTCTTCCTGATATATTTCTTCTTTTTGTTGTGTTACAGGTGATTTAATGATATTATTAGATAATCTAGGTTGTGTATTATCATCAATATTTAAATCATCAATGCTAGGCACTAATTCTTCATCACCGAAAGTGAATTTAAGTCTACTTAATTTAGTTAGATTATTTTTATTAAAAAGTTCTTTTAATTCATTAACTTTTAAACGTAATAAATCGTGTTTCTTTTCTTTATCTATATTTAGCTTAATTGTTCTATCAAGATAAGCTAATATCTCATCTAAACCTACATTAGGTGTTTCACTGAACAACATATAATAATTTATAGTTTCATCAGTACCTTTTACTTTTTTAATAGTTGAATCTTCAGGTAATGTCCAACCCTCTTTTATTATTACATCAACGACTGGAACACCTTCTATATATCTTATGGAAATAAGATAAGGTTGAAAAGACTCTAATTTTTCTTGAAACGTTTTCATTAATTTATAGTGTTATACCTGTAATTATTGAAGATAATATAAAAGCTATCGATATACATAAAAACAATAAGGATATATTTGAAACCCTATATTTAACTGGTACTTCATCAGTAGATGTTAAGTATGCTTGTATAAAATAATAAGCATGTCTAATTGTAGTTAGACATGCCATGAAAAATAATGTAATAAGTATTTTATTAATTATTAACATATGTTATTTTGTGTTTTTAGGTGATGTTTCATTTGAAACGGTTTGAATGTATTGTTTCATTGTCTTCAAAGATTTTCTTATACGAACACCAGCAGATTTATTTTCATTTATATAAAATTTAACAGCATCCTTTTCCATATCCGCAATCATTCTATTAATTTCTGATTTAAAATCATCAAATTTTTTGTTTTCAGTTTTTTCCATTTTACTTTTCTTTTAAATTATTGTTATTATTATCGGTAATCATATTATTAAATTTTCCAATACTAGCTTCATTGGCCACTATCGATTTTAATAAAGTTTTAATTTTTTCCACTTTAAGATGAATCTCTAAATCAGAATTAATTGTTCTTTCTAGTTCGGCTTCTAATTTTAGAGCATCACTAGATAGGTCCATCATAACTATTTTAAAAATTCTTTCCATTTAACAAAACTACTACATTTTTTTAAAAAATCAATAGTAAAACTAATATTTATTTCTTAATTAGTTAAGGTTGTTTGAAATAATGGATATACTTCTACAAGACTATCAATATCAGAATTAGATTTTTCCTTATTATAATCTAATATATCAATCCATAGTTTTAATATGTCTTTATCTATTCTTTCCAATTCTTTTTTATCTGTAGAAAAATAATAAACCTCTAACATGAACTCAAAATAATAAGTATAAAGACTATTATCTTTACCATTTGTAAAAATTATACCTTCTTCAGAAAAATTTGATATGTTTTTAGTCCAACACCATTTAAAATGAGAAATTTGTTGTTCTATATTTGTATATTCATGACCCATATATGTATCGAAAACTAAATGCAATAGGGATTGTACAAAATCACTATATAAATTACACCTATCATATTTTATATTATGAGTATCATATATAAATAAAATACCTTCTTTACTTATTGGGGTATTTAAATACTTTAACAAATTATTGCGTTTATTTTTATCATTCATATATTAATAAAGATAGGTAATTATCAAAAAAAATAAATATTATTTTACTATATTCTTAACTTTTATTAAATTGTTTTTTCTTTCATCTAAACCATTGGTACCACCATTTATTCGTTTAGTAATAGTTAATATATCATCTTTATCAGCAAATGCATTAAGACCAGTTTTAGACCAGAACCAACCTGCACTTAATAACGCATATTTTGTTGTTTCTAATAACTCTGGTTTGGATATGAAATCAATACCAGTTGTTTTACTAAGTTGTGTGTAATTCTCACGACCAGTTACCTGAATAGCACCCCTTCCCTTAAATTTTGCTCCATCTCCAGTTGATTCATCCCCATTACCCATTCTACTAGCATAAACTTTATTGGCTATTAAATCTGGTTTTCTAGCGTATGGTGTTGCTACTTCTTCAGTTAAAAAATATTTACGAAATGTTGTGGTTAAACCTTTAGCCGAATAATTTAAATTTTCTTTGAATGTTGATAAATTACCACTTTCATGTAGAACTTGAGCTAAAAAATGTTGAACTCTTAATGGAGTATTTATTTCGAATTTAGCAAGCGTATCATTGATAGCATTTGTTAGTTCTGTTAAACGAGCAACATCTTTGATGTTTGCAATCTGTTTTAGTTGAAGTGGAGAAATCATTGTGAAAATTTATTAGGTCATTTGTTATTGTTTTATTATAAATATCTTATAAAACAAAAAACCCCGATAAATTATCGGGGTTTTTAATTATTTATTTAATTTAATATTTACATTTCGTTTTCTTCACCATTTTCATCACTAATTTCTGGTTCACCAGATGCATCTACTTCCATTTTGTCTTTAACAATCAAAGCAGCTTTTGGATTTCCAGAAGTTGCAATTGACATATATTTTTCTGGAACTTCTTTAATTCCAAGACCTATTTTAATCCATAATTTTCCTGGGTTAGAAGCACTACTCATAAAACCACTAATTTTTGTTGGAACAGCTACTGGTTCTGGAATATCACCAGCAATATCTTTAATTTCTGGTTCTTTTTCATCATCAGTATCATCAGCTTCTGGTTTGTAAAAAGAATCTTCCTCTTCTTCTTCACCTTGAGCATCAGCTTTAGCATCTAATTCTTCTTCAGATTCTTCTGGTTCAATAGCTTCTTCTTCTTCAGATTCTTCTTCATTTTCAGACATTGGTTCAAAATAATTCTCACCTAATTTAACACCTTTTTTTTCAGTTTCTTTAACAACTTTAGCAGTATTTGTTACTTTATGTGTTGCAGTTCCACTTTCCATATGTTTAGTCGCTTCTGGTGCCACATTAACAGCATCATCTAATTCACCTGTTTTAGGTTTTGGAGCTTGAGTACCTTTATCTGTTGATACTGAACCTTCTACGTGTTTCTTTGCTTCAGCAGCCTGTCCTTTAACATTTTTTTCCCATTCACCTGTTTTAGGTTTTGGAGCTTGAGTACCTTTATCTGTTGATACTGAACCTTCTACGTGTTTCTTTGCTTCAGGTGCTTGTTTAGTATCAGCTTCTTCAAATGGAGCTTCTTTTTCAGCTGTTTGTCCTTCTATTTCTTCAGATTCACCTAAAAGTGCTTTAGATTTTTTCCAGATATCAGCAAAAGCTACGTTTTCATTGATTCTAGCTTTACCTTTTACAGTACCAAGAGTATCTTCTGATTTATAACCAAATAAAGCTTTCATTCTAGCTATATCTTCATTTACTAATGATTTATTTTCAGCTGAAATAACAATAGCTTTACCTTCATTAAGAGTACCTTCCCAACGAGCTCTAAATGTTACATTACCATCAGTAATTTCAACTTCTTTCTTATCAACTTTGTAATGTTCTGGGATAAGTGTCAAGGCATGTCCTATTTTTTGAGTTGTATTAATACCCTCAAATTGTTTATTAAATTTTAATCTTTTCATAGATTCTTTTGTTTGATTATTGTTATTATTTTCTTTTACTACTTTAATTTTAGATTTTTCTGAAGCCGATTGAGATGCTTTTGTTGTATCACCTTTTGGTTTACCAGCACCCATAGCAGTTGTTGCCACTTGTACTTTATTACCTGTAGGTATTTGAACATCACCCATACCATATGTTTGAATTTCAGCATCAGCTCTTTTCTTGCTAGAATCTTTTACCCTTTTAACGAGGTCTTTACCGAAATTATCAGATGAGGCACCCCAAGTTTCTTCAGCATTACCTATTTTACCTTCATTACCCATTCTAGAACTACCAACAATACCTTCTTCAGCTCTTTTTTTAAACTCACTACCTGGTTCACTAGCATATTCAATCATTTCTTGGCCGTTAAGAATTTCCATTTCATCGTGGTAAATCTTTTCAGCATCATCAACGTAATTATATTTATTAGTCGCCATTTTAGATGTATCAGAATCTTGTTTAAGACTTTTGTTATAGTCTAAACTATCTTTAGCAACTGCTTTAACAGCAGATTTGTTTATTTCACCAGATTTTTTCTTAGCAGCATCTGTAACTGTAATTCCAGGTGTTGCTGATTCAGTAACAAATCGTTTAGTTAAGTGGTTTTTTATTGTATTTTTATCCATTTTAAATTTGGTTTTATTATAAATATCTAACTTTTATATAAAATACTATTCTTATTTATTTTTTTTACTATTAATTATAATTTTAATATCATCAATTGTTCTACCAGTCTTTTTAGCAATTGACTCATAAATAGAGTTTTCACCAAGTGATGGTGATATGATAGACCCATTAGTTTTCTTTTGTTTAACAACGCCATCAACAGCACCTTGGCTACATTTACCATTTTGAGCTTCTTTATTGTTGTTTAATTTAGTACAAGAACTTGTTTCAACAAAACTTCCACCAGCATATTGTGTTTTGCTTTGTGCCTTTGTTTTGGGTCCTTTTTTAAATTCACCATTTCTACCTACATTTGCTAAACCTGGAGTATCATATTGGAAATTACCAGCACCAGCAACGGTTGTTTCACCAACAACAGGTGTGTTTGGCATTTCTCTCTTAACAACGTCAGCACCACCCATAGGAGCAGTAAAAGCACCACTAGATGCGGAAGTAGTTTCAGCTAATTGTAAACTATATTCTGATTTTAATTTATTATAGAATTCACCAGTAGAAGGTCTTAATACGGCCTCATATTTTTCATTTGTTTTTGGTGTGTGGTCCCAAATCTTACCAGTATTTTTATCTTTATGATAAGAATTGATTCTATAAGCATAATCACCATCTAAATCAATAATTCTAGTTATTATCCCATACCAAGTTTCAATATCTAAATCACCTTGTATATATTTAACATAATCACCTTCATTAAATTTTGGTCCTTGTTTAGTAAAATCTATTTCTTCTAAATCACTTTTTTTTCTATTTTCTAATTCTTTTGCTCTTAAATCAGCTATTTTATTTCTTAAAATTTCTGGGTCAGTTTTAGGTTTTGATGAAGAAATAGGTAAACTAGATGAAATCTTATCTTTTGCTATGTCATGAGAAGTTTTATCTTCATCCTCACTAACACCAAAAAACTCATTAATATTTTTATTCTTATCATATAAAGCTAATAATTTTTGTTTTAAGGGCTCATCAATTTTAACTAATGAAACACCATCATTATAATCATCAATTCCTTCACCTTTATCTAAACTACTTAAATTATCGTTAACATAATTAGCGATAACTTCTGGTGTAACATTAAAATCATCACTATATTCGTATTCATCTTTTCCTTCTTCATCTTTACCAACCCAAGTTCTTTCTAATGATGCATATTTACCTAAATTAGGTTTATCCACACCGTAATAATTAAAAGCATATCTAGAACCATCTGGCCCTTCTAATATTGCAATATAATCATTCTCAATAAGTGTTAAACCTTCTAATTTAGATTCTTTTGGTTTTATTGGTGATGAATAATCATCTTTTTTATTCCAAGGTGCATTAGAATCATGTTCAGCACCAGCAGGTAAATCACTAGCCTCTGTTTCCAATTCTGGTTCAGATACCATTTCTTTATTTTCTGGTTTAATCATAGACCTTAATTCATTCTCAATAGCTTGTTTTGCTAATTCTGGATTATCTGAAGTTTTTGAAACCTCATATTTACCATCTTTACTTACTATTAAATTTTTATCTAATAACACTTTACATATTTCATCATAACTTAAACCTTTTTCACCCCAAAAAGGTGAAATTGTTTCTGATTTACGGTAAAGGTATTTTAATAATTCCAATGTTTCTTTCTTTAAATCATCATCACCACTATTTTCATGTACAGGTAATTCATTATTACCAATACTTTTAGATAATTTAGGTACTGATGTATTAGGGTTTGTTATATTAAAATTATCTTCAGAAACTGGTTTCAAATTTTCTATGTTTTTACCAGCGAATGCTTTTTTAAATGAATCATCTATATTAGAATTTTCTTTTATAAGTCCAGATTTAACTAATCTATCGTATTGTTCTTTAGTTATCTTAACTAAATTCTTAGTTAATGGTTTGTTTTCTATGATAATAGTAGGGTCTAAATCTTTAAGGTCACGTTTTATAGCACTTAATTTTATTTCTTTAATTTGACCAACTATTTTATTTGTAACTTCAAAAAAATTAATATTAGCATCTTTATCATGTCTCTTAACTATCTGAATAATTCTATCTTTTAATCTTGGGACATTATCACCAGATATAACAGCACGAATAATAACCTCACCTATTGAAGTGCCGACTGATTTTAAACCACTTTCTAGTTCATTTTCAGTTATATATTTAATTCCCAATAATTTGGCTTGTGCTTCAGTAATTTTAATTTTTTTCATTGTATTTAATTAGCTTTATTTGTTAAGTTATTAGACCATAAAGACCTTTTATTCCAAAGTGTTTTATATAATTGTATAAGTACGTTTCTACTTATTTCAACTACTTTATCTTCTAAAACTTTATCATTCTTTATTCTATCTTTAACTATTTTCTCTATCTTATCCTTAAAAGCATTACTATCCATGTATATCTTCATTTCTTTAGATATATCAGTTTTGGTTAATTCTTCATTTAACCTATTTTTGATTAGATTCTTCATTTCTAATATAAATATCAGTATTAAACAAAAAAAGTCCCAATGGGACTAAATTTTAAGAATAACTTCATTAGTTATTTACTTAGTGGGTTTTTTTTACCAGTTAATTCCTCATAATAAGGATTCAACTCACCTGTAAATGGGTCATGTGTTGGTATTTCCAATTTAGGTTTTGTTACTTCAATTTTATCCATAATTTCTTTTTCTTTTTTCATTCTTCTAAAATGTTCGTTCATATGATTGCTTCCCATAAATTATAATGTTAATAGTAATAAAACAGCTATTGGTAATACAACTGAACCAGTGTAGCCTATTATTTTTAAAAATTTTTGTTTTCTAACTTCTTTTTTTAGTTTAACTATTTCTTCATTTAATAAACCATTTTCAACACTTTTATTACCAATAATTTTATCGTTATTAAATATTATTTCATTTAAATTAGAAGCTTTTGTTGTTAATTTTTCTATATCTTTTTTTAATAAAGTTATTGATAAATTTTTAGCACTATCCATTTTAACGTATTCAAATATTAAACTATCGGATATTTGTTTTTCTAATAAATCTTTAAATATAGTCTTTGCATCTTCTAAAGACATTTGTAATACGGTATCACCATTACTATTTACTAATACTTCTACTCTTGCTTTGTAAGTAGTCTGTGAATCCATTTGATAGACTGATAGCAGACAAATTATTAACGTGATTAGATACTTCATTTTTTCTTTTATTTAGTTTATTTATTTGTAATTGGGTGTTGGCGATAAATACTTCATTTTCTTTTAATTTCTTATTTATTAGTAACATTTCAGCTTCTATTTTAGTATTATATTTAAATAAGCTATCATTCCTTAAAATCATTCTACTATTTTCTTCGTGCATTTTTTTAATTTCAACTTTATGTTCATCAATAACACTTTTTTGACCAAACATAAAACTTATTATAAGGCCACCAGCTAAAATAAGTATAATAATTGTTTTAACATCTATTTTTTTAAATACTTCCATATTAATCATTTTTAGGTGGGTATTCTTTACTTAGTTTATCAGACCATTCTTCAATAAAGTTCTCATGGTAACCTCTCAATCTACCTAATACCTCATCAACCTTATCTGTTAAGGAAATTTTATTCATATTAATTTCTATTTCAGGATTAATCAAATCCATTTTAAATGTAATACCATTTAATAAAACACCTTCAACTAAAACATTCTCATCATTTGGATAAATTTTAAAGTTTGTTATTTTAACTTGACCTTTTACTATTGTTTGTATTTTTTTTAATTCTTCATTAAAAACAACATCACCTTGTTTTGGTGTAATAACATCTTCAGTTTCTTTTGGCTCAACATCATTCCCTTGACTTGAAACTGGGTTATTAGTTGACAATGACGGTGCATTAGTAAATTCAGTTAATAATTTAGATTTATAACCACCCCTCATAACATCCATCATTTTTTTTGTCATGTCGTGCTCATTTAGATTATCTTTCATAGTTTTTATATTAATTCAATCTTATTTTTAAATTCTTCACAATTAAAACTAGGGTTTAAATCAGTATAATTTTTGCCCAAGTTACTTTTATATAAAACCCCAGTATAATCAAATAGATTATCGATTTTGGTATTATGATTAATAGATGTCATTGGTATATTAAAATTATTACATAACATCTTTACCAAATCTACCGTTGATGCTATCTGTTTTTCATTGTAAGGGCACCAATAATCATAACCTCTCCATTTTTTATTTACTACCTCATCAGGTTTATTATAAATATAACCTATTGAACTAATAAATTCATTTTTTTCATTATTTTTAACTAACCACCCATCATTTTCTAGTAAAATAACTATACTTTTATCATCTAAATCGGTTATACCAAAAAATGATGATTTATATTTTGGTTCAAAATGTTTATAAATTAAACCATTATTATCTACAGTAAATGAGGCCGTTTTTTTATATTTACCATTATATCTATGTAACCAACCAAATACATGTCTCATATCATGATTAAACGTATTACCTAAGACTATTTGTGTCTTTTTATCTTCAATTTGAAGATAATTATTTAATGGTAGACAATATTTTATATCATTTATAATCATTGTTTCTTCTTAAAAAAAAATTTATTATTATCTCCATTTTTAATAACTTTATTAGACCCAATTCTTTCAATCCCATTATTATTTTTTGGTATTGGTACTGAGTAACCTCTATTTTCTTTTATTTCTTTTATTTCTTTTATATCTTCTAATTCTATCTTTTTAACTGGTGGTGGTGTTTCAATTATTGGTAATTCAATTATCTTTTCTTCCTCTGTAGCTTTTTCTGAACCTTTTTTTGAGGGTTCTGTTTCATCTGTAAGTAATTCATTTACACTAACATTAGGTAAATTAATTTTTTCTGGTTTTGAGGGGATAATTATATCATTTACAGCATCATTTACAGCATCAGCTCCCTCAGTTGCTCCCTCAGTTGCTCCCTCAGTTGCTCCCTCATTTTCTAATTCAAAAACCCTATTTGTTGCGAGAATTAAAGCTATCGCTAATGGGTCGAAAACAAAAATAAGTAAAAGTATTAAATAATTAACTACTTTAGCCATTGGGGTACCAGTTAATTCAGCTATATATTTAAGTGGGCCAACTTCAGCCGCTACAGAGCTACCAGATTTTAATTCTAATGCTTTAGTGTTATATTTACTAACAGAATCAGACAAAATTGAATTTTTATTGTTCAATCCATCAATATCGTTTGATAATTTTTGAATTTCGTTAGTAGCGATTAAAATATCATTTCTAACCTTATCTCTAGTTCTATTATTTTTAGCTGAATCTAACCTATTTTCTTGATTTGACCTAAGATTAGATAATTGGTCTATACGTTTATTCTTAGTGGTAATTATTTTTTCATTATCATTTATATTTTTCTCAAATAATAATCTTTTACCATCTAATACAGCTAATTCACCTTCATGTATTTCTAATTTATTGGCGGTACTTTGATAAGCATTAGATAAAAAACCATATATACCAGCACTAGTTATTAACATTAAAACTATAACACCTATAGTTAAATAACTTTTTAAACCTATAGCTAATTTTGACCAATGTCTGTGTAGTATGGTTGTTGTTACAACTTTAGATATCTCCAAAATAGTAGCCATTATAATAACAGCAACACTTGCACCAGCAAATAATTGACTTAGACCCCAAACACTAAAATAAGCTGCACACCCTGCAACTGTTAGTGCCATTAGTAACATTAAATAACTAAAATTAAATTTCATTTTACTAACTTTATTTAATTTGATTGAATAGTTTCATATATACTACTCTTATATTCCTCTATTTCTTCTAAACCGTACAATATATCAAGATAATTGTATTGATTATCAAATATCTCTAAATATGGTTCATCTATTTCAACAGTATATAATTTATATTTTGATGTAGTTTCCATAACCAATTTCATTATCATTGCCGTATCATATTGGTCAGTATTTATATTAAATGATATAATAACATTATTTTCATAAATATTAATATGAGCACCAATACCGTAGCAAACAAATATCGTATCATATTCAAAATAAGATTCAAAAGAATTATCATTTAATTTTTTAGTAATATCCTCCATTAAATGAATATCCATTTTACTTAGTTCTGTTTCACACATACCGTTTTAATTTATAAATATCTTTATTATTAGAATTATTTTAACTATTAATCAAGTTCTGTAATTCACCACTATGATAACGTAATTTTCTTAAAGCACAGCTTTTAATTTGTCTTACCCTCTCTTTAGTCAAGTCATATTTTTCACCTATAGCTTCTAAAGTCATTGCTTCAGTATTAGTATTTATACCAAAATAACATTCTATTATATCCCTTTCTCTTTCATTTAATTTTGATAATGTTTTACTAATACCAGATTTAATTCTATCATCAACTAATAATTTATCTTCTTCTGGATTTTCAACAGAAATTAATTCAATTAGTTCATCACCATCATCATTGATATGGTCATTTAGGGAAGCACATTTAGGGAAGTAAGTTAATTTAATTATTTCATTATCTTTATCAAAAATCTCACCAAAGACTGGTTCTCTTTCGTTTTCTATTTCGAATTTAGCAATTTCCTTCTTAAGATAAGATATTTTGTTTATTATATTAGATGGTAATCTTACAGTTCTAGAGTTATCATTAAGACTTTGTATGATTGATTGTTTAACCCACCAAACAGCATAAGATATGAATCTAAAACCTCTTTTGTGGTCAAATTTTTGAGCAGCTTTTATTAACCCATAGTTACCCTCACTTATTAAATCTGATAAAGATAATCCTTGACCTTGGTAGTCTTTTGCTACCGATACAACAAATTTTAAATTAGCTTTAACTAATTCATGTATGGCTAATTGGTCACCTTTGGCTATTCTTTTAGTTAAAGCTATTTCTTCTTTTTGTGTTAAAAGAACTGATTTTCTTAGGTCTTTAAAATATTTAGATATTGTTTCATCATTATCAAAAATTACGTGTTTTTTTTTCATTAAAATCTTTCATTTTTATCTTTTTTCGTTATTTTGTAATATTATTTAGCCAAAAGTTGAAGCAAATTTTTATCTTCATAAGTTAAATTTTTAACACCCTTATCTAAAATTTTGTTTGTTAATTCTAATTTTTGATGCTCAGTCATTTTCGATATGGTAGATTCTGTATATGTTTCTTCTTTAATCTTACCTTTTGAAAGATTGTTTATAGGACCAAACGAATTAATATTGGTTTTAGTGGTTGATGTAATATTTACATCCAAAGCCCTAAGCAATTCTTCAGTTTTGTTATCTATATTAAATGAGTTTAGAAAACCAAATAACCCATCATGTATTTCTTTTTTGGTTATGTGAAACCCAGATACTTTTTTATCTAAATCGAAAACTAAAAAGCTTAGATTTAATTTATTATCTTTAAACCAATTATTTAATTCTTGTGGTGTGGCCACAGATGTAAAGGTTGAAATTAAAACACCTTTAGCATCTAAAATATTTGGTTTAGTTTCACTAACTTTTTCTATTTCTAATATAACTTTCTCGCTATCCCCTATGACACCCATAACAATTAAACAATAATTTCTAAATTTCATAATTTTAAGTTTTAATAATACAAAGGTACTAATTATTTTTTATAGAATCAACTTATTTAAGAATTATTCTTGATAAGTTATTTTCTTTTATTACAGTTACTATATTTTCACCCCAATCACGAACAGAATCATTATGAGTAATTAAAAATACTATATCATACATATCTTTTACCTTATCAAAAAGAGGTTTAAGCTTATCAATATTGTCTGGAGCTACTTTACCTAAGACTTCATCAAATGAAATAAAATTAGGCATAGGTAACGTTGACATTTTACCTAAAACAGTCCTTAGAGCAATACTAGACGCTGTTTTCTCAAAACCACTACCAGATTTCAATAATTTAGATAAACCATCTTTAATCATTAAAAATTGAACATCATTTTTATCATCCATAAATATCTCAATTTCAAAATCACACACATCTTCTAATAATCTTTGAACTTCTGAGTTTATAATAGGTAAAACAGAACGTAAAACTAATTTACTAATACCCTTTTTACCCACTAAATCAATATAGATTTTAAATATTTTCTCATATTCTTCTTCTTTTTTAATAGTTTCGGTTATTTTTTTCTTTGTTTCTATATTGACTTTATTATTTTTAATATCATTAACAATTCGTTCTATTCTGGTAATAGTTTCATCTTTACTAAATTCTTCTACTTGAAGATTGGTCTTAATTAACGATATTTGTATATCTATTTTTTTATTAAGCTCAATAGCTTCTAAATTAAGATTATATTTTTTCAAATCATTCATTTTTGAAACCATTTGGTTCCTTAAACTACCCATTTCAACCTCAACTCTATCAGAGTCTAATTCTAATCTATTTTTTTCATCTATACGTCTTTTTATTTCGGACATACCTTCTATTTCACCATTAATTTTTAAAATTAAATTAGAAATCTTTTCAATTTCTTTACCTAACCCTATTATCTGTAATTGATGGGTTTTAATATGTTCTGTATTGTCAATATTATCTAATTTCCTGTTACATGATTTACATATACCACCAGCAATTAATTCATCAATAACTGATTTAAGTCTATTCACTTCAGATTTTTTAACCGCTAAATCTGAAGTATTTTTACTTAAACTTTTAGTTAATTCATGGTGTTTATCTTCATCAAAACTAATAATCCCTATATCATTTATTCTTATTTTTATATTTGAAAGTTTATCTTTCAAAGCCACCCCAGAATTTTTCAATATCTCTATATCACCAGATAATTTTGATGGATTTAATTCAATTATAGTTACATCAATCTTTTCTTTACTATTTAATAATTTATCTTTTTCAATATTTAGATTTATTATGTTACTTTTAACATCAACTAATTTTTTATTTAAACTAACATCTAATTCTTCACCTTCTCTAACTTTTTCTTCGTGTTCAATTATATGATTACCTAATGTAATAATATCGTATTCGTTTGATTTCTTTTTACCATTAAATTCATTATACATTTTTCTAACAGCCGCTTCCTTTAATTCTAGTATCTCTAAACCTATTAATCTAGTTAAAACTTTACCAGATTCAGTAGTTGTTAAACCAATCAAATCATCTAAATTCTTTTCAGTAGCTAACGCTAATAATTCAAAATCTTTTTCACTCCCAATACTTTCTTTTAATTTTTTAGTAGTTTTCTTAGCATCTTCTTCATTCAACATCTTTTCTTCACCATCAGGTAATAAAATATAAAGATTAACTTTATTTGTTACAGTCCACTCACCAGTTTTTTTACCACTTCGTTTCATTTTACGTTCAATGATTACCTCCTCATTATCTATCTCCAACATACCACGAACAACTAATTCATCCTTACCACTATAAAGATTAAAAATTTGTTCATTTTTATCTGTTTTAGTTGTGGTACCATGTAATAAAAACTTAATTGAATCAATAATCAAAGTTGTTTTACCACCCATATTTGATGGGATTGAGTTTACTACAGTTAAACCTTTCAATTTACTAAAAGGCACATAATTTTCAGCACCGAATGATAAAAAATTATCAATCATAACCCATTTTATAGACCAATTTTTATGTTGGGGGATTGTTAAATCAACATCTATAACACTATTAACTTTAGCATCTAACGCTAAAATTTTATCGAAATCAACTACTTTATTATCTCTAGTGATAATCTCTTTCATTAATGCTCTTTGATAGTTAACATCCATTATGTTCTCTATTGAAGCACCAGTTACTTCTACAGCATCACCTTTTTCATTAAATCTAACTGGATGATAAATAACATTAACACTATTAGCATTTACACCATATTTTTTAGCAAAATGGTTTCTGACTCTATTCTTAGATTCTTTACTATAATTATGTGGTTGGTCTAACCATTCCACTTTTATTTTAGAGTATGGTGATATTTTTATTTTATTTTGTGTTTCTATTTCCATTATTTTTCTCCGTATAAATCTCTTTTACTCTTATTTTTTTCTATCTCTAATTCTTTTTTTAGTTGTTCAGAAAACTCAATAACTTTCTTGAGTTCATCTTGTGAATCATTATAAAGTTTTATCAAATTTTTAATCCTTTCTGGTGTTTCAGTATCAACCATTTGAACTGGAACCTCAACTATTTTTTCAACTATTTTCTCTACTGGTACTTCAACTATTTTCTCTACAATCTTTTCAACTATTTTCTCTTTTGCTGTAGGTGTAGCACCATATTTCTCAATAGTAAAACCTTGTTTAATTAACTTTATCGTAAAATCATCAATATTAGTTATATTATTTACTCTACAATACTCCCAAAGTTCATCCTTAATCGTTTTTGGTATGTCCATTTCTCATGATTTTTTTAACTTCTTCTTCAGTTTGATGAAGTAATTGTATTTCATTAGTTTCTCTATCAACATACACTGTTAATATTGGTTTATTAACCATAATAACTCCTTTTTCTTCATCATAATAACCTATTTCACCGTTAACAACAGTATAATCATCAAATGATTCAGGTATAGAATTTATAAATTTTTTTAATTCTTTTAGTTTCATTTTAAATTTGTTAATATTTCAGTTCCGTTTTCTAAATCATCTAAAGATTTAATTTTAAATTGGTAAAATGGGTAATTATTTTCAACTTCATGAAAATTATAAGTTAAATCCTCAACATTCCACTCAACAAAACCATGACCATTTACATTTTCCCCAAAATTCTGTTGTATTAAACTACCAACAAAAATTGCTTTCATATCTTTTTTAACTTTAATTTTCTTTCTTTCCATATTTTTTTATTTCATTAAATAATTTATACACAAAATTTTTCTTATTTATATCTGTCTCCCAAAATCTAATTATATTATAACCCATATCTTTCGCTAGATTATTTTTAAAAATGTCATTCTCTTTTGAAGCTTTTTGAATTTCATCTAAATCTATTTCATTATATTTGTTAGGGTTTCCATGCCAATAATCACCATCGGCTTCTATTAAAAGATTAAAATCTTTTAAATAAAAATCATATGCTTTTAACCTCCAATCTTTATAATAAATCTCATATTGTGTTTCAAATTTTATATTGTTTTCTAATAATAGTTGCGCTATTTTAAGTTCAATCTTAGTGTTTTTATTTTTTTTAGAATTATTAGTTAAGAAACCACTTGAATTATGTCCATATTTTAATAAACAAGTTTCATTCCTTTTTTTTGTTGTTATATCTAATTTAGAAACATTATCAACCCCAAATCTAATTAAATTAGTTTCTAATCGTTTTTTTAATGATTCTTCATCACACCCACACCAAAAACTATTTTCTTCAAAAAACCTTTCTTGTCCTACTGATATTTTATTTCTAAATTCTTCAGTTTCCCATAATTTCTTTACTCTAATAGATGCATTATATTTCCATTCGTCACTATGTTTATTACCATAAACTGGATTACCATCTTTTACGTATAATTCTTTTTGATGTGAATCTTTACAGTTTCTGGAACAATATTTACCTCTACCTAAACTTATTTCGTATTGTGTTTTATTAAATCTAACATCACAATACGAACAAATACATACTATTCTGTTAACTTTTAATTCTTTATATCCTTTATGTTGACACTCTGTTGAACAGTAAACCTTATTTTTAGTTTCTTTTTCACAAATTTTACACTTATTCATTCTCTAATGTTTTGTTGTATTATTATTTATTAATAAATATAATAACAAAATAAAAAAGACAAATCATATTTTTTATTTAATTATCTAACCCCCACCCTTTATTTTTATATTCTTCTAATTCATCTTCAAATATTTCTTTAGTTTGTTTATGTATAAATACTTGGTGAAGGTGTATATCACCCATCATTACAGCATCAAGACCTTCAAATAAATCTAAACCAACACCATGGTCAATACTATAACCAATATCGGTTTTAGCGTTTAAAACAGGTGCATGAAATAACCCTATATATTTTTTATCATCACCAAATTCAACCCTAGCTGATTCAATATCTGGTCGTTTATTATCTTCAAAAACACTATAAACACACCAAACAATATTATCATCTAAATAACATTTAGATTCTTTGAAATAGTTAATATCTATATCACCCAATAATTGAACTATTGGTGTTATTGAATCAACCCTGTCATTATTGTTTAATACCGCATCATGATTACCAGCTATTAAAACTAATGGTGCAATCTCTTCCAATTTTTTTAATAACCAAGCAGCTAAAATTAACTGTTCATTAGATATTGTATTTTTTTGATGGAAAATATCACCAGCAATTAAAATCCTAACCTCTTCTCGTTTATATTCAGACATTGATGATTTTATATCATTTAAAAGATTATTAAAAACCTCTTTATATTCATCATGCATCCTTAATGTCCTTATATGGACATCAGCGAAATGGTATACTTTTTTTATCATTTTTCTTCTATTTTTATAAAATTATCATAAACTAATTTACTAATAGCGTGGTCAGTAAAGTGCGCTCTTATTCTAGATAATGTTGTTTTTTCTTCAGCATGGAAGAATAATATGGCTCTAAGTACTATCACTTCTTTATCATTAATAAAACCTCTGAAATCAATTATATCAGAATCTGGGTTAAAAATTGTTTTCCAACTATCATGACCTATTAAATTGTTCTTCATTATGCGTTTTTTAATATATTATAATGATGTAACTCTATTAATTTTTTAGCTTCGTGTTTCATATACATTATATGTATTTTTTCAAAACTTTCCTTAGTTTTATCCCAATATAACACAACTATTTGGCGACATTTACGTTTTGGGTATTCTAATTCATACATATAAGCATAAACACTTAATTGTAAGGTATAAATTGACCATTGACACGCTTGCATATGGTCAAATGGTTTATGTAGTGTTTCATAACCATATGGGTTGTAAAAATTGAAAACTCTATTAGTTTTGTGGTCTAAAATGTCGAAAAAAACATCATCTATATCTATCACAAGGTCACTCATACCAGCTAACTCATACTGTTCCGCAAACATTATCCTTTCAGGCCACATTGCAATACCTTCTTCTATTTCTAAATTTCTATATGCTTCAATAACTTTACCTTCAAAAATATCATCTTCAGTATCATCTGGTGGATAGTAATGTCTATTATTACGTAATAGATATTTTTCAACTATATCATGAACTTTAGTTCCATATATATTAGCTTCGTCATTTAATAATTGCCAATAATCTAAAATTTCTTGTTTTGTTAAACCTATATAACGTTCTTGTTTTACGTTATCGGCTTGGTTTACTATGGCTTGAGCAACACCATCAGAATCAAAATGAGGCTCTATTGAAGATAGAGTGGTGGTAACAGATTTGTATTTTTTACCTGTTATTTTATGTATATATTTATGTTCAATCGGTTCAAGATAAATAACCGATTCAAAAATTTTAGCTTTGCTCATATAATATCTTTTTTTACAAAGATACTATTTAAATTAATACATTGCAACTAAAAATTAAATTATCGGTAATCTAATTCATCTTGCGTGGGTTTTCTAGCACTTCTCAATAATTTAACGATACCTTTATAACCTAATTTTTCGAAAATTTTACTTGGGTCGAATTCTACTTGTGGTACACAAATTTTTATTCTATTATTAAGATTACCAAAATTTAGTGTTTTATAAAGATTAATAGAATCTGAGAAAGCATCACCATCTAAAACTATTATAATATCAGCATTTGCTTTTTCGTGTAATAATTCTAATAATTCGTCTGATATATATTTACCTAGTAGTGGTATTGAGTTTGGGATGACTATATGGTCAAAAACACCTTCACATATATATATCGTGGCATCCCAATTTATTTTGTATTCATTAAAAATAATCTCTTGCTTTTCAACACTTGGATTTAAGTATTTTAATTTAGTATATTTATATGAAAACCACCTAGCTATGAAATAATTTAGATTTTTATTGGAATCGTATGATGGGATAATTATACGATTAAAGAAATCACCTTTTACGGTATAACCAATATTAAATTCCTTTATTATTTCATCAGTAATACCACGTTTTCTTAAATATTTTAGAACTAAATTATAATTATAGTCTTTATTAGTTACCTCTGATATTTTTTTATAACCTTCAGGTAATGATAATATAATTTCTTTATGTTCTTTTACTATTATACTATCAGCATCTGGCCTAACTAGTAAATAATCACGTAATGATTTTGGGGTACCATATTTCTTTAGAAGTTTAATTACTGAACCAGACATATTATTGGTTTCAGCACAACTCCAACATTTAAATATGTTCCTATTATAATTTATTTCTAGATTTCCCTTACCATCACCATTAACCATACCTTTCTCAGCAGAACATGCTGGACAATCAAAACTTGCTTGGCCAGTTTCTTCATTCAATTTGCGATGTTCACCAAGAAAATCTTCAAGTATACCTAATAGGAATGTCGACATTTGACAAAGGTACGAATTTTTTTCTAATAAAACAAATTATTTTTTATTGGCTAATTTTCTTTGATTAATAAAAGCTAATCCACAAACATATGCATCGCTCATGTCGAATGTTTCTTTTTTTAGTTTGTTTTTATTATCAAAGAACCAGGTTATTTGTGGTTCTAACTCACATACTTTCTCCCATAAGACATATTTCTTATCAACATCGAAATCATAACCACCAAATAAAACTGGTTCGTTTTTAGCCATTTGTTTTTCAGTTAAAGGGGTTCCATCTTTTTTAAAGCGTCTAAGTGCCATTAATTCTGGAAAAGCGTATTTTCTTGAATCGTATGATGAAATAAATTGTGGAATTACACCTAAAGTATCATATACTGACCTAGAAATCATACCATTAAATCTTAATAAAGTGGCTACAGTATAAACATTGTTTGATTGTAGAAGGGGTTCTTCAATAACAACATTAGTAATCCCAAAATCACGATATTTTGATAAAAATTCAGTTTCAAAAATTTCAACCTTACGGAATAATTCTTCCATTTTAGATTCTGGTTTTGGTTTTATTTTAGGGGATACGTGATGTAATAATTTTAATTCACAATTATCACCAAGGTCTTCAAATAATGCAATTCCTATTGTTGACGTAGATACATCTAAAGATAAAATAAATTCTGGTTTTTTCATAGATTTTTTTATATTAATCTAACACCATTTTTAAAAAGGTAAAGCTTATAATAAAATTTTTATACCAATAGCTTTGAATTCGTTAACATTTTTAGTGATATGTCGGTCAGTTTTAGCTAGAGCAATAAGGTTACCGATTGAATCATATAATCCAACCTCACTAATTCTAGGAACGTCACCAGCACCAAAAGTTGGATTAGTTGAAGTACCAAATTCACCTCTATCAGCGATACAAGTTATATTTTGCGTTACTGATGTAGAAACACTATTAAATGTTATAGTAGTAGCAGTTGATGCAGATGATGTATAATTATTAACTATTGTAGGGTGAGTGATAATTAAGAAACCTTTATCTAAATATGCAACACCAACAATAGTATCTGCTGATAACCCAACATTGGTATTCGTTTGTAGATTATATAATTGTTTATTATTAACGCTAAATGGTTTTACACTACCAAATCCAGTTCCCCAACTTAACGAACCAGAACCACCGTTAGGTGTAAGTATTGTATCAGAAAATAACATAGCTATATTATAACCTATATTTGCAGTTATATTTGAAGTATCTCTATAATTAGCGTCTTCAACGCTTTTAGAAGAACCTTTACTTTGGAATGTACTATATAAAGTGTATGTTCCAGCTGATGTTGGTAATACTAATTTAATTTGTTTACCATCTAAACTTTCACCATAAGTAGAATTATTTATACCAAATACTAATATATTAGTTTTAGCTAATCCACTAAGAGCCGTATCTGAAAAACCACCATTTGCATAAGTAATGCCAGTATATCTGTTATCTTGTGAAGAATTTAATGGTAAACCAAATGAATAAAATAGATTTGTTAGACTATTGGTGTTATAATCATTTCTATTTACAATGTTTTGTGTAATATTAGCACCACTAATAGTTACTTCCCCATTTGAAATTATATCACTAGTTATTGTACTTGATTGAGACGAAACTGATTTTTTTAAAACACCACCATTAAGAATTAACATACTTTTAATATTAACATTTTGTGTTGTACTATTACTAACCGAAGCATTAGGCCCTATTTCACCTGCTTCTGCTGGTATTTGACCAGAAGATAATGTATTTACACTATAGTAATTAGCATCACTATCACCTAAACTAAATGAAGTGATTAATGAACTATTATTACTAATAAGTTGTTGTCTACCGAAAGGTGTAAGCTTAGCAGTTAAAGTTATTGTTGAAGCAGATGAATTAAATCCCATTTTATTTATTTTGTTTCTTTGTTTTTATTTTAAAAATCTAACGAAAGTTCTAGCATGATTGTATTACCAGCAACTAATGCAACTGGAGTACTTAATTTACCAATACAAACTAAATTATTTAAGCTATCATAAATACCTACTTCACTAACTTTAATATTAGGTGGGTTTGTTGATGAATCTTTACTTCTAGTTGTATTACTTGTTGAATCAAACTGTCCAGTATTAACACGAATATCAAAAATTGTTTTATAAATAGTAGCACCAATAAATGTTGTTAAATTACCATAAAAAAATCTTTCATCACCAAATTGAAGAGTTTCTGGTGAATTATTAGGTGCCATACCTAATGATTGTGTTATATCAAAAGTTGTGGCACTAGCATCCTTTATTAAATCTAAAACAAAACCAGTAACACTAGATATAGGGTTTTCTAATAACTTAGGGTCTATTGTTTGGTTAATTGAACCAGTAATAGCTGTACTAGTAAAGTCATAAACTTTCCAAGAACCTGCGTCAGGACGTGCATTGGGGTCTTGAACTATTTGATATATTAATTTAAATTTATTAGCATAGAAACCTAAACCATCGTAACTAGCTGATTCGTATTTACGCATATATGGTAATAAATCAATCCCACCTATTGCAAATGATATATCCTTAGCTGAAGATGAGTTGTTAGTAACTTTAATATAATTTTGACATGGAAGACTAGTTGTTAAACCTGTTGATGCAGTATTTTCTAGACTATAAGATAAATAAATAGTGCTATTTATTGGTAAAACACCAGTTGACGTTTCGACACTTGGTGCTACAACTGAAGCCGATAATTCTGGAAGTGTCCAGTTTCTATTTGATTTATAAGATATTGCTGATACTATTTCATCATCATGAATAACAATCATTTTTAATTGAGGGTAGACTCTAC
>Ga0315284_10002370_pt1 | contig 27021 bp, 62 predicted proteins | sample YL17G09_16_MG_FD_203696 | JGI IMG/M metagenome (GOLD analysis project Ga0315284, IMG submission 203696) | Sediment microbial communities from Yellowstone Lake, YNP, Wyoming, USA - YL17G09_16 | ecosystem: Environmental > Aquatic > Freshwater > Lake > Sediment | place: USA: Wyoming | collected...
ACCCAGGGACGGAAAGGTTGTGGAAGTTTCCGAATCCGTCGTGAGTGTCATGTGGGCAGGTGAATGGAAAGGTCCTACGAACATCCTTCCCTGCAATATCATGCTCGCAAGCTCGCCCGATTACAGCGGTATGTGAGGTAAAGGTCATGTCAATGGAAGTCAAACAGTTTCGTGCAATGAAAGCCCATAGTTGTAAGGATGGGTGCGTGAGACATTACCCTATGTATGGGTATCGCATCGTGATTGCTTGCGGCAACTCTCTTCCTGGCGAAACGTTGGCTAAAGAGTTGAACGCTCTTTCCAGTTGGTGCGGCAACTCTCTTCCTGGCGAAACGTTGGCTAAAGAGTTGAACGCTCTTTCCAGTTGGTGCGGACCGTCAGCAAGTAGTGACGTGTGGGAGTTCCCCTCCGATGGAGTGAACTATGGGCTGGCGTGTGAGCTTCTCCTGAAAGCTGGGTACGTGGGTATCGAGTAAGTCAATGTAGGTGCCAATTCCAGTCCTACTGTAATAACAGTGGGGCTGGATTTTGGGTCGCCCACACTTACCTACATATCCTACAAGGTAGTTTGCCGGGCTCCGGCACGGGTTTTGCTATAAGCACCGATCGTGCCACCATCCCAATGACCATACGTTACACTATATGTATGGCAAGACTCTCCTTATATGTGAGTGAGGGATCGTCCCATCGTACAATACTTAGAATCAAGAGTGTAGGCAACGAAGACAAGCGCAACGGCGCAATGTGATAGTTTGCAGGCGTGCATAACAGGGACAATCTTCGCACCTACATTCACTTACATCGTTACGGTCCCATCGTACAATACAGTGAAAGTAGAGTGTAGGTAGGGAAACAGAGTTAGTTGGCTAGTGACTCATTATTGCCTTTAAAGGTTACTGCAAAGTGAGAATACAACTAACTCTGTTTCCCTAGTTACCCGGTCCCATCGTACAACTCAAGTTTGAGGATGATATGAGCAAGTTTAATGTGGTTCGTTTTGAGGTTACTGGTAAGGATACGGATCAAAAGGTTGCCATTGGTGGTAAGGGATTGTCCCGTGTCATGGCAATGAAGATGGCAGATCGGCTGAATGAGAAGATTGCCGAGGATGATGATGATCTGAGTGCTATCGTGTCCTATCAGGCAATCCCGGCAACGGCATAACCCATCGTACAACGGAGAAAAGCAATGCTTCGATGTATCATCATGTCGGGTGTTTCTGGGGCTGGCAAGGATACCTGGATTCATAAGCAGGATTGGTTTGAGGATTCGATTATCTGTAGTGCCGATCGTTTCTTCATGGGAGACGGCACCTACAAGTTTGAGGCTTCCAAACTCCCTGGCGCACATGCTATGTGTTTGCGCCTGTTCATTGATGCCTGCCAGAACCTTAACCCTAATAGTGTTCTGGTCTGTAACAATACCAATACCACTACGGAAGAGATTGCGCCCTACTACTCGATTGCAAAGGCGTATGGTTTCGAGGTTGAGATTGTTACCCTGGTAGTTCCCCCGCATATTGCGGCTGAGCGAAACATTCATGGGGTCCCTCGCAATTCGATCAATGCCATGCACGATCGTATCCAGGCGCGAAAGATCCCTAGGTTTTGGGATATCAAACAGTATCACTTCTCTACTCACTGAGGTATTCATGCGTACAATGTCAGATAAGATGGTCACAACGAATTCTGTCCTATAAGGCAATCCCGGCAACTGCCTAACCCATCGTACAACGGAGAAAAGCAATGAAAGAAAAGAGTAGTTTGCTGGTTGCGAGTATGAAACGTCGATTCTGGCGTTTCGTTCATAATGTCGTAGCCCATCCACTAATGGAGATTATCCCAGAAAAGATGGGAGATGACCTTCATGATTGGACAGCTAAACTAGCGTTCATCAAACAATGAATCCAAACAGTATCACTTCTCTACTCACTGAGGTATTCATGCGTACAATGTCAGATAAGATGGTCACAACGAATTCTGTCCTTTGGATGTTCGCAATCTTCGGAACGCTACTCTTCGTGTGCAAGGTGTTTCAGTAACCGACCCATCGTACAACTCTGAGGGTGTGAGTTATGGCTACCAAGAAAAAGAAGGCTCCGCGCAATCCCCTGGTCAAACCGATGCGTGAGAGGCATCCTCGCGCCGATAAGATGAAGGATAAGCGTACGCCTAGAGGCGGGCAACGAAACAAACAAAAGGATATCTTGGAAGACAATTCCTAAAAGGAGATACGTCAATGTATACGAAGACTAAGGCAGTTCGTGAGTTTCGTCGTAAGCAGGCTGAGGAAGTGGATGCGCGTAGTGGCTTCAAGCTTCTGAGCGTGGATGAAAAGCTGGCGCGACTTCCCCCGGAACCTGGTGCGAAAAAGCAGCGTGCAAAGCTGCTGGCGCTCAAGACTGCGCAGGGAAAGAAGTAATGCTACTCTTCATTGGAGGAATGGCTGTTGGTTTTGTGGGAAGCATCGTTGCCTTCATGGGCTTTCGTGCCTTCCTGCTTTGGTCCATCCGGTAAGAAAGACTTCGGGGTAAGCAGGAGCCCCAAGCGGAACTAACCTAATACGTGTAGTGATTAAACTTACATGGCGGTTAGAAAAGCCGTATATATCACACTGCAAAACCCTACTAACCTAATAGTGTGTGGAGGTACTTCTACGTATGCCGCAGTAATGAAACGGCTGGTCGCCGTAGTGAATGGGAGCAAAGCTAAGTCTAAGTATGGCGCTTGAATGCTGCTCTAAAAGTGTTGTAAGTGTGTCTGACGATCCCTTTTCAAAGCAAAAGGATTTATCGTTGTGCGTTTACTAACGCGAGGCAATAGAGTAGAAACCTTAATTGGGTCCGATACTGATGAGCGATGGTTGCTCCACTGTTTATTATCCTACGTGTAAGTAGGAATGTATACTGTAAGCCCCATACTTGAGGGCAATTCCATTCACATATAAAGGTACTGAATGCGCAAACGTAGATAGATACGGCTGGTCGCCGTTTTTCATTTAAACTTACATATAGTTAATTAATTTGATATGTGTTGGCAGGAAAGTACTTTATTACACTGGGTGAGTGCTACAAGCACATTGACCCTATCTGTAAGGGACGAGATGTAAGTCCGTGTACGCTAATGCCTTTTGTTTGTTTTGAACGTGACAGAACATTCCGCTCTTATTGTAAAGTAAGTAACGCACTAAGGCGACTTACTGGATAAACAGTAAGGGCGGAATTTTTAACCCGCCCGACACTTACCTACATATCATACCTTGTGGTAGCTTTCTCTTTTTCGCGCCATGGCACGCGTCTTGCTATAAGCAAGTCTCATACCACGCCCCCGAATGACCATACACTACACTATATGACCATATATGGCAACACTCTCCTTATGTAGCGAAAGCCCTGCGGTCCCATCGTACAATTCTAATCAATTAGATTGTAAGCAGGGACGAACGAAAGCAAGCAAGTAGGCAAGCGATTGATTCTCCCATCGTACAATACAGGAAACGAAGGATGTAGATGGCGGGTCACCGTGGGATAAAGGAGACTCCTAATAATAAGGATATCATCCCCCGAAAAGTTAGCTTCCCTCATAAGCTATAGTAGCGCCACATGGTCAAGCGTTGCAATCAATTCCCCCATCGTACAATGATGGTCCCAAAGGATACGAGGTAAAGATGAGTAGCAAGTATCATTGTCCGCGTTGTGAGTTTGATCATGACTTTCATAAAGCTCCGTTGGGAAAGGTTCGCAATCAAAGGTATAATGAACCACTAGCCACCGCTGCCTTTGGTAGCGTCGAGAAGTGGATTGACTGCAAAGCCTGCAATGGAACGGGATTCATTCCTGACGCGGTGATCGAAGGTATCAAGCGAAGTTTCCCTAATGTCACTGAGATGACACTTTCTACGTTGAAGTGGGATATGGATCACTTCTACTTCATTCGGCTTGGTCTTTACTGCGGAGTTGAATTGGATGGTCACTGTCATAGCTAATGTAGGATAAGGTCATGAAACGTATTGCATTGTTTCTATTCCTAGTAAGTTGTGCGCCTTTGGCTCCAACATATCCGACGTATAGTGTATACATCGAATCAAGGTTTACGGCGCAGCAGCGTACCATCATTCAAGAGTCTATGAATGACTGGACTACTAAGAGCAATAGTTTGGTTACTTTCAATTCGACCATAGTGCAAACTTGTGGAACCAAAGTTACTCCACATACAATCAAGATCATTGTATCCACACAAGCGGCAGTTGACGAAGCTTGTTATCCTGGTGTAGCAGGATGCACGGTTATGGATTCGGACGAAAAGCTACTTGATAGCAGCCGAATCTATCTTGCAATGGATAGGGATTATGCCCTATACTTCCCTAGCGTAGTTAGGCACGAGATTGGTCATTCGCTTGGATTGGGGCATGAGTCTGATTCTCCCCTAATGATGACAAAGATTCGGGATCCAAGGTCTAGGGTTACATGTAAGGATGTAAATAGGTTGTATGCGTCACATCACGCACCTTATTCCTGTAGTGAATAGTCCCATCGTGTGCGCAAGCACTAAGAAGCTTGCTTCAAGCTTCGCATAACAATGACACTCACATAGATTGAGAGTTGATTCATGGCTCGAATTGCTCGTATGACTGTAAAGTGTGATATGCTACATACGCCTTCGTCTCCGGGTAAGAATCGTGCGCGTCGAAACATGCTTGAGAAGATTGATCCTAAAAAGGATCTAATCACTATCAGTCACGGTGTTTTGGAAGCAATGATGATGCTACGTTGGAAAGGAAGCATCATTGTGTGTGATATTGATAAGGGAGTCATTGATTCAACTTTCTATCAAGTGAAAGACTATCCCGAACTAGATATCCTCCCTCCCACACACATGACTATTCAGGCTACGGTCTTTGCATATCCCCATAGGTTTGGAATCAAAAGGCTTGGCGGCGTGGATGTGGATCTGACCTATTGTATTAAGCAGGCATGGAATGTATTGAAAGGTGTGCTGGACACCTTGATTCAATTCAAGATTCATACCAAAGTATTCCTCACGTTTAGGAATGGTCGGAATGATGGTTTCGTTTCTCTAGCCGGTAGAATTGCATGGTTGCGCAATCGTCTAGGTGCGATGTATCCGAATGGTCTGGTAAAGTATATCTCACATGAGAAGTACGATTCTGCTAGAAACCGTGAGGATGCGAGTCGTCAGATTGGCTCCCATATGTGCATCGTTGAATTGCATACCTGACCCATCGTACAATGAAACGCTTTCTAATCATCATTCTCCTTACCAATTCAAACTGGATTAGTAATGAGTTGAATAAACACTTCGACCTACATAAGCGGGCATGTGAGCATTCCCGTAGGGACAATATGGAAGTAGTCTTCTCCCATCGTACAAAGGTGACTGCACATGAGTAAGCAATTGAATCTAAACGAAGACGAATTGATTACCACACTAATAACGCTGTCCCATACGGTCACATGGATCCGTAGTAATATTCCGCCGGAGAATTGGATCTTCACTTCGCTTGAGAAGATGGAAGCATTAGAGGTAAAGATCCAATCGGCTCTATACAAGTAAGCGGGTGAGTCAATGAAACATACTACCAAAGACATTCAAGCGGCAATTGCGAAAGCATTCAAGAAGTTCAATGGCGCTGTAATGGATATGGAGTTTCTTTGCTGGTCTACCTTCATGCGCTTGGACGCAAAGTCCAGCAATTACCGCAGGATTGAAAAGCGTATCAAGCGAATCATTCGTAAGAATAACAAGGATCCCAAAGGAAAGTATGTCATACTTCCTGGCAATGATGTGCGTTTGAGGGAGTGTAAGGAATAATGTTCTACATTATAATTGCAATTGCGGTATGTGCCGCTGCGTTTCTATCTACATCGGCATTCATTCTAGGTGGAGCTATTGCTGGACTGCCAGTATCCCTAGTGTGTGGAATTACATGTGTCTACTGGCTAGGGGAAGTTTACGAGGTATGGTGCGAATATGACTAGAATTCAAACGGTAATCAAGTTGCTTGAGGAATTGAAGGACCGTTGCGATGGCACGGATAAGATTACTCCTGAGGATATGCAAACGGATATTGACACTATCCTTATTCATGCGCGTGAAGCCAGCTTTGAAGCAGATTGTTGGCGCACATGACTAAGATTGAAGAGTTCAAAAAGAAGTACGGCGTGAAAACCTTTGGACTATTGATCGAAGCTTTCATTACACAAGCGCCTGAGTTTGAGGGTGACAAGCGAATGGCTGGTGAGCTTGGCAAGATTGTAGCAGACTTGGAATCTGTATTGGAAGAAGTTAGATTGCCCGTTGGGCGTGGGTTTGTGCCCGACTACAATCACAAGGGAATCAAAACGCCTATCAAAAACGGAATTATTCCGGGATGGATTCGTCTTCTTCGTAGGGCATCTGAGTTACCTCTGCCTTTGGTCAGTGATGGAAGCAAGAATGACTAGGATCAAAGAAGCGATTGCCAAGCTTGAGGCAATGAAAAAGGAATGCCAGGAAGAGCTTGGTAATGCTGCATCTGAGGGATTGAATCCTGGTTGGGTCATTGGCGAAGTCGAATCTATCCTTGCGGATCTGAATGTGGATGACCTTGATTGGAAACCATCATGAAAAACCTACAAGTAGCATTAGGTAAGCTTTTGACTATTAGGCGTGCAATTGCCAGTAGAGCGATCGATATTGCCAATAGGGATAATGAAACGTTTATCCTACATGAGATTGATTGTGTGCGTGCATTGCTGGAAGTAACCCGCAAAGATTCTGTATTGGCAGAAAGCGCTGATGTAGGTAATAGTAAGTCTATTACTCTTGAGAAGAAGCCCGATGGGCGATATGTAGTTGTGCGTCCCAAGGTGTAACCAAAGAGATTCTGCCCTTACTATAATACAGTAAGGGTAGAATTTTTAACCCGCGCACCCTCACCTACCATGTAGGGTAGTGTAGGTGCTTGTCGTTTTTCGGCTCACGGCACGCATCTTGCTATATGCGAGTATCATGCCGCGCCCCACAATGACCATATACGTATGGTAGTGTAATGTATGGTCAATTCCCGCCTCTAGTACTTGAATGCCAGGGTGCCAATTACAGTGTGACTGTAACTATGCGGGCATTACCGTACTACTGTATAAGTATCTCCCATCGTACAATTCTATCAAAGTAGGGTGTAGGCAACGACGGATGACGGGGAAACGGAGGATGCGGCGCAAACGATGCGTCGCACCGAACGGTAGGGCGATGTAGTTTACAGTTTGAATGTAATCGCCCCCCATCGTACAATACAAGGTTGCTAGGTTGTGAGTGACGCGAAACGATGACACGATGCAGCAAGTCTGCTCCCATCGTACAATGAATGAAACGCTAAGTGAAAGGTATACGGTAAAGACAATGGGTAAGTTTTTCGTGATTCTTTGTGCAACGGTCCTGGTTCTTGGGATTGCTCTGATGGTTTTCCCTGACACTCTGACTTCGATTGCGTTTCATGTTGGGAAGGATGGTTGGGGTATCCCCTGGGTTGCTCTTGCCTTTCCCGTTACCTTCTACGGATTGAATCGTATGGCTGGTAAGTAACCAGGGTTTCCTAGCGGCTTCTAGCCGCGCATAGCAAGTATCTGTCATCTGAATTGCATTGCATAGGTAATTCGTTAGATAGGGATAGCGGGGTTCGATTCCCCAACTTGCGCTAGACGGTGGTTCCCATCGTACAATGAACGAGACAATGATTGAAAGGTTGGAATGAATCATGGAAGAGACTAAGGTTCGCAGTATTACGCCGAAGAGTTTCCTTCGCAAGTGTAATTCCAAAGCTGCAATGTCAGCGATTGGATTCCTTGCCAACGAAGAGAATCGCAAGTATCTGCTTGAGGGTGAGGCTGCTTCTGTCACTGCTCCGATTGTCAATATGTTTGACGCAAAGGAGATTCTTCCTACTCCCGCGATGGATGCTATCCGCACGGCAATCTTTGGATACATGGTTGCAGTTGATCTTCGTGATGCGAATGAATCTGTAGCCAAGCGTGAGGGTGAAGTTGATTCTATTCCTTCTGAAAAGAAAGAGCCTAGTGTCAAGCGTATTCCGAAAGCTTGGACGGTTACTATCTATGACTCCCGGGGGAATGTCCAAGTCCATGTGAATAAGGAAACCGGCGAGGAAACGGATCTTGTGAAGGGATTCGATCTTAGCCAGCGCGCTACTGAATGGGCAGATAGGCGCTTGTTTGAATGTAGTTCGGACTGTTTCGGTGTGGTCAAGAGTAATACTCTTATCACTAAGGATGGTGATGCACTGAGTCAGACTATCATTCGGGAGGATTCGATTAGTCGGATCATGAAGCAGCCGAAGGGTGCTGTCTGTAAACATAAGCCCAAGTCTGGAAGTAGGTTGTCTTTCGGTGTCAAGGTTACTAACGACCGAGCAATCTTTAGCGGAGGATAGGAAAGCGGGTTAGTCGTAACCTTGTAAGCAAACTACGATGACTGTTAGGAAAGACTAACACACACTTGAGTTTCCTTAGTAGTGCTACGCTTATGCGTATAAGTCACGAAGCGGGATAGTGCTTGGGCACACTATAAAATGCTCCGCAACTTAGATATCACTTAGCTTAGAATGTTAGTATATAGAGCTATGGCTCGAATGGGTAGGCGCAAGCCGTTGTAGGTTCGATTCCTACATATGCTACTGAGTCTGCGAATGAAAGCGGTCCCATCGTACAAAAGAGGTTTGATAGGGTGTAGGGTTTGAGGCAGACTTGAGAATGAATTGGGCATGGTGCTCAATTGAAACGAGCTTGCTCGTTTGCGTATGAAAAGCAATGATTACATGTTGTGATTATTGTAATGGAAGTGAGCGCAAGCTCAAACAATTGTTACTATAGAAAGAGGATACGACAATGAATATCAAGACTTATGCGGTTATGGCGTCGGCTCTCGTTGTGGATGTTGAGGCTTCGCGAGAGAAGTTTGAAACTGAGCTCCAGGCTCATGTGACTGCTTGTGAGGCAGAGAAGGAGCTTTGGGCTCAGAATGCGGAGCCTATTCGCATTGGTTGCGAGGCGGTTTTCGAGAAGAACCCTGGTGCGAATTTCAATCTCCCGGCATTCCTCACGTATGCCGCTGCGGAGGTTGGTTTCACCCCGAAGACGCATGATCTTGTGAAGGCGCAGATCAATGCGTATCTGCATGAGGCTTCTGATGTGTATGCGGTTGTCAAGGGTCCGCGTGGTGGTGTGAAGCGGGTTTGCGATATCGAGGCTGCGGAAGCTGCTAAGGCTGCTGCGAAGAAGTGAGCAATAGCAGAAGGACCTATCTATAAAGCTGGTAGGTCCTTCTGCTTCTTGCGGAAAAGCTTGTGCATGTAGTTACGTTATCATTGTCGCTTGTCTTACAACGCCCACATTGTATTAACGTAACTACATGTATGAGTGACTTTGTTTCTGGTTACTTGTTACTAAACAATCGAAGAGACTATGTAGTCTCATAGGAATGTGGTTATGTCTAAGAAGACTCGTCAGGGTGTGCGCGATCTGAATGATATTAAAGCTCCGCCTGGTCGAAAGCTTGATCTTCCCGAAGAGCAAGCGGTTGATTGCAAGCACAAGTTTACGAAAAAGACTTGTGATGGATTCGTTACTGAGTGTTGCAATTGTGACGCCAGTTGGGATACGAATGAGGTCAGCGAATGACTCTTCTAGATCATGAGGAGGTATGCTCCCGATTACGTGCGGGTCATAAGGTTGATAACCTTGACACTGACGAATACGGGCAAGTGATTGTCAAGACTGGTGTTTACCGTCATTCAAACGGCGAATATCATGATTGCATTGAAGTCAAAGAGATTACTGCCGATGAATCTGAGACTGCACACACGGACTAGTTAGTCCCATCGTACAATAGAGGTTCCCATGGTTACATGCGAAGCGATACGCGCGGCAGTCGGCGAGGTTTACGATTCTAATCCCGACCATGCATTCAGCATTGAGGAACTACTTGTAAGTGCGGGTGAGAGACTGTATGCTGCAAAGAAGCGTAAAGCTGCTAACAAAGCTGACACTATCAAAGTGTTGCGGTATGCGGTGTTTGGCTACTTGAATCTGAGCAATGGTTTCACAATCATTGGTGCAAAAGTGTACAGATATAGGAGCGGTAATGTCTGATAGAAAAGCTCTTACACGATTGCAAGCGGCTAAGTTTATTCGTCAAGGTGAAGAGAACCTTGAGATTATCATTCAGGATCCTCCCAATGGTAAACCAGTGCGAGTGCTTGTATGGAAAGATCGGAAAAAGATTCTGGTTATTGTTGGTAATGGGCGCTGGGCAATTCGTTTGAATTGGAAGCAATGTTTGGGTTTGATTAGACGTAACTATGTTCGTTCACACAAGGGTTAGGTAATACAGATGGCTACAATTGATATCGTTCGTTCACATAGTCTTACGGTTGCTGCTGCAAAGAAGAAGGCAGAGGCGCTTGCAAAGACTCTTGTTCAACATGGGCTTGTTTACAAGTGGTCGGGCAATACTTGCAAGCTTAGTGCTCCTGGGGGCATGGCTGCGGGTGCGACCGGGGAGCTTACAATTAGTGCGAAAGAAGTTCGCATTACCATTGAACTTCCGTTCTTTCTTTCTTTTGCGAAGGGTATTGTTGAGAATAAGATCAACGAAGAGCTTAATGCAATGGACTTGGGCTGATGTGCATTGTATGTGAGCACGATCCTTTGAAGTGTCCCACATGCTTATGCGCAGATGACATTGATGTAGTTGAATGTGAGTGGAGGTATTACTGTAGTAAGTGTAAGACTTACTGGTATGCGTCTGCTGATTATAGCAAGCTTGTAAAGGATAAACCTAATGGCTGACGATAAAGTGGAAGACATTTTGGATCTTCACAATGCTATTGTTGAGCGTGATGGTGTAGGTGTAGTTGAATGCAAAGACAGCTATGTGCTCACGTTTAAACGCGCCACTTTGGAAAGGATTTTGAAGCAGACCGAAGGGCATGATAAGTTTATTATGATGGTCAAGAAACCTGATTTTACTAAGACGGGGAACTGATATGCGAACCATTAGAGAGCTTGCGAAAGAGGCATTGGATTGTCAGAATGCCTCTAACCTTTCTGGGTTGGCGCATACGTTTTCGCGTGTAGTTACTGACCTTCGTGAGATTGCCCGTGCAGAAGGATGGGAGTCTACCGAGAAGATCAACACGCATCCGATTGTTATTGTTTGGGTTTGCAAACTTGCTAATCTTGCCACTGCTGACGGTAGTGATACAGACATTCACAATGCGTTTAGGTGTGTGGAAGATATTGCGTGTATTGAGAAGCCGATCGTTACAATTCATCGGTGGTAACTGATATGAAAACGCAAGTAGGAGAGATTCATATTGCCGCCGATGGCGGGCACTATGGTCTTGTAGTTGTAGATACGGAAACGTATGGTGATGTGGGAGATGTAGTTGTTCGTGGTTTTAGTGAGAGTAAAGGATATGACGAGCATACGTACAGGCTTGATACATTCAAGTTGAGCTATCGTTACAGCATTGTGAACATTGATTCGCCTGAATGGGTTTTCAATTTGATTGTTAGATTGAAGGAATAAGACTGATAGGATAGACTATCTGGTGCGAAGGATCGCGTGTGAGTTTGAAAAGTTTCCATGTCTCGCATGGAATTATGTATGTAAGGGTTTCCGAGTTAATTATACTATTATGACGAAACTCAAAGCATACATACGATGACTGATAGGAAAGACTATCTGGGCAGCCCGGCTGTTGTCTGCATAGCAGAAAGTATCTTGCCTTTTTGTATCACTGGCAGCAATGCCAAGTAGCATCGGCAAGATACTTTCTGCGACTGCGGATATGTGAATGTTAGTAGGTTTAGTGGGGCATATACTCGTGATGCGAACCATCACTTCTGCCGATAGCAAGTAAGTGGCGTAGTTCACCATGGAAAAAGTTGCGGCGCGGAGTGTATATCCCACTAAGTCTATTAGTTATAGACTCAAAGAGATGATTAGATACGAGTACTCGCCTGCATTTGAGTACGATCAGTTGTTGTTGTTTGGCGAGAAACAATAACCCCCAGGGTAGCGCTGAGCAATCAGGTTATCCCTGGCTAAAACTAGCTGGTAGGTTTGGCTGCCAGGATAACGTTCGCGTGTCAAAGCCCTTCCAAATCATTGAATAAATGCTACAAGGGTACCAAACTAATTCTTTTTTTAAAGGGCGTATGTGCATGAGTGAAATCAAAAGAGAATTCGTCGATACGCATTGTAAAGGTTGCGGCATCCATTTTGGTTTCGAGGCAGAGAATGAAGATGCGTGGAGGAAAAGCAGTAAAAAGTTTTACTGCCCGAATGGCTGCTCGCTTGCTTTTCCGAAAGCGGATCCTGAGATTGAAACTCTTCGCAAAGAAATTGCCGATCTAAAGAAGAAGCTTGCATCTTCGCTTGAGCGCGAGGAAACGCAGAAGAAGAAGATTGAAGAGTTGCAAAACGAGATTGATATTTGGCACCCTGTAGCAAAGGAGACTGCGAATGGCTGAGCGTAAACATGCGTTGATCTTTCTGAATGCTCAATATTGTTATGCGTATGTAGTTATGCCTGACGAAAAAGAATCTTTGTTTGTTAGCAAGCCTATGGTTGGCAGTCGCATTGACGGCGTGAATGACAGTAATATTCATGAGGTTATCAAGGGGTTTACCGATCAAGGTAGAAGTGTTTCTCTTTACCGTGTGGGTGCGAACGAATACTTTTCTTCTACAAAAGGATAGATAATGATCCACTATCGTATTCTGGCGAATCACCAAGGTCAAACTGAAGAGCTTGATTATACTGATGATAAAGAAGAAGCCATTCGTTTTCGTGACGAGTATCAGCTTGGATCTAATTGGGTTGTATGGGTGGAAGTGCAAACGTTTGTTGATGGGGTCTTGGATGAATGTTATCCATTGGATTCCTAATAAGGTATAAAGCTATGAAGTCGATGATTGTTAGTGTGCTTGCGATTGTGTGCATGTCTGGATGTTCTGGCAATATCGATACTAATTTGTTTTCGGATGCCAGTTCCGATGTTGCGGTTCCTCGCAACGATGACAATACAGATGGCGGGCTATGCTGTCAGATTACAAACAACTTTCAAGACATTCCGATTTGGAACTATGGGTTCTATACCTGTATGCACACTGGTGAGCCTCTCAAGGCTTTTAATCCTCCTTGGATCTGCAATGTGACATTCGATGGATTCTGCGGCGAAGATAGCGGAGTAGAATGTATGAACTGTTTTGACCCTTCGTGTGTAGTTGGGTTGCGATGTAGGGACGTGAATGGAACTGGCACAGTTATTCCCTGTAAATGAGGACAAAAATGAAGACGATGATTGTTAGTGCGCTTGCTCTTGTGTGCATGTTTGGTTGTGCAATGGAGCCTGCGACCATTACAGACAAGGCGGATATGCAGCCTACTAGTTCTGGTGGTTGGGATTATGTTCCTACTACTGGCAGTCCTTCTTCGCGGTGTGGTGCGAAGTCTACATTCTTTATCAATACTGATCAGGGTATTGTTATTGTGGATGTGCCTGCGTTCTGCAACCCTTCTATTGGTCCTGATAGGGGCGATCCTGCGCCTGACTATGTGAGCGATCCGAATCCTTGGGAAAAGGATCTCAATGGTTCCAAGGTCAATCCTTCGCTGGATACCAAGCGTTAACGCGCTTGAGCCCTTATAGAATTAATTCTTACATTCACGCTGATCTAAAAGAAAGATAGAAGAAATCCATGGTAACTCTAAACAAAGACAACATTCATCCGATTCGTTATTGCGTTATGGATAATGACAATGGTCCGCTCGCATACGTGTATGATGAAAAGATTGCCATTGATATTGTGAAGGGGATGAATCACATTCATGGTATTGATCATGAAGTTGAGTTGGAGCAGAAGGGATTTTGTCGGTTTGCATATGAAGATATGCGCCAGTATCCGGCTGATGGTCATTTGCCTCCGATGATTATTGCGCAGCTTGCGCTCGGATTCTTCGGATGAAAACTCCGCTGGTTGAGATTCAATTCAACGGCAAAGCCGCATATATCTATATGCCTACTGGTCCTGCCGGTGTTGTTGAAAACATTACGCAAGATAACATTCTTCAAATCATTGAAGCTTTCGGGCTCATTGGCTTTGATGTACTTTTGCATCGCATTGATACGCCTGAGCAATTCTTTGAATCAAAGAATGAGTTTCTAATTGCTAATGATACGTGGGAATGGAAATCAGAAACAGAGCTGCGTGAAGCTATCTCTGGATTTTCCAATCCAGATAAAAAGAAGGACACGATCATGTGTAACGTCGATGGATATGTTATTCCGAAAGGTAAACTCTAAAGAAGCTTTCACTAAAACCAAAATCTTTCTTACTAAAGATGTAATCGCCAATGGCGGTTCTGCGTCAGAAGTAATTGATATGCATGGGATTCTTGTACACGTAACGGTGTGCAAGGTACCTTGGGGCACTTTACTAATACATAAAGAAGTGTCTCGGTTAGAGGCGCTTGCGTGGATGACACAGGAGATTGACTAATCATGAAGGCGAAAGTAATGTGCTGGACTGCATCCGCATGGATGTGTTGTGATTCGGCATATTGCGTACGCATTCTGCCCAGCAATGTTTGCAGAAACTTAGGAAGCAAAAGATGTTTGTTTTAATGACTCAGGATGGTGGGTGTCTAGGCGTTTACACTGATGAACAACATCTTAGTGATGGTGTTGATTATTGGATGAAAGAGCGCCACTATATCGACAAGACCCTTGCGTACCAGAATTGGCAAGAGGACTATATCTATGAGGCTTTTGGATGGGAGTGGTGCTATATTGCGCCGAACGCTTCTGTCAAAGACTTGCGCAAAGGTGGGGGCACGGTCCCACAAAAGAAGTGGTGGGGAAAGAATCTTGTTTTTGCCGACTGGGGCAAAGACAATTGTTCTGATTGCGGCAAGTGGCGTAAGAATAAAAAGACTGGCATGTGCGCAGCTTGTACCAAGTATGAAGCTGATCGTAAAGCGTATTGGGTCAAGAGGCGTAAAGCTGAGTCTAAAGGCTATTGCCATACGCATGGAACTGAGTACGCTCTACCGTGCAAAGAGTGTTCCTTTTTTGCCACGTTGAAAAAGTAAAAGAAACTTAGGTCTTCGTGACGGTTACCAATGCGAAGCTAGGATCCCAGAGTAACGTCTAAAGCCATCATAGACTGATATTGATGGCAAATCTTTATAAGGATACACGCATGTCTGACTTCAAAGTATGCAAAGCTATTGAGAGTGAAGCACTAGCTCCGGGATGGGGTTGCTGTATGTGTAGAACGTACAATGGCAATCAACGCAAAGAGTGTAAGACGTGCGAGCATAAGCGCTGCGATCTGGAGCCTAAGAATAAACCATCATGAGCGATCTTGTTAAAGAGTATCTTGATCTAAGTGCTAGGCTTAAAGTTGAGCGCGATGAAACTGATATCTCTACTGGGCGCGAGGATGAATACCTAGATGCGCTTGATGTTCTTTGGTATAAGATGACTGAGGAAGAGCAGGAAAGTGTAGAAAGAAAGTTGTGAATGAAAGCTAAGTTTGTTTGTGTTCTGTGCGGAGACGTTCATACGTCCAGCAATATGAGATTGCCGGAAAGTATTACTACGTCTAAGGACAAGGACACTTCTCGCTTTTACTTTCATTGTGTATCTTGTGAAGTTTTTTATACTCGTAATGATTTTGGTCCGATGGATCCTATGGATGCATTGGCGAGTGCGAATGATTGGAATGATTGGGAGCGCCAACTGGGCGCATGGCGACGGTCTTTTTCTTATAGATGGGTAAACGATCATATTGTTTATGCTCTATCGTTGGAAGAGACTCGACGGCGTGCGGCTATACTTGCGTTCGCTTTGCGCTTCATGTCGGCTTTTTATCATTGGAAAAAACGAGTATTGATTACCCATGTGGCAATTCGTTGCAATGGTAAAATTTATTCATTGCCTGCTCCTAATCGTCATCATCATGTAATGTGGATGATTGCAAAAGAAACTAATAATAGAGTTGATGCAAGTGGCGATGATCAAGGATTCTTGGATGAGAATGGGCTGTATTATTCTCGGAGACCCGCACTCATTCATGCGTTGAAAAATAATCAAGTAAAGGACATGAAAGACATTCGTGCTGGAAGATTGTTTTCCGAGAACCTTTGGTGAGCCATGATCTACAAAGATAATAATGCGCAATATGATTCTCTTACAATGCCGCATAACAGAGGCGGTTATGCGCTTTGTCTAAATTGTGGCAATACATGGAATCATCATCACGGATGGGGTTGCATAAAATTCAATGTGCTTACTTTTGATCAGCTTGCAGAAGATAAGCGATATCTAACTAAATCTATGAAGGATTCTATTAAGCATCCTAAGAAGGTAATCCCCGATTTTCCTCTTGATCCTTCGCTATCTATTCTTGAAGCGGGGCATTTGCAGGATAGGCAGCGCAAAAGGCATAAGGCAAAGCAATGATCTACAAAGATATGTACGCTCAGGATGATGCCGCACATTGTCCAGAGGATCGCGTTGGCGAGTTATGTCTGAATTGTTCTAGGTCATGGCTTAGTCATTTTAATTGGGCTTGCGATCATTACGGATTATATGCTAATAGTTTTTTTGATAACGTTGCGGAGAGTAATCGATATCTCACTCAGTCCATGAAGGACTCTCTTAGCAATCGCAAGCCCAAAAAAGTTATTCCAGATATCCCGATTGATACTACTTTGCCGCTTCTTGAAGCTGGGCACCTACAAGATCGAATGCGTAAACGCCATAAAGGATAGTTATGATCTATAAAGACTCTAAAGCTTCTGGTGATACGGAAGATAAGCCCGCAGATAGGCATGAGAATTGTCTTAATTGTAATTTTACATGGAGCGCTCATAATGGGTGGGCATGTCCATCTAAGAACATGATCTACTACAATAAAAAGTTCCGCGATATTCCCGGAGGTTTTTATTACATGACTCGTTCCATGTCTGATAGTTTGAATGCTGGTTCTTGGAATATTACTTTTCCTTGGCATAAGACCATTCCTGATACTATTCCAGACACCATTCCTTCCGGTGTTGCGGAAACTAAAGACTTGCCTGAATGGAAAATCTATCGAAACGATCGTCATGGCGAATGTGCATGTGGAATCGTACGCTCTACTTGTGATTACCATAGATAAGGAATAGATGTTATGAGTTCTGTATCACCGATCATTGAGAAGGTTCAAAAGCTTCTCGCTCTTTCTAAAAGCTCTAACGCCAACGAAGCGGCTAATGCTGCTGGAGCAGCCAATAAACTAATTGAGCTTCATAGGATCTCGGAAGCTGATCTTGAGCTTGCTGGTAAAGTTACCGAGCCTGTTGAAGAGGATGATGGATATATCTATGAGACTGGTAAGCTGACTCCCTGGAAGCATATTCTTATGAATGTGCTTGTGCAGCATTACGGTCTTTCGCATTACAATGATGCTGACTTTTCTGGTGGCAGGAAAGTTAGTCGTTTCAAGGTGTTTGGTCGCAGGGACGATATTGTTGTTTGCCGGTATATGTTTACGTGGCTTACTACTGTATGCGATCGGCTTGTTGATATTGAAGCCAAGGGAATGGGTAGGGTATATATCTCTTCTTATTGCGAAGGGTTCGTTGCTGGCGTTTCTTCTCAATTGAGGCTTAGTCGTCTTGAGGCTCATAGAGAGGCTACTAGTGCGGCGATTGTTCTAATTGATAATCGTGCAGTAAAAGCAAAGGAGCATATGTATATGGTTGTCAGGGGATTGCGCCCCACTAGAGCAGTCTCACATAGGCACACTAACTGCGATGCGTTTTCTCGTGGAGAGATTCAGGGCAAGAGAGTTAACCTAAAAGGATAATCAAATGGTTGCGTTGCATTTTGCAGGATAGGCAGCGCAAAAGGCATAAGGCAAAGCAATGATCTACAAAGATATCGTCCCGGCGAATGTGCATGTGGAATTGTTCGCTCTAATTGTGATTACCACCGATAAGGAAAGCCATGCGTAGACTATTCAAAGAGAATCTTCATTATACAACTCAAGCCGCTGGGATTGATGCTGCTATTCAGATCGCTCTCAATGAAATTATTGCAGAGAATACGGATGTGGATTTGCGCGATCTTGAGTTGGTAATCAAGAATGCGGCGGAACAAGTCTGTATGGAAATGATTCTGGATAGGATTGAAATCGAAGGCGACACAGTAGAGAGATTTGCTAAGAAGGAATAATCAAATGGTTGCGTTGCATAATGTTAATGGCACGTATTACAATGCTGATACGCATCCTCGTTTGATTACGGTATTGGAAGCGGCTCGTGAGCTTGCAAAGAAGTACAATCGAGATAAGGATATCTTTGGTTGCCGGATTCAATTGGTTTATGGCGACAAAGATACTGGTAGGATTTGGGAAGAGTGTACCCCTAGCGTTGGATATGTTGGTCGTAGTACCGGAATGAATGCTATTCCTTTGCTGATTCGCAATCGTACGTCTATGGGCGGAGAAGCTATTCTTGACAATAGTATCCTTCAGGTTCGTACGAGTAGGCTTGCGAGTATTCTTTGGGATTATAGGTTTCCAGAACTAACTGCGAACCAATTGCTTTGGAAGGCAAAAAAGCTATGAGTAAAACGATGTATCTCATTCGGCGCAAGTCTGATGGCTTATTCTTCAAGAATAAAGTCTGTCGATACCCTGATACGCCAAAACATTGGACCGAAGATTTGGATGACTGTAATCCTTTTGCTACTAAAGCTAGCGCAAAATCCTCTAATGGATGGCGCCTTGGCGAATGGCAATTTCATAAACGTGCGTGCCCATATGTGGTAGTGCCAATCTCTGTTACTTATATTCTAAAGTAAAACGATTGTATTAGGAAATTGCTATGACTATTATGTATCTTATTCAGCGTAAGTCTGATGGTAAGTTCTTTAAGAACAAAACTTATAGCGGCTATAATCACGATTGTTTCAGTGATGAAAAAGATGCGCACTGGTCTGTAAATGCGGACGAATGTAAACCATTCAAAACTATTGGTGGTGCAAAAAGCTCTCGTGGATGGGTTGGTCATAAACGTATTCTTGATCCTGCGAAAAATTGTAAGATTTGCTTTGAGAACAATAAGCCCACCAATGGTCATTGGTATTGTTGGAGGTTTGTTAAGCGTACGGAAGAAGAGTTGCCGTATAGGATTGTGAGCGTGAATGTAACTATGTCTGTTAAGTAAGTGATAACGTATGGGTTCGTAACATAGTCTGGCTTAATGTAGCTGCCTTTTAAGCAGCATATCACGGGTCCGAATCCCGTCGAACCCACTAACTAATTTTCAATAAGGATTTTCTCAATGGAGCCTAAGACTGCAAGAAACGTACTCATATGGATTTTTATTATAGCCCTTATTACAGTTGGATTTGTTGTAGTTAGTGACATGTTGACTGGTCCATCCAAAGTACGTATGGTATCAAGCATTGATCATGATTGTACGATGAATGGTTCTGGAGAAGGGGTTTGTTCATTTACCAATTTGGGCAGATTTAGTGGCAGTGTATGTGGCACCATTACCGTAGAATCGTCTCTTACTGGAACTAAAGCTACGTCTCATGTGTTTTGTTCTGGCGATGTAGATAGGCACTCTACCAAAAAAGTAGAGTTTATCGTTACCGAAGTTAGTACAATTTGTCACGATCCGCTTTCTAAAAATTTGGAGAGAATAAGTAAGGGCGGACAAGCAGTTTCTTGGACAGATTATTGTTCATTCACTTTTGATGAGCTTTGAAGTAAGGACTAATTCAAATGGCATATAGCACAAAAGCAAAGAAGCCTTGGGTTAAGGCTCCGGTTGTAAAGGTTCCGCGGCAAGTTCGTCCCTGGAGTAATCTTCAAATTGCAATCTTTGAAGACTTTGCTCATGGACAGGGCAATACTCAGATTGATGCGTATGCTGGCACTTCAAAAACCACTACCGCTATCGAAGGATTGTTTCACCTTCCCACTGGCACTGACGCAGTTGCGTGTGCGTTTGGAAGTTCTACTCAGAAAGAACTTGAGAAGCGTACTCCTGAGAATGTTCCTGCTCTTACTTTTCATGCGCTAGGATATCGTGCAAGTCGCAAGATGTTTCCCCGCACTCTTCTTGAGAAGAATAAGGGCGAAAAGCTTTATGGTTTCATTAAAGCAGAACGTGGCGATGCTCCTGAGACTAATGAAGTTCGAGATAGCATTGCTCAGGCAGTAGCTTTGTGCAAAGGCTATCTTGCTCATACTTCCGAGGAGATTGATGTTGTTCTTGATCGGCATGACATTGATACGTTCCACGATAAGCGTGAGGATTTTATCTCTACTGTCATTAAGGTGATGGATGGTTGCAAACGGCAAACCAATGTGATGGACTTCAATGATATGATCTGGTTTCCCAACGTCTTCAATATGACGCTGGACAAATATGATCACGTCATCGTTGATGAATGTCAGGATCTGAATGGTGCGCAAATCAATATTGCGTATAATAGTGTTCGTAATGGTGGTCGCATTATCTCCGTAGGTGATGAGCGTCAAGCAATCTTTGCATTCGCTGGTGCTGATTCCAATTCTATTAACAACATTGTTTCTAGATTGAATTCCAAGCGTCTTCCGCTTTCGGTTACTTATCGTTGCTGCAAGAGCATTGTTAAGCTGGCGCAATCTATTGTGCCGGGGTATACTGCTGCTCCGAATGCAGAAGAAGGTCTTGTTGAAGAGATTGGTGAAAGCAAGCTTGAGAATATGGTGAAGCCTGGTGACTTCATTCTTTCTCGTACCAATGCTCCTTTGATGAAGTGGTGTTTGCTTCTTCTTAAGAGCGGCGTGCCCGCAAATATTAAGGGTCGGGACATGGGAAAAAGTCTTGCTTTTATGATTAAGAAGAGTAAGGCAAAGAGCGTTGAAGGTTTCCTTGAATGGCTTTCTGAGTTTACTGAGCTTGAGGCTGCACGTTTGGTGAAAGCCAAGCGTGATCCTAGTGTTCTTCACGATAAGGAAGAATGTCTTCGGATCATTTGCGAGGGCGCTAAGACTCTTGCTGACGTTGATGATAACCTTGACAAGTTGTTCAAGGAGATTCCCGACGAGAATAAGGTTATTCTCAGTACGATCCACAAGGCAAAAGGTCTTGAGAGGGACCGTTGTTTTGTTCTTGCCAATACATTGAAGATTGGAAAGAATATTGAGGAAGATAATTTGGCGTACGTTGCTTGGACCCGAGCTAAAAATGCTCTTTATCTTGTAAGGTAATGTAATATAATGTCAATTCGTAACTGGATCAAAGAGCTTCAGCTAGACCTGAAAGAATTGCAGCTAGATTGGAAGTATGGTTACGATCCTGCGCAAAGGGCATATAAGACTAGGCAAGAATTGCCTGAAGGGGATCCTATTCGCGAGGCGGCGCAGAAGCGATGCGCTCAAGAGTATAAAGCTTCTTTCGCTCAAGAGGATGCGTTTTCCCGAAAGTATGGCTATAGCAGTTTTACTACGCTGGAAAATGCGGCTAACTTTGCTAATGAGCTTTGCAAAGCAGTAGGAACTAAGCCAATCAAAGAAGTTTGTTTATGCGAGCCGGGCTACGAAAGTGCTGGCGCATATTACAAGAGGCATAAAAGAAGTATCTATGTTAGGTTGCCAGTTTCAACTATCATTATGGTACACGAAACTTCGCACCATATTGTAGATACGAAACATTTCATTCCTCTACTCGAACCGCACGGAGAAGAGTTTTTGGAAGCAGAGCAAAAGTTGTTCGATTATCTTTTGAATCATTGATGTAGTGGAGTAAAATAATAAGGCGACGGTTTGGTGTCCACCGCATGTATGATCACAAGTTCTAGACTACGTTGGTCATTGAAACACCACTAACTAAAAGGTAATAAAGTGAGCCCATATCGTATTAGTAGTCCTCCGGTAGTTGAGAAGAAACCATTCTTGTGTAGAATTGGAATTCATAGGGGAGTACTTGATGATTATGATAATGGATATTGGCTTAGTAGAAGTTGGTATCATTGCAGTCTATGTAATGTAAAGTGGATATTGACATTTTCTTTGCGCAAAAGAACAATTATACATTCTAATAAAGATCATTATGAATGATCCGTATAGATCAAGTAAGGATTATAAATGATAACCGCTATTACTCCCCTAAAAGAATGGAATTATGTTCCTTGCAACCATACTTGTGGCTGGACTAATTGTGGCGGGGAACATTTGATGTTGAAACTTCCTACTGGCGGTTGGTTTGATACTGGTCAACGTTCTACTAATTGTAAGAAGCCATTTGACACAGAGCATCGTTGTTGGAATGTATGGGGCGAAGCCCCTTTCTTTACTATGAATTGCTCTGGTAATTCTTGCCATGTTGGTGGGGCAGGAAGTGTTCTAGTTGGCAGATTGTTTCACGGAGTTCTAACTCGTGGCAATTGGCACGAAGATGATTGGCGACCATAATGCGTTCATTAACTGAAGAAGAAGTTAAGGTACTAAAAGTCTGTTCTGTTTTCTACTCTTCTGAATACACCCTATCATATGATCAGTGTATATTAGTAGTTAGTCTACACAAGCGAGGGCTACTTACAGAGACTATTGTTCCGAAGCCTACTGATGCTTGGTGGGAAGGTGACCGAGGATCGGCATATGGGATCAATGATCTTGGTAAGCTTGCTATCAGATGTTTTGAGGCATCCAAAAACGTACCAATTAGCATTGGATAAAAAATGACAACTCACATTAAGTTTCTTACTAAGATTATTGCTAAGAATAGCGCTGTATATGCTTTGGATGCTAGTCTTAATTGGGTCAGACTCTCTCCAAGGGTTGAGGGATTTTCGGTATTTGAAAGTCGTGAGGTTTGCATCTCTGGCTTCTCTATTGAAGAGATTGCCAATGAGGCGCAAGCTCTACGTGACAAGTGTCCTCTTGGCGTTAAAGAATCTTGGACCGCTTATAGATTTTTGGGCGTAACGCATCCAGGAAGCAGGGTTTTTGATCCAATTATCGCATCATTTACCATGTATGTTATTCCTCGTGAAGTGACTGATGATAGAGTTTTGAAGCCTTTGTCGGAACACATTCTGTTTGATCTTAGAGAGGCAGGTTTTTAATGATGATTGCACTTGCTTGTGTTGTTGGCTATATTGCAATGATACTTGGATTCTGTCTGTGGGATGCATATATTGGAACCGGAGTTAATTGGGACGGTTATTATAATGATGTGCCTTTGCCGCTTGCCGCCATTTTTTGGTGGATTGCAATTCCCATTATTGCCCTTATGCGGTTTGTTGATTTAACCAAAGGCATTAAAGCTACTCGCGAGCTTAAAAAGAAACTTGCAGAAAAACAAAGGAATAACATTCGCATTGCTGCTGAAAAAGAAGAGCAAGAAATTCTTGAGCAGGTTGAAAACGAACTAAATAAAGAAAGCTTGCCGGAATACAAAGATACGATGCGCGGGTCTTCTCCGCCTTATTGGTGATATAATGAAATGTTTTAAACAAAATGATTAAGTTCTTGGATATCAAAAACCTTACATTTAAACTTCAGGTTTACAAACTGGTTGTTCTAACCATTAGTAACCTTATGTTTAAGATGGAGTGGATCCCTAAAGAGCTTAAGGGAATGGAATATCTTCCTAAAGATTTTAATGGAACTCCGTTTCGATGGTTGACTGCCATTGGTATTCAGTATTTTCCCAAACATTTTGGTTGCCGATATGTAAAGGTATTCAAACGACTTCAATTCTCTTGTTGGTTGTTTGGTATGTGGTTTGATATTCCTCGTAAGACTGAGATTAAAGGAAAAGATAACCTTTGGTGCCGATGACGCGATTCCGCTGGTACTGTAACGTCCCATCGTACAATGCAGCGGACCATAGTTGAGGAAAGGATCTAATAATGGAGCAGCCTAAAACAGCAGAAGAGATTGTTAAGATCCTTCATTCTATTACCAAGGTAGAGCTTGGCGAATCAGAGCTTGATGTTTGGTTTGATAGTGATAATTTTCCTTGCGTTTCACGCTCGTTTGTTCCAGGTTCTTTTACCAGGGAATTGCTTGAGCTTATTGAAAAGCATATGACTCCTTTGCTGCCTGAGTGCCCGCATTGTGGCGCTGGCATTGGGTTTCCTTGTCTTAGCCCTAATATGACTATTCGTGAGCCTCATAAAGTTAGAGAGAATAAATGAAAACTAAGAAGAAGGTTACTACGGCTAAGAAGATTGTTAAGAAGTCTCCCCCAAAGAATAAGCAGTCTAAGGGCAAGAAGAAGTATAAGAAGCTTACTCGATTGGAGAGTATTCTAAAAGAGATGAAGGAGCCTATTAAGGGTCCTTCTCCCGATTGGTTTACTAAGGAAGAAAAGGCTGCACATAAATCTGGCAATAGTGATCTGTTTAATTGTGACGACGTGGAGATTGTCTGCGTCGGCAATGTTATTCAAGAAGTTTTTCCTGGCTATGATGCTGAGCCCGTTCGTCTAACTGATATTTTCTTTCTGTCTGGTGATGGCTTCTGCGGAAGAAACCTGATGACTCAATATAAGAGTCTTGTTCTTAATGTTGCAAGCGGAAACGATAAGACTCTTAATCTGCTTGTCGGTAGAAGGATTGAGGCAAAAGGTTTCCTAAAAGAAGATGGCTCATTTACTATTCTTGAGTGGAAGAATAGCCCGCGCAAAGAAGACGAATCTGATGATGATTCTAAAGTGATTGAGTTGGAGCTTGAAGAAGAGGCTCCGCGCAAGAAGAGTCAGGTTGATTTCTTTATGAAGGATCACTGTGATACTTTCATTGAAGAAGGGGCGCGAAAGAAAGAGATTCCTTCTGTCCAATTGAGTGTATATTTCAAGGATGGTCTTGACAAGCTTTGCACGTTTGACTTCTTTGAGCAGTGCGTTAGCTCTAAGAGGAAATCTACCTTTATTGCAGAGTGCAATGGTGTTTATGGTGGTGGTCAGAACTGGTCGCTTGCTCTTGTTAATTGCATTGAGAAGATGGCTCGGGAAGGAATGCTAGTCAGTTGAAAACCAAGAAGAAGATCGTAAAGAAGGCTACTAAGAAGTCTGCCATAAAGAAGTCTCCGTCTTCTTTTAAGAAGGTTGTGCAAAATATGCACAAGAAGGGAAACCTTTCTGATGGTCTAATGGAGGTTCTTTTGAATACTCCGAAGTCTAATCATGATGCTATCATGGAAAAAGCTATGATGGTTATGGACCTTCCTAATGTCAAAATGATTGTTACTGACAAAAATGATAATGACGTTGTATGTCATTTCTCATTCTATGAGCAGATTGTTCATGGCAAACACACGGCTACTGTCCTTGCAGAATGTAATGATGTATATGGAGAAGGAATTGGTTGGTCGTGTGCAGTTGCAGACTGTATTGAAAAGATGACACAGCAAGGCGTACTGATCAATTGAAACCTAAATATATCTATACTGATGACGGGTTTCCTACGCTCAATAAAAAGTTTGAGTGGAAAATTGGTCAGAAGGTCAGATGTAAGCCAAAAAAGAATTGGTTCTTCTATAAGCCATTTATGGATGATGGTTGCAATATGGCTATTGGAACTATAGTTTCTATTCAGCAGCGCCATAATGACAATAGACCCACTATTGCCGTTTCATACGATGAGGCAAACTTCACCATTGATTTTGATTTTTGTGAATTGAGAAAAGCATAATGAATCTATTGTCCCGAATTGAAAACAAGTATCTAATCATTCATTCCAAAGCATATCCTGTTCGATCATATGATTATGTTCGGGAGTTGTATTGGGATATCAAGATGCTGCCAATCAATACGTGGCGACATTTGAAGTGGAAGTGGTCTTATATTGCTCGTGCAATGTATTTCATTAAGAAGAATATTAAAGCAGAGGTTGCAAAAATTCCATGACTAAATTGCCGTTTGAATATGTAAGCAAAGAAGTTGACAAGCTTTATGATAAACCAATTGATAAGGGCGATGTTGATGGTCTTGATAAGCATATCAAGTTCATTGTAGATTTTCTTTACTCATGCGGATATTCTGAAGAGGATTATACTAGAGCCATGTTTGGATTTGCTGACCTGAGTACGTTGAATTAAAAGAAGTAAAATGAAACTATTTTCACCAAAGTGTACGATCTATAGGGATTGGGGCGGTCCTCGTTGTGGTAAACCAGCAATCTCTCGTAATGATTTTGGTGGTTATCAGTGCGAGTTTCATGGATCATTCGGTAGGCATCCAGAAAATAAACCTGGTAAGTTCAGAGTTATTACTGGTAAGACGTTGCTATCGCGGCTGTATCTTAGGATCGCATACGTTTTGTTTCTTCTAAAGGACAGTTATTAAATGGCTGCCATAATTCTTTTTACTGTAATTGGTTGGTTATCAGGATTCTTTGTTGGAATGATTCTAGCTCCCAGAAAATAAAACAAATGTCATTTACGCTATCTATAATTGTGCTTGTAATCTGTCTTATTTGCCTTATCGTTTGGCAGGTTCACAATCATAAAATGTCGGCAATGCGTCTTGACAAGCAGATTAAGCATTATGAAGAAGATAAGAAACGATTTGATGCGTGGCTTAAAGGGTTTGACAAGGAAGATATTACATGATTACTTCTGATTTAATGATCGCTGTATATCTAATTGTTACTGGAACATTACTTGGTTTTGCGCTCTATAAAAGAAAGAAAAACAAATGATTAAGAAGATTTGGGAAATGATTAAGTCTGAGGATCTTGAATATGGTAGCGATATTTGTATCAAGGCTTGTGATGATCCTAAAGAGTCTTGCGGCGCAGAAAGCGATAGCATTAACATTCATTGTTGGGATGGTAGGCGTTATAATCTGAGCCTTACTCGTCTTCCTAATGGATGTAAGTATGATCCGAGTACTGGCAAGCCCGTTGTTGAAGATGGCAAGCCCGTTGTTGAAGAT
>Ga0315284_10002371_pt1 | contig 27010 bp, 22 predicted proteins | sample YL17G09_16_MG_FD_203696 | JGI IMG/M metagenome (GOLD analysis project Ga0315284, IMG submission 203696) | Sediment microbial communities from Yellowstone Lake, YNP, Wyoming, USA - YL17G09_16 | ecosystem: Environmental > Aquatic > Freshwater > Lake > Sediment | place: USA: Wyoming | collected...
CGCGTCCCGTTCGACGAAGTAGGAAGTCAGGCCGTCATGGAAGGTGGTTACCTTCCTGAAGCCGATGACCTCGTAGAACCTCCAGTTGCTTGCCTGGTCGTCCGTGTACAGCGTGACGAGTCTGCATCCGGAATCCCTGGCAGCCTTCACGAACCTCTCCATCAGCTTCTTGCCGAGGCCCTTTCCCTGATACTTGGAGCCCACGATGATGAGGTTGACCTCGGCGTCTGACCGGGGCACGTTCACCATCACCTTGAACTCCGTCATGAAGAAGTGCCAGAGGACGATCGGTGAGACGTGTTGGCCGTGGATGCCGAAGAGGAATTGCGGGATCATCCCGAGCTTACTGGCCAGCGATCTGGATCCTGCCTTGTCTTTGAGGCTTCCGATCCTGCCGAACAGGAGCCCGAGCACGCCGTGGGAATTGTACGCGACCTCGGTCCAGTTCGAGCGGACCACGAATGTCCGCACATAGCCCTCCATCACCCGCGGATCTGCGAACTCGTCACTCTTGTCCGAGCCAGCGACCCACGCGTCCCAGGCGAGACGAGAGCATGCGTCCATGTCATCCGCCCTGAACTGACGGAACAAGGGCTCCTCACGAGTTGGTTCTTCGTCCATAGCTAGATCCTTGGGTCTGTTCGAAGCGAGAGGGCCATGTGGTCAGATAAAGATGGCATACGATTGGTGGACTATATGATTCTCAATTGAATGTGGGGAAACCTGCGTAGGCTTGAACACCTAGCTTAGATCAGGATTCTACTGTACAGGACGTCCGCACCTCTCGCAGAACCTTACCCCCGCAGCAAGGGGCTGCCCGCATTGCATGCAGAACTTCGAGGAAGGCGGCTGCCCCGGTGCAGCGCCCTCAGGCGGGCCGCTCTGCCACTGCGGTTGTGCGGCAGGATACGCCGGCGGCGGGACATATGGCTGGACTCCAGGCTGGACGTACATTTGGGCTGGCGGCCCGTACTGAGGGAATCCCTGTGGAGCTGAAGTGGAGTACTGCAGCTTCGCCATCCTCAAGAAGATCAACATCATGAGCACGCCAATGACGGATCCATAGAACCCGGTGTCGAACCACCAATCATCAGAACCCGAGACAGCCACGACGAACACGACTGCTGCGATAACAATCAAGATGAGCTGGACTACGGAGGCCACGAATGCGCGGTTCACCTGCTGAACCGTCACGGAGTCGGGGTTCTGCGCACCCTTGAGCGACACGAACAATGCGAAGAAGAGCGGAATGCAGACTACGGCAATTCCAGCTAGCGAGATTGGAGAGTCGACGCCGATGTAGTTCCATACCCTAGTGCCCGAATAGTAGTAGTAGTTGTACCATCCTCCGAAATTTGTTAGGAAGAGGACGGCGACGGCCACAACACCGCCAATTGTTGCGCCTACGAATAATGCCGGACGCGAAGCACCTTCTGTCATGACCCCGGAATCGCGCTGATTGTCAATCAAGGTTTCGGAAGTCAATCTTCGAAGCGCGATTCCTTCGTCCCGGCGCCTGTGCGGGAGAGGGGATTTGAACCCTCTCCGAGCCAGACTTCCTTTTTCTGATTTCAATCACCGGGGTATTGACCCGACCTCGTCCCAAGTCTTAAATCCCTATAATTGCTCGACGAAGCTTGTATCGCGAGGCAAGTACTAGGATGATCAAAGTCAAAGGAGCACCAAAGATTGATGGCCTTGTCTTCAGGCGATTCAGCGGCAAATCGGACTATTCAGTGATGTCGTCGGTGGGCAAAAGGAGCTGGGAGGCTGACGGTGTCGAGAACATTGAGACTGAGGAGGAACTCGCAAACGAGTACGAGAGTCCGTCGAATCGGAATATGCTTTCAGAGGTAGTAATCGCCGAAATCATGCAAGAACCAGTGGCCTATGGACGAATTTGGCTAGATTCAGACAGTAGAGGGGAGCGGGTGTTCTGGCACATCGCTCACACTGTCCCTGAATGGCGAAAGACGAACCTGCGTCTGGCAATATTCCGTTTCAACGAGATGCGAATTTGTTCCATGGCAAAGAATCAAGCTTGGGTTGGGAAGACCACATGTGGAGTATGGGCCTTGGACGAACCGAATGATTGGAGGGAGATGGTTCTTGCAGAAGGATACTCACCAGTCATGCATTTCTATGAGATGATCCGACGGAATCTTGAGGATGTACCCGACCATCCCCTTCCCGAAGGACTTGAGCTACGAGCGGCCAAACCTGAACACTATTCCGAAATATGGAGTGCGCGTAAAGAAGCCTTGCGAGAGAAACCTTGGTTCGTTGAAAGTGGATACGACAGAGAACACTATGAACTCTGGCTGAACTGGCCCACCTTTATGCCTGACCTTTGGCAGGTCGCATGGGACGGCGACCGCGTAGCGGGCATGGCCGAAAATCATATACCGCTGGAGAACCGGGCTTTCGACCTCCAGAGAGGTCATACTCAGATCATCTTTGTAGTGCCAAGATGGCGAAGACGAGGATTGGCGAAGGCTTTACTCTCGAAGAGTCTCGCGATGATGCGAGATAGAGGATTGAAGGAAGCATCTCTGGATGTTGAAACGCAGAACACTTCGGGCGAAATACAGCTCTACGAAGGCATGGGCTACAAGATTGCTAGGAAATACGCGCACTACAAGAAGCCCAACCCTCATTGCATATTCTAGAATCTCCAACTCCATGACATCTGTTGTGGTCATGATTCCAGTCGACAGCGAGGGCAAGTACGGGCTGGCGAGGACAGTTCCGATTAGACCTCAGGTTAGGCCAACGATTGTACGCTATGTCGTATCAAGGGCAGAAATGGTGTCCAGATACGCGCCACACAACGAAGCATTATTCCCATCGCTTCAGAATCGGGGAGACGACTTCCATTCCACTAACGGGTTAGAATGCCTGAAGCAAACGGTGGAGAAGGAAGTTGGTGCAAGATTCGACTTGAGGGCTTGTCGGAGAACCTTCGGTCAGTCATGCATTGATGAGAATGCTCCTCTTGACAGCGTGTCCTTAGTCATGGGACACGGGAGCACAAAGACCACAGAGCGCTACTATTGCAGGAAGCGGGAAGAAATCGCACGGAAGGAGATTACGGACATCTGGCAGTCCGCAAATCGACAAATTGCGAAAACCTATTTGATTGAAAACGACAAATATATGTCTGGCTACGCATGATTGTGCGGGAGAGGGGATTTGAACCCCCGGACTCCTATGAGACAGAATTGCCTATCCCGATCGACAGGACCTTAAGTCCTGCGCCTTTGGCCTGGCTTAGCTACTCCCGCGGGGCGGTAATCCCCGCGGGCGCTCTTAACCGTTTTCGCCCTCAGAACTTGGCCAATATGTCCTCGAGCTTGGTCTCGCCCTTGAGCACCGAGAGGTCGTATCTGACCCTGATCAACGGCTTGTTGGCCTTGAGTACCCTGTTCAGGTCGATCGGCGTGCCCGACACGACCACATCGCACTTTGCGGCGTTTATCGTGTCCTGGAGGTCCTTGACCTGGTGGTTGCCGTAGCCCATGGCCGGCAGCACGTTCTCGAGATGCGGGTACTTCGCGAACGTATCCTTGATCGAGTTGACTGCGAACGGCCTCGGATCAATGATCTTCTTGGCGCCCGAGTTCTTCGCGGCTATGAAGCCCGCGCCGAACTTCATCCCGCCGTGCGTGACGGTCGGCCCGTCCTCGATAACGAGAACGGTCTTGCCCTTGATCGCCTTCGGGTCCTCGACGGTGACGGGCGACGCTGCCTTGATGATCTTCGCCTTCGGGTTGAGCTCCTCGACGATCTGCTTCACCAGCTCGACGTCCTTCGCCTGCGCAGTGTCGACCTTGTTGATTATGACGACATCCGCCATGCGGATGTTCGTCTCGCCCGGATAATAGAGCCTCGCGTGCTCCGCCCTGTGCGGGTCCGCGACCACTATGTGCAGGTTAGGGACATAGAACGGCGTGTCGTTGTTGCCTCCGTCCCACAGGATGACATCGGCCTCCTTCTCGGCCTGTCTCAGGATCTTCTCATAATCGACGCCCGCATAGACGATTATCCCCTTGTCTATGTGCGGTTCGTACTCCTCCCTCTCCTCGATCGTGCACTCGTTCTTGTCGAGGTCGGCGTATGTGGCGTATCTCTGGACCGCCTGCTTCGCGAGGTCGCCGTACGGCATCGGGTGCCTGATGGCGACCACGCGCCTCCCCTTGGCCCTGAGGATGGACGCAATGGCCCTCGTTGTCTGGCTCTTGCCGGAGCCGGTCCTGACGGCGCACACTGCGATGACGGGCACCTTTGACTCAAGGGCCGTCTGGTTCATGCCCATCAGCCGGAAATCCGCGCCCACAGCGTTCACCAAGGACGCTTTGTGCATCACATCCAGATGGCTCAGGTCCGAGTAGGCCAGAACGACCTGCTCCGCCCCGAACTTCTTGATGAGCTCGGGCAGGTCCTTTTCGGGGTAGATGTCTATGCCCCTCGGATAGAGCTTGCCCGCAAGGCTGGCAGGGTATTTCCTGCCCTCGATGTTCGGTATCTGCGTGGCGGTGAACGCCACGACCTCATAGTTGGCGTTGTCGCGGAAGTACACATTGAAGTTGTGAAAGTCCCTTCCGGCGGCGCCCATGATTATGACTTTCGCTCGCATGCCCTCACTGAGCGGCTCGTAACTGCTGCAATCATATATGCTTTGCTTTGTAACGATTGACCTGACAGCTCGTCTGAGCCCGGTTTCTTGGCTCAAGGCCTGGATGGTCCGCGAGGCTGCTTTCGCTCGCGTTCGGACAGATGGTCCTTCGTCGTCCTCAGAGGCCGCCTGTGATTGACCCTGCGGCTTGCACCAACCCTCCGTGTCCTTGATCCTGTCCCCGAGCGGTGGGTAGCGCTAGCCTCCTCTTATCCTTTGTAAAGCCACGATGCCTTATGCGTCACCGGTCAGGTGCGACTTCCGAAGGCAGGAACAAGCAAACTTTATTGCTACGGTCGACATCATAACATCCAATGGAGCAAACGAGGCGCCAGTATCGATCTGACCTGCGCGCTCAAAGCCCAATCATTGATCGGGACCTGGGGCGACCTGCTCGTTCGGCGAGTCCGCGCACGCTTCGTGTCTTCTTGACCGTGCTTTTCATCATTGCACTCCTAGGTGCAAGTTCGTTCGTCTTCCCTCAGGTCACTCGCGGGGTGACGAACACCTGGACCTTCATGGTCTACCTGGACGGTGACAACAACCTCGAGCGCGTGGCGATATTGGATTTCCTCGAGATGGCAGCCGTGGGGTCGACCCCGAATGTGAACATCGTGGTACAATTCGATAGGAGCCCAAACTACAACAATTCCTATGGCAATTGGAACACAACCAAGCGGTTCCTTATCACAAGCGGCATGACGCCCGACCCCATCAATGCCCTCTTCGACATCGGCAAGGTCAACATGGGCAATGCCAGCGTCCTTGCGGAATTCATAGATTGGGGGGTGAAAACCTATCCTGCGAACAACTACGCTCTGGTGCTGTGGGACCATGGCCTGAGCTGGCGCGGGGTCTCCTGGGACTACTCGTCCTCCAATGACTACCTCAACATGTCCGAGCTGGTATCTGCTCTCGGTCTCGCACAGGCCTTGAACAGCGGACTTGTGCTCGATATCCTTGGCTTCGACGCCTGCTCAATGGCCTCCATCGAGGTGGCATATCAGGTCATGCCCTACGCCAAGTACCTCGTCGGCTCTGAGATAGAAGTCCCCGACGACGGCTTCGAGTACACAGATCCGCTTTCTGCCTTGGCTGCGAATCCGGACATGCCGACCCTCCAGTTCGCCGACGAGATCCTTGACCACTATTCTAAATACTATCTCTCGCTCACAGGAACTCCGAACTGGTACGAGCTGAACGAATCTTTCACGCTGTCCGTCGTGGATCTCGGGCTTATCGATGAGCTAGTAGTTGCGGTGGGCGCCCTGGCCACGGAGCTCCGGGACAACATTGGCCTGTGGGTCAACCATATCGCTCTCGCACGGAACCTCACGGAGGACTATGACGCTGCATATTCCAACGACGGGATCGACATCTACCATTTCGCTGAGAACCTTCGGAACGTCACTCCCAACGCCACCATCGATGCTCTTGCCGAAGGAGTGATGGCTGCGGTCGAGGCATCCGTGCTCAATGAGACACACGGTACGAATCCCGACAACAGCCTCGTCCCGGTCAACCACACTCACGGCCTGTCGATGTACTTCTATCATCCTATGAGCTGGAGAGACACCGCATACCCCCTCCAGGATATGAATTTCACGAATGACACTGCCTGGGACGAGTTGCTCGGGCTTTACCAATCCGAGCTTGCCCTTGGCAATCCGACGGTCATGAACTTCTCTCCCCAGGCTTCGGATGTGCCGTTGGACGCCGACATCGTGGTCACGTTTAGCGAGCCCATGGACAGTGCCTCTCTTGAACCATCTTTCTCAATCGTGCCGTATGTCGCAGGAACATTCCAGTTCGACCCGTACAATATGACCTTCTTGCCCGGTGCCGGCGGGCTCCTGTCAGGGACGACATATACGGTGACCATCAGCATGGATGCCACTGACCAAGGGGGGCAACACCTCAAACAGGACTTTGTGTGGCAATTCACTACCGCGGCAGAGATCCCTGAGTTCCCTTCAGGCGTGCTGCCTGCGCTCATGATCCTCGCGCTCGTGCTGGCCATCAGTAAAAGGAAACGAGACTGAAGCTCCCACTCACTAACGAGCATGGCCCTGCAAAGCTTTTCGTAAGGGGACAGCCATCCTCTTTCAATGGCCTATCGGAAACCCTCTGACACCGAGATCGTGGAGGCCATCAAGGACGCCCTCCACAGGCACGGGGTCGTCAACTCCCAGAGGAAGATGACGGAGCTGGTTCTCAAGGAGCTCCGCAGGCACGACCCCGACTACTCGGTGAGTGGGTCGCGGGTCCGACGCTTGGCCATCCTCAACGACCTCGCATCACTAGACATCCACGGTAGGGACTCGACGACGAAGACGAGGGCGGGCGCGTGTCCCGTGTGCGGCGGCAAGACGGAGAAGATACGCAACCTGACGGTCTACGGGGGGACCGTCACGATGGGGTACAAGTGCAAGACCTGCGGTTACTGGACCGGGTTAAAGCACCGGGTACCTACTCTCTATATCTTCAGTCCAAAGTGAGGAGTCAAAACAGGAATCATCGGAGGCAATCGGCTAGGTAATCCTGGTTCAGCTTGATTCGTCCGTCGCATGTCCTTTTGAGCTCTTCAGATGCGGTGGCCTCCATGGTATCTCCGTATGCTAGAACGACTGCCGTCCTCCTCTTCGCCACCTCGACCGCCGGGATGAAATCGGCGTCGCCAGCTAGAAGGACGATTTGGTCGATATTGCTGTCATATGAGCATTCCAGCATGCGCGTGGAAATCAGGACGTCCACCCGCTTCTGCTTCGTAACCGCTATAGCCGACCCGCACCTGCTGCAGACAGCCATCTCAAACGGGATGGCAGGGGGTCTACGGTTCGACCCCGGCGCGTTCCAGCATGACGTGATGATGATCCTATACGAGCCATCAATGGCCGCACGGTCGGAGCCGAATGGAACGAGTCAAGCGGACGCGATGTCATAGACATGTCGCCACCCGAAAATTGACAGAACCCTGGTGGATGTAGCTCAGTCGGACTCCCCACAGCGTCCTAGACATGTTTATCTCAGGGATTCGCCCTTAGACCTCAGGGGGAGCACGATGAAGCTCTGGGATTTCGGACGGATGGAATCGGGCAAGATAACGATCAGCCGTAAGATTGGCGAGCCTCTCGGTCTCGTGGACGGGAGCGAGGTCTTCAGCTCCATGTTCAAGTACGAGATCGACAGCAAGAGCAGCTTCGAGATCGTGCTGTCCCCGTTCGGCCCTGAGAACTACAGAGAGATCGCGTACGTGACGTTCCAGGTCCGTGACGAACCCGGCGCACTGGCACAGGCGGCCCAGTTCCTGAAATCGCGGAACATAGACATCCTGAACTCCGAGACCGTCAGCTCAGTCCCGAACGTCGTGATGGTATGGGAGATGCTCGCGGACCTGTCATTCTTCGGTGACTCGGCCGCCCTGAAGAAAGAATTCGACGACGCGAAAGCTCATAACGATCCGGGCCTTGCGATGGTGGATTGCCTCTGCGTGGAGGCGTCCGACCTTGCAACGCGCTACACCAAGGGCGCGGCCGTCGACAACCAGAAGATAAGGACGAAGGCTCTAAGGAAGACCGAGAAGAAGGCGTCCATCATCAAGGATGGGGTGTTCGAGCTGCCGCAGGCGTACGTCAACTTCCTCGGCAAGAGCTCCGCTCCGATCTTGCTCATCGGCGAGCCCGATGCGTGGATACTTTCGATAGCGTTCCTGAACGAAGACTCCAAGCTTCTGAAGCTCGGAATCGACCTTCCAGACAGGCCGGGCGCAATACACGAGGTGATGAAGGTTTTGGGTGACGAGAGCATCAATGTACTCGCAGGCTACACGAACGTGCTCGTCTACTACGAGCGCATGACTTGCGAGCTCGTCATCGATATCAGACGTGCTTCGGCGAAGTCCAAGGGGGACCTCGCGGACATGCTCAAGACCAAGATATCCGCACTCGGGCCCTCGTTCGCCCTGGCTGAGATAGAATCCATCAAGCTTTGAGATCATCTTGTTTGAGCTTGGAATTCAGAGCCGTCTCGGGGCTGCAGATGTACTTCCCGTTATGCTGCGTGATGACGACAGTATCGTTCTCCTTCAGTCTGCCTGAGGTCCAGCAGACCATCTTAGGGCCGTTCTGGATCTCCACCAGGGCGAGGTTGTACGGGTCGGGGAGGCCCTCGGGGATAGCGTTTAGATATGTGAATGACAGGACCTTGCCTTTGTCCTCCCAGTCTGCCGGCTTCATCTGCTTGCCGCAACTGGGGCATCTCAGCTTCCTAGCCACAGTCATGTAGCCGCACTTGCACTTGACCCCTTTCGTATACCTCATCTCGGCATCCTGAAGCCAGGACAACCACTCGAACGCACTGATGATGGTTATAATGTTTGCGTGCGCTCCCCCCAATGGGGGCATCTGGTCGATGTTCAGTCATTTCGAGTCGAACAGGTTCTGTTGCATTATCGGGTGGTGACGCTCAGGTCACCTCACGACCACAACTCGTTCCATTCGGCTCCGACCGTGCGGCCATCTCTGGCTCGTATAGGATCATCATCACGTCATGCTGGAACGCGCCGGGGTCGAACCGTAGACCCCCTACCATCCCGTTCGAGATGGCTGTCTGCAGCAGGTTCAGGCTGGCATTTATGTGTCTGTCTAGGTGCCAACCGCACTCACACACGAACTCCGTGCCCATTCGGGAATCTTGAATTTTCCCACATATCGGGCACTTTCTGCTGCTGTATCTTGGATCGACTTTGACGACAGGGATTCCTCTCCACTGAGCTTTATATTCGATGATGCTGTGCAGCTTCCTCCTCGGCCAAAGGCTGAGGCGACGATTCATATCCTTGCCCCTTTTGAACCGAATTCCTGTCAGGTCCTCGAGCACTACGGCCGACTTCTCGCTCTCGGCAAAGGAGAGCACGGCATCCGCCACCTGATGGAGCCTGTACTCGATCCGGTGGTGCTCCCTTGTGCCCTCTCTTCTGCACAGGTTCCTAGCGGTGCGCCTGTCATGCGCCTTCTTCTTCTGCAGCCTTCTCCGTCGATCGTGGTGTCGCTGCTGTATGATGGCTACGTCATGGAATTTCGCCTTGACCGTAACCGTTGCTTCAGAGTGGCTGTCTACGAACACGCCGTCCAGGCTGCGCTCATTGGTGTCCAGCGACAGGACCGCTAGGGGATCATACGGTTTTTGGGTGTCCTTCCTGAACGCGATTATGACCCGATCTGGCAGAAGGGTCAGCGATCCGAGGGAGAGCGTCGTGTCATCCATGTGCTTCCGATGATACTGGCTGACGACGAGATTCAATTTCACATGGTGGCCAGCCCTGATCGGAAGATCGATGGTCCCGGATTCTCGATCCAGCTTGTACGCCTGGTTCTCTGCCTTCATCATGAGGCGCTTCACATATGGGATTCTGCACGCAACACCTTTGCGAACGCGCCCGCGATGGTTCTTAAGAACGCCGCCAGCCACCTCGAACGCTGACACCAGGTGCTGGGAATACATCATCGGATGTTCTTGGCGGAAATCCTTGTAGGCGATTCTATTCAAGGCGTTTCTCGAAGTCACTCGCGCCTGGAGGCCTGCACGGATCGCGTTGTTGACTGCCAATCTGAAGTCCTCAAGAAGGAACTTCGCTTCCGACGGAAGATCTGTATTCAGCCGGAAGACGACTCCCTTGATTAGCATCTCAACCTCGACGCTGACTAGTATATTACATTTCTCTGACTACATGTAGCAATGGGAGGCTAGTGTCCACACTTTCTAACGTCTTCACCACCCGAATTGTTCCAGAACCGTCGAACAGAAAGGATTTAAACTGCAGTAGTCTATTCGCACATCACAGATTGGCAGACTCTCGTCCGCGTCGCGTATGATCCCCCCTATATGGTCGCTGATCCGACCATCCGCGCGATGATGACAACACGGAGGCCAAGGATTGGACCCTATTGAGGCATCTAGACTCATCATGGACACCTACGCGGCGAAGATCCTGGTTGCGTGCTCCCGAAAGCCGAAGCACGCGCTCGAGCTTAGCGCCAAGCTGAACATACCCATAGCCGCGTGCTACAGGAGGATTCACGTCCTGGAGAAGGCCGGGCTCATAAGGCCGGTCGAACGCGCGCTTACGCAGCAGGGCAAGAGGATAGTCCTCTACCTCTCCCAGCTGAGGAACGCTTACATATTCTTCGAAGGTGGGAAGCTCAGGGTCAGGTTCCAGATGGTCACGGGACAGATCCAGGACTTCGGGGGCGAGTGGAAGGAGATCAAGCTCATCGAGGAAGAAGAAGAGGAAGGCGCGCTGGCCGGAGGGTTCCTCAGACCAAAGGACCGGTAGTCGAAACCAAGGAGATGTGATGAAATGGCAGAGAAGAAGGACGCAGGAGTTGCAGGGACCTCGACATTTCCAAAGGATATAGTCAGATTCCTGTCGAGTCCAGGAGGACACTCCCTCATACTGAGGGGTATGGCTGGCACGGGCAAGACCACGCTCGCTCTCCAGATGATAGAGGAGCTCGCAGCCGTGCAGCAGAGCTACTACATGTCAACAAGGGTCTCGGACCAATCGCTCTTCAACCAGTTCCCATGGCTGTTGGACAAGGTCAGGGACGGGGAGATACTCAAGGCCAGGAAGAAGGTCAGGAAGAAGGCGGACTCTGAGCAGCAGGTCGAGAAGATACTGCTCGGCCTGGCCCAGATCAAGGGCGAGCTCAAGAGTGAGAAGGTCAAGTCCCCCAGGAAGGAGCTCATGAGGCTCCAAGGGATCATCGAGAGCGGCGGGGAGGAATCCATCGCCGAGCCCGGAGGAGAGGGCGAGCTAGTTGTCTCCATCGGCGCGATGATGCCCGAGATAGAGATGGCCTACGATGTGGTGGACAAGGCGCTGCCGGAGCGCACGCTAGTCGTGATCGACAGCATAGACGCGCTCGCGGAGAAGTACGGCGTGCCCGCATCGAGGATGATCAACGCGCTCCAGAGAGACCTTGTGGAGGGCTGCGGGACGAACATCGTATATGTTCTGGAGACCCCGGACCCGCTGTTGGACTACCTTGGCGACGGAGTCATATATCTAAGCCTGAACAGCACGACTGGCAGAAGGATCAGGGAGATGGACATACTCAAGCTCAGGGGCTGCGAGATCAGGCAGCCAAAATACGTCTACACCCTGCTCGGCGGAAGGGTCAGGACCTTCGAGTACACGAGGTACACAAAGCCCGACAAGCCGAAGAAGTTCGCCCCAATCGGCGACCACGACTCGAAGCATGTGTCTACCGGCATCACCGACCTGGATATCTTGCTAGAGGGCGGACTCAGGAAGGGCACTATAACGCTCATCGAGCTCAGCCCAGGGGTGCCAGTGATAGCCTCCGGGGCGATCGAGAACGCCATCATATGCAACTTCGCTACCCAGGACCGGGGCGTGGCCTGGATACCCACCAAGAAGACAGGGGCAGAGCCTGCCAGGGAGGAGCTGCTAGGGTTCCTTGATGCCGAAACCTTCGACAGGAATGTCAGGATACTCGAGCCTCACGCACCCTCAGGAGCCATGAAGAAGTTCGCGATGACTCTCGAAGGCGAGGATGTCAGGGTGGACATGAAATGGCAGGACGTCCAGTATGCTCTCAAGGACACTGGCACGCCTGTACTCTCGATCATAGGGTTCGACTCGCTCGAGTCCATCTATGGCCCGGGCGTCCTCGACGGTATGATGGAGTTCCTAACCTCTCTGCTGAACAACGATGGCGTGTTCGTAGCGACGGTCACGCCGTCTGTGAAGTCGACCAGCAGGTTGTCCGACCTGGCACATACGCACTTGAGGATCGACAAGACTTCTGGCGTCACGCTCATCAGAGGCGAAGAGCCGTTCACCTCCCCATGCGCCATGACCGACCCGGACTCAGGAGACTTCAGGCCGAAGCTCGTCCCGATACTGTGAGGCGCGCGCGCTCGTGCAAGGTGTCAACGGAGGCTCATGTTCCCAGAGAACTACACGGTTCTTGTCGTAGGGGATCCGAGTGCCGGGATGTTCGAGTTCTGCTGCTACCTCGGTGCGACATATCTCAAGTCAGGAGAGCGCCTGGCCTTCCTCGAAGCCAATACCTCTCCTGACCAGGTCCGCAAGCAGATGCGGGAGTTCGGAGTGGATGTCGACTTCTATCTGCGCGAGGGCAGACTGACCATCATCGACGCGTACACACCGGCCAATGCGGCGTTCCACGACGCAGGGATCGTGCGGGTAGAGAACCTTGACAACCTGAGTGACATCTTCGAGGCTCTCACGAAGAGCATCGAGAACCTCGGAGAGCCCCCCGTCAAGGTGCTCGTAGACTCATTGACGCCCTTCTTCATGCAACATGACACGAACGCCGTTGGTAGGTTCTACAAGGATGTGTGCACGATGGCGAAGTTCAGCGGGACCATGACCTCGGTCGTCCACCAGGGGATCCTGGACGAGGATCAGATAGCTCTTCTGGCATCGATATCTGACAGCCTGCTCGAGATGAAGGTGGACGACAACTTCAGAAGATTCGTCCGCATCAAACATATGAGAGGAGTCCTCGTCAAGCCGAAGTGGGTGCCTTTCGATTTCGAACGAGAGGCGGCTGAGGGAGAAGGGGCTTCACTCGTGTGGAGCAGGGACGACTAGCATCGTTGATCCTTGAGCTTGACAAAAGAAGACTTAAGGGGTTTCCAGGTTTTTCCAGATATCAGTGCTTGAACAGTCTGAGCCCGCTGAATACCATCGAGATGCCCTGCTCGTCAGCTGCCAGGATGGCCTCTGCGTCGTTCACGGACCCTCCGGGCTGGATGATGGCCGACACGCCTACCTTGGCCGCTGCGTCGACGCCGTCCCTGAACGGGAAGAACGCGTCTGAGACGAGCACCGAGCCCTTCGCTTCGTCCCCGGCCTTCATGCCGGCGATCTTCGCCGAATCTACCCTGCTCATCTGGCCAGCACCTACTCCGACAGTCCGCTCGCCTTTGACAAGGAGTATGGTGTTGGACTTGATGTGCCTGCAGATCTTGACGCCGAAGATCATCGCGTCGATCTCCTCTTCGGTCGGCTTCTTCTTCGTAACGATCTTCAACTTGGACCTGTCAACCTCGGTGTAAGCATCCGTCTGGACGAGCAGCCCGCCCTTGACCTTCGTCATGTACATCCTGCCCTCGTCCCTCTTGATGGGAACGTTCGTCCTCAGAAGCCGGATGTTCTTCTTCGCCTCCAGATGGGCTTCTGCATCAGGCTCGTAGCTGGGTGCGATCACTGCTTCGACGAAGTGGCTCCCGATCTCCTTGGCGGTCTCCAAGTCAACGGGCCTGTTGAGGCCGACGACGCATCCGAAGGCGCTGAGCGAGTCCGCGTTGTATGCGGTCCTGAAGGCCCCTGCGATCGTGGCTGCGCATGCCACGCCAGACGGGTTCGTGTGTTTTATCACAGCTGCTGTCGGCTTCTCGAAATCGGAGACTATCGCCAGAGCAGCATCGAGGTCTATCACGTTGCAGTATGAGATCTCCTTCCCGTGCAGCTTTTCGGCTGCTGCGACGCTAAGAGGAGTCGGGTCGAACAGGTCCTTGTAGAATGCCGCCTTCTGGTGCGGGTTCTCCCCGTACCTCAGATCGCCCAGCTTCTCGAAGGACAGTGTGAGGTTCTTCGGGAACGGCTCGCTACCACCGAACTTCTTGCCGAGGTACTGCGAGATCGCGGAATCGTACCTTGCGGTGGTCCGGAAGGCCTCGAGCGCGAGCATGCGCCTTGTCTCCTCAGACAGATGGGCGTCGTTGTCCTTCAGTTCCTGGAGGATTTGCGGGTACATCGCCGGGTTCGTCACGACTGCCACGGCTGAGTTGTTCTTCGCGGCCGATCTTATCATGGACGGCCCGCCGATGTCTATGTTCTCGATCGCGTCCTCGATCTTCACGCCGGGCTTGGCGACCGTGGCCTCGAACGGGTACAGGTTCACGACGACGAGGTCGATGGGCTCTATCCCGTGCTGCCTGATCGCTTCCATGTGCTCCGGCTTCTCCCTCATGGCCAACAGGGCGCCGTGGATCGCCGGGTGCAGGGTCTTGACCCTTCCGTCCAACATCTCCGGGAACTTGGTGACCTCGGAGACGCCGATCACGGGCACTCCCGCCTTCTCCAGGGCGGACATCGTGCCACCAGTCGATAGAATCTCGATACCGAGCTCCGACAATCCCTTGGCGAATTCGACCAAGCCGGTCTTGTCAGATACGCTGATCAATGCCCTCTTCACTTTGCTCATTCGTCATTCGCTCCGCTGTCCGCTGAAGCATCCCTCCCCTCATATCAATGGGTATGCCACCATGTTATTGCCTGGTTGTTTATAACGGTTTTCGTGGGGACGCAGCGCGGCCTGGAGAACGGACAACCGTTCCGAATGGAGTGGTCTACTGGAAGGTCGGCCTCGGCAACAGCCCGGCCATCTCGACTATCCTCGGGACCATCTCCTCCCATGCGACGGCCATTATGTGCACGCCGTGGACACCTTTCACGCTCTTGAGGTGCTCTATCTGCTCGACGCAGAGCTTGATCCCCTCCTCCTTCGGGTCCTTGGCGGCCTTCATCCGATCGACGATGTGGTCGGGGACTATCATACCGGGCACCTTGTTCTTCATGTACCTTGCAGCACCCGCGGATTTCATGGGGATAACGCCTGCTAGGATGTGCATCTTCTTGTCCAACCCTCTCGCCCTGACCTCGTCCATCCACTTCTCGAACATGTCCATGTCGAATATCGCCTGTGTCTGGCAGAAGTCGGCTCCCGCGCTGACCTTCTTGGCCAGCCTCGAGACCCTGAACTCGTAAGGGGTCGCGAACGGGTTCTCAGCGCATCCCAGGTACGTCTTCGGCGGGTCCTTGACGACCTCGCCTCCGACCTGCTTGCCCTCGGTCCTGAGCTGGTTGAACACCTGCAGCTCCACGATGGAGTCGAAATCGAACACGTTCCTGGCGGCCTTCTCGTTCCCGAAGATCTGGTGGTCTCCTGTGAGACAGAGCACGTTCTTGATACCCAAGGCTGCTGCCCCGAACAGGTCGCTCTGGAGCGCTATCCTGTTCCTGTCTCTGCAGGTCATCTGTATGACGGGCTCTACGCCCTCGCGCATTATGATGACCGCGCTCGCGATGCTGGATAGCCTCACTACGGCCGTCTGGTTGTCCGTCAGGTTGAAGGCATCAGCGAATCCTCTGAGCATCTTCGCGTGGTGCGTCAGCGGTTCCGGGTTTGCGGACTGAGGAGGCCCGATCTCGGCTGTGACGGCGAACTTCCCGGACTCGAAGACCTTCTCGAGGTTGCTGCCGGCCTTCATTGGACCGCCTCCTTTCCCTTCTTCTGGTGAGGAGTGAGCTTCGCGTCCTCGCGCACGTATACCCTGCGCCCGCCCGCGTGGCTTGTGGACCAGTCCTTCGCAGGCATGATCTTCTCGATCAGGTCCAGCCTGTTCTGGATCTTCAGTCTGTCATAGATGGCAGCCCATGCGCAGTCGATCTCCAGGTTGACCTCGCACTTCCTGTTGGCCGAACCTCCGCAAGGTCCGTTGAGCATGCTCTTCGCGCATCTCGAGATCGGGCATATGCCGCCCGTGGTGTGTATGATGCAGTTCCCGCATCCGACACATTTCTCCGACCAGACGCCTTGCTCCTCCGGTACTCCGAAGATGCCTGTGTTCAGGCCTGGGAATGTCAGGTGCGAAGGGTACATGTCCCCAATCGTCTGCGCACCCAACGAGCAGGCCATGGAGAGCGTGATATCGGAATCGAGTACCTTGTCCTCGACCTCCTTCACCCACTCCTTCTCGCACTGTCTCTCGACCACGAGCCCGTCGAGCTCCTGCTTCCTGCCCTCCTTCCTGTTCTTCACCTTGAGGGCGGAGACCAGCATCTTGACCTCCTTCTCGCCCCCTGCGAGGCAGATCGCGACGCAGCTCCTGCAGCCGATGACTGTGACCTTCTTGTAAGGCGCGAGCATCTCGACGATCTCGTTCAAGGGCTTTCTCTTCGCCACAATCATTGCTTCTCACCCCCGATGGGACCGAGTTTCTTTGCAACACCGACCATCTTCGAGACTATCTCCGGGAAGGCCCACGCGTTCGTGGATGCCGCATTGAACATCTCGACGCGTTCCTTCTCGATACCGACCTCGGACAGCATCTGCTTCACGTACTCGACCCTCTTCCGGCCTTCTATCGAGCCAGTGTCGTAGTAGCAGTTCTTCTCGAGGCAGCCGAGCACGAAGACCGAATCGGCCCCGTCCTCGAGCGCCTTCAGGATATGGATTCCATCAACTCTGCCGGTGCACGGCACCTGGACTAGCCGCACGCTCGCATCGAACTGCTTCCCGCTCCTCGCGGACAGGACGGCTGCATCCATGCCATGCTTCTCGCAGCAGAATCCGATGACCTTCGGCTTCCTCTCGGCCATCAGAAATCACCTCCGAGGAGTGTGCGCGCCTCTTCCATCACTTGATCGTCAGTGTAGTGGTGCAGGTCGATCGCCTTGCTCGGACAGATGCCGACGCACATGCCGCAGCCCTGGCATGCCTGCACTTTGATTTCCGCCTTGTTCGCGGCGCCTATGAACGGAGCCTCGTACGGGCATGTCCTGATGCATGTGAGGCAGGCGGAGCACTTCTCGGGCGTGACCTGCGCTACCGAACCACCGTACTCTATCATTCCGCGCTTAACGAACTGGCCAGCCATCGTCCCTGCGGCCTCGCCCTCTGCCTTGGCCAGCTCCCTGGATTTCGGGAACAGTGCGGAGCCGCAGACAAAGATCCCCGGCTTCGGAGTGGTGACAGGCCATCTCTGGATGCTCCCGCGTCTGATAGAACCATCGACGGTCATCGGGATCCTCAGAGCATCGGCTATCATCTGGTTGTCCTGGTTCGCTGGGATCGACGCGAACACGAGAGTTCCGAACTTGAGGTCCAGGACCTCTCCTTGTGAGAAGTCCTTCACAGTGAGCGCGATCGGGTTCTTGGCGTCTATCTTCGGCGCTCCAGCCTTGTCGTATCTGATGAATCTGACGCCCAGGTCCGCGGCTTCCTTGTACGCTAGCTCGGAGAGTCCGAACGCCCTCATTTCTTGGAAGATGACATAGACCAACAGCTCCGGGTGCTTCTTCTTGAGCTGGATCACAGTCTCTAGCGTGTCGTCCCACGCGTAGTCCTGGACCTTCATTGTCTTGCCAGCGGGATCCGGAGTATCGACGATCACGACAGGTCCCTTCGGGACCATGCCTGACTGCATATGCTCGTAGAACTTGTACAACGGGACAGCGTCCTTGACCGCCTTCGCGAGCGGGCCCTTCAAGGTAGTCCATCCGCCTCCGGTGGCGATGACGACGGCCGCTGCGCCGAGTTCCTCGACCTTCTCTCCGGCCTTGATCTTGAGCTGGAAGTTGCCGCCGTATCCAGATGCACCGACTAGCTGTGCATGCGTCATGATGACCCCGGGGACCTTAAGCGACTTGCTCGTCTTTTCCAGCAGTACGGTGTGTGCACCTGATTTCGCAGCCTCGTGCGCAGCTGCCTGACCTGCAACGCCAGCACCGACTATGACGACGTTCTTCGTCTTCATCTCCTCGCTCTGCTTCTCGAGCGGGGCGAGCATGATCGCGCGCGTGAGCGCTGCCTTCAGCTTCGTCTCCGCCTTCGCCTGAGCTCTCTCGGGCTCGTCCGCGTGTGGCAGGACGACTTCTTCCCTCATGTTCACGAGCTCGATCAGGAATTCGTTGATGCCAGCTCTCCTGTAGGCCTTCAGCAGGTTGGGGCTGATGTCCTTCTTGTGGCAGGCGAGGACGACGGCTCTATCGATCTCTCTTTCCTTAGCCTCGCCTACGATTCGTGCGAGGTCTTTCCCGTCGCACACGGCGTCCACGGTCATGACCGAGACGACCATGCTGGAGTCCTCAGCGAGCTTCTGCAGCTTCTCCATGTTCAGGAGCTTGGGCATCTCCGTGCAGCATTTGCACAGGACGACCTGGATTCTGGCCTTCACGTGCCCACCTCCTTCTGGTGATGCATCTTGGAAACGGTCGCGGCCGCCCTGACCGCGGTCTCCTCGATGTCCATCGGTTCCGAAACGGCACCGCAGACGAACACGCCCTTGCTCTCCAGTTCGTGGTTCGCAACAGCAAAGCCCGACTTGTCTGTCTGGATTCCCAAGGACTTCGCGAGCTCAGCCGAGGCGCCTGATGGGCGCATGCCGACGGACAGGATGATCAGGTCATACTCCGTCTCCGTGATATCCAGGTCGGTTTCTCCAGCGGCCCTCAGGAGCAGCTTTCCATCCTTGCCTGGCAAGACGACGGAGGGCATGCTCCTGATCAGCTTCACCGTCTTCTTGCTCTTCGCCCAGAGCTTGAACTCGTCTTGGGGTTCGTAGAGCGTCCTGAGGTCCATGAAGTAGAAGTCGAGGTTGATATCAGGATCCGTATCGAGCAGGAGCTGCGACATCTTGGTCGCGTACTTGCAGCAGAACTTGGAGCAGTACTCTACCCCCACCTTGACTGTCCTGGAGCCCACGCATTGCATGACCGCGATCTTCTTCGGGGCCTTCCCATCGGATGGCCTCATCAGCCTTCCTTTCTCGTTCAGTATCCTCTCGGCGTCCACGCTCGAGACGACATCCTTCAGGATGCCGCACCCGAGCCTGCTCATCTCGCATGCATCGATCGGGTCGATGCCGGTCGCATAGACAACCGCATTCACGTTCCTTGTGATGTTCTTCGCGCGGTCCTCGAAATCGACCGCGTGTGTGGGACAGACAGATGCGCACTTGTCGCACTTGCCCTTCTTGAAATGGAGGCACTTGGACTTATCGATCCAGTGCAGCCTCGGCTGGCCGCTCCCGGTCGGAGGGAAGATCGCCTTTCCCTCTACTGGGCATACTGCAACGCACTTGCCACAGCCGATGCAGTCGTCCGTGATGTATCTAGGAGCGGTCTTGATCTTGACGGAGTATCCATGGTCGGCCTTTGTGGCGGAGGCTACCTCAGAAAGAAGGAGCACTTCGGCGTTGGGCTCTCTTAGTATCTCGCCTGCGCGGTCCATGGCGAAGCACACTCCGCAGTTCCTGCATTCGACCAGACCCTTGCAGGTGAGCTCACGGGCCATGCCGCCCAGTGATTCCTTCCGCTCGACGAGGACGACTTCTGTTCCCCTGTCGACGAGGGTTTTGGCAGCGGTAAGTCCCGCTGGCCCCCCTCCTACTATCAGGACTTGGTTCATTTCAACCCCCCTTGGTGAACGGCTCATCGGTTGTCCCCCTGTCCAGTGGGGACATGCTGTGTCAACCTGGTACGCTGATGGGGAGATAAAAGCCCTCCCCGTTGGAATTTGTATGAAGGGGTTTTGGCGCCTCCGAAACTCAATGTCCGGAGGTACTCGGCGTGCTTAGTTCAGGCCGGTGATGTAGCCCTTGTCGTCGATGTTTATCTTCTCGGCGACTGGTTCGACCGGCAGGCCCGGCATCGTCGACATCTCGCCCGTGATTGGGACGATGAATCCTGCACCTGCAGACAGCCTGACCTCTCTCACGGTTAGCGACCAGCCCTTAGGCGCGCCCTTCTTCTTCGGGTCGTCGGTGAGCGACAGCTGGGTCTTTGCCATGCAGAGCGGGAGCTTGTCGTTCCCGTTCTTCTCGATGGTTGCGATGTTCTGAGATGCGGTCCCGACATATACGACTCCGTCCGCCCCGTAGATCTCCTTCGCAATGATCTCGATCTTCTTCTTGATCGGGAGCTTCTCGTCGTACAGGTAGTGGAAGTTGGACTTCTCCTTCTCCAGGCACTCGAGCACGGCCTTGGCGAGTTCGACGCCACCCTTGCCTCCCTCAGCGAACACGCGAGAGTGGGCAGAGCGCACGCCCATCTTGTCACAGTGCTTCTTGCACAGGTCGAGTTCTGCCTCCGTGTCGGTCGGGAATCTGTTCAACGCCACGACCACCGGCACGCCGAACTTGTGCATGTTCTCTATGTGCTTGTCCAGGTTGGCGAAGCCCTTCTCGAGGTACTCGAGGTGCTTCTTCTCCTCTTCCTTCGCCGGAGCGTTCTTCTTGAGAAGCGCATCTAGCTCGTCATCGGTCATGCCTCCGTGCATCTTGAGCGCCCTAACGCTCGAGACGAGGACTGCCACATCGGGTTTGAGGTTCGCGGTCCTGCAGACTATGTCGTAGAACTTCTCTCCACCCAGGTCGGCTGCGAAGCCGCCCTCGGTGATCACGTAGTCGGCCATCTTGAGTGCGTACTTCGTGGCGATGATCGAGCTGTTGCCGTGGGCTATGTTGGCGAACGGAGCACCATGGACGAATGCCGGCTGGCCCTCGAGGGTCTGGACCAGGTTGGGCATCATCGCGTCCTTGAGCAAGAGACACATTGAGCCGATGCCCTTTAGCTTGTCTGCAGTGACCGGCTTGTTGTCGTATGTGTATCCAATCACAATCCTAGACAGTCTCGCCCTAAGGTCGGCCATATCCTTCGAGAGAGCCATTATGGCCATGATCTCGGACGCGACTGTGATGTCGAATCCGCTCTCGTGTGGGATGCCGCCGTCCTTCCTGCCGCCGAGCCCGACAACGATCTTCCTGAGCTCCCTGGCGTTCATGTCCATGACCTTTCTCAGGACGATCCTGGTCGGGTCTATCTGGAGCGTGTTCCTCTTGTCTATGTGGTTCTCAACGAGAACGGACAGAAGGTTGTGGGCCGTGCCCACTGCATGTATGTCGCCTGTGAAGTGGAGGTCGATGTCCCACATGGGGTAGACTTGGGAGTAGCCGCCGCCGGTTGCGCCTCCCTTGATGCCGAAGGTCGGCCCCAGCGAGGGCTGCCTCAGAGATAGCATGACCTTCTTGCCCAACACTCCAAAGGCCTGGCACATACCTATGGATGTGACCGTCTTTCCCTCACCCGCCTTCGTCGCAGTTATTGCAGTCACGAAGATCAGCTTGCCATCCTTGTTCTTGTCGAACTTCTTCAGGACGTCCAACGGGACCTTGGCCTTGTACTTCCCGTAGAACTCAAGGTCGTCACGGGAGAGGCCTACCTTCTCCGCGATTTTCTCGATGTGCTGGACCTTCGCTGCCTGCGCAATCTCAATATCTGGTTTCATGGCCATTCTAGAACCTCTCTTGGAGGGGGTAACGTGCGCACCTAAAAAGCTTTTTCGAATTTTCGACGAAAAACGCAGGGTTCGCCGCAATAGGTTCGTGAATCGCAGCGAGTATCGACAGTATTCGACATTGAGACCGTCAGGTAGCCATGGCGAATTCGATGTATGGCATTCCGTAAGGCAGCAGGCCCACGTATTCCCACCATGTCTGCAGATAGGTGTAAGTCGTTTGGAGCTTCGACCAGGTCCATAAATCTATCGGACCCACGAACGTGACCTTCGACCCCTGCAGATCTATCCAGCTAGCGTTGTTAATGTCTGAGGGCATAGGCTCATTGTGCGAGACCGTCATCGGGGCTGATGTGTAGTTCGAGAGGTTGTATGCGTTGTGGTCGGAAGGAGTCAGGAACCGCTGTGGCCCTGAAGGCCATTCGAAGACCAGGGACTCCCCCGCAGAGAGGTTGAAGCAGCCCGGCGTGTACTTGTATGAGAATATGCCTGGCCATTCATTAGGAAGAGGCTTCAGTGCTGAATTGAACTCAGCGTACGGGGCGAAATCCGACTTCGGGTGACCGATGCTCGGCTTCATGTGGTCTTGGAGCATGCCCTCCCACGCCCAGCAGGACGAGTTGTCGACTGTGGACGAGGTCGCATGGACGGCTCCAACCACGACGGATTCAACGTCGAAGTCTGAGAAGTAAGATCCAATGCTCGCGTGGAGGTCCAGGTCCTCGAAGTACCATTCGGTGGGCATGAACGCATCGTGCAACCACCTTGTCATCAGGGCCTCGATGCCCCAGCCGACTAAGTCGTAGGTCAGTACGATCTCATCCGTCACTTTCTGAGCAGCCAGGTTGAAGGAAAGCGGCGTTAACGGATACTCATACATGTTGTATATGTCGAGCCTCTTCTTGCCCTCGTTCAGCAGCCAAGCGGAGTAGGCACCTTCAACATCTCTCTCGTTGGCAGTCCACCAGGTCGCAAAGGCGTCAAAGTCCGACGAAGTGATATTCAGAACGGCCATCGCTGCCTGTTTGTCCATGGTCGTCGTGCCGTTGAGCGAAATGAGCCAGCCGTCCCAAAGTTCATTGTAGCTTGGGAACCACCTACATTCAGCATAGGTTAGATACTGAACATACCAGTCGATGTTGGCATTGCCGCCCCTGGCGCTTCCTAGAAACGGCAGAAACACGGGCCTCTCGCTCATGTTGACATCGGTCAGCGATCTTGCTGTGATGTTGAGCCGCGTGTTGGAAAATGCGGTCGAATTACCCCAAGACGCGCCGTATTGTCCGTCGTACTCGTCCACAAAGATGTAGGGATACGTATCGGACATCGATTCAGGATGGTGGGTTCTGCTCTGCCTGTAATCCCACCACTCCCCGAAAGACACGTTGAACATGTCATACCAACGGTACGCGACTGTCCTCGGTGGCATGGGCTCAAAATGCACCAAGACTGAAGCGGAAGCGGTGAAGCCTCCCGCGGTCGCAGTGGCTACGACTGTCGCATCACCATTTCCTCCGTGGCATGTGATGCTCGTGAACCTCCCGGCGGTGGTGTTGAGTTCCAGATCCCGGCTTCCTCCGATCGACCATTCGATGCTGGCGTTCGGCATCTCTCTTCCGACGCTGTCGAAGGAGGTCGCGGTGATATTGCACCGTTTCACCACATAGAACGTTACCGATGACGGCGTCACTGATACCTCTTTCAGGTAGGCGGGCTTGACGGTCACTTTCAATGCGTCCCTGGCCGTTTCACCCTTGTGCTCGATTCTGCAGGTTATCGTTCCGTTGCAGGCATCGTTACCCGCGGTGAAATTGACTTTGCGTTCCCCTATCAGGAAGAACGATCCCAGCGCTGCGGGTTCTGCTTCCCAGCGGTAGGTTATCCCATTCGAATCGTAAAGAGATCTCAGCCCCTTCTTCACAGTGACGGACAGGTTGAGAATACCTCCCGCATCGACCGTCGTGTTCTCAGGGTGGATTGTGACTCTCATTGGTGCCCAGTACTGGAGGTACGCAAGTACACCGGACAACAGGACCATAACGGCCACTGCCACTACTATGGTCCAAATGGTCCTCTTGGTGAGTCCTCCGGACATTGGCGCATGATTAGTGTCCGTCGAAGCCAGAACCGATTCCCTCCGGCACCTTCATGGCACTCACCGCGATATCACACTTTCCCTTGCGCCAACGCATTTCTCAGAATCCTTAAGTAGAGATTCAGCATCCTGTTTTTCAGGTGGTCACATGGTCGCTCAAATCATTAGCGGCAACGAAGTCGCCAAAAGCATCAGGGTCGAGATAAAGGCGGAGGTCGCCAAGATGAAGGCCAAGGGCATCGAGCCAGGCCTTGTAGTGATTATCGTCGGAGAGGATGCCGCATCCCAGGTCTATGTAAGGAAGAAGGGCGAAGCGTGCAACGAGCTGGGCATCTGCTCCGAGACGATCAGGCTCCCTGCAACAACCAAAGAGGACGAGCTCCTGAGCCTCATTGACAAATACAACAAGGACCCGAAGTTCGACGGCATACTAGTGCAGCTCCCGCTTCCGAAGCACATCAGTGAGGAGAAGGTCCTGGTGAGGATCGACCCGGGCAAAGATGTCGATGGCTTCCACCCGATCAATGTCGGCAAGATGGTCGTTGGAAGCGACTGCTACCTTCCCTGCACCCCGCACGGCATCCAGGAGCTTCTCGTCCGGAGCGGGAACGACCCCGCCGGAAAGCATGTGGTCGTGCTCGGCCGAAGCAACATTGTCGGAAAGCCTGTCGCATGCATCCTGATCCAGAAGGCGAAGGGCGCTGACGCGACGGTCACGATCTGCCACTCGAGGACCAAGAACCTCGCGGATATGACAAGGCAGGCGGACATACTCATCGCTGCCATTGGCTCTCCTCAGTTCGTCAAGGCTGACATGGTGAAGGAAGGCGTCGTGGTGATCGATGTCGGCGTCAACAGAATCAACGACCCGACAGCGAAGGGGGGCACCAGGCTAGTTGGCGATGTCGATTTTGAGGCCGTGAAGGAGAAGGCAAAGGCCATCACGCCGGTCCCGGGCGGGGTCGGTCCGATGACCATAACGATGCTGATGCAGAACACTGTCCACGCGGCCAAGGTCCATCATCACTGGAAGGACTGAAACAAGTACTGTATCTAGCGGGTCGATAACCAGGACTCATAGTCCTGGTTCGATTCCCCTTGTTCTCCTACTCGCCATGCCAATCGTCGTTCATCGAAAGCCATTCGTTATTCGTCGTACTGGTACGAGAATCGTCGCCGAATGTGCCTTCAGTGGAAGTTCACCATCCGTAGCGATGTTATGAATCGGCGTGGTCGCAACGAAAAGCATTATACCACCTTCAAGGATGCGGTCGATGGAAACCGAACTGGCCCCCGCTGCGACTCCTATGGGAAGGTCGCATCCGGATTGCGGTCAGGTTTCTTGCAGACTAAGGATTCAGAGACAGCATTGGAAGTGACCGGATGGCTGAGGAGAGCACTGAATTGATACACGGAGATCTTGTCAAGAAGGATCCCGCGAAGCTGCGATTGAAACCGAATCTACAGAACTACGCTGAACTGAGGAAGACCTTCAAGTGGTCGGATGCCGACAAGATGGTCGAGTGGTTCCCTGGCGGCAAGATCAACGCAGCGCACAACGTGATCGACAGACATGCCAAGGGGACGCGGAGGGACAAGACTGCGCTCATATTCGATGAAGGAGACGGCAACTCGCGGATGTTCACGTTCCACCAGCTGTACGTGTTGACTAACAAGTTCGCAAACGTGATGGAAAAGCTCGACATCAAGAGACAGGACCGAGTCTTTTTCTTCCTGCAGAGATCGCCCGAGCTCTATGCCGGCTTTGTCGGAGCGATCAAGGCGGGCGCGATCGCCAGCCCGATGTTCCCTGCTTTCGGCCCGGACGCCATCAGGGACAGGCTCCTCGACAGCGGCGCAGTGGCCATCGTCACCGACTCAGTGCTCAAGAAGAGGGTCTACGAGGTCAAGGACCAGCTCCCGGAGCTCAAGCACATGATCGTGGTCGGCAAGGATGTCGCCGCAAACGAAATCAGCTGGGAGAAGGAGATGGAAGCCGCATCGGACGAGTTCGACACGGTCCCGATGGACCCGGAGGAGTTCATGTACATGCTTTACACATCGGGTACGACCGGCAAGCCGAAGGGCGTGGTGCACGCTCACAAGGCCATTGTGCAGGCGACCCTATCGACACAATGGGTTCTCGATGTCCATGATGAGGACATCTACTGGTGCACTGCAGACCTGGGCTGGGTGACAGGCGTCGTTTACGGCGTCCTCGGCCCGTGGTCGAACGGCATCACACAGGTCGGCCTCGGTGGAAGGTTCGACCCTGAGAGATGGTACAAGACCATCCAGAGCTACAAGGTCTCGATCTGGTACACCGCCCCGACCGCCGTAAGGATGCTCATGGCGAAGGGCGACGACCTACCGAAGAAGTACGACCTCTCGAGCTTGAGAGCGAACTACTCGGTTGGCGAGCCGCTGAACCCTGAGGGCGTGAGGTGGGCTCTTGACGTCTTCGACTTCAAGCCCTTCCACGACACTTGGTGGCAGACGGAGACCGGCAGCATTCTGATAACCAACTTCCCCGAAATGGACATCAAGCCTGGCTCTATGGGCAAGCCGCTCCCGGGCATCGAGGCTGCAATCGTCGACGAGAACGGCAAGGAGCTGGAGCAGGGGGAGGAGGGCAGCCTTGTTATCAGGCCCGGCTGGCCGTCCATGATGAGACAGATATGGAAGAACCCGACGAAGTTCAACGAGTGTTTCAGGCACGGTTGGTACTACACAGGCGACACAGCCCAGATCGACAAGGACGGGTATTTCTGGTATGTCGGGCGCGCGGACGATGTGATCAAGACCGCCGGTGAGAGAGTCGGTCCTTTCGAGGTCGAGAGCGCACTGATCGAACACCCGGCGATTGTAGAGGCCGGGGTCATAGGCAAGCCAGATCAATTGAGGGGCAACATCATCAAGGCGTTCGTCGTGCTCGCCCCTGGCTACACCGAGACCCCTCAGCTGAAGGAAGACATTCAGAAGTTCGTCAAGACCAAGCTCGCCGGCCACGCGTACCCGAGGGAGATTGATTTTGTCAAGAGCCTCCCGAAGACCAGGAGCGGCAAGATAATGCGGAGGCTGCTGAGGGCGAGGGAGCTGGGCCTC